>Ga0255767_1000074_pt1 | contig 78529 bp, 73 predicted proteins | sample 071ome_24_FD_179967 | JGI IMG/M metagenome (GOLD analysis project Ga0255767, IMG submission 179967) | Coastal salt marsh microbial communities from the Groves Creek Marsh, Skidaway Island, Georgia - 071402CT metaG (version 2) | ecosystem: Environmental > Aquatic > Marine > Intertidal zone > Salt...
TGCCCCGGCTGGATACGGATGTGAGTTCGGGCTCAGCCTCAGCTTTGGGGCAGGGCATGGTGGCCGGCATTCCGGTCAAGCTCGTGGTCGGTGCCGGTGCCGGTGCCGGTGCCGGTGCTGGTGCTGGTGCTGCCGGTGTCGCAGAGCTAGGCAGTGGCACCGAGCCGGGCAGTGTCGGTGTGTCGGGTGGCGGCGGGCCGTGGTGGTTTTTGGTGCCGGCGGCGTTGGCGGACGAGTTCGAGGGCCGCCTCGAAGACGCCCTCGACGGCGCGCCCGAGAGCAGAGTCCGCGGGGAGCAGGGCAGCAGTCAGCAGGCGGTGTCGGGAGAGGCGATGGAGTGAACGAGTTTCCCGAGTCCGAGATCGAGTTGATGTGGAGTGAGCCACGGTCGACTTATGACGTGGTGATCGTGGGTGGCGGGGGCCATGGCCTGTCGACGGCATATCACTTGGCGACTCGGCACGGGATCACCGATGTGTTGGTGCTGGAGGCCTCGTATATCGGGAGCGGGAACAGCGGCCGGAACACGACGGTTGTGCGGTCGAACTACGGGATTCCGGAGGCGGTGCGCTTCTATCAGCATTCGGTGGAGCGGTATCGGGGGCTGGAGGAGGAGACGGGCCGTTCGATGATGCATGACCGCAAGGGTCTGCTGTGGATGGCGCACAGTGAGGCAGGTGTGCGTCGGGAGCGGGCCCGGGCGGCGGTCAATCAGGCGTTCGGGGCCGAGACCGTCTATTTGGAGCCGCACGAGATTGCTGAGGTGTGCCCGGAGATTGATTTGGGGTGTGGTGGCGAGTTCCCGGAGGTGATGGGTGCGTCGTATCACCAGGGGGCGACGGCTCGGCATGACCGGGTGGTGTGGGCGTTGGCGGAGGGTGCGATGCGGCTGGGTGTGCATGTCGTGCCGCACACCCCGGTGACCGGGTTGGTGGTGGACGGCGGTCGGGTGGTTGGGGTGGAGACGCCGCAGGGCCGGATCGGTGCGGGTGTTGTGGTTTCGGCGGTGGGCGGCAATGCGAATCGGTTGGCGGATATGGCTGGGGTGCGGCTTCCGATCAAGACGCATCCGTTGCAGGCGTATGTGACGAACCGGTATGCCCGCAGCTTTGATCCGATCGTGGCGTCGGGGGATCTCGGGTTTTATGTGTCGCAGACGGCGCGGGGCCAGATGTTGTTGGGGGCGGAGATTGATCGGCAGCCGAGCTATTCGCGCCGGGCGACGCATGACCTGTTGGCGTCGCTCAGTCATCGGGCGATCACGGTGCTGCCGTTCATGCGTGATCTGCGGGTGTTGCGTCAGTGGGCGGGGAGTTGTGACATGTCGCCGGATTATTCGCCGATTATTGGCGATACCGGGGTCGATGGGTTTTTGGTGACGACGGGTTGGGGGACGTGGGGGTTTAAGGCGATCCCGGCGGGCGGTGAGTTGTTGGCGGAGCGGATCGCGACCGGGATCACGCCGGCGTTGATCGAACCGTTTGCGCTTGATCGTTTTGAGCGGGATCGCACGTTGGCGGATCGGGGATCGGCGGGGACGCACTGATGAGTTTCCGTATTCCGTGTCCGACGTGTGGTGACCGTTCGATCGAGGAGTGGGTGCATGGGGAGATTCCGACCGTGCCGGACTCGATCACGGATCCGGATGCCCGTGATGTCGACCGGGGCTACATGCACACCAATGCGGCCGGTGTTGTGCGTGAGGCCTGGTTCCATCTTTTTGGCTGTCGACGGTGGGTGACCCTGTGGCGTGACACGACCGCCGATGTCTTTGTCGACGCCCCGCCGGAGTGAGTGCGCAGCCACCCGCAGGGTGACGGCCCGGCCGCCTGCCAAGTGCGGGTCGGCTCATCTCCCGGGTGACGGCCCGGCTGTCTGCCAAATGCGGGTCGGCTCATCTGCCGGGTGACGGCCCGGCCGGGGGTTAGGCGGCTTGGCTTGATCTTCGTTGGCGCCAGATCGATGGGTCGCCTCGACTGCCTCGGTGGGCGATGCCGTGACAGGTGTGGCATTTGAGTTCGAGGTTGTCGATGTCGGTCGGGCCGTGGTGTTCCCATTCGTGGGGATGATGGGCTTCGCCTCGATCCCGGGCGATGAGCGAGATCCATTGTTCGCGGCTGGCGAGTCGGGTGCTGCGTCCCAGCCAGAGCGGCCGGCTGTCGTCGTCGAAGACGTGGCCGACGATTTCGGCGGCCGGCCCGAACTCGAGGAGGACCTCGTCGGGGATGGGGGTGCCGTCGACGAGGGTGCTCTGGCCCGTGTCGAGTTGATGGACAAGGTGGACCATGTGACGCGGGTGTGGTTTGCCGGCCCGGCTCACTGCCTCTGTGGTGAGGAGTTCGGCGAAGGCATCAGCGGCCCGCTGGTCGGGGGAGCGTTCGTCGTCGGGCTGGCCGTCCCGCCCACCGTCGGCTCGCCACAGTGTGTCGATCCGTTCGCGGAGTGCGGTGATGACGTCGGCGCCGGTGACTGGGTCGAGTTCGGCGTGGATGTGGACCATGCCGTCGCCGGCGGTCCAGTGCCGCATGGATCGTTTGCGTCGCTGCCGCCGGTAGCGATCTTCTTTGGCGGCTTGCTGTTCGCGGGTGTTAGCCCACTCTCGTGACTTCTTGGCGAACCGGTCGGCCGGCATCGATGACGCCATCAGGGCGAGCGTGTCGGCTTCCGCTGGTGAGGTGCGTTCGGCGGCGTCAGCGCACGACGCCGCGTATTCGGTGGTGATGGTGCCGTCGGCCAGTTGCTGGGCGGTGGCGGGCATCTCTTTCAGTGCGGCGGCGGTGCGGGTGTCTTGTTTGGCTTTGCGAAACGAGCGGCGTGACCTTGAGCGGCCGATCTGTTCGCTGTCGGCACCGCGATCGCCGAGGTTGTCGATGGCGGCGAGGATGGACAGTCGGTTGGCTTCAGCGCGGGCGATGAGGTGGTCGTGGGCGTCGAGCGCGTCGATGAGTTCGGGGCGGGAGAGGGGAAGCACTTCGAATGCTTCGAGTTCTGCCATCCCGCCGGTGAACATGTCTCAAACGTACACGAACATATGTTCGTGTCAAGGGCAGGCGGGAGGATTTCTCACCCCCGAGCCGCGCCCGCCAGAACCCGAGCCGCGCCCGCTATCGAAGGAGTTCGTCGATGGCGGCGGCCCGGGTAACGCGCCCTTCGTTGACGTAGGCCTCGTGGTTTTCAGCGAGGGTGTCGAGGTCGTAGAGGTAGTTGACGAGCACTCCGAACGATTCGGTTTCGCCTTTGGCTGATGGGTCGCCGCCGACATTGATCTGTTCAAGGCGGGCTCCGTTGCGCAGGTGGAACCGGGCGACGGGGTCCCGGGGTTCGCCGCCTCGTTTGGCCTGCACGAGGTAGCGGGCGGTGAGTCGCCGTAGTCCGTCATCGGACGAATCCACCGTGATTCCTTCGTCGTCGACCCAGCGGCGGAGGCCGGGCACGGGTGACAGGGTCGAGAACCGGTTGAGGCTTGGGACGGTCGAGCGGAGTTCTTCGGTGACCTGCTTGATGAGGAAGTCGCCGAGTGGGATGCCTCGCAGGCCGGCTTGGCAGTTGGTGATTGAGTAGAAGATGGCGGTTGTGGCCGGGTGGAGCCCGTCGGGGTCGGCGAGGTCGTCGTTGGGGATTGGCGCGTCGATGACGTCGGGGATGTGGGTGGCGAGGTCGTGGACGAGGGCGATTTCGACGAAGATCAGCGGTTCGGCGGGGAGTGAGGGGTGGAAGAAGCCGTAGCAGCGGCGGTCGGTTTCGAGCCGGCGGCGGAGGTCGTCCCAGCCGCGGATTTCGTGGACGGCTTCGTATTCGATGAGTTTTTCGAGGGTTTCGGCTGGGGTGTGCCAGTCGATGGTTCGGAGTTCGAGGAAGCCTCGGTTGAACCAGGAGCTGAGGAGGTAGGCGAGGTCGGCTTCGGCTGGTTGGAGGGCCGGGTTGCGGAGGCGGAGTAGGTCGGCCCGCATGGTGAGGAGGGTGTGGATGCCGTGGGCGGCGAGGTTGATCGATCGGAAGAGTTCGAGGCGGGGTGCTTCGGTGGCGGCCCAGAGTCGGTGGGCGTTGGCGGGTCCGGGTTCGGTTTGCCAGGCGGCGATGGCGTCGTTGACGGCGGCCGTATCGGGGGCGAAGTCGTTGACGAGGAAGGTGAAGAAGGCGGCTTTGGCGTTGTCGTCGTGGTCGCGGGTGAGGGTGGCGTAGCGGCGTTCGACGAGTTCGGCGAGGCTGCGGGCGGCGGCTTCGTCGCGGAGGCGGGTGAGGGCCCGGCAGGTTTCTTGCAGCACGACGAGTTCGGGGTTGGTGGGGCCGCTCACGTCTGCGGAGTGTAGGCGAGTTAGCCAACGGCTGATTCATTGACGGCTCGCTGCCGAGGTCCGTGGGCGCCGTGGCGGAGCGCCTAGCCTGAAGGGGATGCCGGGGTTGACGACGATGCCGAAGCCGACGATGGGGGATGTTGTCGCGGGGATCTCGGTTGCGCTTGTCGCGTTGCCGCAGTCGTTGGCCTATGCCGAGATCGCAGGCATGCCGCCGCAGTATGGGTTGTTTGCGTCGGCGGTCCCGCCGATCCTTGCGGCGCTGTTCGTGTCGTCGCGGTACCTGCAGACGGGTCCGGTGGCGTTGACGGCCCTGTTGACGTTCGGTGCGCTCGAGTCGCTCGCGGAGCCGGCTTCGGCTGACTACATCGCGTTGGCGGCGGCGTTGGCGTTGCTGGTCGGGGTGTTTCGGGTTCTGTTCGGTCTGTTGCGGCTCGGCGGGTTGGCGTATCTGTTGTCTGAGCCAGTGCTGACCGGGTTCACGACGGGTGCGGCGGTGCTGATTCTGTCGAGCCAGTTGCCTCGCATGCTTGATGTGACCCCTGGGGGCGATGGGGTTCTGGCTGACGCGTTCGATGCGTTGATGTCGCCGGGCGATTGGGAGCTTGCGGCGATCGGGTTCGCGTTGATGACGCTGGTTTTCATGTTTGGGGGCCGGAAGCTGCACGCCCTGTTCCCTGGGGTGCTGGTCGCCGTGATTGTCGGGATCGTGATTTCGGCTGCGGCCGGGTATTCGGGTTCGACGGTGGGGGAGTTGGACGGCGGCTTTGTGTCGCTCAATGTGGATTTCCCGTGGGATCGCATCGGTGATCTGGTCGTACCGGCGCTGGTGATTGCGCTGGTTGGGTTTGCGGAGCCGTCGTCGATTGCTCGCACGTTCGCTGCTCAGGAGCGTGAGCCGTGGGACGCGAACCGGGAGATGGTGAGTCAGGGTGTGGCGAACATCGCCTCCGCGTTCTCGGGGGCGTTCCCGGTCGGTGGTTCGTTCAGCCGGAGTTCGCTCAACAAGCTGGCGGGGGCTTCGTCGGCGTGGGCGGGGGCGATCACGGGTGCGTTTGTGTTGTTGGCGTTGCCGTTGACGCCGTTGTTGGAGGATCTGCCGGGCGCGATCCTTGGTGCGATTGTGCTTGGTGCGGTGATCAAGCTGGTCCGGCTGGATGCGTTGTTTGAGTTGGCGCGGGTCAACTGGGTGCAGGCGCTGGTGGGGCTGGGCACGTTCGCGGCGACGTTGGTGTCAGCGCCGCGGGTTGAGCGTGGGGTGCTGGTCGGGGTGGGGCTGGCCCTGTTCGCGCATTTGTATCGGGAGTTGAAGGTGGCGAGCCCGTTTGTTCGGGTCGACAACACGTTGACGATCGCGCCGGAGGGCGTGTTGTGGTTTGCGACGGTGTCGGGGTTGGAGCGTCAGATCCGTGCGCATTCGGCCCAGTTCGAGGAGTTGGAGCGGGTGGTGCTCGATCTCGCTGGTGTCGGCCGGCTGGATTACACGGCGGCGGCGGCGTTGCGTCGCATCGTGGAGGAGATGCGGGACGCTGACATCGTGGTCGAGATCGTCAATGTGCGGCAGGGCGCGGCGCGCGGGGCAACCCTGCACCTGTTCGACTGAGCTACGCCCGTCGGGGTGGGTTTACCAGGTGATGGGCCCGGTGGCTCCGAGGGCTCGGCCTTCGGTGCGGACGCCTTTGGCGGTCATGTCGGGCCCGATCTCTTGCCACAGTTTCGGCAGGTTGTAGGCGACGACTCGGGGGAAGAGGTGGTGGAGGGCATGGTAGTCGTGGCCGCGCACGATGAAGGTGGAGCCGGGGAAGACGGCGACTCGGGTGTCGACGTAGCGGCCGATTTTGCCGTCGGCGGGGTGGTGCGGGTACCAGGCGAAGATGAAGGCGAGCCAGCACACGACGAGCCGGCTCGGGATGTACCAGAGGAGCACGGCTTCGAGGCCGACGCCGGCGATGAAGGCGGCGATGAGTGCTGCGTGTTGGAGTGCCCAGTAGCGCACGGCGTACCGGTCTGACGCCATGTCTCGTTCGGCTTGTTGTTCTTTGACGCTGGCGGGGAGGAGCACGCCGAGGGCGGGGATGTAGGCGAGGAGCGGCAGCAGCGTGTAGATGACGATGACGCCGTAGAGCTTGACTGGGAGTTCTCGTAGCGGGCCTTGGGCGAAGTAGTCGGGGTCTTTGTCGGGGTCGTTGGTGAAGGCGTGGTGCTTCATGTGGCTGATGCGGTGGCCTTTGTAGGAGAAGCCGACCGGGATGGCGGAGAGGATGCCGACGAGGTCTTCGATCCATCGGCCGCGGCTGACGTCGCCCCAGACGTTGCCGTGGGTGGCTTCGTGGAGCGGCATGTAGAAGGTGGTGGCGACGACGTAGCTGAGGATGAAGCCGAGCCAGAGGGGAATGGCGCCGGTGAAACCAGCGGTGAGGATGGCGATCCAGGCGACGGTGAAGGCGGCGAAGGTGACGAGGATGCGGGTTGCGATGCCGCCTCGGTAGGGGGCGACGAGGCGGCGTTCGTCGCGGCGTTCGATGCGGAGCTGGTGGGCAGCGTCGGTCATCGGGGGTCCTCCTGCGGTGCGGCCCGGCTGTGGTCGCTACGTTACGTCAATGCCCCGATTGCGACAGATTCCGAAGGATGAGGCCCACGAGCTGGCCCAGACGCTGTATTCGATGTTGTTCGGTGATCGTGACCCGGTCGCGGAGCCGGGGACGGCGACGGGGAGCCCCGGCAATTGGTGGACGGTGACGGCGTTGGTGCCGGAGCTGTTCGATCACATCGTGGGCGGGTTCGGGTTTTATCGCTCACCGAATCGGTTGCTTGATCCGCAGTTGCGGGAGTTGGGACAGACGCGGGCCGGGTTCGTGCGGGGGAGCCGGTTTGTGTATTCCCAGCATGTGAAGGCGTGCCGTGAGGTCGGGTTGAGCGAGGAGAAGATTGAGGCGGTGCGGGCGTGGTCGGTGGCGGACGTGTTTTCGCCGGTGGAGCGGGCGGTGCTGGCGTACACCGATGCGCTCGTGTTGCAGGGTGGCCGGGTGCCGGACGAGGTGTTCGAGGCGTTGCGGGCTGGGCTGTCGGAGGAGGAGATCCTCGAGTTGACCTACATCGTGTGCACGTACGACATGCATGCGACGATGTCGAAGGCGTTGCGGTTGGAGTTCGACGATGTCGACGATCCGATCACGGAGGTGCCGGGCCCGGAGGGTGTGGGCCCGTCGGCGATGGATGCCATGCGCGTCGTGGAGGACCTCGGCGCCGAGTGAGGGCCGAGGGGCTCGACGGCGAGTGAGGGCCGAGGACGGCGTGCTCCCACCCTCATTGGCTTTCTTAGTGCTCAGCCCCAAATCAAGAAATCCAAGAAATTCTTGGATTTGGGTGGCACAACTTAACCCGGGCTTGCTAGAGTCTTGATATCAACTTGACAAAGCAAGTGAGCTGAGCATAGGTTACCAAACAGTGATCACACGATCACGAAGACGGGTACTCGGCGGGTACCCGAGAAGGCGGAGCAAATTCGGCGGACCAAATGGCGGCGGTGCAAAGGCGGGCTAGGGCTGGCGGAAGCCCTGGTTGTAGCTCAGGTGAGTGGAGCGAAGAGCGAGATCTTTTGGCGGACCCTTCGTTCTTACGCCCCTCACCTGGGCCAGCACCGATCGACACGGTGGTCACTTCGAACCAGACGGCGTTCCTGCCGTCGCTTTTGCGCGCTCAACCCCGGCCTGAGTGGGTTGCGGAGTTCAACGAGCGTGATGGTTGGCGTGCTCGAACACAACGAGCGTTCGATGTGGTCGCTGCTTCCGTGCTGTTGGCCTTTGCTGCGCCGGTGATCGTTGCGGCGATGTTGGCGATCAAGGTCACGAGCCCTGGGCCGGTGCTCGTGCGACAAAACTGTGTTGGCCCCAATGGTTGGCTCTTTGAGCGGTACATGCTTCGCGCCACGGTGCTCGACGCCGAGGTCCGACTGGCGAACATCGAGCATCTCGATAGCCCGGACGGCGTCCGGTTCCGGCTCACCAACACACCACGAATCACTCGCGTCGGCCATCTGCTTTGCGCCCTGTCGATCGACAGGGCGCCCCAGTTGGTGAATGTGATCCGCGGCGAGATGAGCCTGTTCGGCCCTCGGCCGGCGCTGCCGTCGAGCTGACGCCGGCGGCGAACGTTCTCAGGCGGTGTTGACGACGATCTTGCCGTCCTGAATGACCGTGTGGACCCGGGCCTTCAGGTCGGCAACATCGAGGTCAGTGTCGTCCCAGATGGCAATGTCGGCGACCTTGCCGGGCTCGAGTGTGCCGGTCGTGTCGTCGATCCCCATGAGTTCGGCCGCGACTCGGGTGCTGGCTTCCCACGTGGCCTGATCACTCATGCCGAGCGACGTCATCTCTGACAGTTCGGTGAGATTGCGGCCGTGGGGGGTGACACCGGAGTCGGTGCCCATGGCGATCTTCACGCCCGCTTCGATGCAGCGGGCGATTGATTCACGATGCACTTCGACAACATCTCGGGCCTTCTGGATGATGGCGTCGGGCATGTCGATGCCGGCATCGGCCGCTTCGAGCACACCACGCGGGGCGATCAGGGTTGGGACGAGCCAGGTGCCTGCTTCAAGCATCATCTCGATCGCTTCGTCATCCATGAAGATGCCGTGCTCGATGGAGCGGATCCCGGCCCGCACGGCGTTCTTGATGCCGTCGGTTGCTTGGGCGTGCGCCATCACGAACCGGTGCGCTGCGCTCGCCTCGGCGACGAGCACGTCCAGTTCGTCGGGCATGAAGTGGGGGTGTTGCGGATCGTCGCGAGGGGAAAGCACGCCACCGGAGGTGCAGACCTTGATGACGTCAGCGCCGGCCCGGATGAGTTCACGGACTTTTTTCCGCATCTCTTCGGGGCCATCAACGATGTTGTGGGGTCGGCCGGGATGGCAGTCCATCATCCCGGGCATGTGGGCACCGCAGACGGCCCATTTGTCGCCGTGCCCGCCGGTCTGGCTGAGGATGGCGATGGAGAGCTGCATTTTGGGCCCGGCGATCAGGCCGTTGTCCCGGGCTTCTTTCACACCGAGGTCGGTGCCACCGGCTTCGCGCACGCTGGTGATGCCGCAGGCGAGGGTGCGTTCCATGCGTTCGGCTGCGTTGAAGAAGTTCATGGAGAACGGTGTCTGGGCATGGTTGGTCGGGCTGAAGTTGCCGTCGGCCATGAAGTGCACGTGACAGTCGATGAGGCCAGGGGTAACGAGCTTGTCGGTGCAGTCGATCGACTCGTCACCGTCGAGGCCTGAGCCAACCTCGACGACATGACCGTCTTCGATGGCGACGTCGGCGGGGGAGGGGGCGGTGCCGGTGCCGTCGAAGACGACACCTCCGGTGAGCACAGTGCGGGTCATGCGAAAGGCCTCTCTTCCCACCACGGAATCGACGGCGGGAGGTCGGTGGACGGCCTGCCCGGGAACTCCGGTGGCCGTTTCTCCAAGAAGCTCATCACACCTTCGGCCACGTCGACACCCTTTCCGAGTTCATCGATCATGCGGCTATCGACCTTGTGAGCTTCCATCGGGTGATCAGCACCGAGCATGCGCCACAGCATCTGGCGGGTAGTGGCGACCGACACCGCCGAGGTGCCCTCCGCAAACGAGACGGCGATGGCCCGGGCCGCAGGCAGGAGCTCGTCGGGTTCGTGGATGCTCTGGACGAGGCCAGCCTCGAGCGCTTCGGTGCCGGGAAAGATCCGGCCGGAGTAGCACCACTCAAGTGCTTTGCTGATGCCGACGATGCGAGGCAGGAACCAGCTCGATGCCGCTTCGGGCACGATGCCGCGCTTGGCGAAAACAAACCCGATCTTGGCGTCGGGCGTGGCCAGGCGAATGTCCATCGGCAGGGTCATGGTGATGCCAACACCGACGGCCGGGCCGTTGATGGCGGCGATGACCGGCTTGATCGATTCGAAGATGCGGGTGGTGACCCGCCCGCCACCATCGCGAGGTACCCGGGTCGTGTTGTCGGAGGCCACTCGGTCGGGTTGCGCATCAGCGTTGAACGTGTCGGCCCCGCCGCTCACATCAGCGCCGGCACAGAAGGCCGGGCCGGCGCCGGTGACGATCACGGAGCGAACGGCATCGTCGGCATCCGTGATGTCGAACGCAGCGATCAGTTCTCGCACCATCACATTGGTGAAGGCATTGAGCTTGTCGGGCCGGTCGAGGGTGATCGTCGCAATGCCGTGATCCTCGGGGCCGGGCAGATCGACACGGATGTGGGTGAACTCACTCATCGGGGCGAGTCTGCTGCGCTGTCCGGTCGGCGACCAAATGGCGAACTATCTGCCGGAACTGTCCGTCCGGCACCAGAACGGGCCAGGCAGCAAGAAGACGACGATCCCGGCACGGGCGTCAGGCAGTTGGCGCAGCTTCCACCACGAAACACGCCGTCGTCGCCGTCGACCCACCAATGTTGAGCGTCGCAACCCGCTCCGCACCCTCAACCTGATAGTCGCCGGCCGTGCCGCTCACCTGCTTCGTCGCATCGACCAGCATGCGGGCCCCAGTCGCCCCGACCGGATGACCGCCACCGATCAGGCCGCCGCTCGGGTTGACCGGCATGTCGCCATCCCGTTCGAGCCGGCCCTCCTCAACCGCCTTCCACGACTCGCCGGGAGCGGTGATCCCGAAATGATCGATCGCCATGTACTCCGACGGGGTCATGCAGTCATGCGTCTCAATCGCGTCAAGCTGACCGGTGCCGTCAATCCCGGCCCGGCCGAACGCATCGGTGATCGCCCGCCGCACATGCGGCATCACATACTCGCTGTCGCTGCTGCGCTCGAACTTCTGATCGATCGGCAACCCGACCGTCGTATGCCCCCACCCACCGATCACCGAACGGGCCGTGCGACCATGCTCGGCCAACCACCGGTCACTCACCAACACCACCCCAGCCGCACCATCAGTGATCTGGGTGACGTCATTGCGACGCAAACGACCCTCCACGACCGGGTTCGCTTCGTCATCAGCCATGAACGACTCGGGTGTCAACGCCCACGCCCGCGTCTGCGCATTCGGATTGTCTTTCGCGTTGCGCAGGTTCAGCTCACCGATCGCCCGCAGATGCTGATCGTCGATGCCGTAGCGACGGTCGTACTCGCCCGCCACCCGATCGAACGCATACGGCCAGAAAAACTCGATGCCTTCCGTCTCATGCCCAACCCACGCAGCCGCCGTCTGCACCGCAGCGGCCGGGCCACCCGGCATCGTCTTCTCCTGCTCGACCCCGAGCACCAACACACAGTCGTACCGGCCCGCCTCAATCTCGGCCATGCCCGCCAACACCGCCATCGACGACGACGCACACGCCGCCTCGTGCCGCATCGCCGGCACCCCCCACAACTCTGGCTCCACCGTTGCGGGCATTGCGCCCAGGTGACCCTGCCCCGTGTAGAGCTGCCCGAACGCGTTGCCGACATGGATGCTTTCGACCGCGTCCGCTCCGATCCCCGCATCAGCCAACGTCGCCGCCACCACCTCGGCCGTCAGGTCGGCAATGTCGCCGTCGGTCTTGGCCAGATTGTTGGCGAAGTCGGTCTGATGAACACCAAGGATGTTGGTCACGTCTGTTCGCTCCAGCGCTCACGCAAGTCAGGTTTGACGACCTTGCCCACCGGGTTGCGGGGAAGGGCATCGATCAATTCGAGTCGTTCAGGCAGCTTGTAGCTGGCGATCTCATGGTCGCGCAGGTGAGCGACCACATCCGAAAGCGACGGCGGATCAGCATCCGGTGCCGCCACCGCAAACACGCCGACCTTCTCGCCCAGATCCCGGTCCGGGAACCCGACCGCCGCGCACTCCACGATCCCCGGATGGTCGGCGATCAACGCCTCAAGCTCCGCCGCGCTGATGTTCATCCCGCCCCGAATAATGATGTCTTTCGCCCGATCAACGAAGCGCAACAGGCGAGGCGGGTCGTCGGTGCCCACGTACTCGAACAGGTCGCCGGTTCGGTACCAGCCGTCGGCATCGAAGACGTCGCCCTCCGGCTGGGCGTCGCCGTCGGGGGAGGGGAGATAGCCGTCGAAGACGGTGACGCCCCGGAACCGCAGCTCGCCGACCGTGCCCGCCGCCGTGATCTCGGACTCGTCAGCCAGATCGACCAGACGAACCTCGACCCCCTCACGCTCCGGCACCGGAAAGAACCGGGCCCGCTCGGTCGGGTCCGGCACCGCCGCCATCGTCGACATCATCGCCGCGCCCTCGTTCGAACCGAACACGTTCACGATCTCGATGTCGCGGGCCTGCCAGCCCTCCACCATCCACGGATCGAGCGGCGCCGACCCCGACGCGATCTTGTGGATGCTCGACAGGTCGAGCTGATCAAGCATCGCCTCATTCGCCAACAACATGTTCAACGCCGCCGGCGGCACCACCGTGTACGTGATCCGCTCACCCGGAATCTGCGCGAGAAACACCTGCAGATCGAGCGGATGATGCAGGGCGAGGAAACACCCCGTCTCGACCCACGTCAGCAACATGCCGCCGATCCCGGCCATGTTCACCACCGGGAACGGACACAGCACCCGATCATCGGGCCGCAACTCAAGCTCCGCCACCTGGAACCCAGACGTCGCCAGCCACTTCCCGTTCGTGCGCGGCACCCCCTTCGGTGTGCCGGTCGTCCCCGACGTCCAACACACCGTCGCTCGCGTGTCCAGCCCGCTCGCCGCCCGCTCGACCGGCGGCCCCGGCTCGGTCGCCGGCGCAAGGATCGTCACCCCCGCCCCCAACGTCTCCGCCGCCGCCACAACCTGATCGGGACGATCAACCCGATCCGCCGTCACAAACACCTCGAACCCGGCCGTCGCCAGACCGTGCCGCAACTCGTGCGCCCGATGCTGCACCGGGAACGGCACCGCCACCGCCCCAAGCCGGAAGCAGGCAAGCAGCGTGATCGGCAACTCGACCACATTGGCCAACTGCACCCCAACCGGGTCACCCGCCCCCACACCAGCCGCCCGCAACGCAGCCGCAGCACCATCGATCCGGGCATCGACCTCAGCCCACGTAAACCGCTGCGGCGAACCACCATCGATCGTCGCCCGGTTCGGCGCATCCGCCAACGCCTCCTCACCGGGTCGGGCCGCAACCGCACGCTGCACCAACTCATCGATCGTGGACGGTTCAACCATCGAACCATGATCGCAGACGTGACGACGCCGCGCCGATGAGCCAGCATGGAGCCATGAAGGTCGAACTGCGCAACGAGATCCACGGCGGTCTCCCGCCCCACGACGATCACCCCTACCGCAGCGGCATCTGGCGCCCCCAATACCGCGAATACGACGCCTGGGACCTCGACGTCGAAGGCGACATCCCCGACGACCTCGCCGGCGTGTACCTCCGCAACACCGAAACCGCCGTGTTCGAACCAGCCAAGCGCTACCACCCCTTCGACGGCGACGGCATGATCCACTCGATCGGGTTCGCCAACGGCGAAGCCAAATACGCCAACCGGTTCGTCCGCACCGAAGGCTTCCTCGCCGAACAAGAAGCCGGCCGTTCCCTGTGGGCCGGCATCGCCGAACACCCCTCCAACGCAGTCGCCGACCGCGGCTGGGGCGCCCGCTCCATGATGAAAGACAACGCCTCCACCGACGTCATCGTCCACCGAGGCGAAGCACTCGCCAGCTTCTACCAATGCGGCGAGCTCTACCGGCTCGACCCCCACACGCTCGAAACCAAAGGCACCACCCAATGGGGCGGCTTCTTCCCGCCCGAAGGCGTGTCCGCCCACCCCCGCGTCGACGAACACACCGGCGAACTCCTCTTCTTCAACTACGGCGTCGACGCGCCCTACATGCACTACGGCGTCGTCAGCCCCGAAGGCGAACTCGTCACCTACATCGACGTGCCGCTCCCCGGGCCCCGCCTGCCCCACGACATGATGTACACCGAGAACTGGACCATCCTGAACGACCTCCCGTTGTTCTGGGACCCAGAAGCACTCGAATCCGGCTACTACTCCAACGTCTTCCGACGCGACCTCCCCAGCCGATTCGCGCTCGTGCCCCGCCACGGCACCACCGACGACATCCGCTGGTTCGAAGCCGACCCGACCTTCGTCCTCCACTGGACCAACGCCTACGAAGACGGCGACGAGGTCGTGCTCGACGGCTTCTTCCAACACAACCCCACCGCCCGCGGCGTCGACCGCAGCGTCAACACCGACCCCCGCCACAAAGGGTTCGAAACCCTCGACATGAACGTCCTGCAGGCCCGCCACCACCGCTGGCGGTTCAACCTCGTCACCGGCGAAACAACCGAAGAATCGCTGAGCGACACCTGCTCCGAATTCCCGATGATCAACGGCCAACACTGGGGCCGGCCCTACCGCTACAGCTACAACGCCCTGTGCGCCAACGGCATCTTCGCCTTCAACGGCCTGGTGAAGCAGGACGTGCACACCGGGACCGAGGAGTTCTGGCACGCCCCCGACGGCACATTCGTCAGCGAAACGGTCGTCGCCCCCCGACTCGGCTCCACCGCAGAAGACGACGCCTACCTGCTGACCTTCTCCTGCGACATGGTCAACGACGAATCACACTGCGAGATCTTCGACGCCGCCGACCCCGTCGCCGGTCCGATCGCCCGAGTTCGACTGCCCGAACGCATCTCCTCTGGCACCCACGCCACCTGGGCACCCGCCGACCAACTCGCCAACTAAACCCCCGAGTCGTGGACGGCGACGCCGCCGCAGGCTATGACTCGTAGGACCACTACATAAGGGGGATTCGTCCATGGACGAGAAAACTTGGATCAAACTCGGCGACCAAACCGCCGGAAACCTGCGGGCCTCGCAGAGCACCTACATGCTCGCCGTGTCCGCACTGACCGCCACGATCGTGTTCGGTGCCGACGGTTCCGACTCAGGATTCCTGCTCACCGTCGCGGCGATCGGCATCGGTCTCTTCGGCCTGCTCACCTTCGAAAACTCCCAGCAAGGCTTCATGGCGCTCATGAAGGGCATGCCGGACTCGATGGCCAACACCGAGATGGGCGCCGCGTTCCAGCGCACCCCGTTCATGGTGTTCCGGCTCGCCAACGCGGTCCTCGTCACCCTGATCGCGGTAGCGCAAATCTTGCAGGTGAACTGAGCGACACCTGATGCGGTGGGTGTGAGGCACACAGCGTGCCTCGCGCCCGCCCACTCGCTCGAACCCGTTCGCTCGAACCGTGGCGTTCACACCCGAACGTCAAACCTCAAAGGTCGCCCGGGTCAGGACCTCGCCCTCGGTGATCTCCGCAGTGGCGGTTCGGCGCGTGCCAAACAACCAGACGGCGCCCTCCGGATCAGCCTCAAGATTCTTGATCCACTGAGAATCGCGACGGACCGTCGACACGTCGATGCGGTTCCCGATCCGGGTCGCCAGCAACGGCACCTCTCGCGTCTTGCCTGATTTGCGGCCGGTCGTCTCGACCACAACGACACCGACACCGACCGGAAGCGGCGAGCCCAGCCCGGCCTTCGCTAACGGTCGCACGACCGAATTGAGGGCTCGGAACCCGCGGCGCGCCGCCGTCTTCTGGAGTTCTTCGAAAAGGGGGATCACCATGTCAGGCTACGGGCCCCACCCCACCCCGAAACCAACCGATGAACATCCGACCCGCCCAGCCCGACGACTTCGACCGCATCTGGCCGATCTTCGCTGAAATCGCCCAAGCCGGCGACACGTACGCCTACCCGACCGACATCGGGTACGACGACGCCCGCCACCACTGGATGGACGCACCGGCACGGACCTACGTTGCCGAAGCCGACGGCGACATCCTCGGCACCTACTTCATCAAAACGAACCACGACGGTCCCGGTGGCCACGTCTGCAACTGTGGCTACATGGTGTCGAGCGCTGCCCGCGGGCGAGGCCTCGCCACCGCAATGTGTGAACACTCCCAGACCATCGCCCTCGAGCTCGGCTACCAGGCGATGCAGTTCAACTTTGTCGCCTCGAGCAACGAAGGTGCCTGGCGGCTCTGGAACGCGCTGGGGTTCGACACCGTCGGCCGGCTCCCGAACGCATTCGCCCACCCCGAACTCGGGTACGTCGACGCGCTCGTCATGTACAAATGGCTGGCCCCGGGAGCCGAGTAGCTCGACCCTCGGCGCAGCACCGATAGCCGACCGCCTACTCGAAGACGATGGTGTAGGTCGTTGCTGGCCCCACGTACAGCTTGAGATTGTCGATGGTGTCGTCTCGGTAGCTGATGATCGGACTGCCGTCGGCACCAACTGCGAGCGTCGGCTCGTAGCCGATGGCACCACCAGTTGGAAGTACGTAGTTCCTCCCGTTGGAACAGGCCGGATCGTCACACACGTACAACTCCACGTCAGCATGGGTGAGGTCCTGGTGGCTGATCATCGGGTTGCCATTAGCCCCGATCACCATCGATTGCTGATAACCCACCCTGTCAGCGGTTTCGAGTATCTGGTTCGTACCGGAGATGCAGGCCGGATCGTTGCACCGGTACAACTCCAAATCGCCAAACGTGTCATTGAAGTGGCTGATGACCGGGTTGCCGTCGATGCCGATCGCCGCCGACGTGAACTGGCCGACGCGTTCGTCCTCCACAAGGACGCGGTTCGTGCCGGAGGTGCAGGCGGCATCGTCACACACATACACCTCCAAATCATCGTTCGTTTCGTCGTAGTGGCTGATGACCGGGTTGCCGTCATCGCCGATGACTACCGACGGGTACTTGCCGACGTCTCCGCCCTCCACAAGGACGCGGTTGGTGCCGGAGGTGCAGGTCGCATTGGCACAGACGTACAAATCCAAATCATCGAAGCTGGTGTTGTAGTGACCGATGACCGGATTGCCGTTGGCCCCGATCGCGATCGAGGTGTACCAGCCGGCGAAACCATCGGCGCTGAGGGTGCGGTTGGCGCCGGAGGTGCAGGTGGCATCACCGCAAACGAACACCTTCAACTCGCCGAACATGCCGTCGTAGTAGCTGATGACCGGGATGCCGTCGTTGCCGATCGCAACCGACGGGTACGAGCCGACGTTTGCCCCCTCAACGATCGTGCGGTTGGTGCCGGAGGTGCAGGTCGCATCGGCACAGACGAACAAATCCAAGCCGCCGCCGGCGTCGGTGTGGGCGATGATCGGGTTGCCGTCGTCGCCGATCGCAATCGACGGGTCAAAGCCGACATTGCCGGCGGCGACGAGCGTCTGGTCGATGGGCCCTCGGAAGGTTGGCTGCAGGACGGGGTTTGCGCATCGCCACCCGCCATCGTTGATCGCAACCTGCGACGCGGCGCACGACAGTTCATCGAGCGTGTCCAACCCATCGAACCGGTCATCGACGGCATCGAGTTGCTCGTCGACGGCATTGAGTTGGCCGTCGATGTCGCTCAGCGCGGGCTGCACCACGTTCTGGTCGTAGCGGTAGGCGAACGTCACGTTCTGCCCTCGTGTCACGTTTTGCTCGGGCGAGAACGTTGTGGCTGACGTTCCGGTTGTCACTCCGTTGCTGAACGCCCACGCCACCGCGTTGGTGTAGTACCGGCCGGCCGACACATCGGTGAACGGGTTCGACGCGAACCCGGCCGACGCGGCCAGCACCACCACACCAACAACCGCCGCTGCCAGCTTCAACCGACGCCGCATCCCGTACCCCCAGGTATCGAACGACCCGCCCCCACGGCCGGTCGATGGTGCAAAGCACACCACAATCCGAACCGGTCCCGCCACCATCACGGATCGGCCACGCAACGGCTCGGTGTAAGACCAACCCAGCTGCGGATTGTGTATCGACACAGCACGCTGCGGCGACCACACTCTGCACGTGGGCAGCACTGCGCCAACCGGCCGTCACGGGTTTGCCTTCCAACCCGCGCTCGACGGACTCCGAGGCGTCGCCGTCGTCGCCGTCATCCTCTACCACCTCGACTACTCGTGGATGAGCGGCGGTTTCCTTGGCGTCGACACCTTCTTCGTCCTCTCGGGGTACCTCATCACCTCGCTCCTGCTGGCCGAATACGACACCACCGGGTCGGTCTCGCTCCGAGACTTCTGGATACGTCGAGCAAAACGGCTCCTCCCGGCCGCCCTGGTCCTGCTCGTTGTCGTGGCGACCTACAGCTGGCTCGCAGCACCCACCGACCGGCTCGGCACCATCCGAGGCGATGCCCTCGCCACGCTGTCCTACGTCGCGAACTGGCGCTTCATCCTCGACGAAGCCTCGTACTTCGAACTGTGGTCGGAAGCCTCGCCACTCCGCCACATGTGGTCCCTTGCGATCGAGGAACAGTTCTACCTGCTGTGGCCCCTCCTCGTCCTCGGGCTCCTCAAGGCGCTCCGGGGACGAACAACGCTCCTCACCGCCAGCTGCATCATCGCAGCCGCCGGATCCGTCGCGCTGATGGCAGTACTCGCCGAAACCGACCAGTCACGCGCCTACTTCGGGACGGACACCCGAGCACACACGATCCTTGTCGGCGCGCTGCTCGCCATCGCCCTCCGGCGCCCGCCGTCGATTATGGATGCAGCCCCCCGGGCCATCCGAACGCTCGGCGCCATCTCGCTCACGATGCTGGGTGTCAGCTTTGTCGCCGTCTCCGACAACGGCCAATGGTTCTACCAAGGCGGCTCGATCGCCTTCGCCATCGCCGTCGCCTGCGTCATTGCCGACAGTGTCAACGGAACACGCTCGACCGCGAACGCCCTCCTCGATCGGGCACCGCTTCGCTACCTCGGCCAGATCAGCTACGGCCTCTATCTCTGGCACTGGCCAATGATCGTGTGGCTCACCCCGGACCGACTGGGCACCGACGGGCTCACACTCGACACGATCCGGATCATTGCGACCTTCGGCTGTGCGCTCGTGTCGTATCACCTGCTCGAGCAACCGATTCGGCACCGGTCACCTGCCCCCATCCCGGCGCTGCGAACCGTTTCCGTCGCCATGACCCTCGCTGCTCTGGCCATCTTTGCCGGCACCGCCGGGTCGACCACCAACCCGCTCGACCGTGAAGCCGACTTCGAGATCGCCGAAGCAGCACCATCGACAAGCACCACGAGCGAACCGCCACCGAGCACCGCCGACCCCGCGACTGCCCCTCCTGCGGCTGATACTGCCGTCACCACAACCAGCGAACCGGCACCCATCGAGTCGGTTGCACTGGTCGGCGACTCGGTCGCCGGCTCCCTCGCCCCCGCCATGAGCGACGCCTTCACCAGCGCCGGGTTCACCTTCCTCGACGCTCACGTGCACGGCTGTGGCGTCGCGTCCGGACTCACCGTCACCGAGACCGGCGAACGGTTCCCCTGGAGCGACGAATGCGTAGAGCGAGTCCCGTTCGTCCACGACCAACTGATCCGCGAGCACGACCCCGACCTGGTGATCTGGCATTCGACATGGGAAACCGCCGACCGGCTCCTTGATGAGGCGTTCCTCGAATTCGGAACACCCGAACACGACACGGCGCTGGCGGACGAAATCGAGACCGTGTTCGAACGCCTCACCGCCGGCGGTGCCGAGGTCGTGATCCTGGTCGCTCCACCCAACGCCCCGAACCCGTTCATCGCCGAACCCGACCCCACCGACATGCTGCATCTCGCCGACCAACTTGCGATCGCAGCCGACCGGTTCGACGACCTCTCGCTCCTCGACCTCAACCCGATCGTGTGCCCGGGGGGCCCGCCCTGCCCCGAGATCATCGACGGCCTCACCCTGCGCCCCGACGGCGGGCACTACTCAGACACCGCTGCCGTGTGGCTCGTCGCCCAACTCACCGACACCCTGCTGGCCGGGTAGCCGCCATCACGCTCGGCTGATCCAACGCCCATCGGCGCGCTCGGCCTACGAGTCGGTGAACGCCACCTCGTCGAGATACCAATCGACCAGTCGGTGACAGCGCTCGGTGTTGCCCGCTTCCATCTCAGCCATCGCAGCCAACATCTGCTCAGGGACGACACCAATCTCGGCGAGATACTCCGGCGGCGCGTCCCGCAAGAACCCTTCGACGTGGCCAACATCGACCTCGGGATGAAACTGGGTTCCGACCGTGCGCCCGACCCGGATCAGCTGCACCGACGACTCGTTGCGACCCAACACCTCGGCGCCGACCGGCGGGTGGAAGCGGTCGTGATGCCATTCGAACCACGGGCCCTCACCGAGAACCGCCGGCGCCCCCTCAAGCGGCTGGACCGGATACCAGCCAACCTCGGTGACCGGCGAAACCTCGACCGACCCGCCCAACGCATCGGCAATCAACTGACCGCCGAAACACACACCGAGCACGGGCTGCTCGGCCTCGACCGAACGACGGATCGCCGCCAGTTCGTCATGAACCCAGCCCGAAATCGACTCCTTATCGGCCAGCGAACGAACCGATCCCATCAACACGATCAGATCGAAGTCGTCCCATGCCGGCCACGGCTCGAACACGTTGGGCTGGTCATAGTCCGACGTCAGCAGATGGGTCGTGACGTCGAACCCTCGCTGGCTGAGCCGAACCCCAACCTGACCGGCCGGGCCGTCGGGCTCGTGGGCGATGACAAGCGCAGTGCGGCGGGGATCGGTCATGCTTCGAACCATACGTGGGCCTGACCGGTCCCAGACACAGCCTCGTACTCACCGAACTGGGTGCCGGTCCACGTGCAGTCGGCCCCACCGAGCGCCCCGACCATCGTGAGGTAATGCCCGAAGAACCCCTCGGGTGCATGCTGAGCGAACTCAGGCATGAAGTCGATGATGGCGGCGTGATCACCGGCCCGCATCCACGCGAGCACCTGCTCGTCAGCCGCTCGCGCCTCGGGGGTGCGCAGATGCTTGGCCGGGTCAGCTGCCTCATGATCCCGAAACTGACGCAACGGCCAGAACTGATGGCTCAACCCGCCCGACGCCAGCACCACCACCCGCCGGTCAAGGCCGGCGACCGCTTCAGCCAGCAGCGCCCCGAACAACAGGAAGTCCTCGGGTTCAGCGGTTTGGCAGATCCCCGCTGACACCCAACGCTCATCGCCCTGCAGAAACGGCAGCAGGTTGATGGTGGGGTAGTGGACCGGCAGGTACTCGTCGTCAATCGCCGTAATCCACGTGTCGTCCCGGTCGACCGACGTCGCCGCCCACGCCTCGGCCAGCGCTCGGTCACCAGGCATGTCGTAGGGCATCTGCTTCATGCCCCGCGGCAACTCCTCCGACGTGTACCGCCCCGCCCGTCGATCATGGCTGGCGACGATGTGCTCGATCGTGGTGAACCAGTGGGTATCGAGCACAACGATTGTGTCGACCCCGAGCGGATCGAGCTTCGCCGCTCGCAGGTCATGCAGCCCCTGGAACAGGGTGGTGTCCTCACCATCGTTGAGCTCGCGGCGGATCGCCTCGGGCAAGACGATCGGTGGCACATGTGAGACGACGGCGGCGCCGACAATGCTTCCCATGACAGTTCTCCTCAGGCGATGACCCGGACGGGCATGGTCTTGATACCGGCGATGAAATTCGACCGCAGGTGCTGGATATCGCCGTTCAGTTCGAGCCGGTCGACCCGCTTCAACAACTCTTCGAAGACGAGTCGCAGCTCCATACGGGCCAGCCAGGCACCGAGGCACAGATGCGGCCCGTTGCGGCCAAACGCCATGTGGTCGTTCTTCTCTCGAGCGAGGTCGAACCGCCACGGGTTCGGGAAGCCTTCATCGTCGTGATTGGCCGAGTTCAGCCACATCACAACCTTGTCACCCGCCTTGATCGGCTTCCCACCGAACACTACGTCGCGTGTCGCCGTGCGCCGGAAGTGCATGGTGACCGCACTCGTGCGCAGCACCTCTTCCACCCCGGACTCCATCAGATCGGGCCGCGCCCGCAATGCCTGCCACAGCTCCGGATGGTTCATGAACGTCCACATGCCATGGGTGATCGAGTAGCGGGTGGTGTCGTTGCCAGCAGCAACGAGCAGGGTGAAGAAGTTGTTGAACTCTCGATCGGTGAGTGGCACCCCGTCGGCCGCCGGCTGCAGCAGCTGGGTGATGATGTCGTCGCGGGGGCAGGCCCGACGGTCCGAGGCCTGCTCCTGGGCGAACTGGAAGATCTCGATCGCGGCGGGGGAGCGGAACGGCACCATCCGAAACTCGTCGGTGTCGACCAGGTCGACGGGGAAGTCAGTGAAGTCCGGGTCGGTATTGCCGAGCAGTGCATCGCCCCACGCCACCAGCTGACGACCGTGCTCCTCGGTCGTGCCCAGCAGGGTGCCGAGCATTCGCATCGGAAGCTCCTCGGCGATGGCATGCACGAAATCGAACCGGTCGTCCTGCAGGGCCCGCTCGACGACTTCGGCGGCCAACGCCCGAATCGGTTCCTCATACGACTCGATCGTGCGCCGGGTGAACCCCTTGTTGACGAGACGCCGGTAGCGGGTGTGTTCGGGTGGGTCCATCTCCATCAGGGTTTTGCGGGCTTCGTTTTCCTCCGCGTCCATCTCCTCCAAGCGGATGCCTTCGGCGGAGGTGAAGGTGGCAACATCCCGGCTCACCGCCAACGCATTGCGGTAGCCGACGATCGACCAGAACCCGGAGCCGTCCGCCTCAGGGGTCCAGTGCACCGGATCGTCGCGACGAAGCCGGGCGAAGGTCGCGTGGGGCACGCCACGGGTGTACGTGTCGTGCGAAGTGATGTCGGCGTCGTCGGGACCGAGATCGGCGAGATAGTCGTCGACGAAGGTGACGGGAGCCATCCCACCACCCTAATCATTCGCTACCGAACGATCCACTGTGGCGCATCGGCGACTACCGTCAGCGCCCGACAGCCGCTGTGAGGAGGAAGCGATCCGATGACGCAGCACCGCGATGCCACACCGGACGACTTCGACGACATCCGAGTCGAGGTTCGACGCCTCTGCGACAAGTACGGCAACGAGTACTGGCGAGGCCTCGAACCAGACCGCTATCCGACCGAGTTCGTCACCGAACTCACGACGCAGGGGTGGCTCGGTTCGCTGATCCCCGAGGCGTACGGCGGTGGCGGCCTCAGCCTCGCCGGCGCGTCAGTGATTCTCGAAGAGATCTCGGCCAGCGGTGGCAACCCCTCGGCCTGCCACGCCCAGATGTACGTCATGGGCACGGTCCTGCGGCACGGGTCCGAGGAGCAGAAGCAGCACTATCTGCCCCAGGTCGCCGATGGCCGCAAGCGGCTCCAGGCGTTCGGTGTCACCGAACCGACCGCCGGGTCCGAAACCACCGCCATCAAAACCCGGGCCGAACGAGACGGCGACACGTGGCGAATCAACGGCCAAAAGATTTGGACCAGCCGAGCCGAACACTCCGATCTGATGGTGCTGCTCGCTCGCACCACGCCAGCGGACCAGGTCACCAACCGCACGGAAGGCCTGTCGGTCTTCCTCATCGAGATGCGCAACGACGCCGGCGACCTCATCCCCGGGCTGACCATCAACCCGATCAAAACACTGATGAACCACAACAGCACCGAAGTCTTCTTCGACGATGTGGTCATCCCCGCCGAGGCCCTGATCGGCACCGAAGGGATGGGGTTCCGCCACATCCTCGACGGCATGAACGCCGAACGCATCCTGATCGCCGCGGAGTGCATCGGCGACGGCCGGTTCTTCCTCGACAAGGCCAGCGCCTACGCCAACGAACGGGAGGTGTTCGGCCGCCCCATCGGCATGAACCAGGGCGTCGCCTTCCCACTTGCCAAGGCCTACGCCAATGTCCAAGCCGCTGATCTGATGCGGTGGAAAGCAGCCAACCTCTTCGACGCCGGCCAGTCCTGCGCAGCCGAGGCCAATATGGCCAAGATGCTGGCGTCGGAGGCCTCGTGGGAAGCCGGCAATGCCGCCGTGCAAACCTTTGGCGGGTTCGGCTTCGCCGAGGAGTACGACATCGAACGCAAGCTGCGCGAAACCCGGCTCTACCAAGTTGCCCCGATCAACAACAATCTCGTCCTCGCCTTCGTCGCCCAGAAATGCCTCGGCCTTCCCAAGAGCTACTGACGTGAGCGCACCACTCGACGGGGTCATCGTCGTCGCCGTCGAGCAGGCGATCGCCGCCCCGTTCGCGACCCGTCAACTCGCCGACCTTGGGGCCCGCGTCCTCAAGATCGAACGACCCGGAACCGGTGACTTCGCCCGCCACTACGACACCACCGTCGATGGCAGTTCGGCCTTCTTCGTGTGGGGCAACCGAGGCAAAGACAGCCTCGAACTCGACCTCAAGGATCCCGACGACCGGGCCACCTTCGACACCCTCGTTGCCGGCGCCGACGTCGTGATCCAAAACCTGGCCCCCGCCGGTGCCGAACGACTCGGCCTTCTCGCCCATCAACTCCGAGCGCGGCACCCGTCGCTCATCGCCTGCGGCATCAGTGGCTACGGCCTCGGAGGGCCCCGCACCGACGACAAGGCCTACGACCTCACCATCCAAGCCGAAGCAGGCGCGATCTCGTTGACCGGTTCGGCCGCCGAGCCGAGCAAGGTCGGATTCTCAGCGGCCGACATCGCCAGCGGCATGTACGCCTTCTCCTCGATCCTCGCCGCGCTGTACCGCCGGCAGGCGACGGGGGAGGGGGCCACGATCGAGATCTCCATGCTCGAAGCGCTCGCCGAATGGACCGCCGCGCCCACCTACGGCGCCGTCGGCCGCGGTGCGGTCCCGGCCCGCGCCGGCCACCGCCACGCAGCGATCGCGCCCTACGGCATCTATCCACTCGCCGACGGCTCCGAGATCCTGATCGCAGTGCAGAACCAGACCGAATGGGAAGCACTCTGCACCACCGTTCTGCGTCGACGGGAACTGGCAACCGACCCTCGGTTCGATACCAACGAGCACCGCATCGCCAACGTCGACGATCTCGACGCGATCGTGCGTCACGCGTTCGCCTCATCACCGCCCGGCACGGTGCGGTCCCGGCTGCAGACAGCCCGCATCGCAGTCGCCACGGTCAACGATCCGCTCGACCTCTGGCAGCACGAGCAGCTCCGGGCCCGCGATCGGTTCGTCGACACCGAACTTCCGACCGGCCGAGCCGAGACCTACCGGCCCCCGTTCAACATCGACGGGCTCCCCGATGCTGCGCCCGTTGTGCCGACCCTCGGAGCTCATGACCCCGACGTGGTGGCCGAGCTCCGGCGTCGAGCTGAGGAGCGGGCCTAGTCGCCAGCGTTGGTGATGACCTGGCGGAGCAGGCGGGCGAGCTCTTCCTTCTCGTCGATGTCGAGGCCCCCGCTCATCTCGCCTTCGAACCGGTTGAAGCGGGGGAAGAGCTCCTCGATCGTGGCGAGCCCGGCCGGGGTCAGGCGGACGAGCACTCGCCGGCGGTCCTCTGCCCGTCGTTCTCGCTCGACGAGTCCCTGCTTCTCGAGGGTCGTGACGAGGCCGGTCACCGTGCCTTTGGCGAGATCGCACTCCGTTGCCAGGCGGTTGGTCTCCATCTCGCCCCACACCCACAGCACCCACAGGATCGTGAACCCGCCCCACGACAGGTTTGCCGATGCGAGCACCGTGCGTTCGGCCCGGCGGCGAACTGCTGCAGCGGCCCGGTAGATGTTGGAGATCGCCTGGAGAGACACGAAGTCGAACGGACGATCGCCGAGTGCGGCCTGGATCTCCTGCTCGACGGCCAGGATCTCGGCGTTGGGCGCATCGTCAGTTTCGTCGGCCATCGACCGAGACCCTAGCCGTGGCACCGGTTCATTCGGTACCGAACGACTTGGCTTCTACTAGCGTGCGGTCATGGCTGACGACCTGCGAGCCGATGTCGATGGCATATCGGTCCGAACCGGGCATCTGATCGCCAACGAGTGGATTGGATCGCCCGCCACGTTCGAGACCCGTTCGCCGCTCGACTGGAACGGTCTGCACCTGGCCGACATCGCCCGAGGCGACACCGCAACCGCCGACGCTGCCGTCACCGCAGCGGTCGCCGGATTTGAGACCTGGGGCCAGACAACCGTGCACGAGCGGGCCGAACTCATGCACCGACTCGCCGACCTCATCGAGACCAACACCGAGGCGATCGCCCGCGTCGAGTGCCTCGACATGGGCTTTCTCGAGGCATCGATGCGGCTTCGACTCGTCTCACGCGGCGCAGCCAACTTCCGGCTCTACGCCGACCTGATCGTCGCCCACGAGGAACGCCGCTGGCCGGCCAAAGACATGGACAACCGGGTCATACGGATGCCTGCCGGCCCCGCCGTCGTCATCACCCCGTGGAACGCCCCGTTCATGCTCTCGACCTGGAAGCTGGCACCGGCGCTCGCCGCCGGCAACACGGTGATCCACAAGCCAGCCGAATGGTCACCACTCTCGGCTGCGATCCTCGCTGACCTGGCCGTCGAAGCCGGTTTCCCGCCCGGCGCCTACAACCTGGTCCAGGGCATCGGGGCCGACGTCGGCGCCGAACTCGTCGCCGATCCACGGATTCGTCGCATCACCTTTACCGGTTCACCAGCCACCGGACGCACCATCGGCAAAGCAGCGGCGCAGAACCTCGTGCCGTTCACCGCTGAACTTGGCGGCAAGGGTCCGCTCCTTGTGTTCGCAGACAGCGACCTCGACGCTGCGGCTAAGAAGGCGGCCTGGCAGTTCGACGATTCTGGTCAGGTCTGTCTCGCTGGGACCCGGCTGCTGGTCGAGGCCTCGGTGCGCAACGAGTTCCTCGAACGGTTCCATGCTCACGCCGACGCCCTCGTCCTCGGCGACCCCCGCGATGCCAGCACCGACATTGCGCCGCTCGCCCATCCGGATCACCGCGAGCGAGTTCACGGTTTCGTCGAACGAGCCCGAGCTGCGGGCGACACCATCGTGCGGGGCGGCGCACCGGTCGAGGGGTCACTGCACTACGAACCAACCCTGATCGAACCGGCGAGCAACGACAGTGAGGTCGTGCAGTCTGAGATCTTCGGTCCGGTCCTCACTCTTCAGACCTTCACCAACGAGGCCGAGGCGGTTGCCCTCGCTAACTCGACCGCGTACGGGCTGAGCGCCATCGTCTACACCGGGTCACAGCAGCGGGCCGAACGGCTCGGCCGACTCCTGCGGGCCGGGCTTGTCTGGGTCAACACGTTCCTGGTGCGAGACCTCACCGCACCGTTCGGTGGCTGTGGCATCTCCGGCATCGGACGCGAAGGAGGGGATCACGCCCTCGACTTCCACGCCGACCTGAAAACGGTGATGATCCTCGACGGAACCACGACGTAGAACGCGCCCCTGGTCGGGCCGTCAGTACAGGCCACCCTCGCCGCCGGTCGCCTCTCCACGAGCGGTTGCCAACGCCGCGTTGGCACCATCGCGCAACGCCAACTGATCGGCGATGGCGGTGACCATACGGAAGCCCTGCTCGAACCGCTTCGGCACCAGCGCCGCCGATGCGTGGCAGCCCGGCGCGACCCCCGCCTTCTGGCACTCGGCCACGATCGTCGCGTAAGCCTCGTCGAACGCCGCCTCACCATCATTGTTTCCCGGTGGCAGCCCCAGCGTCAGTGAAAGATCGGCCGGGCCGACATACACGCCGTCGATACCGGGCACCTGAAGAATGTCGGTCAGATTGCCGACCGCCTGTTCGGTCTCGATCATCGGAATGACGGCGACATGGTCTCGCGCCCACGTCACATAGTCGTCGTGGCGGTTAGCGACGACGGTCGGCCCGAAGCTCCGCGACCCGCCGTGCGGGGCGTACCGACAGGCAGCGACGGCCGCCTCGGCTTCGGCGACCGTGTTGACCATCGGGATGATGATGCCGTGCGCACCAGCGTCGAGCATCTTGCCGATGATGCCGGGCTCGTTCCACGGCACCCGCACGATCGGGCACGACCCGCCGTGTTCGATCGCCCGAATCAACTCCACCGTTGCCTGGTACTCGACGGCGCCGTGCTGGGTATCGACACACACATAGTCGAACCCGACCCGCGCCATCACCTCAGCCGACAACGTCGCCGGGATCGAGAGCCAACCGCCGACGGCGTTGTCGCCGTCGTTCCACATCTGCCGAAGCGTTCGCATCCTCATGGTCTATCGCATCGCCGACCAGCGAGGTTTGGTCGCCGCCGGCCGCCCGCCCGGACCGTCAGTGGTACATGAGGTATTCGTTGTGTTCCCACGCCGTCATCTGGTCGCCCTCGACGTGCTCGCCCACCGCTGCCAGGTAGCGCCCCCACTCCGCTTCCTTATTGGCCAAGAAGTTGGCGCAGACATCACGCCCGACCGCTTCCTGCAGCGCCGTATCCGCTTGCAGATCAGCGAGCGCATCCTTGAGATTCTCGGCGGAGTGCACGTCCGTGTTGACGTCCTCAAACCCGTCCGCGACCAGCGGCTCCGGACAGTCGAGCTGGTCCACCACCCCAAGCCGAGCGCCCTGCAGCACCGTGGCCACGGCAAGGTGCACATTGGCTGAGCCGTCAGGGAGACGGTTCTCGATTCGTGTACCCGGGCCACCCACATCAGGGATGCGGTTGCCGGCACAGCGGTGCTCAAACCCCCAGTTGGCCCAGTAGCCGTTGAGTTCCCCAGGCTGAAGCCGCCGGTAGCCGTTGACGGTCGGCACGCACAGCGCCGTCATCCCCCGATGGTGAGCGACGAGCCCAGCCAGGCACTGCTTCGTCAGCGACGAGACGCCGTCGTCAGCGCCGTCATCAATCAGGGCGTTCTCGCCGTCACCATCGACCAGCGAGAAGTTCACATGCAGACCCGAGCCGGACACGCCCGGGAACGGCTTGCCGAGGAAGGTCAGGTCGAGCCCGTGGCGCAGCGCCACCTCTCGCGCAAGCACTCGGAACAAGAAAATGTCATCGACCGCCCGTAAGGCATCGTCGTACTCGAGTGTCAGCTCGAACTGGCCCTCATCGAACTCGGCGTTGATCGACTCGGTCCGGAAACCACAGTCCTCTGCGGTCCACATGATGTCGTCGATCACACCCGCCGGGTCGCAGCTCGCCCCCGTCCCGTACACGAACGAACGGGGCGTCGTGTATGGCCCCCACGTGCCGTCCTCACCTGGTTGCAGCACGTAGGCCTCGAGTTCGATGCCGACCTTGACCGAGTAGCCCAGATCGGCCCAGTCGCTCAACGCCTTCTGCAAGGCATGGCGTGGCGCAAACGTGTACGGCGACCCCTCAAACTCGAGATGGGCCACCGCCACGCCAGTGCGGTCATCCTCCCAACTCGGATGGACCGATGCCGGATCCAGCGTCGCCCACACATCCCTCAGCCCCTCGAGGAGGAACGAACCCGGCGCCGGAACCATCGACCGGTCGTACCCGAGCGCAAATGCCGATGCGCAGTGCCCCGTGCCGTTTCGCGCGATTCGGGCGGGCAGGTACTTACCGCGTGCGATGCCCAGATGATCGGGCCACAGCACCCGGTAGCGGTCGAAGTCGGTCATGATCCCCCCGGCTCGGCTGGGCGCAACGTACTCGTTCGGTCCCGAAGCGTCGAGCTATCGTGCTCGCCATGAAGCCGCTGATCGGGCTCGTGGGCCGCCGCAAAAAAGGTGCAGCCATCGCCGGTATGCCCGAGCCGCTCCACCACATCGATGCTGATCTCTACCTCGCCGACTACGGCCGCGGCGTGTACGCCGGCGGCGGCCTACCGCTCAATCTGCCAATCGACATCGATCCGGCCGAATACATCGACCGAATCGACGGCCTCGTGTTGACCGGAGGCACCGACATCGCGCCCGAGCGCTACGGCAAAAAAGCCGAATCCGACCTCTTCGCTCCCGAACCCGAGCGAGATGAACTCGAGCTGGCCATGCTCGGACTCGCGATGGATCGGTCGATTCCGGTTTTGGGGATTTGTCGCGGCCTCCAGATGACCAATGTCCAGGGTGGCGGCACCCTCAACCAGGACATTCCTCCGCACGCTCGATTCGACATCGATCCCACCGCCCACGTGCACACCCTGACGATCGACCCGGACTCGGTACTCGGTGGGCTCTACGGCCCAAGCCGAAACGTCAACTCGCTCCATCACCAGACTGTTGATCGAGTAGCGGACGGCTACCGGGTGACGGCGAGAGCCGAAGACGGCACGGTCGAAGGCCTCGAACATCGCGAACTCCCTGTGGTGTCCGTGCAGTGGCATCCCGAAATGATGACGACCCGCGACGTTGACCCGATCTTCGGTTGGTTGGTCGAGTCCGCGGTAGCGTCTCGGCCATGAGTTACGAGCGGATCACAGTCGAACGCGACGGCGAGGTCGTCACCCTGACGCTCGCCAACCCCGAGAAGCGCAATGTGCTTGCACTCGAGACGATGCAGGAAATCACCGCGGCGCTGCGCGCCGTCGGCGAGACCGACGCCCTCGGCGTGATCATCGCTGCGGAAGGCCCGGTCTTCTCTGCCGGCCACAACTTCGGCGACATGCTCGGGTCGTCCGAAGAGGAAGTGCGGGCCCTGTTCGATGTCTGCACCGAGATGATGTCGCTCATCCAGGCCCTGCCGCAGGTTGTGATTGCCCGAGTCCACGCGCTGGCGACCGCGGCCGGGTGCCAGCTTGTCTCAATGTGCGACATGGCGGTGGCGGCCGAATCGGCCGCCTTCGCGGCCCCTGGCGGCAAGGGCGGGCTGTTCTGCCACACCCCGATGGTCGGGATCGCCCGAGCGGTCGGCCGCAAGCGGGGGTTGGAGATGGCCCTCACCGGTGACCCGATCGACGCTCACACAGCCGCTGATTGGGGGCTGGTTAACCGGGTCGTCGCCGACGACGCCCTGGTCGACGAGACGGCCGAACTGATGCGGCGTGCCACCCGGGGCTCGGCCACCTCCAAGGCGCTCGGGAAGCAGACCTACTACACCCAGATCGATCTGCCGCAGGGCGAGGCCTACGACTTCGCGTCGGGCGTGATGTCAGCGGGGGCCGTGTCCCCCGACGGGCAGGAAGGCATCGCCTCGTTCGTCGAGAAGCGACGCCCGGACTTCGGTCCGCGAGTGTGAGCGGCTGGCAACTCGCCCAGTTCAACATCGCCACGGCGAAGTTCGACGACGACGACCCACGCCTCGCCGAGTTCATCGACAACCTCGACCGACTCAACACCCTGGGCGACCAATCTCCGGGCTCGGTGTGGCGCTTCCAGAGCGACGCGGGCACGTCCGTCGACGTCAAGGCCTACGACAACCCACGCATCCTCCTGAACCTCACCGTGTGGGACGACGTCGAGTCGCTCTGGAACTATGTCTACAAGACCGACCATGTCGAGTTCCTGCGGCGCCGGACCGAGTGGTTCGAGGTTGAGTCGCAGCCATTCACGGTCATGTGGTGGGTGCCGGAAGGACATCAGCCCACCCCTGCTGAGGGCATGGAGCGACTCGAGCATCTACGGGCGAATGGGCCATCGCCCTACGCCTTCTCGTTCCGCGCCAACTACGACCCGCCGGGGCCGGTCACCAATCCAGCGTGAGGACTGAGCCGCCCTCGGTCGCCGTCTCCAGCAGGGTTTTTGCTTCGTTCAGCACCATGCGTTGACGTTCGGTATCCCCAGGGGCGCCGAGCGGTCGCCCTAGCGGTTGGGGAGTGAGGACGAGTCGGGAAACGTTCATCGGAACGATCCGAGGTGCATAGACCTTCGACGCAACGACGACGGTTGGGATCCCAGCCGCTTCGAGAAGACGCGAGACGTGCCCCACGGACACGTGGCAGACCGGTCAAAGGGGCACGAGCACGGCGGCATCGATGTGCTCGCGCTGGAACAGTTCGACCCATTCAGGACCGGTCTGTTTGTTGAGGCGACCCTGCGAGCACGCGCCGACGAAGCAGTACGCCCCTGCGTACGCGCCGATGGTGCCGTCGCTCGCCCACGCCTCCAGATGGTCGGTCGGGAGGCCGACATTGTGGTCAGCCTGGACACCTTCGATCGGGTACCCGCCGTGACGGACTCGCAACTGGTCGGCGGCGGTTCCGGGCGGGATGAACGAAAGGCTCGGCGCTTCCTTCAAGAACTCTTGGACCCGGTCGACCGCTTCGGCCTGGGTCATGTTTTTCACCCCGAACGGTTCGGGGTCGTCACCATCGACGAAGTGGCCGCTGGAGGTGAGCAGAGCGACCTTGCTATCCGACAGTGGTTTGGTCAGTTCGGCGAACGGAGCGTCGTCGTACTCGTACCGTCCGGGGGCGAGGTTTCCCTGCATCTGCCACTTCATGAAGAAAGTGGCCATCGCTCTCGCCCGGTCGTCGGTGCCGTCGGCTACCTCGGATGCCTGCTCAATCAGTTCTTCGAAGAACGCCGAGGCGTCGGCCTCGTCGAGGTTGACGAGGAACTTGGCATCGAGATTGTTTCGGCTCCCGTAGGAGAACGAGTCCTTGAACTCGGCGAAGGTCTCTGACCCGGCGGCGGGTGTGGCGTCATCGCTCATGACCCCATCATGTCCGTAACCGCGTCCCCATGCCTGATCTTCGTCGTTCGTTGGAGGTCGCCTCGCTGCGGAACGGGCTGGAACGGCTAGGTGTAGGAGCGCTTGGCGACCTCTTCAAGCATGACCTCGGTCGCCCCACCGCCGATGGGCAGGATGCGGGCATCGCGATACATGCGCTCGACCGCGGACTCTCGCATGTACCCCATGCCGCCGTGGAACTGCACACAGTCGTACATGACCTGGTTGACGACCTCACAGCCCCAGGCCTTCGCCCCCGACATCGCCTTCACATTGTCCTGACCCTGATCACCCAGCCAGGCGGCGTGGTACATCGACGCGCGGACCGCATCGACCTTGGCCTGGTTCATCGCCATCCGCTGGCGAATGGCGCCGAGGTCATAGAGCGAACCGCCGAAAGCTTTGCGTTCCTGGGTGTAGGCGTTGGTCATGTCGATCGCGGCCTGGGCAGCACCGACGCCCATCCCAACCAGCACCATGCGCTCGTTCTGGAAGTTCTTCATCGTCTCGTAGAAACCACGGTGCACGGTGCCGAGCACCTGCGAATCCGGCACCCAGACATCGTCGAGCACCAACTCTGCGGTGTCCGAGCAACGCCAGCCGTGCTTGTCGAGCTTGTTGGCGACCGAGAAGCCCTCGGTGCCGGCCGGCATGAGGAACATGGTGATGCCGTACTTGTTCTCGAGGTCAGTGCGGGCCGCGATGATCGTCAGGTCGCCGTAGACCGCATTGGTGATGAACATCTTCCGGCCGTTGATCCGCCAACCATCACCATCCTTCACCGCAGAGGTGCGGATACCGGCCACGTCGGAACCAGCGTCGGGCTCGGACACACCGATCGACAGGATCGCCTCGCCCGAAAGCATCTTCGGCACCCACTCGGCGAGCTGCTCCTCGTTCCCCGAATTGATCAGATGCGGACCGGCCATGTCGGTGTGCACCAACACCGTGACGTCGAAGCCCGCGAAGGTCGACGCGCCGAGCGCCTCGGAGAACGTGGCTGAGGCGAGCATGCCGAGCCCGAGCCCGCCGTGCTCCTCGGGGACGCGCAGGCCAAACATGCCGAGCTCGCCCATCTGATGCAGGACCTCGCGGGGTACCTTGCCCGCCTCCTCCCACGCATTCCCATGCGGGGTGACTTCCTTGGCGACGAAGTCGATGGTCTGCTCGTAGATCGCCTCGAGCTCGTCGGTCATGTAGGCATTGCGCAGCGCAGTTTCAGCCATGGTCGGTCTCCTCTGAAGTTTCGAAGGTGATCAGGATCTGGTTGGTCTCGACCTGGTCGCCCGGCGCGACCCGCACCTCGGCCACGACACCGGGGCCACCGGCGGTCAAGGTATGGAGCATCTTCATCGCCTCAATGACGACGATCGGGTCGGCGCCGTCAACGGTGTGGCCGGGCTCGACCCGGACCTCGGCCACGACCGCCGGGAACGGGGCAACGATGGCGTTGGCTGCGCCGTGGGAACCCGCCGACGCAGGCGCCCAGTGCTCGGATCGGCTCAGCCGAGTGAACGTGTGGGACTGCCCCCGCACGTTCACGATGCCGTCGGTGTGGTCGCCGGGCACGGGCACGACCTCGTGGACCTCACCCGCGAGATCCCGAACGGCAACCCGTCGCTCACTGCGGTGGGGAGTGAAGCGCCGATCGCCGCTCGACCAGGGGCCGCCGCTCGGTGGGCGGTAGGCGGCGATTGCCGCCGCCTCGAGCGTGCCGTAGTCATCGGGTACGTCGGTCTCGTCGAGGAAGCGGGTCGTGATGCGGCCCGCACGGAACTCGGGTCGATCGATCAGCCATCGGTGGAACCCGCCGTTGGTGACGACCCCACCCACGATGAGGGTTTCCAACGCATCCCCGAGCGTCGAGATCGCTGCGTCTCGACCGGCCCCATGCACGATCAGCTTGGCGATCATCGGGTCGTAGTGCGGCGTGATGACCGAACCCTGCTCGATGGCGGCATCCCAGCGAGCGTCGACCGGGACCTGCAGCGCTGCGACTGTTCCCGTCTGCGGCGCGAAGTCGTTGGTGGCGTCCTCGGCGTTGATCCGCACCTCGATCGCATGACCGGAAAGGGTCACTGCTGCCTGCGCAAGGCCGAGAGGCCGCCCCATCGCCGAGCGAAGCTGCAGTTCAACGAGGTCGAGTCCCGTGATCTCCTCGGTCACGGGATGCTCAACTTGGAGCCGGGTATTCATCTCGAGGAAGAAGTAGTCGCCGGTCTCGTCATCGACAACGAACTCGACCGTGCCCGTCGAGTCGTAGCCGATCGATGCGGCCAAGCGGACCGCAGCGGTCCGCAAACCGGTCTCGGTCGACGCCGGCAGGTTCGGGGCCGGGGCCTCCTCGACCAGCTTCTGGTAGCGGCGCTGGACTGAGCACTCCCGGGTGCCGAGTTCGATCACCGAGCCGTGCTTGTCGCCGACAACCTGCACTTCCACGTGACGTGGTCGGGTGATGTAACGCTCGATGATCACCCGCCCGTCGCCGAAGGAGCGTTCCGCTTCGGTGACCGCTTCGGTCAACGCGTGCGCGAAATCGGCCGGGGTTTCGGCGATACGAATGCCTTTGCCACCACCACCCGCCGCCGCCTTCACCAGGATCGGATAGCCGATCCGCTCGGCCGCAGCTTCCAGGTCGGCCGGGTCCTGGGAGTCGGAGTAGCCGGGGATGATCGGCACCCGCGCCTCGGCCGCAAGGCGGCGAGCCTCGATCTTGGAGCCCATGGTGGCGATCGCGTCGGGCTTCGGGCCGATCCAGTTCAGGCCGGCATCGAGCACGGCCTGGGCGAACTCGGCGTTCTCGGAAAGGAACCCGTAGCCGGGATGCACCGCATCAGCGCGGGTCTCAGCTGCGGCTGCGAGCAATCGCTCAGCTGAGAGATACGACTCGGCGAGCGCAGCCGGCCCGAGCCGAACCGCATGGTCAGCCTCGGAGACGAAGGGAGCGAACTCATCGGGGTCGGCGAAGACGGCGACGGTTTCGTGACCAAGACGCTTCGCGGTGCGGATGACCCGGCGGGCGATCTCGCCCCGGTTGGCGATCAGAATGCGCATCAGCAGCTCACCTCACATCCGATACACCAGGCCGGGACCCGACTCCGGTTCGGGTTGACGAGCAGCGACGGCGAGACAGAGCCCCAGTGCGTCGCGGGTGTCGACAGGGTCGATCAGGCCGTCGTCCCACAGGCGACTCGTCGCGTAGTACGGATCGGACTGCTCCTCATACTGGCCTCGCACCTCGGCCCGAAGAGCGGCGATCTCCTCATCGGTCGTCTCTGCGCCCTTCATGCCAGCGAGACGAATGTCGACCAGAACCGTCTCGGCGGTGTCGGCCGCCATCGTGGCGATCCGCGAGTTAGGCCAGGCGAATAGCATCCGAGGGTTGAAGCCGCGGCCACACATGCCGTAATTGCCAGCGCCGTAGGAGCCGCCGATCAGCACCGTGTACTTCGGCACGGTGGCGTTGGCGACGGCCGCCACCATCTTCGCCCCGTTCTTGGCGATACCTCCGACCTCGGAGTCACGTCCGACCATGTAGCCCGAGGTGTTTTGCAGGAACAGCAGCGGAATCCGGCGCTGCTCGCAAAGCTCGATGAAATGGGTGGCCTTCAGGGCAGATTCGCTGAAGATGATGCCGTTGTTGGCGATGATGCCGACCAGGTGCCCCCAGATGCGGGCGAACCCGGTGACGATCGATTCACCCCACTCGGGCTTGAACGGGGAGAACTTCGAGCCGTCAACGATGCGGGCAATGATCTCGGTGGCATCGAACGGCACACGGTCGTCGGCAGACACGATCCCGTACAGTTCGTCGGCCGTAAAGGCAGGCGGCTCGGCCGGGGCAACGTCCATCCAGTCGCTCGACGTGTCGATCCGACGCTGGTTGGTGGTTGCGCAGATCTCGCGAAGTTTGCCGTAGGCCTCGGCTTCGGTCGCGGCCATGTAATCCGACACACCGGAGAGTCGAGTGTGAAGCTCAGCTCCACCAAGATCGTCGGGCTCGATGATTTCGCCGAGCGCAGCTTTCACGATCGGGGGCCCGCCGAGGAAAATGCGGCCGATGCCCTCGACCATGATGACCTCGTCGGACAGGGCCGGCACGTAGGCACCGCCGGCGGTGCAGCCACCGAGCACGACCGAGAGTTGGGGGAGGCCCATGGCCGACAGTCGGGCCTGGCGATAGAAGCTGCCGCCGAAGTGATCCTTATCGGGAAAGATTTCGTCCTGGAGCGGCAGGAACGCCCCGCCGGAGTCGACGAGGTAGATCACACCGAGGCCGTTCTCCTCCGCAATCTCCTGCGCCCGAACGTGTTTCTTGATCGCAACGGGAACGAGCGAGCCGCCCTTCACCGTCGCGTCGTTGGCGATGAACACCCACGGCACGCCGTGGACGAGGCCGATGCCGGTGACGATCCCGCCTCCGGAAACCTCGTCGCCGTACTGGCCGAAGCCCGACAGGGTCGAGAACTCAAGGAATGCCGAGTGGTGATCGGTGACCATGTCGATGCGATCCCGCACCAGGACCTTGCCGCGTGACAGATGGCGTTCGATCGAACGCTCCCGACCTCGACCGCCGTCGATAGCGACCTGCAGTCGTTCCCGCAGGGTGGTGACGAGGTCTTGGTAGGCGGCGACGTTCTCGGCAAACTGCACCCCACCGGTGTCGATTCGCGACTCGATCTTTCTCATCGCATGACTCCTTCGGAGAACTGGCGGGCGATGATCTCCGCGAGTTCATCGAGATTCCCTCGCTCGGCGTCAAACCACTCGACCGCGGCGTTCATGGCGCCGAACAGGGTGAGGCGGCTCAGCCCGGTCGGGGTGGCGAGTTCGAGTTCGTTCAGGAGGTCGGTCCAGCGGGCCTCATAGGCGTCGCGCATCGGCACGACTGCCTCTCGTACCTCGACCGGCGCGGTCCGAAACGCAGTGACGTGGGCCGCCGTGTACGGCCCGTTCTCGAAGAGGGCGGAGAGGTGGGCGCGCACATGGACAGCGAGCCGACCGCGACCCGTTGCGCCGAGCGCCGCCGCGTCATCCCATGCCCGTTCCATCACGTCGATGCCCTGGCGGAACACCGCCTCGACGATCTCGTTCTTGGACGCAAAGTGGTGGTAGAGCGATGCGGCCTTGATGCCGACCTGTTCGGCGATCTGGCGCTGAGCCACGCCAGCCACCCCGTGCTCGAGTACGAGCGCGGCGGTGACATCGAGGATGCGCTGACGGACGCCGGCTCGGTCGAGGTCGGTCGTGTCGGTGACGGCCACGGCGTGACCGTACCTAACGAACGTTAGGTAGGCAAGGGGTGGGGGGGTTGGGATTAGGCCCCCACGACCGCCTTCCACACCTTCATCGGGGTGAGCGGCATCTCGATATGGCGGACGCCGTAGGGCGAGAGCGCATCGAGCACCGCATTGTGGATCGCCGGGGTTGAGCCGATCGTGCCCGACTCGCCGATTCCCTTCGCTCCGAGCGGGTTCCGGAACGTCGGCGTCTCGGTGTTGGAGGTCTCCAGCGACACGAGCTCCGTCGCCGCCGGCATCGAATAGTCGAGGAGGTTCGACGTGATCGGGTTGCCCCAGTCGTCGTAGGCGACACCCTCGTAGAGCGCCTGGGCCACCCCCTGCGCGATACCGCCGTGCTGCTGGCCAGTCACGAGGAGCGGGTTGAGAATCCGACCCGCATCGTCGACGGCGACATGGCGCAACATCTCAACCTCGCCCGTCTCGGTGTCGACCTCGACGACGGACACATGGGCCCCGAACGGGAAGGTCGAATCTGAACCGTCGAAGTCGAGTTCGTGTTCGAGGCCAGGCTCCATGCCGTCAGGCCGTTTGGCCGCGTCCATCGACGCTGCATACAGCTCGGCCCACGACAGGGTTGCGGTCGGTACGCCAGCCACGGCCACGCCACCAGGGGCCGTGACGATGTCGGCGGGTGCTGCTTCGAGGATTGAAGCCGCCAGCTCCTGGGCTTTGGAAAAAACGGTTTCGGAGGCCACGTACATCGCCGAGCCTGCCGTCTGCAGCGAACGCGAGCCCATCGTGCCCGAACCCCGAGGGATGTCGGCGGTATCGGATTGCAGGATGGTGATGTCTTCCATCGGCACCCCGAGATGCTCAGCGATGATCATCGAAAACGACGTGATGTGTCCCTGACCGTGGGAGCTCGTCCCGACCCGAGCGAGGACCTTGCCCTCCGGCGTGATCTCCACCTTGCCGTACTCGACATGGAGCCCAGCCGGGGCCGTGACCTCAACATAGGTACTCAGCCCGATACCGAGCTCCTTCGTTGTACCCGCTGCTCGGCGCGCCGCCTGTTCGGCGCGAAGCTCGCCGACGCCCGCTTCTTCCAGCGCCGCATCGAGCACCTTGGCGTACTCGCCAGTGTCGTAGTTGGCCCCCGACAGTGTGGTGAACGGGAACGCGTCGGGCGCAATGAAGTTCTTGTGGCGGATCTCGGCAGGGTCCATCCCGAACTCGGCGGCGGCAACGTCGAGGACCCGTTCGAGCATCTGGGTCGCCTCGGGCCGACCGGCGCCGCGATACGCAGCAATCGTGGTGGTGTTCGTGACCACGGAGTCTGCGGTGTAGCGGATCTTCGGGATCGCGTACACACCCTGGATCATCGTCTGGGTAAACGTCGTGAGCACGGCGCCGACCGCCGGGTACGCCCCAGTGTCGGCGACGACGTGCACCTTCATGCCGGTGATCACCCCGTCGTTGTCGAATCCCATCGAGCACTCGAGGGTCATCGCCCGACCCTGATTCATCGACACCATGTTCTCGCTGCGGGTCTCGGTCCACTTCACCGGACGTTCGAGTTGTTGTGCCAGCCGTGAAGCGATGACGTACTCGGCGTAGTTGCCCGCCTTCGAGCCGAACCCGCCACCCATGGCCGGGGGTGTCGCCACCCGGAGCTGTGGGGGTTCCATCCCGAGCACCGGCCCGAGCGATCCCGCCACGGCGATGGGGTTCTGGCTCGGCACCCACACCGTCATGGCGTCGCCGTCGGGGATGGCAAGAATGCCGTTGTTCTCGAGCGGTACGCCGGCAAGGCGCTGGCTCTCCATCGTGAGTGACACGACCCGGTCGGCGTCATCAAGCGCGTCTTCCTCCCCGAGTTCGGTGTGGAAGCAGACGTTCGTTTCCGCCTCCGGGAACAACAATTCGGTGTCGGGGTCGGCAGCCGTCATCATGTCGACCACCACCGGCAGGTCGTCGTAGTCGACGAAAATCGCTTCGGCCGCGTCGACAGCCTGCGCTCGGGTTTCGGCCACGACGGCAGCGACGATGTCACCGACGAGGCGAACTCGATCCGCAGCGAAGAGCGGGCGTCCAAAGGCGGGATTGCCGAAGTTGTACGCCATCGAACCGAAGTCGGTGTTCGAGGCGGAATAGACACCGACGACGCCCGGCATCTCTTCGGCGGCGGACGTGTCGATCTCAAGAATCGTGCCGTGCGCGAGTGGTGAGCGTACGAAATGAATAAAGGTCATCCCGTCGACCGACATGTCGTCGAGATAGGTGTCCGCCCCTGTCAACAGGGTCGGGTCTTCTCGCCGCAGAACGGCATTTCCCAGGATCGAGCCCTCGGTTTCGGTCGGCATGGCAGGCGCCTCCTCGGTCGGTCGGTTCTCCGACGGTAGTCCCCAACGCAGCGACACGCCGATCTGCGGACCCCTGGCAGCCTGCGCGCCCCCGGGCCAGTCGCCACGGCCCCTCGATGCGGATCAGGAGGTGGGAGGTGCAGCCCAACGCCGAGCGTCGTCGACGTCGTCGAACGAAGCGAGTTCGCTGATGCCCTGGTACCCCCGCGAACACAGATGGTCACGAACCGCCGCATAGCTTTTGAGAAAGCTTTTGCCCGCAGCTGAAGGGGCGATAACCGCCGTGCGGGTGGTGTTCGTGCGGTTGAGAATGGTCAGGGATCCAAGGGCGATCTTGTGGAGTGCTTCTGGCGACTCGTCAAAGGTCTCGAACGCCGTCAGGTCGTACATCAGGAAGGGGGTTAAGTGATTCGCCCCGCGCTGTTGAAGCTGACGAAAAGCCGACACGACCACGTCGGCCGTCAGCTTCCCGCCGGTGAACGTGACAAGGAAGCCATCGCCTTCGGTGTCGATTGTGAATCGATCCATGGGTCCGCCTCCCACCCCGAACCGTATCGCTGCGCGACACGTTTGCGGAATCGGCGGCGCCAAGCACGCTCCCCCCCCTCTCGTCGAGAGAGATCAGCCTGATGGGCTACTCAGAAACTCGGCTGCGAACCTGATGATCTAAGCTTTGGACATGAAACCGCCCGGACTCGCAGTCGGAGCGCCTCCGATCGGCTGCAGCGTTCGCATAGCGACCCGCGATGACCTGCCTCAAGTGGTCCGTCTACTTGAGGCCGCTCGGGCGAACCAAGACCTCCACCTCGATCTCGCCGACGTCGTCTCCGATGTTGGGGCCGACGATCTGACGATTGTCGCTGCGGTCGATGACGATGTGATCGGTGTGGTGATCGGTCGCCTAGAGGGCGAGACCGGCCGAGTCGTTGCAATCGCTGTCGCGCCCGAGTGGCGGGATCGTCAGATCGGAGTGAGTCTGATCGAGTACACCGAGTCGCAGTTGTTTGGGCGGGGTGCTCGCAAGATCACGGCGCTCCTTGCAGACGGCCGCGTAGGGTCGGCAAGCCTTGCGGCGCGCGGGTTTGCAGCAACCCGAGGTTTGGCGTTGTACGAAAAGGCGGAGACGATCGAACCCTCGGCGATGTCCGTCCTGCATCGGTGGGGTGGCGAGCTTGTGCCGCCCGAACGTTGGGACGAATTCTCTGGGCTTCGGCCGCAGAGGGAGGTTGTCGACGAACGCGTGCTTGCTCCTCTCCTCGAGTCCGATCTGGCCGAACGGTTCGGCGTGGTGCCCCCAACCACCATGTTGCTCTTCGGGCCTCCAGGCACCGGCAAGACATCATTTGCAAAGGCCGTCGCTGGCCGATTGGGCTGGCCATTCGTGGAGATTCTGCCGTCGAAGCTTGGCGCTGAGGGGCTTGCGATGATGGCCGACGAGCTCCACAACGCATTCGAGGAGCTGCTTTCCTTGGAGCACGCCGTGATCTTCATCGACGAGGTGGACGACATCGCGAGCTCGCGAACCGAACGGCCCGAGTCGCAGGCTGTCGTGAACGAGCTTCTGAAAGCGGTCGTGCGAATCCGCGAGGCTGGTGGCCGGCTACTGGTGTGCGCAACAAACTCGATTGGGAGTCTCGACCCTGCTGTTGTGCGGCCCGGGCGCTTCGACCTTGTTCTGCCCGTCGGTCCTCCCGATGCTGAAGCCCGCGCAGCGCTGCTCCAAGGAATGCTCGACTCAATTCCAGCGTCAACGGTCGACCCGAGTGACTTCGTTGAGGAGACCGATGGCCTCACCCCAGCTGATCTCGCCAGCGCGGTGCAGCGGGCGGCGTCCGACGCGTTCGGCGCCGCCAGACGCAGCGAGCCCAATGCGCATCTCGATGCCATGCGATTCCGGCGGGCCATTCGAGCGACAGTTCCAACGATCTCGTCAGATGCGCTGGCGGAGTTTCATCGAGAGTCGGATCGCTTCCGCCGCGTCTGATCGGCTCGCGAGCTCGGCGTTGCCTACCAATACTCCTCGTAGTGGATGTTGCCAGGCTGTTTGCGGGTGTCGATCGTGAACCCCCGCTCGACTAACAACTCCACCACGCCGACCGTTGCCGGGAAGGTGCCGTCACCATCAGGGATGCCGATCATCGCCGGATTGCCGCACATGTAGACGTGCGTGGTTTCTGGATCGAGAGAAACACCCATTGCGGCGAAGTCCCCGTCCTTGATGAGGTCCTGGATGTAGCGCTTGGCGATGTCGGGCTCTCGGGTCGGCATCGGGAGGTAGTGATAGTTCTGGTGTCGCCGCTCGAGCTCTCGGTGGGTCTCGAGATAGCCGAGATCGACGGAGTTTCGGACCGACACCGCGGAGACGATCGGGCCGTGGTGGCCCTTGCGCAACAGTTCGGTGACCATCGCGTTGTGCGGCGCTTCTCCCGTGCCGGTCGAGAAAAACATCACGGTCCCGGCCGGGTTCGTGACCGCGTCGAGCGTGTAACGCCCAGCCACCTTGGGGCCCAGATAGATGCGATCGCCGGGTCGCTTGAGCGCAAGCCGGGGCGTGAGTTCGGGAATGTTGTCCTCGGTGGGAGGGACGAGAACGATGTAAAACTCGAGCTCGTCGAGACCGCCCTCGTCGACTAGGTAGCCGTGCGTATCGAGCACTCGGGAACTGATGGAGTATGACCGGCGGATCAGCTTGAACCAGCGTTCTTCGAGATTCAGGTCGATGGCGTCATCGACTCGTTCCTCCCAGAACCCCAAGCCGAGCGTCGCGTACTGGCCTGGCGTGTAGTCGGTGCCGCCGTGGTCGGGCTTCACCCGCAGCACCCAGAGGTCGGAGTGGGTTGGCTCGAAGTGGGTGATCGTGGCGTTGTAGTGCTCTTCCCGAAGTTCTTCGACTGCACCCTCGTGACGGTGACGGCGGGTCTTGCGGGGCTGGATTCGATCCGTGTCGAGTTCTGGGAACGTGGCCGCCATGTCGAGACCGATCCGGTGGCCAGGCGAGGTGGTGGCAACCGAGTCCGCGGTCGGCTCACCCAGAAACCAGACCTTGCCGGTTGCAAGCGCGGCATCGGTAACGCCGCGTTCCTCCGGGGAGAGGTTGCGTCGATGCGACGCGATGACGACCTCATCGAACTGCAGGTCAGGCGTTCGCCGGTCGTTGAAGTAAGCCATCGGATGGCCGTCCACCTCGTCGAACTCGTCGGGTACCGAGCGGTAGAGGATGGTGATTCGCCGCTCACGTTCCATCCGCCGAAGCGCATTGTCGGCGGCGGGGGAGAGCAGATCGGGATCCATCCCGCCGGCGGCGAGGACGACGTTGCCGCCGGCAGCCTCGATCGTCGCAGCCAACTCAACGGCATGGTCGGTGTAACCGACGACGAGAACGTCTTTGCCATCGACATGGTCGGGCTCGGTGTCGACCTTGATCGTGGGAAGGTCAGGGAACGAAATCGGCGGGGTCCAGTCCGGCATCGCGGGCCGATGGGCGAGCAGCACCGCACGAGCCCGGTACCGATGCCGGTTGGTGCGGACCAGGATCGCACCGTCGGGGCCAGCATCCACCTCCTCGACCCGTTCGCCGTAGCCGATGTCGAGCTGATTGTCCCGAACCAACTCGGGGAAGGTGACGGCGTTGCTACTGGAGATCAGTCGAACGGATTGGACACCCGAACGTTGCGAGGAGATCGCGACACTGAGCCCGCCGGCGGTGCCGCCGGCGACCACGAGGTCGTACACGAGGTCGTAGTCGAGTTCGGCCATGCCCACGAGTGTGGCAGACGCGACCGGGCCGCCCGCAAAGGGCGGCCCGGAGACATGTTTCTTGACGGTGGTGATGGCGTCCGGTGTCAGGCCGGCACGCCGCCAGTGCTCAGTCGAACGCGTCGAGCAATTCAGTGAAGGCGACGAGGCCGCCATCGCCCGACGTCGAATCGTAGACCGACAGCCGCACACCGTCCTGCGCGCCGCGCTTGTCCGGTGACAGCGACGCTGGGCCGATGCCGGGGATCTGGAAGTCGTCGCCAGCCGCACCGAATGCAGCGGCTTCGAAGCTTTCCGGCGTCAGATCGGGACCAGCCGCCGTCGCGAGCGTCTCGAAGATCGAGATCAGGTGGCAGTAGCGGCGAATCGAGTTGAACCAGTTCTCATCCTCGGGGCCGTAGTCCAGCGGGTTGCGCAGCTCAATGCCCTCGATGCCGGCAGCCTCGACCGGGGCGACACACTGCTCCTGGAAGGCCGCATCCTCCCAGATCTCCTCATCGGTGGGCCCGGTGCTCACGAGCGTGCCGTCGGCGATCGACTTGTCGACGATGGTGGCGCCGAGGTTGCCGAGCCCGCCGGAGTCGTTGGACCACATGGCGATCTCGCCGGTGAGTCCCGCAGCGCCAGCTCCACGGATCTGGGCCGACGGGGTGCCGAACAGCATCAGGGTGTTCGCTCCGGACGCCTTGAAGCGTTCGAAGGCCACGGCCAGTTCGGCGTCCTGGGCGATCGTGTCGCCGTCGCTCGCCTCGATGACCGCTGACCCGACAACCTCAATGTCGCGGGCGGCGAGCTCGTCGAGCACGAACTGCTCTTCGTCGGCGGCGGCGGCGCCACCCATCGTGAACACGAGCGCACCATCGGCTTCACCAGTCTGGACCAGCAGGTTGAGCAGGTTGATGGTGGCAAACTCGACCGTGGGGCCGGTGTGGATCCACGGCGCGTTGGCCTGCGCCAACTCTTCGGCCGAGCCGATCTCGCCACCAACCATGGTCGTGCTGTTGGTGCCCACGACACACGGGTCGGCGGAGCCGGCCGGGCCAAGGAAGCCGCCAAGGTTGGCAAAGGTCTCGTTGTCCTGATGAAGGACGGTGCAAGCCCGCTCTGCGTCGGCGGCGTCGATGGGGCTGTAGTACTCGTAGACCGCGCTCACCGTGCGGCCGTTGATGCCACCGCGGGCGTTGAGATCGTCGATGAGGGCCTGCCAGACCGCTTGCTGGTCACCCCAACCGGCGGGGCTCAAGTTCAACTCCTTGAGCAGGGCAAAGTCGAGCATCGAGATGCCAAGGTTGATCGTCTCGGCGGTCACGCCTCGAGAAGACGCCGTCAGTTCGACGGGTTCTTCCTCGGCAGGGTCGTCTTCTTCTTCGGTGCTGTCCTCGGCGGGAGCTTCGTCCTCGGCCGGTGCTTCCTCTTCGGGTTCTTCCTCGGCCGGTGCGTCGTCCTCGGCGACGGTTTCGGTGCCGCCGTCGGCATCGTCGTCGTCGGTGCTGACACAGGCGGCTGCGACCAACGTGAACGCAAACACGGTCACGAGCAATCGGAGCCACATTGGCGCGTTGTTCCTCATGGGTCCCCCTCCATGGGCTTGGGTCTGGTGGAGAGAGTCAAGCAGAAATCTGACGGTTCGTCAGGTCTTCGCTGCGTTCGCCTTCTCCCAGATCACAAACCCAGAGTCTGGCATTCTCTCGGGCATGACGACGCTGACCTTGGAGGGCTGGATCGGCCCGTGGCCCGACGACGATAAGGATGCCAACTTCAAAGCGGATGTCGCCGCCCACGCCCACCTCGATCCGCTCGGCACGCTCACCAACCTCAGCAACGGGACCGGTATCCCGGTCGGGGCGCTCGCCCACTATGTGCTGTGCCGGTGGGCGAGTGAAGGGAGTAGTGCGCTACTGGAGCTCGGACCCCGCATGACCCGCCGCCTGCGCGAACCGATCGAAGCCGCCGAAGCGGAGGGAACCGACGAGGCTCGACTCGCCGCCTACGAGCAACTGCGGCAGATGACGGACTGGCTCAACTTCCCGCTCGATCATCCGGAGGTCTACGACGACCTCCTCGCCCGAGGCGACGAGGCTGGCTCAGCTCGGGACGATGGGTGACTGGGCGGTGAGGCCGCCATCGATGGTGAAGCAACTGCCCGACACGAACCCGGATTCCGGCGAGGCGAGGTAGACGGCCATGCCGGCGATGTCGGATGGTTCGCCCATCCGCCCGACCGGATGTTTCGCAGCTGCAACTGCTCGGGCCGCCGCCGGATCGTCGGCGCGCCCGAACGCAGACTCGGCGAGCGCCGTGAGCACCCACCCCGGACTGATGGCGTTGCAGCGCACTCCCTGAGGCCCGTTGTCGGTCGCGATCGATCGGGTGAGGGCATGCACTGCGCCCTTGGATGCGTTATAGACCGCCATGTGATGGTCAGCGACCGCACCGGCAATCGAACCAATGTTGATGATCGAGCCGCCACCGTCCTGGTTCGCCATGTGCCGCACCGCAGCCCGGCAACCGTTGAAGACGCCGCGCACGTTGACATTTATCACCAGGTCGAAGTCGTCGTCGGTGGTGTCCTCGATCGGTTTCTCGATCTGCACGCCAGCATTGTTGACGATCACGTCAAGCCGCCCGGTTGCATCGACCACCGTCTTCATCAGCGCATCGACCGAGGCTGGGTCAGTGACGTCGGTTTCGACCCAGGTCGCCCCGGCCACAGACGCCTCGGAACGGCTCGCGGTGAACACCGTCGCCCCCTCAGCGACGAAGCGCTCCGCAATGCCGTGGCCGATACCGCTCGACGCGCCGGTAACGATCGCCGAGAGACCAGCGAGACGGCCCGTCACCGAAGTTCACCGGCGGCAATCGCCTCACACAGGCGCAGGCCGCGTTCGAGCGCGTCGTCGTCTCGCCATCGGTTCCAGTTGATCCACAGTCCGTTCTGCAGGGCCAAGACGTCGGTTGTTCGGCGGCTGGCCGCACCTGGACTCAGGCGAGGGTCTATCGCGGCAATGACCGCGCCGAGCTGCGCTGCGCACCGGTCGTAGAGATCCCGCTCAACGGCGGCGACCTCATCATTGGTTCGCGACACAGCCCAGATCGCCAGCCACATTTCAAGGTGCTGGGCGTCGCTGAACGACGGGCCGAACCAGGAACGCAACGCCGCCCGAAGGCGAGCTCGGGGATCTTCGCCTGCGCTCGCCATCTCGTGATCGATCAGAGCGATGAGGCGCTCCGTGGCTCGTTGCAGCGCAGCAACGATCAACTGCTCTTTGCCGTCGAAGTGATAGCTGAGCAAGCCGAGCGAGACCTCCGCCTCCTCGGCAACGGCGCGCATGCTGGTGGAGTCGAGCCCCTCGCGGACGATCACCTGCATCGTTGCGTCGAGGATCTGTTCTTGGGTCTCCGAGAAGCTCACGGCCATCGAGTCTGGCACGATGCGGGCGTGGATCATCGAGAGCCCGTCTACCAATACCCGTACCCCTCGCCGGAACTCGAAGCCGAGCATCCCTACCGGGAGCTCGATTTCGTCGAGTATCCAGTCGCTGAGATGGGGCGTCGAGCCGCCGAGTTCGAGGCGTTGATGGAGCGGCGGCGCAGTCCCCGCCTCTTCTCCGATCGTCCTGTGCCACGTGAGCTGATCGAGTCGGCGATACGAACCGCGTCGACCGCGCCGTCGGGGGCCCACAAACAACCCTGGCGGTTCGTCGCGACCGAGTCACTTGCAGTGAAGCGAGCGATCCGAGAAGCGGCCGAAGAAGAGGAGCGGGTCAACTATCTCGACTCGCGCATGAACGACGAATGGCAGGAGGCGCTCGCCCCGCTTGGCACCGACCATCACAAGGAATTCCTCGAGATCGTGCCGTGGATCGTCGTGCTGTTCGAGGAGCGCTTCGAGCGCCGCGCCGACGGCGAGACCCGCAAGAACTACTACGTGAAGGAAAGCTGCGGAATCGCCGCTGGGTTGTTCATCTCCGCCCTACACAACATGGGTCTCGCAACGCTGACGCACACCCCGTCGCCCATGGCCTTCCTCACCAAGGTGCTGGGCCGGCCCGACAATGAACGTCCATTCGTGATGTTCCCGATCGGCTATCCCCTCCCAGGGGTGAAGGTGCCCGATTTCGCTCGCAAGACCCTTGATGAAGTAATGATCTTGGTGGACGAGCCCGCCGACTGAGCCAGCTCGAAGGGATTTCTCATGCCGAATCGAGGCCGCTCGGCCGTCATTGCCACGCTCGTTGTCTTCGCCCTGATCGCTGCTGCCTGCTCCGGCGGCGATGACGAGGCGGCACCGCCGACGACCACGACAGCGCCGGCGGAGATCACCACGACCACCGAAGCGCCGGCGGAAACCACCACGACGACCGAGGCCCCTCCGATCCTGGAGGACCGGGCCCACTATGTGCTGCCGCCCGGCAACTACGGCGGTATCCCGACCAACGACAACAGCCTTGACCAACTCGCCCTGTACGACGGTCTCACACCGTTGCGCGACACCGTCACCGACGCCGACATCGAGTCGCTGTATCTGCCGATGGATTTCGAGCCGGTCGGGGAGACCGAGGTGCTCGACGTTGGGCGCGACGACGTCACCGTCACCTATGACGACTTCGGGGTGGCCCACATCGTCGCCGACACCCGTGAGGGCTTGGCGTTCGCAGCCGGCTGGGTGACTGGCCGAGACCGTGGCCTGCTGATCGACTTCGGTCGCGGCCCCGCCCGCGCCGCGGTGGCCGACATCCCCGGGCTCGACGCCTTCTCGCTCGTCACCAGCGCAACGCCCTACGTGCCGAGCCCGGCGGTCGAGGCCCTCGTCGACGAGCAGGTCCAACTCCTCATCGACACCTACGGCGACGAAGGTCAAGAGATCGTCGACGACGCCCAGGCCTACGCCGACGGGCTCAACGCCTACTGGGCCGCTACCGATCAGGAGCGGGAACCAGCAACGGTCAACGACATCATCGCCACCACCGCCTTCATCGGCTCGATCTTCGGAGCTGGCGGCGGGTCGGAGCCGGCCAACTCCCAGTTCCTCGCTGCGCTCGTCGATCGCTACGGCGCCGAACAAGGGCGTGCGATCTGGGACGATTTCATGCAGACCGATGACCCCGAGGCGCCCACAACCACCGATCGGCGGTTCGAGTACGGCACCTTCACCGGCGGCGATGTCACCGGCTCGGTTGTTCTGGAAGAAGACTCGATCGTCTCGTTCGACCCGTTCGATCCGGCCGAAGGCGCGATTCCCCAACTCGTTTCGTACACGGTCGACGCGGTCGAAAACCCGGTCGATCGTCGCGCGTCGAACTGGCTCACTGTCTCCCCGGACGCCTCAACAAACGGCACGTCACTCGCCGTGATGGGCCCCCAGCTCGGGTACTACTACCCCGAGATCGTGATGCAGATTCATCTCGACGGCCCGGGCATCAAGGCCCAAGGCGCAGCGGTTCCTGGCCTCGCCATGTACCTGCTGATCGGCCGCACCGAGGATTACGCCTGGAGTCTCACGTCCGCCAACCAGGACGTTCGAGACGTGTTCGTCGAAGTGCTTTGCGAACCTGATGGCAGTGCACCGAGCCGAACATCGGGTCACTACGAATTTGATGGCGAGTGCATTCCGTTTGAGTCCTTTGACGCCGGTGTCGTCGGGAGCACCCCGATCAGCTACCCCGTCTCGGTGCACGGGCCGCTGATCGGCACGGCGATCTGGGACGGCAAGCCCGTCGCCCTCACTCGACAGCGATCGACCTTCGGTCGGGACGGCCTCAACCTCAAGGCACTGAAAGACATGACCGAGGGTGACGCCGACACGCCCGAGAACTTCTGGGCCGTCGCCAACCAGTTTGGCTTCACCTTCAACTGGGGCTACGCCAACCGCGACTCGATCGGCTACTTCGCTTCCGGGTACCTCCCGATCCGAGCCGAAGGACTCGACCGGCGGCTGCCGACACTCGGCACCGGCGACTACGAATGGCAGGGCTTCCTCGCCCTCGAAGATCATCCGCACGCCTCCGACGGCCCCGATGGGCGCCTGCTCAACTGGAACAACCAGTCCGCCCCTGGCTTCATGCACGGCGATGGCAACCTGTACGGCTCGTGGCACCGGGTCGAGAACTTCGATCAGTGGGACGACGACGCCACCCTCGCGGAGGTCGTCGGGATCATGAACCGGGCGGCTACCGAGGACACCACCGCCCCGGTCTGGCCAGTGATCAGCGCCGTGCTGGCGGCCGGCGATGCACCGTCACCGCTCGCAGCCGATGCCGTCGCCCGCATCGATGCCTGGGTGGCGGACGATGCCCCCCAGATCGATGGCGACGAGGACGGCGATTGGGATCAACCCGAAACCCGGATCTATCAGACGATCTTCAACCCGATCCTCAACACGGTCGTCGAACCCGTCATTGGTGATGCGCTCGACGACGGCCTCCGGTTGCGAGGCATCGGGCTGGTGAGCTTGGTCGACAAGGACCTCAGGACCTTGCTCGGTCAACCGGTCGAAGGCCCCTTCAATGTGCAGTACTGCGGAGCTGGCGATCTGGCTGTGTGTAGCGCCGATCTCTGGGCGGCGATCGATGCTGCGCTGTCCTCTGCGGCTGCCGAACTGGGTGATGATCTGTCGACGTGGCGGCGTGAGGGGCAGCGGAGCGGGTTCACGCCCGGTCTGATTCCCAACGACTTCCGCTCGACCAACCGCCCGACCTACCAGCAGGTGCTCGAGTTTGCCCCGGGAGGTGCGGGGTGAGTGACGACACAATCTGGGATGTCGCCCGGCTGACCGAAACCACTCGCGCCTCGGTGCCAATGGCGGCCCAGACCCGAGTCGAAGTGGTTGAGGCCAAGCGGGGGCGCGTCGTGCTGCGCATGCCACTTGAGGGCAACGGCAACCACATCGGCACGATGTACGCAGGAGCGCTCTTCGCGCTCGCCGAGTTCCCCGGCGGCACCCTGTTCTCCACGACGTTCGACGCGTCGCGGTACTACCCGATCGTGAAGGGCGTCGACATTTCGTTCCGCAAGTTTGCCGGTACCGACATCACCGTCGAGGCGACGATGTCGGACGAGGACGCCACCGCGATCGCTGCAGCGGCAGACGAACACGGCAAGGCCGACTACGACCTGGTTATGGAGTTGAAGGACACGGATGGCAATGTCGTCGCCATCTCGACCAACCGCTACCAGATGCGCAGTCACGGCATCTGACCGTCGGCCCAGCGCGGCGTCGTAGGCAGCGAAGGACGTAGGCTCCGCCATCGTGTCCGAACCGATCGAACTGCTGCCGTCGCCCGAGATCGACGAGAACCTGCTCGCAGCTGAGCGACTCGAGAACCTCCGCGGCACCATGCTCGTCGACGGGCTTGAGGTGCTAGTGCTGACCAACCCGGTCAGCATCCGATACGCCACCGGGTACCGCGCCTACTCATCGTTTCAGAGCCGGATTCCCTCGGCCTACGCAATCGTCCCGCTCGTTGGGCCGATCATCATGCACGGTGCGTACATCGACGACCTTGCGCTTGTCGAGGTATCCCGCCGGTCTCACGCGATCACGAGCTTCGATGCCGGCCTTGACCTGTCGATCGCCGCCGACCGCTTCGGGACCGACATCGAGATCGCAGTCGAGGAACTCGGCTACGACTCCCGGGCATCGATCGGTATCGAACGCACGACGCCGACCGGTCACCGGGCGTTCGCAGACATCGGCCTCAACGTCTTCGACGCCGAGCCGACGGTGGAACTCGCCCGGTCCCGCAAATCTGCGCTCGAACTCGTTGCGCTCGACTACTCCATCGCCGTGGCTGAATACGGCATGACACTGATGGAACGGGCGCTGACGCCCGGCATCACCGAGAACCAGTTGTTCTCGATCCTGCATCAGGTCAACATCGCCCACGACGGCGACTGGATCGACGGTCGCACGCTCTGCTCAGGCCCTCGAACCAATCCCTGGTACCAGGAGGCAAGCCATCGCCGCATCGAGCGCGGCGAGTTGGTTGCGTTCGACACCGACATGATCGGGCCCTACGGCTACTGCGCCGACATCTCCCGTACCTGGGTCTGTGGTGGCGAACCGACCAACGAGCAACGGGACTTGTACAAGCGGGCCCTCGACGAGATCCGCTACAACACCTCGCTGCTGCACGTCGGTGCGTCCTTTGCTGAGCTCTCGCAGTCGGTGCTCCAGCATCCCGCTGAGTTCATTGCGAACCGGTGCGCCTGTGCCTTCCACGGTGTCGGGATGACCGACGAGTATCCGAAGATTCCGTATCCCCAAGATTGGGAATGGACTGGCTACGACGGCGAACTAGAGGACGGTGTCGTCCTTTCGGTTGGGGGCTATGTCGGATCGGAGCAGGGCTCCCAGGGGGTGAAGCTCGAGCAGATGGTGCGGGTGGCCTCGGGCGGGGTTGAGGTCCTGTCGAGCTATCCCTTCTGGGAGCCCTTCTCCGGCTCCTAACGGTGCAGGGCCGTCAGGGGAGCGGACACCAGAAGAACGCTTCGGTTCGCTCGTCGGTCGTTTCGTCCTCGGTACGGACCCGAAGGCGAATCTGTCCATCCTTGATCTCGGTGTCGACATCAACCTCAACGGCGCCATTGATGAAGGTCACGTCGATCCCTTCACCGTCGATGGAGGTCTCATCGACCACCCAGTCCCCGGTGGGTGTCGCTCAATCGAACATATCGACTGGTTCCAGCCGCTCTTCGTCGAGGCAGCCGAACTGGTCGACGGCCAGCTCATGCTGCCGGATCGTCCCGGCTACGGTTTCACGTTCGATCGTGCTGCTGTCCAACGGTTCGGCGGCTGATCAGTCCTGCAGATTGCCGATCCCGAACACGATTGGGTTTCGGTTCTCCACGATCGACGCGTGCTTGTCGGCCAGCAGGTGGACCATGCCCATGTCGGTGAAGATCCAGAACCGATCCTCAAGGATCGCGTCATGCACCAGATCGGCAACCTCGGCCGGGTCCATGCCGCCGTCGATTGCCGCCTCAACGAACGCGAATGCAGCCTCCTCCTCTGCGGAGGGTTCGTGCAGGGCGGGAGGGGCCGCCGACTCGGGTTGGTTCCGATCCGAGGAGATGATGTCGGTGCGGACCCAGCCGGGGCACAGGCATGACACACCGATGCCGGTTTGGTTGGTGGCCATCTCGTTGTAGAGGCCCTGGGTGATCCCAACGACCGCCCATTTGCTCGCTGTATACGGGGAGTGCCCGGGCATGTGCCCAGCCATCGAAGCCGTGTTGACCACATGGCCCTCACCCTGCTCGATCATGCGAGGCAGGAATGCCCGGTGCCCATGGATGACCCCCCACAGGTTCACGCCGAGCACCCATTCCCACGCTCCGGGGTTGATGAAGTCGGGGCCACTTCGGGCCCCGGCCACGCCAGCGTTGTTGCACAGGACGTGCACCCCACCGAGTTCACTGAAGGCCCGCTCGGCCAGTTCATCGACCGCTGCACCATCGGCTACGTCGGTGATCTGGCCGAGGATTGTTGTCCCGTGTTCGGCCACCTCGGCAACCGCCTCGTCCAACCGGGGCGCCTCGATATCGGACATGAGAACGTGCATGCCCGCCCGGGCGAACCGGTGGGCAAACGCCCTGCCCATGCCGCTGGCAGCTCCGGTGACGACGGCGGTCTTCCCTGCGAGGTCCTGCATGGGTCGGACCGTACTCGCCGACCCGGCCAGCTCGTTAGTCTGCGGCGATGACCATCGCTACCCGTGTCGATGTTGCCGTCATCGGTCGAGGCCTGATCGGTTCGGCCGCCGGCCGCCACCTTGCCGAGGCCGGGTTTTCCGTCGCCCTGATCGGTCCGGGCGAGCCGGTAGACCGACGCACGAGTGCCGGACCGTTCGCCTCCCATCACGACGCAGGACGCATCACCCGGATCGCCGGCCGGAACGAGATGTGGACCGAGGTCGCGGCCAAGGCCTGCTCGCGCTACGCCGACATTGCTCATCGCTCCGGGATCGAATTTCACACGGCATGCGGTCTCATCGTCGCCTACCCGGACGCATCCGACTGGGTCACCCGGGCCGCTGGGTGGGGCAGTGATGCCCGCCTCGTCGACCCCGGCTGGGTCCGAGAGACGACCGGCATCGCCGTCGAGAACGGCCTCGGCATCGTGCATGAGGGTGCACCCGCCGGTTACATCCAGCCACGCCAGCTCGTGGCGGCGCAGACGGCGCTCACGACCCTTGCCGGCGGGACGGTGATCGAGGCCGCCGTCACCTCCGTTGAGCAACGAGCGGACGGCTTCGAGCTGGGTGGATCGTTCGGCTCAGTGACTGCCGGTCGTCTGTTGTTGACGACCGGCGCGTTCGGTTCGGAGCTGTTCGACTGGAAGCTTGACGTCGAGCGGCGAGCCCGCACGATCGTGATGGCGGCACTCGACCCGGCGGCGTATCCCCCCGCATCCCGAATCCCAAGCCTGATCCTTGACCAGCCGCCGGATGGGCTGGTGAACGAGATCTACTGGGTTCCCCCGGTCCGATACCCCGATGGGTCGGTACGTATCAAGATCGGAGGCGACCGCAAGGAGACGATTCGTCTCGCCCCCGACGACCTCGTCGAGTGGTTCCACGGCGACGGCGACCCTGCGGAGATCACGTCGCTCACCAACAATCTGGAGGCTCTGCTGCCGGATGCGCCGCTCGGCGACATCGTCACTGCTCCCTGTGTCATCACCGGCACCACGACAGGGATGCCGTACATCGGTTGGGTCGACGACGGTGTCGCGGTAGCCGTCGCCGGCAACGGATCAGCAGCCAAGTCGAGTGATGAACTGGGACGCCTCGGCGCGTCGTTGTTCGCGGAATCGGGATGGAGCTCCGACCTCGACCAAGGCCTGTTTACGCCTCGGTTTGTCTAGGCGAAGGTTCGGATTGCCAGCGCAGTAATCGTCACGGTGATCGTGCCGACGACGAGACGGTCGAAGCCATCAGAGCTGAACCGGTCGCGCAGCCGCTCACCGAGAGGGATTGTGGCCAGCGCAGGGACACAGCCGAGGAACGCAACGGTCCAGCGGCCATCCAGATCGCCCCGCACGAGGAAGGTGATCAGCTGTGACACCCCGGAGAGGGTGAACATCGTCGTCACCGACAGGATGTGCGCTCGCCGTTCGAGTCGGTAGCTGTGGATCCACGAGCCCACGAGTGGGCCTGAGATCCCGATCGCCCCCTGGAGAAGCCCCGCCGTGGTTCCCACGGTCGGCGCCCACCGGCGCGAGGTCGACGGACCGATTCGGAGATCGGGGGAGCGGACGAACAGAAAGACATAGATCGCCACGATCACAACAAGCCCAGCCACGAGTGGCTTCTCATCCCACGACACGAGCACCAAGGTGCCGATCACGCCGCCAGCAAAGCCGGTGAGCCCGAGCATTGGGAGGTCACGGGTTTCTGGATAGGTGTCGCGGGCTCGCCACGCCATCGTCGCATTGATCAACAGGTTCGGAAGGGCGATGACGGCGACCGCAGTCTCGACGTCTTCGATGATCGTGATCACGGGAATGGCGACCATCGGCAATCCCATGCCGCTGATGCTCTTGATCGTGGAGCCAGCAAGCATGGCGATCAACGCGATGAGGATCGTCTCGGTGGTCATGGGCTCACCAAGCGAAAGTCGTTTCGGGTCGCCGATTCTCGTTCACTCAAGGTTGTGTACCCCCGTCCATCGGGGTGAAACGCAAACGCTTCGCCCTGGCGCTCCTGCGCCGACGGAGCCTCACAGTACGTGTCGTTCTGGATGGTCTCGGCAATCGACTGCCCGGGGATCCGGTCCCACAGAAGGATCCGGTCGAGCTGCCGAAGCCCGATGACCAGCCCGTCAGCGGTGATGTCACCCGCCGTGATCAGGCCGAGTTCGAGGCCGCCGACCGGCGTGAGTACCTGTGTCTCCGGCGGGGGTTCGCGAAGTGGAAGTTCGAAAATGGTCGCTGGCGCGTCGAGGCCTTTGGTGATGATGATCGCCGCACTGCCGTCCGGTTCAACAATGAGGGCCTCGGCGTCGAAGCGGCCCTCGGTGTAGGTGAACGGGTAGATCTCGGGCCGGTCGAGCGTGGCGGCATCACCGGACGGCTCGGGCATCCGAAGCAGTCGTACGTTTGGGCGAAGGTGCAGGTTGTCGCCGATGTCCGCCACATAGATCAACGAACCGGCCACCGCCATGTCTTCCCAATCGAAGAGCGCGGCATCGACGGTCCACACGAAATCGACGGTCGACGCTGCGCCGATGCCGAACAGGCGGGGGAGATTGCCGGAGTCGTTGTGGGCATACATGCGCCCTGGCGTGGTCCGCGAGTAGGCAATCCCGGAGGTCTCGGGGAGGAGGTTCGTGTCGATCTCGGGTGCAGGCTCGACCCGCTCGGCCCCAGCGCACAGGTCGGCGGCGGTCACGCCTGAGGGCGAGGGAACGGTCATCGTGGTGGTCGGGGCGCCGGTTGTCGGGACGACCTCGTCCGGAACGGTGGTCAGCGAATCGGGCTGCGAAGCAGCCGAGACCGAGGGGCGTACTGGGGTTTCCTCGGCGACATCTGGTTCCGCACAGCTGGCGAGGGCGGTGAGAGCCACGGCGACACTCAGCGCACCGAGAGTTCGTCGGTTCGGCCTGGGGCTCAAGGTGCTCACTGGCCTCCGCATCACCCCAGTCTGACGCACCGGTGCCGGGAGACAACGGTCGGGCGGAACGACGGATGGCCGTCTGGAGATTTCGGTGACGGGGAACGAAAACGAGATGTCCGAATATGTCCGACCACTGCCGCCATACTCGAGACATGGCCGTCGAAGCTGTTGCGACCACCGGCATCTACTGCCGGCCGGAATGCGCCGCCACCCCGTTGCCCCACAACACGTCGACCTTCGTCGCCCCGATCGCTGCGGAGGCGGCGGGCTATCGGCCATGCCTGCGCTGCCGCCCCGACCGGCACCTGCGCTCGGTTGAGGTGACCGAGGCACCCTCGGCGGTGCAGGGCGCCGTCAGCCTGATCTCGTCGGGATTTCTCGACCGGTTCGATGAGGCAGCACTCGCTGACCGGGTTGGCTACTCACCCCGTCAGTTGCGGCGCCTGTTCGAGCGGCATGTCGGCGCAACGCCAGACTTCGTGGCTCGAAGCCGACGAGCCCATTTCGCCCGTCGCTTGCTCGACGAGACGGACCTGTCGATGACCGTGATCGCCGGTGCCGCTGGCTTCGGTTCCGTGCGCCAGATGAACCGGGTGGTCGAACACACCTTCCGCTTTCCCCCACAAGCGTTGCGGGCCAAGCGACGCGGGCGAGATGTCCTTGCCGCCGACGGTGGACTGCGGCTGCGAATCCCGACCGACTCACTGCTTGATGTCGACCAGATCACCACCCACCTCGCACCCCGGCTCACGCCTGGAGTCGAGTCGCTTGCGGGCACGGTGTATCGACGGACGGTGGCTACCTGCGGCCATCCGGGCGTGGTCGAGATCGACCTGGCGGCAAGCGCCAACGCGGTCGAACTGACCGCCCACCTTCCGACCTTCGATTCGATCATCGACGATGTGGCGAGAGTTCGGCACATGTTCGGCCTCGACGATGACCTCACCGCGGCCCGGGCGCATCTCGCTGATGACCCAGCCCTTGGTCGCCTCATTCGGCGTCGCCCCAACCTTCGGGTAATCGGTGGCTGGGACCGGTTCGAGATCGCGGTGCGGGTCATCGTTGGGCAACAGGTGAGTGTGGCCGGCGCAACCACCACGACCGGTGGCCTCGTCGAACGTCACGGAACGCCCTTGCCGGCACCGGCGCTTGGCCTCACCCACCTCTTCCCCACCCCCGAACAACTCGCGCCACTCGCCAACGGTGATTGCGACGAGGGGATGCCTCGTCGGCGGGCCGCGACCATCGGCGCGCTTGCTGTCGCCGTTCTTGAGGGGCGAGTGGACCTCTACACCGCTGATGTAGAAACGCTTCGAGCCCAGCTCACCGCACTCCCCGGGATCGGCCCGTGGACAGCTGACCTGGTGGCGATGCGAGCGGCGCGGGACCCCGACGTCTTTCCGGCGGGTGACCTCGGAATTCGCCAAGCGATCGCGGCGATCGACGGCGTCCGTGAACCGGCATCTGAACACGACGGCCGCGTGCGGGCCGAGGCCTGGTCCCCGCATCGATCCATCGCCGCTCAGCACTTGTGGGCATCGCTCACTCTCAACAATTCTTTCCCTCAGGAGGCCACCCCATGACCGGAACGAACGAGCCGACCGAGACCTACCGGGCGCAGCTCGACTCACCGATCGGCGTGCTCACCGTCATTGCCAGCGACGCCGGTCTGCGGAGGGTTCTGTGGGAGGAGCAAGACGACGAGGTCGGCGACGCAGTCCTCAACACCGGTCACCCCGTGATCGCGGCCGCGTGCGCACAACTTCGCGAGTACTTCCGTGGCGATCGAGAAGTGTTCGAGTTGCCGCTGGATCTCGTCGGGACCGACTTCCAGAAGGAAGCCTGGCTGGCACTGGCCAGCGTCCCCTACGGGGAAACGACGAGCTACGGCGAACAAGCTGAGCGCATCGGCCGCAGGGGTGCGTTTCGAGCGGTCGGCGCCGCCAACGGAAAGAACCCGGTGCCGATTGTCTTGCCGTGCCATCGCATCGTCGGGGCCAACGGGGCCCTCACCGGCTTCGCCGGCGGACTCGACATCAAGCAGCGCCTGCTCGCCCTCGAACAAGACCAGCAGGCCCTTGATCTCTGACCCGGTCTACGCTCACGCCATGGCGCTCAATCCCGACACGCTCTACACGGCCATTGCTTACGGCACCGGAACCGATGGCCCCACCGATCCTGACGTACAACGCGAGCTGTGGAAATGGGAGGCGGCAGTCAGCTACCGCATCTTCGCTGCGATGCGGTGGGGACAACTCGGCGATGGGCACATCACCTGCCGCGACCCCGAGCGACGCGACTGCTTTTGGATGTTGGCGTACGGCGTGCCGTTCCGGGACGCCACCGTCAACGACCTCATCCTGATCGGCCCGGATGGTTCGGTCGTCGACGGTCCCCTCGACGCCACCCCGAACATCGCCGGCTACAACATCCACCATCCGTTGCTGGAGGTCCGCCAGGACATCAACGCCGGCGCGCATGTCCACACGGCGTTCGGTACGCCGTGGTCAGCGAATGTTGAACCCTTCCGCGCGATCAGCCAGGAGTCGTGCTCGTTCGTCTTCAACCAAGCGATCTACGAGGGCGAGGATCTCGAGGTTGACACGACCGACGGCGGCTATCGGATTGCCGAGGCGATGGGCACCAACACCCTGCTGATTCTGCGCAACCACGGCCTCTTGACCGGCGGCCAATCACCGGCCGAGGCGGTTGGCTGGTTTGTGATCGCCGAACGTGTCGCTGAGGTTCACGTGAAAGCGCCGGAGGGCAAAGCCATCTCCGACGAGATGGCGAAGCACATCGCCAGTTCGTTCGAAGACCCAGCGATGGGGTGGCGAACCTGGCAGTGGCTGGCCCGGGATCTCGTCCCGGACCCGACCGTCGTGCTCTAACCGCAGCCAGCCTCCGCCGGAGCGCATCCGGTCGATGTCGGCCGTTGAAGGTTCAGATGGTCGATGCCGACTTCTGGCGGCGACGGTGGTCGCGCAGGATTGCTTCGGTGTAGCCGTTCTTTTGCACCCGACCGTCGAGCACCAACGACACTGCGGCCTGGAACGGAATCGATGTCGTGTAGTCGGTCGCCATCGGCTCGTAGAGCTCGTCGTCAGCGTTCTGTGTATCGACGGCGACCGCCATGCGCTGCATCGCCTCGCGCACTTGGTCCGCTGAGACGAGGTTGTGGTGGAGCCAGTTGGCGACATGCTGACTGGAGATGCGCAAGGTGGCGAGGTCTTCCATCAGGCCGACGTCATCGATGTCGGGCACGGTCGAACAGCCGACCCCCTGCCCGACCCACCGCACGACATAGCCGAGGATCGACTGGCAGTTGTTGTCGAGTTCGGTCTGGATCTCGTCCTCGGTGAGTTCACCTTCGAGGAGCGGGATGGTCGTGAGCTCCTCCACGGTGCGCGGCGCCCGACCCTGGATCTCTTCCTGGCGTGCGGCGACATTCACGTCGAAATAGTGGGTCGAGTGAAGGGTTGCGGCCGTCGGCGACGGCACCCAGGCACAGGTCGCGCCGGACTGCGGGTGCCCGGACTTGGTGGCGAGCATTTCGGCCATATCCGAGGGCTTGGCCCACATGCCCTTGCCGATCTGGGCCCGATTCTGCATCCCGGCGGCGAGGCCGGTGTCGACATTGGCGTCTTCGTACGCAAGCAGCCACGTGGCGCCCTTCATGGCGCCCTTCTTCAGCATCGGGCCGGCTTCCATGTCGGTGTGGATCTCGTCGCCGGTTCGGTCGAGGAAGCCGGTGTTGATGAAGACGACACGTTCACGTGCCTGATCGATGGCGGCGGCGAGGTTGAGCGATGTGCGTCGTTCCTCGTCCATGATCCCCATCTTCAAGGTGTTGGCTTCGAGTCCGAGCGCTGTCTCAACCCGGCCGAACAGTTCAACGGCCCAGGCAACCTCGTCGGCACCGTGCATCTTGGGCTTCACGATGTAGACCGAACCGGTGCGGCTGTTGCGGAACGCACCGTTTCCGAGCAGGTCGTGCTTGGCGGCAAGGGCGGTGACGAAGCAGTCGAGGACGGTCTCGAAGATCGGTTCGCCGTTCATCGTCACGGCATCGGTGGTGAGGTGGTGGCCGACGTTGCGCACCAGCATGCACGCCCGGCCCTGCAGCACGGTCTCGGAGCCGTCGGGGGCGGTGTAGGTGCGATCGCCGTTGAGGCGGCGCTCCATTGTCTGACCCCCCTTCTGGAAGGTGGAGACGAGGTCGCCCTTCATTAGACCGAGCCAGTTGCCGTAGACGACGACCTTGTCGTCGGCATCGACGGCGCTGACGGAGTCCTCGCAGTCCATGATTGACGAAATCGCCGATTCGAGGTCGATGTCGGCAACGCCCGCAGCGTCGTCTTTGCCGATGTTGTCGGTGCGGTCGATGCGAATGTCGGCGTGGAGACCGTGTTTGCGCAACACGATGTTGGTCGGGTCGCCGGCGTCGCCGGCGTGGCCCACGAACTGCGACGGGTCGGCGAGGCCAGTCACGGCGTCACCCATCGCGACCCGGAGGGCGCCGTCGACGACCGAGTAGCCGGTGGCGTCGGCATGGCTGCCATCGGCGAGCGGGGCGTGGGCATCGAGGAACTCCCGACCCCACGCGATGACCTTGGCGCCCCGTGTCGGGTTGTAGCCCGCCCCGGCCTCGGCGCCGCCCTCGTCGGAGATGACGTCGGTGCCGTACAGGGCGTCGTAGAGCGAACCCCACCGGGCGTTGGCCGCGTTCAAGGCGTAGCGGGAGTTGTCGAGTGGCACGACGAGCTGTGCCCCAGCCGTGCCGGCGATCTCGACGTCGACGTTCGTGGTAGCGACCGACACCTCGGCCGGCGCGTCCTCGAGGTAGCCGATCTCACGCAGGAAGGCGAGATAGTCGGCCTGGTCGTGGTCGCCGCGGTTGGCGATCAGGTAGGTGTCGATCTTGTCCTGGATCTCGTCGCGGCGGGCGAGCAGCGCCGCGTTGCGGGGACTCAGGTCGGTCAGGACCGCCTCGAGCGCCGCCCAGAAGTCGGCCGCAGCCACGCCGGAGCCGGGAGTGAGGGCCGTTTCGACGAAGTCGTGGAGCGGCTGGGCGATCTCGAGAGAACCAATCTGAGCCATGTTTTCGAGGCTACCGACCGGCCATCGGGGCCTGAAGGCTGGATTGGCGCGATCAGCCCTGAAGATCGGTTGATTTTGTGGGTCCGAGCCAGGCCAGGGCGATCATCGAGCCGAGCAGGCCACCGGTGCTCGAGAGAAAGAGATCGGCGACGGTGTCCTCGTAGGTGAGGGCGAGACCGCCGGCGCCACCGAAGCCGTCCTCGCTGACCGCCCATTCCAACACTTCCCACCAGATGATCGCGATGGCGCCGAAGCCGTAGCCGAGCAGGATGGCGTCGCGGCGATGGTGGACGTTACGGAAGCGGAAGGCGTGGAACGCGGCGACGAGGAGGACCCAGTTGATGGCGTGGAGGACGTCGTCGGTGACCGCGTGGTCGTCGTAGAAGCCGAACAGGTTGCCGAGGGTGTCGAGCAGGAACGGGGCTGACAGCAAGGCGTCGGCGGTGTGCGGGTACGGGCGCCAGTCCCGCCGTCGGGCGAGCAGGGGGACGAGCACGGCCGGTGCGAGGAAGAGGGGAGCGCGGAACCCCATCGCCTTGCCCTCGACCGTGTCCGGGGCGAAACCGATCGCGATCACGAACGATAGGACCAAGCCGATCTTGACGGCCGCGTTCGCGGCTCGCATCCGCAGGTCGGTGTCGATGCCGAGTACACGGGTGGGGAGCGCTGGTGTCGTCATGCTGGTGGTGGCTGGGTCGCCTTGCCCGCTTCGATCCGGCGCATGGTGCCGTCGATCTGGGCGGTGCGGATCTCGACCGGGTTGTCGGCGGCCAGTTCGTCGATGCGGAGCCGGTCGGTCCGAGGTCGAATGCGGCCGGATCGGGCGATCGCCTCGTGGCGGAGGCCTGCCTGCTGCTTCTTGGTGACCTGATGGGGTTGGTACGCGCTCATGTCGTCGACACCGATGTCGCGTTCGATCACGAGGGCGCCGTCGGCCTCGGCCGCGGCGAGCAACTCGGCGCCGACACGGGTGCGAGCGACGATCGCGTTCACGCCCAGGTCGGTCTCGCTCTCCTCGCGGCTGGGAGAACCGCCGGGCCACGTGTCACTGGCGGCGAGGTCGGCGGCCTCGCCGATGCCGTCGGGACAGATCTTGCACCGCCATGGCAGGCCCCACTGGCTGTCGTCGTCGCCCCAGTAGTCGAGATAGTGCTTCTCGACGATCCGGTCGCCAGCCTCGATGCGGGTGGGCCCGGGGCACCCATGACCTCGATAGCGGAGGCCCGTCATCTCCTCGGGCTCGATCCCGACGCTGCGGACGAAGTCGTCGGTGAACTGGGGTTCGCCGAACCCGCCGCACACCGGGGTCAGCCAGTACCGCACGACTTGGTCGACTCGGGAGTCGTGGTGGGCGTAGTTGCGCAGGGCGGAGAGATCACAGGGAGTCCCGATGAAGGCGAACGGCTGCTCCCGGTCGAGCGCGTCGGTGACCGAGCGCAGCGTCGCGGTCGGGCCGTATCGAGAGCCGGCACCCTCGAGGACTTCGGCGCGGGTGAAGCTCAGCTTGGGTTCGCCGAATGTGGGCTCGGTGATCGAGGGCTGAGCGTGGAGGACGAACTCGACCCGACCCGAGGAGAGGAGGTACTGGGCGAGAGCGCTGAGCACGCCGCCGGTCGACCCGATGTGGCGAACCTCGGGGTCGCCGGCCCATGCCCGGACGATCCGGCGGTACGGCCCCCAGATCGGATCGATGACGGTGTCGGCTTCGACGAGGTGGTCGGGCAGCCCCTCGATCCGCGTGCCGGGGCACACGTCGTACACGGTGTCGACCGTCGCGTGGTCGAGGTCGCCGATCACGACCGGCACCTCGAACCCGGTCGACGCTTTCCGGACCGTGATCGACTCGGGCGCGATCGCCTGACAGAGGCCACATCCGATGCACAGCCCCTGCTCGACGATGGCGTACAGCCGCTCGGTGGGAGTCGCGGGTGAGGCCGAACTGGTCATGCCGGCGGTTCGGTCGTGGCCCGGTCGGCGGCGAGGATCACCGTGCCGAGCGACGAGGTCGGCTCACCGTCCAGGGCGTCGAACATCGCTGCGGTGGGTCCGGCCGGGAGCTGGTCGTAGTTGGCCTGCCAGGCGCGATAGTCGGCCTCGGTCTCCCACTCGGCCACGACGATGAACTGATCAGGGTCGCCGTCGGGCCGGATCAGGTCTCCCCGGATGAAGCCCGGGTTGGTGACGGCCCGTTCGAGGAACTGGCCTTCTCGGTACGCCGCCTCGAATCGGTCGGCGGCACCGGGTTTCACACGGAAGGTGGCGACAGAGCGGACGGCCATGGCGATGTCGTATCACCTGACCCCGGGGGGCTTCACGCCGTTGCGACGTTCCGGTCGTGAGCGCAGGCCTAGTGTCGACGCATGGATGCAGCGCGGGATGAGCTCTCGACGGATCGGATCGTGCTGGTGACGGGCGGTGTCAGCGGCATCGGTGCAGCATGTGTCGAACGGTTCGTCGCCGCGGGTGACACGGTCGCAGCGACGTACCTGCAGCCGGGCGAGCTCGATACATCATTCGGTGCGACGGTCTGGGACATGGCGGCCAGCGTCCATGCGCTCGATCTCCGCGACGTCGACTCGATTCGTCGATGCGTCGCCGAGGTGGTGGCCGTTCACGGCCGCATCGACGTGCTGGTCAACAACGCGGCGGTCGGCTCGGGCACGGTGGCCCGGATGGCCGACGACGAGGCCGGCCAGGACTCGGCCATGCTCGCGGTCAATGCCGACGGCACCCTGAAGATGGCCCAGGAGTTCATCACCGCCTCGACCGGTCGCGACCGCAAGCTCGTCTCGCTGAGCTCCGTCGGCGGTGGGGTCGCCGCCTTCCCGGGCTTTCGCCTCTCCGACGGGATGAGCAAGGCCGCGGTCGCGTTCATGACCCGGCAACTCGCAGCGGAGACGGTTCACGCCGACCTCGACGTGTTCGCCGTCTGTCCCGGCGCGACCGACACGCCGATGCTGCGCGCCAGCACCCTCGATGCGATGACCCGGGACGAGCGGGCATCGTTCGAGGCGCGGCTGCCGAAGGGTCGCCTCATCCAGCCGGGGGAGATCGCCGAGATCGTCCACTTCCTCACGACCCCACCGGCGCGGGTGCTCCATGGTGCGGTGATCGACGCGTCGATGGGGCTCGGCGTTCGCCCCGGCTTGATGACCGAGTACGACGGGATCTAGCGGCTCAGTCCGGCAGCGCCGCGGTCACACAGATCTCGACCAGCAGACCGGGCCGGGCCATGTGCGCTTCGACACAGGCGCGGGCCGGCGCGTGCCCGTCCGGCACCCATGCGTTCCACACTTCGTTCATCAAGGCGAAGTGGTTGTCGATGTCGCGAAGGAAGATCTGCGCCGAGAGCAGATGCTCGCGGTCGGTACCCGCCTCACTGAGCGCAGCGTCCACCCGGGCGAGGGTCGACCGGGTCTGGGCCTGGATGTCTGCGTCGGGATCTTCGGCGACTTGGCCGGAGAGGTAGACGACTCCGTTGTGGGAGACGATCTTGCTGGCTCGCTCGGTCACCTGCTGGCGTGAAATCGGCATGGCGTCGACCCTATTGCGGCCGGGCCGAATGCTCGTGCTCCCGTCCTGGTTGGGTCGGCGTCCGCGTGGAAGGATCTGCCTCCGATGCCCTTCACTCCGGAGCTCCTCACCGCCATCCGCGATCGGTTCCACCACACCGACGTCTGCCCGATCCAGGGACCCCGTGCCTTCTTCGAGAACGCCGGTGGCTCGCTGACCCTCAAGGCGGCGGTCGAACGCACGGCCGAACTGATGGCCTTCCCCGACAATCAGGGGCGGAGCAATGTCGCCTCGAAGTACCTCATGGACGTGATCGCGCAGGGACGGGCCGACATGATGCTCGCCCTCGGTGCATCGAGCGGTGAGGTGTTCATCGGCGAGACGGGTACGGAGCTCCTCGGTCGTCTGATCCGCAATGCCGTGCTCGCGAGCGAAGGGTCGGTCGTGATCGGAAGCCATCTCGAGCACCCGGCGACCTGCAGCGCGTGTCGCCGCTGGGCCGCGGTGGCCGACATGGCCTACGAGCAGGTCGGGTTCGACGTCGACACCACGGTCGTGAGTGTCGAGCAGTACCGACCGGCCCTCTCGCCTGACCTCGCGGTCGCGACGATCATCCACGCCAGCCCCGTCACCGGCATGCACGTCGACGTGGCCGCGATCGCGGCAGAGATCCGAGCGGTCGCCCCCGACTGTTTCATCATCGTCGACGGCATCCAGCACGCCGCCCACGGTCGGGTCGACATCGACGACTACGGCGTCGACGGCTATGTCGTGAGCGGCTACAAGTTCTTCTCCCGCCACAACTTCGGCGTCGCCTGGGTCTCGGATCGGTTGGCCAACGCACCGCACGATCAACTCGACGGGGCCGCATCGAACGTCTGGGAGTTGGGGACCCGCGACGCGTCGGCCTACGCCGCGTTCTCCGAGGTCGTCCGCTACCTGGAGTGGCTCGGCGGTGAGGTCGGCGACCCGGAGATCTCGGCTCGGGCCCGCATCGAAGCGGCCGCGGCGGCGATCGGCGAGCAGGAGCAGGACCTCGTCGACGCGATGATGTGGGGCACCGGTGGTCTCCCCGGCCTGGGGCAACTCGACAACGTGCAGGTGATCGGCCCGACCAACAGCGAGCACCGATCGGGCATGGTGTCGTTCCTGATCGAGGGCCACGACAGCCTCGACGTCGTCGACGCGCTCAACGCCGACGGGGTGAGAACCCACGCGCGCAAGCGCGACTACTACTCGGCGGGTGTGCTCGATCCGTTGGGCATCGAGAACTGTGTCCGGGCCTCGGCCAGCCACTACAACACCCGGGCCGAGGTCGAGCAGATGCTCGCGACGGTCAACCGACTCGCGGGCTCCTAGCCCGGCGGACTCACTTCATGAAGCGGATCAGCCGCAGGACCTCGAAGTAGTCGTCGGTGCTGAACGCGACCGTGTCCTCGCCCTCGAGCCAGGCGCCCGGGTAGAAGGAGCGCTGGTAGGCCAGCTTGGGCTGATGGAATCGGAGCCGGAACTCGAAGCGCTCCGGGAGCTCGACCCGATGGCGGGCCACATCACCGGAGAACGCCGCCTCGACGCCGGCACGGATCCGCTCTCGCGCGAGTTCGGGGTGCAGGGCGATGACCGACTCGCCGACGCCCTGGTTCGTCGCAACCGTCCCGAGCGCGGGGTTGAGTTCGGTGCCGAGCTCGCAGATCCGATGGTCGCCGGACAGGAACCCGACCGGCACGCCGAGCATGTTGGCCGCGTAGGTGTGGAGCAGGTACTCCGACACGACGACGTCGTTGATCGTCATCAGGGCGAAGTCGCCCGTCAGCGTGTGGGCCAGCGGGTTCTGAGCGCTGCCGGCGGGGGAGTGGTAGCCGATCATCCCGACCACGTCGAAGGTCTCGTCGAGTTCCTGCACCATGCCGAGGGGGTGGTTGCTCCACCCTCGGATCAGGGTGGCCTCGATCGGCAACGACTCCTGGGCGATGTTGCGGCCCGATCCGTGAGCGTCCTTGACCCAGATCTCGGTGGCCCCGGCTGCCAGCGCGCCTTCACACGCCGCAACTGCCTCCCGGGTCATTCGATCCTGGAACTCGGCGTAGTCGGCCCGATCCTTGAACGCCTCGTCCCAGTGGGCGATCCCGGCCACCCCTTCGATGTCCACACTGAAATAGGCCTTCATCGGCTGGCTCCGATCCCTCGCTCTCGGGCGGAGGCTACTGCTGAACGTCGGCATGCGGAGTGCCGGATCGGCCGGTGGCGGGTCTGCTCAGAACTCCGCTGCCGCGTCGTCGAGTGCGCCGAGGAAGTAGACGACGAAGCTGCCGTCGAACAAGAGCAGATAGCTCCGTGCGCCTGCCTGGTCGTCCCGAATGATGTCGCAGGTCACGCCGGCCACCGAGTTGCCACACACCGCTCCGTTCGGTGTCATCGGGTCGGAGAGGTCGGCGCTGCAGAGCTTCGCCAGCGTGTCGGCCGCCCGATCGCCGGCGACTCGGATCACGTGGCGGGCGTGGGAGATGTCGACCGTCGATGCGAACCCGGTGAGGTCGAGTCCGTCGGCCATGCGGTGGGCGCCGTCGCCGAGCAGGTACCACTCGTCGGGTCGGACCCGGGCGACGAGGGTGTCACCCCGCTGTTCGGCCGAACCGAACGTGAGGGCGAGGGTCGATGTTGCGGCGGCGTCGGCGGCGGCTCGAACGCTCACCTTCGGCATGGGGTCGAGGTGCGTGATCACAACGGAACTAGCCACGGAGCCGTTCTCCTTCAGGATCGAAGTGGGCGTGATGTTCCATGACCGTCGCGGTGATGCGTCGCCCGTCGACCAAGAGCACCTCGAGCGATGTCCCGGCGGAGGCGAACTCCCTGGTGACCTGGGCCAGACAGATCGAGCGCTCGAGGGTCGGTGACATCCGGCTCGACGTGATCCGGCCGACGATCTCGGTGGTCCCGGCCCGCAGGATCTGGGACGCTTCCTCCGGAACGATCGAACCATCGTCGGGCTGGCAGGCGACGATGACGGGATGATCGCCGGACTCCAGGGTCCAGGCGACCTCGGGGAGGCCGGCCCAGTCGTCCTTGTCGAGCTTGAGGAGGGGCGTGAGGCCGGTGACCGGGGCCTTGGAGAGCCCATCGGTGTCCTGGCCGACGATGAAGTGGCCCTTCTCGAGTCGCATGATCCGCTGCGCTTCCAACCCGAACGGCCCGACCCCGAGGTCGCGGCCCTGCGACAGCAGTTGCTCCCACACGTGCACCGCGTGGCCCGACGGCACGTGGATCTCATAGGACAGTTCGCCGGTGAAGCCGATGCGCCAGGCGATGCAGTTCTCGATACCGGCGATCGTGCCCTGGCGCACGTGCATGTACGGGAAAGTGTCGGGGTCCAGATCGATGTCGGTCAGGCGACCGAGCAACGCACGGGAGTTCGGCCCGGCGATGTTGATCGACGTCAGCCCGGTCGTGACCGGCGTGACGTGGACTTGCCAGTCGGGGTGCTCGGTCTGGAGCCACATCTCGATCCAGTTCCAGATGCGGGCCGCCCCCGACGACGTCGTGGTCATCAGGTAGTGCTCGTCGCCGAGGCGGGCGGTCACGCCGTCGTCGAGCACGACGCCGTCCTCGGCGCACATCAGCCCGTAGCGAACACCACCGATCGGCAGCGCCATCCACTTGTTCGTGTAGAGCAGGCTCAGCAGCTTCGGGACGTCGGGACCCTGCAGGTCGAGCTTGCCGAGCGGGGTCACGTCGATGATGCCGACGTTCTTGCGGGCGTTGCGCACCTCCCCGGCGGGATCGCCGTAGTGCTCGGGCCGTACCCACTGTCCGGCGAGGATCGGGCTGGCGCCGTTGGCTTCGTGCCACGGCTGCAGCACGCTGACCCGGGTCGGTTCGTTGATGCGGCCCGCGAGTGCGCCGAGTGAGATCGGTGCGTAGGGCGGGCGCCACACGGTGGTGCCGACCTCGGCGATCGACTCGCCCTTCGCCTCGGCGAGCACGGCGACCGTGTTGACGGTTTCGAGCTTGCCTTGGCTCGGGCCCATCGTCGCGGTGGTGAAGCGCTTGATCAGCTCGACCGAGTCGAACCCCTCTTCGGCCGCCAGGTACAGGTCCTTCGAGGAGACGTCTTCGGAGTAGTCGACGATGCCGTGGGTGGTCGAGCGGTACAGCTCGGGGTGACGCGCCCGATCGAGCGGTGCACGCTCGTCGGCGGGGTAGTCGGGCTCGGGGCCCTCGGCCGCTGCCGCTCGGGCGGTGGCGGCCTGGATGCGATGCCGGACGACCGCGGCGCGGGTCGCCGCAAGTGCACCGGTTGCTCGGCCGTGGGCGATGAGTTCGTCACGGCTTCCGTCACCGATCATGCCGCCGGTGGCGAGGACGTTGTCGGGCGGGCCATCGGGAAAGAACCGGGCGGCGGCCGGGTCATAGACCGGTCGGTCACCCGCCATGTTGAGCAGCGAGGTCGGCGTGGTCCACCCGACCGCAGTGACGAGGAGGTCACACGGAACGACGGCGCCGTCGTGGAGGGTGACCTCCCTGACCCGGGTCTTCGAACCCGAAGCCGAGACGATGCGCTCGCTCTCTCGTCCGTCCACTACCCGGGCGATCGCCACGCCGGCGTCCTGCAACGCCTGCACGGCCGAGTCGCCGGATTCGTTGGCCGTGAACACCACGGCCTGGTTGCCCGGCTTGATGCCATACATGCGCACGAGGCGCTGCACCGCTCCGGAGGTCATCACCCCCGGGAGGTCGTTGCCTTCGAACACATAGGGCCGCTCGATGGTGCCGGCCGCGACAATGAGCGTCTTGGCCCGGGCCTTGATCAGCCGTTCGGTGACGCCGGGGTGGTTGCGCTGGGCGATGGCGACCCAGTTGTCCTCGTAGCGGCCGGTGACCGTCGAGTCGGTAAGGATCTCGACCCCGGCCGCTTCGGCGCGGGCGACGAGGTCGGCCACCACGGCGCGGTCCTCGTCCGAACCCCAAACCAGATGCCCGCCGAGCCGGTGCTCGTGCTCGACGAGCATCACCGATGACCCGGCTTCGGCTGCGGCGATAGCCGCCGCCAGACCGGCGGGACCGCCACCGGCGACGACAACGTCGGGATGGGCGTAGCGCTTGTCGTAGCGGCCATGAGGCGTGTCGAGGTCGACGGTGCCCCCTGGCGCGAACTTGGCCAGCACGTGTTCGTAGCGGGGCCACAACGCGGCCGGCTTCATGAACGTCTTGTAGTAAAAGCCGGCGGTGAGGAAGCGGCCGACCAGGCCGTTCGCCGCCTTCACGTCGTACTTCAGCGACGGCCACACGTTCTGGGCTGACACCGCCATGCCGTCCTCGAGTTTGCGGTGGGAGGCGCGGACGTTGGGCTCGTCGCCGACCTGCACGGTCGTGTTCGGGTCCCAGTAGTCGAAGGTGAGGAGACCGCGGGGTCGGTGGTACTTCATCGAACGGCTGATGACGTGTTCGCCGTTGGCCATGAGTGCCGAGGCGATCGTGTCGCCGGCGTAGCCCTTCAGCTTCTTGCCGTTCCATCGGAACGAGAGCTCACGGTCCCGGTCGATCACCTCGCCCGACGTGGGGGAGAGACGGTGCGTCACTTCATGTCTCCCTTGGTAGTGCCGGTCTTCTCGCCGGGCAGGATCGGCTCTCGTAGTTCGCCGGTGAGGGTGTGGCGTTCAATCTGGAAGTGCTTGCGGCAACCCGACCCGCAGTACCAGTTCTCCCTCAACCAGCCTGATGGGTTCTCTCTCAGGTAGAGGTAGGTGCGCCACTCCTCAGGCGTGCAGATCTTCGGGTCCGGCCGACGGTGAGACTCGCCGTTGTAGGTGAGGTCGGCCGCGTTGCGGGGGCCGCAGTTGGGGCAGGGAACGAGCAGCATCAGTGACCCACCGCCGCGGCGCCCTTCTCACCGACAAGGGCTCCCTCGGTGAAACGTCGCAGTTCGAAGGGTTTGATCAGGTCCGGCGTGGCCCGGTTCGCAACACAGGCCGCCATCTGTTCTCCCGACACGGGCCCGGCCTTGAAGCCGTATGTCCCCCAGCCGACATCGACATAGAACCCGTCGACCGGGGTCGGGCCCATGACAGGGGAGTAGTCAGGCGTCATGTCGCACAGGCCAGCCCATTGGCGCAGCAGCCGCATCTTGGAGATGCCGGGCATGAGTTCGAGGACGTGACCGGCGAGTTCCTCGGTGAACTCGAGGGTGCCGCCCATGTTGTAGGTGGCGACCGGGTCGACCGACGCGCCGAACACCAACTCGCCCCGGTCGGTCTGGCTGACATAGACGTGCAGCGAGCCCGACACGACCACGGTCGGCAGGAAGGTCTTCACCGGTTCGGTCACCGCGGCCTGCAAGGGATGCGTCGTGATCGGTAGGGTCACCCCGGCCATGTTCGACAGGTGACTGGCCCAGCCGGCCGTGCAGTTCACGACGATCGGCGCGTGCATGTCGCCTCGGTTCGTGCGAACGCCCTTCACGGTGCCCCCTGGCCCTTTGCCCTCAGGGCCCGAGCCACCCTCGACCAGAATGTCGAGCACCTCGGTCTTCTGGTAGAGGTCGACCCCGTACGCGTCGGCGCCCCGGGCGTACCCCCACACGACCGCGTCGTGACGGATCGTGCCGCCGGGTGGGTGGTACAGCGCCCCGAGGATCGGATACCGGGTCTCGGCGCTGACATCGAGCGAGGGGGTGAGCTTCTTGATCTCGGCTGGATCGATCACCGCCGAGTCGATCCCCTGGAGCTTGTTGACCTCGGCCCGCCAGTTCATGGTGCGAAGGGCCGAGTCGGTGTGGGCGAGGGTGAGGTGGCCGCGCTCACTGAACATCACGTTGAGGTTGAGGTCGCTCGACATCGAGTTGTAGAGCTCGAGGCTCCGGTCGTAGAACGCAACCCCCTCAGGAGTCAGGTAGTTCGAGCGCACGATTGCGGTGTTGCGGCCCGAGCCACCCGAGCCGAGGTACTGCTTGTCGACAACGGCGACGTTGGTGATGCCGTGGTTGGCGGCCAGGTAGTACGCCGTTGCCAGCCCATGGACTCCACCGCCAATGATGATGACGTCGTAGGTGTTCCTGAACTCCGGCTCCCGCCAGATTCGAGGCCAGGACTGTTTGCGGAGACCCCGCCACGCCAGACCAACTGCGGAGTACTTCGCTGGCGGCTTCTTCTTCGACCCGGAGAGGATGCCCATCGCCAAAGTCTGCCCGTCCTCGTCATTCGAGTGAAGGATGGAGTTTGCCCAGATTGATACATTCCCTGCATGAATCACTGGGCGAGCCTCAAGCGACTCGATGCCTTCGTCGCCGTCGCCGAGGAACTCCACTTCGGGCGGGCGGCTGCTCGTCTCCACCTCGCCCAACCCGCCCTCAGCCAGCAGGTTCGGCAACTGGAAAACGAGCTTGGCCTCACCCTGCTCGCACGAACCACCCGCCGGGTCGAACTCACGGCCGACGGCGCCGCCTTCTTGCCCCACGCCCGATCATTGCTCGTCGCCGCACACGGCGTCGGGCGGGCTGCGGAAGAACTCCGGGTCGGTGCACGGGGTCGGCTTCGGCTCGGCTTCGTTGACTCGACGGCGTACGAACTCGTTCCGACCTTCCTCCGCAGCTTTCGGACCGCCTGGCCGGAAGCCGAGGTGGAACTCCACACGCTCTCCTCCGACGAGCAAGCCCGAGCGCTGGTCGACGGTGAGATCGACCTCGGCATTGGCCGAACGGTTCCGTCGCGGCCAACTGTCGATGCCGAGGTGCTCGGGCACGACCGTTTCCTCCTGGCGGTGCCGGACAACCATCCGGTCGCCCGGCAGCGGACGGTGACCCTCCGCCGACTCGCTGCTGAGCCCTTCGTTGGGTTCTCTCGCTCGACCTCGCCGTCACTCCACGCCGAACTCCGCGCGCTCCTGGCCGGGCATGGGATCGCGTACGACCCTGCGCTCGAGGCCACCGAGTACACGACGATCGTCGGCCTCGTCGCAGCGGGGGAGGGGGTCGCCCTGGTTCCGGCGGGCGTCCATCGGCTGCAACTGCCCGGGATCGCCTATGTCAAGGTCGCCGACACCGACGCCCGCGTCGCGCTCGTTCGTCTGCGTCGACTCGACGAACCCCAGGCGGTCGTCGCCAACGCCATCGTTGAACTCGAACGCACCGTGTCCGAACGGAGAGCTACGTGACCATTACCTATCGCCGTGGCACCCCTGCCGACGCGCCCAGCCTCGCCGAGATGATGCGGGCATCGGCGGCAATCGCGTTTCGCGTGACGTATCCCGCCTTCCCGCCCGACTCCGAGCCACCCTCGGTCGAGGATCTCACTCCAGGCTGGGTCGGGATCACGGTCGTGGCCGAACGTGATGGCGCCATCATTGGTGGCGGTGTGGTCGGTGTGGATACGTCGGTGCCGAGCGGCTGGCTCATCGACCGGCTGTACGTCCACCCGGATCACTGGTCGACGGGGGTTGGGGCCGAGGTGTTGCCACGGCTGGTCGACGCGGCCCGGGAGGCGGGTGCAACATCGATCAACCTCTGGGCGTTGGAGATCAGTGACGGGTCACGACGGTTTTATGAACGCCACGGCTGGCGCCTGATTTCGGGCCGCACGTCGCCCAACGAAGGCAGCGACATCGTCGACGTGCTCTACCAGCTCGACCCGTGATCTGGTCAGTACGCCTCGATCACTGACCGAAGCTGACCCGGGTTGACGCCATGCATGATCACGCCGTCGCAGCCCATGGCGAGCTGCCCTTTCACCGCCTCGGCGCACTGAGCCGGTGACCCGGTCGCCATCGGCTCAAGCCACTCGTCGGGGATGAGCGTGGCGACATGCTCCAGCTGTTCGGTCGTTCCGGTGTCGTCGAGCGCGCCCCGGAATCCTGCGACGAACTCGTCGGTCCGGAACGCCTCCAGCGCCGCCGGATCCCATCGGTTGGTCGTCACCATCAGGTCGCCGTAGCCCTGCAGGTAGGTCGCCAGCCGGCCGACCGTCTTCTTCAGCCGGACATCTTCGGGGATCTCATCGCTTACGACGGCGAAGCACGACCAGACCTGCACATCGTCGGGAGCTCGGCCTGCATCGATCGCTGCTTGCTTGACCGTCTCGACACAGCGGCGCGTGGTCTCCTCGGTGAAGAACGTGTGGAGAATCACCTGGTCGAAGGCGCGCCCCCCCAGCTTAAGCGTCTCGGGCCCGAAGGCGCTGATCCCCATTGGGAGGTGCTCGTCGAGTCCGGCGTTGAGGTGGAGCACCGGGTACTTCCCTGCCGGTCCGTCGTGGCCGATGATCACCTCACCACGGAACAGTCGCCGCATGATCCCGGCGAAGTCTTCCATCTGTGCCGTTGTGATCCGGTCGAGACCAAAGGCGTCCTGCATTCGTGCGATGCCCCGCCCCAGACCAAGCACGAACCGCCCGCCGGTCAGGCTTTGCATCGTGTGGGCGTATCCCGCAGTGACCATCGGATGTCGGGTGTTGTGGTTGGTGACACCCGTTGCGATGCCGATTCGTTCGCTGAGCGCCCCGACCGCCCCGCTCTGCACCGCCGCTTCCTTCTTGTAGTAACGCTCGGAGATGAAGGCGAACCCCAAGCCCAGTTCCTCGGCGTCTCGCACCTCATCGACCAACGCTCGCGTGGTCTCCGGCGCCCCGGCGAGGGTGTAGAAGCCGAGTTCGGGATGTGAGACATCGGGAGTCATGCCTCGGAACGTAGTGGCCGCAGTCGAGGAGTCCCGAATACGGTCCGAGGCGTGTCTGGTCCCGAACCTGATCCCGGCCACTCTGTCTGGGCCGAACTTCGCCGCCTGGTCGCGCCGCTCTATTTCCCGGTCGCCATGATGACGCTCGGCACCGGCATCATCTTGCCGCTGGTGCCGCTCTACCTCGAAGAGACGGGTGTCGGGCTCTCTCTGGTCGGGGTGATCATGGGCGTGTTCGGCGTGGGTGCCGCCATCATCGGGATTCCGGCGAGCGCGTTCGCCGAGCGTGCCACCAACGACACCCTCATGCTCGTCGCCGTCGCCGCGGCGGCAACCGGTGTCGTCGTGTTCGGTCTGAGCGAACTCGCCGCAGTTCTCATCATGGGACGGGTGCTGAGCGGACTCGGGTTCGGTGCCATGGCCCAGTCACGACAACTGTTCGTCACGCGAGGGGTTCCGCTGCTGTTCCGGGGCCGGGTCAACTCGGGAATGGGCGGGATCCATCGCCTCGCTCTCGCCGTTGGCCCTCTCATCGGCGGTGGCGTTGCCGACCGTTGGGGGTTTCGCCCCGCCTTCGTCCTCGCCGGTGTCGTGATGGCCGCCGGCATGGCGTTCTGGGTGCTGCCGGGCGGAAAGGCCGACACTGCGGTTGCGGTCGACACGCCACCCCTCGCCGTTGGCTCGGCGTTGCGGCGTCATCGCCGCCAGATCGTGCGGGGCAGTCTCGGCCCGATGTTCATTCAGGCCGGTCGCGAGGGTCGCTATGTGATTCTTCCGCTGGTGGCCGACCGTCTCGGGCTCTCCCTTGCCGAGATCGGGGCGCTGCTGGCGGTCGGCACCGTCGTCGACTTTGTCGTCTTTCCGTTGTCGGGTGTGGTCATGGACCGCTTTGGGCGGCTGTATTCGATCGTGCCCGCCTTCACCGTTATGGCGATCGGACTTGTGCTCCTCGGCCTTGCCGACAGCGCGACCGGCGTTGCGATCGCCAGCGTGCTCATCGGCGGTGGGAACGGCCTCACCTCCGGAGCCGTGCTGACCCTCGGGGCTGACCTGGCGCCCGAAGGGGAGGAGGGCCCCTACCTGGCCGGATTCAACCTGGTGACCAATCTGGGCCTCTTCGTCGGCCCTCTGGTGGTCGGCACCGTCGCAGAGCTCGCCGGCCTCAATGCATCGGCCGTTGCGCTCGGCGCGATCCTGATCGTCGGGGTGGCTTGGATCGCGCTGGTGATCGGTGAGACCTCGAAAGGTCAGGCGAGATCGGCGTAATGCCGACGAGCCACATCAGGGTGCGAGCGGAGGCGCGTCTTCAGGTTGTTTTCTCCAAAGACCCGCAGGCCCACGCCATCGTGATCAGCGCCCGGCGCAACCGCAGCAAGGGCAGGAGGGAGATCGACCCGTTCGAACGGCAGCTCGTATCGGGGGTTAAAAAAGTAGGCGATGGAGATTCGCTCCCGACCTTCTGGCGGGCTCACCACACGATGCGGCGTGGCCTTGAGGTAGCCGTCGGTGGCGGTCTCAAGCATCTCCCCGAGGTTCATCAAATACGCACCCGGTCGCGGTGGCGCATCGACGAGCTCGTCGCCCACCCGAACCTGCAGGCCGCCGACTTCGTCCTGCAGGATGAAGGTGAGGAGGCCGGTGTCGGAGTGCAGACCGACGCCTTGATCGTTGGTCGAGCCAGTCGGTGGGGCCGGATACCGGATGATCTTGAGGTGAGCATCGCTCTCGGGCACAAAACCGGCATCCCAATGATCGATGGGGAGGCCGAGCCCGATCGCCACCGCCTGCAGCGCAAGCAAGCCGACCTGATCCATCGCCGCCACCCAATCGAGCACTCGGGGCGCCATGGAGGGAAGTGCAGCGGGCCATTGGTTCGGTCCGCGGAGCCGGAGCCAGGCCGGGTCGCCGGGGCGAAGATCAGGGGCTTCTTGTTCCGGGCCCAAGTCGAGCTGATCTCGCCAGTCCGAGCGGCCGTTGGTCACCTCGTCACCGAGCACCGTGTAGCCGCGAAAGGCTGGACTGTTCTCGATGGCTAGCGCTCGGCGGTCGTCTTCAGGCAGTTCGAAGAAGTCGCGAGCAGCGCCAAAGATGTTGGCGTCTAACGCTGGGTCGACACCATGCCCGGTCAGATAGACGAAGCCGATCTCATGGGCGGCCGCCACCAGGTCGGCGACCGTGTCGGCTGCCGCGCCACTGTGGGGATCGGTCCGAAACGGGGTGAGGTCGACGACAGGGAGTTCGATCATCGCCCCGAGCCTAGGTTCAGCGCCGCTGTGACCGCCGGTCAGGAAGTCGAGCCGAGCGCCAAAGCTAAGCGAGCCAGCATCGCTGCGGCCTGACCCCGGGTCACCGGGGTGTTGGGTTCGAACCGCTCGGCCGACTTACCGGTCGTGACCTCGACTGCGGCCGCCCAGCCGACGGGTCCGTCCTGCCAGTCCGACGTGAGGTCGACGAAAGGACTCGGTTCATCGACCGTGGGTCGGTCCACCAGGCGCCAGAGGAAGGCAACCAACTGTGCCCGAGTGGCGACGTCGTGGGGAGAGAACTCGGTGGAGCTTGTGCCGTTCGTGATACCGGTCGCTGCCATCCATCGCACGGCATCCTCGTAGTAGGTGCCGGCGGGGACATCGCTGAAGGTCGGTGCTCCGGCAGACGGTACCGGTCGGCCCGCCATCCGCCAGATGAAGGTCGCCGCCTGAGCCCGGGTCACGGGGAGGTCGGGGGCGAACCGGTTTGGACTGATGCCGGTCGTGATGCCGTTGCCGACCATCCAGGCGACCGGACCGCGCTGCCATGAGGCGGTGACGTCGAAGAAGGGGAGCGTGCCGCTGGCTTCCCAGCAGGGTGTCTCCCATGCGGCGTAGGCGAGCGCAGGGCAGATCGCGGTCTCACTCTGCGCCCGATCGATGCTGATGACCGGTGGGGTGTCCATCGACGGGTCGAGGAGGCAGGTGACGTACTCGAAGGTGTCGAGTGGGGCGTTGGCCTGGGTCACGCCGTTGATCGTGACGGTGTAGCACTCGTCGCCATCGGTCGGGGTCGCGAACACGGTGGAGTTCGTGTCCCCATCGACGGCGAAGACGATGGACGCTTCGGGGGCGATTCGCGTGCCAGCCTGAATCCGCTCGAGGATCTCAACGTCGAGGGGACCATCAGGGCCGGTCACCGACACCGATGCGGCAGAGAAGTCGGCGCGAGCGAGGGAGAAGGACCAGCGGCCCCAGACGGCTTCGGCTGGCACGTAGCCAGATGGGGGCCAGGCGACGAAGTCGCGCGATTCACGAACGTCAGGGCGGTCGGCCCACAGGTTCGTGTCAAAGACGTAGAGGGTGTTCGACGCCCAGGCGGACTCGCCGTATGGCACGTCGCCGGTCCCCATCTCCTGCACCTGTGGGTAGAGGATGGCCCGGCGGTGTCCGACCTTGGTGTTGTTGGTGCCGAAGTCCGCCATGTATGCATCGATCGCCTCGACGCCGGCGATCCCGAGCGCCAGATTGCTCTTGCCGGCCGCCGTCGCACCATCGACGGTGTGGCATGCCCAGGTGCCGCCGGGATAGTGCGAGAGTTGACGTTGGGCGGACATCATCAACGCAGCCTGCTGGTTCCGGCTCGTAAAGGTCGTGTTCTCGGTG
>Ga0255767_1000075_pt1 | contig 78124 bp, 54 predicted proteins | sample 071ome_24_FD_179967 | JGI IMG/M metagenome (GOLD analysis project Ga0255767, IMG submission 179967) | Coastal salt marsh microbial communities from the Groves Creek Marsh, Skidaway Island, Georgia - 071402CT metaG (version 2) | ecosystem: Environmental > Aquatic > Marine > Intertidal zone > Salt...
ATACGGATGATGAAATTGCGCGTAAAAATTCGTCATCATTTTTTCACAGCAGTTGAAAAATCTTCCCTTTTTTTTTTCGTGGCCTTCCTTGGTCGCTCGTGGCTCCCAAATCTCTTTTTTTTTTTTAGAGTCAACGGACTCGTGCACTTTGTGACCATAAAATTGCTCAAATTCACCAAGAACGCTAAAGTGAACGAGACAGTCTGTGAACAATGTACAACTCTATATATTATCTATATTAAATATATTATCTATATTAAATCATCATAAAGCGGGAACGCACGCACGAACGATCCTCCTCGCGATCTCATCCACGTCGTCTCTGCCCACCGTGGCATAGTGTCGAAGGACGTAAAAAAATGTGGCTGCTTTTTTGTACAGCGAAGGAGAGAGCGCGACTTTTCTCGTCGAGCGTGATGAGGATGAGGATGATGGCGGCGACGGCGACGACAGCCGCTCGCGCAGAGCAAAGTATAAGTGCGATTTTAACTCGGTCGGGTTGGACGCGTCTCGCGTGAAGCCGAGTTTGCCGTAGAACGCGGCGCCGGTCAGGATGACTTGCTTGCCCATGATTACAGATTCTAGTCCGGAAGAGCTCACGACAGTGACGACGACGTCCGCGGCGTCGACGAGTTTGTACGTGTTCAAACGGTTGGTACCGTCGACGCTTAGGAGCGTATTTCTTTTTGCGATTTGTATCGCGTGCCAACGAGGATCGTTTACAAGTTTCGTCTCCGTCGGAGATCTTCGTTTGAACACTCTCTTCTCCGCCGGGTGCATTTTGACGACAAAATCGACGTTGTTTTTGACGCACCAAAACGCGGTGTTGATGATGACGTCGACTTGGTCGTTGAAACCGCTTTCGATCATGTACGTGACGCTCGTGTCAGAGTACACGTGCCCGAGGAAAACCACCAGCGGCCGGTGCTTCGGGCGAGCGCTGATTTCAGACGATAAATTTGTCGATGGAGACACATGCATATCCCACTTTTCTTTATTCTTTTCAAACCCTTTGGTGCCGTACATTTTCTCCTTGTAGTCGAGAGCTTCTCGGACGGCTGCATTTTCATCCACCAAATCTTTATACTTCCAATAATATGACTTTTCCGAGCCTTGACTGCTCGCCACGCCGGTAGTCGTATCGACAATCAGTCGCCAAAACGGAGCGTTTTCGAAAGACACCACACCGACGCCCAACTTTGCGGCGACTAATCTATACGCGTAATTAAATCCGTTTAATCCCGACCATATTGCCCAAACCTTTTTTACTTCTTCGTTGCTTTCAACTGCCCCTCCTCTGTCTTCGTACAGAGCGTGCGCTTCGTCGATCCAATACTTGGCCGCATTCATCAGCGATTCTATTTTCTCTCTGTACTTCTCGTCTATTTTCTCTGTTTTTTCTAAATCTCTCATCGACACTAGATAGTTTTCCGGTAACGACGGCACTTTACGACCGTGTCCGACCCCAACGCCGTCGGTGACGTTCCAAATTAGCGGATGCGCGACAATCGGGAACAGAGGTATTCCTCTGTGCATCGCCGTCTTCAAATCTTCCATCTTACTGCTACTCGTATCGTACTCCCCTCGTTTGTGTCGCGGGATTTCAAACTCGTTGTGCGGATGCAAAACGCACCTTTTCATCGTGTACTTCAACGCGTCGCCTACGTTTACGCGCACCAACGCGGAGGCACGATTCGCTTCTTTTTCAATCGCCATTTGCAACTGGTCTGCGCTGAACGAGAACTTGTTCTTATCTTTCGTTTGCACGCACGAGTATATCGAACATCTGCCTCTGCTTTCGCTCGACGCTACCGCGCGTTTCAGAGGAGAAGGAGGAGGAAAAAGAGATCGTCCAGAGACTTCTTCTTTATCGTCATCATAATCGACTTCGCTTCTTCTCTCTCCGCCGTCGGCGAAGGAAAGGTCCGCTTCGACGTCCTCGCTTCTCCTCGATTGGTGTTGTTGAGATTCGCTCTTTCTCCACCTCTGGGAAGGAGGAGAAGAAGAAGCGACAAAATACCGCTCGAAGAGCGCGCCAAACGCGAACAGCGTCGCGCCGGCGATAAAAAGTAAAACGACCGCTCTTCCTCTCTTGTTCGCGAACGAGGTGGTGATCATGTTTTCAGTTTTAATTAGTTGAAAGTGTTTGTGATGAGAAAAGTCGATTGTTGTTGTTGTTGTCGCGCGGAAGCAGAAGAAGACGCGCGACGACGACCGAACGCGGCATCCATCGTCGTTTGTGTTTTATGATGATGATGAGTAACAGCCGCCGTTCAATCCGCCCGTCTGTCTGTCTTTGTGTTTGTGTATCGAGCAAAAGAGAGAGAGAAGAGAGAGAAAGCGCGTCGAATTTCTACGAGCTCGAACGTAAATTTTTTCGATTTTTTCTCGTCGCAAAACCGATGAATACGAATACTCCATTCCCTAGACTATTAATTTCTTGCAAAGAGCACACGTCCATAAAAACTTTGAAGAGTATGTCGATGCGGATTTTGAAGTCTCGCTTGTTTGTCGGTGTGGTATCTTTCTTCTTAGGTGCACTGTTGGTCTTTCACGGTGTGAAAAGAAAGAACACCGCGAGCTGCTCCCGAGCTCCTGTCTCGGATTTGAACACCACACTTGCGACAATTGGACACTACATTGAACACTATAATGACGAGAGATATTTGGGGAAACAAGACACGTTCGATCCACCAGCGCGAAAGCCAGGATATACTTACAGATCAACGACGTATCAAGCTGTATACGATAAAACGTGGACGAGTGGCGGTTACCCGGCCCAGTCGTGCTGGGGGTGTCGCTTTGCTACAGATGTGATAGCGAAGTTGAAGTTTCATACAATTTTAGATGCAGGCACGGGGAATGGTGCTTTAACCCGCTTGATGCGGCAGTATGGTAAAAATGCGTATGGGATCGAGTTGTCTCGTGCAGCTTTGGAGAAAGAGTGTCCAGATTTGTTATCAAAAAATTACGTAGAAGCAGGAATCTTGACGAACTTGCCCTACGAAGATAACTCGTTCGATTTAGTCATGAGCTCTGACGTCCTTGAACATATCGACCCGGCAGAAGCAGATGCGGTGGTAAAAGAGTTGGTTCGGGTTTCACGCAGGCATCTTTTTCTGTCTATTTCTCTGAAAAACAATGGGGCTCCGAAAGGTGAGGCTGAACACACGTTGCTTCGTCCAAGAGTTTGGTGGCATAAACTATTTCAGAAACATGGCGCTGTTGTTAACGAAGAGTTTCTTTGGGCCATGCAAGAGAAAGACTTTCAATATATAACTGAGAACCAAAAGAACTGTAGACAGGAAGGTGACGAAAGTGATGGTGGACTTTTTGAGGTTTGCTCCGTTTCAAATACATGGTTAGTTGGGAAAAGGGAACAAAGAAATGTGCGAATGCATAGATCTGTTACAACAGAAAATGGAGAACTTGAGCCCTGGTTCTTTGCATTTAGAAAAATATAAGTTTCCATGGAAAAAATCGCACACATTAAGTTAAGTTAATAATAGACGAGGAGGGGTCCCGTACTGGCATCTGATAAAAAAATCATTCTTCACACGCAACTTGCATTATCCTTATTCATCAGCTTCCACACATTCTCCTCTCGCTGGTCATCTAAATTAATATACAACTAATGGGAACTTAATTATGCTTCCATGACGTTGTGACCTTGAATAATTATTTTTTTTGTTGTTTGTGTGCCGGCGTGTGGGGGTGCAAAAAATATTCGGAGGTGATCAACAAAACACAAAGCACATGCGGGATCAAAACTCTCGCACAACGACACAAAAATATAGTTCCGCGGCGCTTATTATTTGCACACAGAAAAAGACACGATCGGAAATTTAAACAGCAAAGAAGAGGCAGAGAGAAGGAGGAGGAGGAGGACGAGCGTCACGATGCAAAGCGCGAGTTCGGACGGCGCGTTGCGTTTGGCCGAAGAAGAAGAGGAAGCAAAAAAAAAAGAAGGTTTTGGAAGAAGAAATACAACGAGGAGCGAGGAGGAGGAAGAAGAAGCGGCGGCGGCGGCGGTGAGAAGACGCCGGTCGTCGGTGCCGCGAGAGTTGGAGAGCGCGTTGATCGAAGGTGGCGGTGATCGGGTGCGATCATCGCGCGATGATGACTCCTCCGGAAGCGACGAGAGGAGCGTCATCGTAAAATCCAAGAAAATTGGCGACAGTCGATACTTTCCCTCGTTGGAGAACGATAACCACCGCGACGATGAAAAGGATGAAGAAAACGACGACGAGAAGAATTACGGAGGAGGAGGAGGACGAGGACGAGAAGAAACGTACGAAGAAGGCGAGATTAGGAAGACGAGGACGACTAACGACCGAGGCGAAAACGAAGAAGACGACTTCTCGGAAGCTTTGAACGAGGAAGTGCGACGACTCTCGGTGCGCGTTTCGAACAACGAAGAAGACGAAATAACGGCGAAGAATAATACTAATAATAACGATCAAGATATCGACGAAAACGACGTGAACTTACCACGCGATTTAATGTCCGCCGCCATCGGAGACGACTCGCTCGATTCGCCCATACTTCCACCCTGGACTCAGATTAAAAGACGAAACTCTGCTTCTGAGGGAAGGGAACAGATTTCGTACGATTTCGTAGACGAACCGCAGGAGCAGCGCGAACAGCGACGCTCGTACGTGCCGATGCAGTATCAGCATCACAACGCGACGGACGATGCACAATTGAAGGGACAATTGGAGCAACGCGCGCAACAACAACTGTCGACGCATCAATCGCAGACGCTTCCTTTTTCGCAACCGTATAGGATGCCAGAAAACCACGGCGCGACTCGAACGCTTCTGTATCGCCTTCTCTGCCCAAACGCACGAGCCGGATCGGTGATCGGCAAGAATGGTGAAAAAGTAAAGCAGCTGCAGCGAGACTCTGGAGCAAAGATTAAAGTCGAGCCGCCGGTGGATAGCACGATTTCCGAGAGAGTTATCGCGATCGAAGCGCAAGACGTGGACGACCCGACCGTGTGGGCGCCTTCGCAAATCGCTCTCCTGAGAATAGTCGAAACGATCGTTTTGGACGCGGAAAGGAACACGACCATCGGCGCCGCAGAAGAACACAACGGTCACATAGTCGTACGACTACTCTTACCATCATCGCAAATCCGCAACGTTATCGGCCGATTCGGAAACGTCATCGAACGCATCCGCGTTGGATCTGGATCGCACGTTCGAGTTTTGCCTTCATCGGAAACGCCGAGGTGCGCCAAACGAAACGACGAGGTGTTGCAAATAAGTGCCGAGTCAATGGAAAACGTCGCTTCGGCTTTGGCTATGATAACGACGCAATTACGATTGGATCCGCCTGTTCGCGCGCACGAGTTACCTGGTGGCACGAAAATACACTGCGATCGTGCGAGCTCGGAAGCCGTCAGACGCGCGGCTTCCGGTATCGTCAACGAAGGCGGCATTTTAACCTCCGTGGACACGACCGCGACGACCACGACGACGACCACCACGACGCAGCAACAAGGATTGCAAAAACCTCCGATATCACCAAGTTTCGACGCGACCAGTCCGGACGTCAGCAGTTATTATGCGCAAAAATTGTCGCCGGGAAGTTCGGACGTATCGTCTTCGGATAGCCCGCAAAGTCCAGTGGCGATGTATTCCTCCTCCCAAGTGCCTATGGTTCACGAAGCGTACGCGGAACAACTTCCAGACTCGAGCGACGTGTGTGGTTTGTTCAACATCTCCAATTTTGAAGGTTTAGACGATACGGAACCTGAATCTCGCATCGCGCCGGGTATCGTCACGAGAACCTTTTGTGTCTTTGAGATCAAAAACGCGCTTGACTCTGCTTCAAAAAAGCGCGCGAAAGGTATCATCGAACACGCCGCGGAGGAGACCAAGTGTAAAGTCACGCAAAGACCGATCGGCGAAGAACAGGTGAAGAACAAATCCATGCTCTTGACGGTTTCTGGGACGACAGAAAAAGTGGTCGCCGTAAAGACCCTGGTCAAAATGCGCTTGGCGAAAGGTTTCGCGGATGCGAAGAGAGAGGAACGCGCGTTGGCTCAAGGGAGACGCACGAGCGGCGAGTATTACCACCACTATTAAACATAAAAAAGTGAGAGAAATAACGAGAGAGACTACGGGCGGTTGTATTATTATTTGTGCTTCTTCTTCTTCGGGAACGTGAAGGGAGTTAAAGACGAGAGTGGAAAGAAGAAGACTTGCGTATCCGAGAGAGAGAGAGAAGACCGAGAGAGAGAAGACCGAGAGCGGGAACGGTCGGCGAGACGTGAAATGGTAATATGAGCACACGCGCACACACACACACACAACAGAACGAAAAAGAAACAGACACCAACTACTAAAGTACAGACAAAGTGAATATGCGACGCAAAGAGGGAGAAAAAGAAAGAGAGAGCGAAGAAGAGATGCAAAAGATATATTCGTATTGCTCGCGTTGTATATAAAGTTTTATCCAAAGAAGATACCGCTTTTATAATCATTTCACATTAAAACAAGTTTTATCTCTCCATCACGCGTGAAACCGCCGCTCTTCTCTCCGCCGCGTTGAAACAAACGCTCTCTTTTTCAACGCGTCGTGGGGGTCTTTTCGGAGTATTTAATAGCATTTTAAAACGTAAAGTTAATTCCTTTCCCGACCGTGAAACCCAACAATTCCAGCAAACCTTTCCCAGCCACGAGTTCGACCAACAACAAACTCCACCATCCAATCATCGACGCTCTCGAGTTCATCGTCTCCGCGTTGTCCACGAAACCAAACTTCCCGGGTTCGATGACCGGAACGATCGGTGGTGGAGGTACCCCGGGCGGGGATTGGTATTTCATCTCTTCTCGTCTCGCGACGTCTTTTTTGTTTTGCTCGATCGCGGAGGCGATGTCTTCCACGACGCCAGCTCTCACCGGCGCGACGACTCCTAATCTTTGTTGGTTTTTGTTTCTGATGTCGTTGTTTCTTCTGTGGGTAAAAAAACTATTCCTCGTCGCCCTCGTCGCGGAGGAAGAAGAGAAGGAGGAGGAAGAGGAGGTGGATAAGGACGACAACGCGCGAGCGGAGGAGAGGTTTTGAGCGCAGCAGTTCATCATAAGTAGTGTGCGAGAGCGTGATGCGTGTCTTTTCTCTTCGAAAAATGTGAGGTGGGAAGAGTGAAGACGTCATCCTTTTTTACTCCAATCCAAAAAAAAATTAGGGTTAGAAACCCTAAATAATTTTTGTTGTGTTTTTTTTTTCTCCTTCTTCTTTTGTACGCGCACCTCATAGAAATCATCGAGAGATATGAGAAGAGGCGTCTCTTGGGCGGAAGAGCTCGAGTCCTCCTTCGAGGAGGAAAACATCGAGGAAGAGGAGGACGACGCGACGACGACGACGAGATGGAGGAGACGGAGAAGTGGTAATTTTGGTGGTGGTGGCGGCTCCCCGTCTCCCTCCTCGGCGTCTATTCTCGTCGTCTCTCCTCCTCGACAAAACGACGCTCGACGGCGACATCGGGAAAACGACGACAACGACATCCATCGAATTCGAGACGAAAACTTCACCTTTGCGATGACGCTCTCTTCGCTCGAAACCGCCGTTCGAGAGCAGATTGGGAAATTAGAGACTGATTCTGTGGAGAAGAACATCGAGAGATTGGAGCAGAGGAAAGAGTGCGCGAGATTGATGGAGGTTTTGTTTGATTTGTTAAAGAGAGAGATTGTTGTCGCGTTTGGTGGTGGTGGCGGTTCGCCGGCGTTGCGCGCGGAAGTGCACAATTACGCCTCGAATCTGGCGACGTTCCAAAAGAGCTTAAAGTTATGGAAGAAGAAAGAGATGCACATGGTGAAGCAACTGGACGGTGCCGGCGACGGGAAGTTGTTTGCGACGAATACGACGCCGCAGAAGACAGCCGCTTCGCCGCTGAAGAAGTTATTCGTGACGAGAGCGGAGGAGACGGACGGGTTGTTGAGAGAAGTGGAGGAGAAATTGGAGAGATTGAGAGTTTTGTCGTCGTCGGGTGGTGAACGCAACGACGATGCGAGAGGGGATATCGAGAATGGCAAGAATAATAGCGCGACGAGAAAATTTACATTCGCCGCTCGCCAAAACATCTCTCCGAAGCAGAAACGAACGAACCAGAAAGTTTTAGTCTGCGTCGTGGGTATGCTTTTTTCTGCCCTGTTTGTCGCCACGTTCGCGTGGTTGTGGACGAACGAAGCCGAGCCGTGGATTGAGAAGAGCATACGAGAAAACAGAGAGCATTTAACGTACGAAGAAATCGTGTACGAGCCAATCGACCACTCGAACAATTTTGATTCATAGTAGTAGTAAAAATAAGAAGAAGTCTCAGAGAGAGATTGCGTAGATAAGAGTAGCTATGAAAGTAGTTTAGGAGGATAGCATCTAGCAGTAGAAATATAAGCGCGCCGCGATAAAGAATGTTTCATCTTATTTTATACAGATACAATTCGATCGTATATCGTTACAAACGTGTCCTCAATTTTTTTGTTTCTGCGAGATGATATATATTTGCGTAAAAAGTTAACCGAACCTTCCGTAATCCACGGAAGACATGCTCCCGCCTTTGATGGGGTCGAATTCCAACTTGTGGTAACTCCCGTCCGCGCAAATTACGACTATCCGATTGTCTTTCGACGTCGAGAACGACGCTTTGCAAAAACCAAACGAATTCTCTGGGAACTCGCTCACGCGCTGGTCGCTCTCACCGTGGTAGTTCCCAGCAGAGGTGACCCCTCCTATACCGTCGCCGCTTCTGTTCATGCGAAACTGCGCGAACGATCGTTCAGCTTGCAAATATTTTGGTAAAACGTTTGCAGCGACGCCCATGGAAATGACCGATTGCAACATCGACGATGGCGATTTTGGCGTCATTGGACTTTGCGGCGGCACTCGATGGCCATTGTGCGTCGGCGTGTTGTTTCCACCACCGTTCGCGGCGTGGTAGTGATGATGATGATGCCCTGCTGCTATGTTATCGCTACTATTGCTATTCGGCATTCCTTCAACTGTATTACCCATGATGCTCCCTTCCGGAATCCTATATAAATGCACCGTTCCTTTATCGCTCGTGCACACCAACCATTCTTTCTCTTTGCTAAACGCCAACGAATAAATCGTCGCCCGATCGGTCCCTCTGCGAAACTCGTGCAACAAACACCCGCTCTGGCAGTCAAACACGCGCACTAAGGTTCCTTTTTCACTCGCCGTGGCGACTAAAGTCCCATCTAAACTCAACACCACGCACCTCAACGGCGAGTCGTGCGCTTGAATAAACTTGGTCACGTTTTGCGGTTCGTACAATTCTACTCTCACTTGACCACGAATCAAACCCGGACAAGCCATGACGCAGCTCTCTTGCGTCGGACTCAAACTACAAATTCCGTGCGGGTTCCCCCACGTGTCCGTTTGATGCACAATCTTCAAATCCGAGAAGTTATACACGTAAATCTTATGCTCCAAAACCACCACAATCTTGTCTCTTCTCAACTTTACCGCGCAAACGGGTACCCGAAAGCTCAACTCGCCGATACACCGCGCCTGATGATCGTCCCAAATCATCACTTTATTCGGCGAATACTTCGGCACCGCGCCTCCTCCAACTAACGCTAATATGTTGCATCGAAACAGCATCTCCACGATCCCAATTCCGCCCCCGTCAAAATCTCGTCTGAACGTTTCCTTGAACGGATCCGAGTTGAAGATTCGGAACCCAGAATCAGTCCCGACGGCGAAACAGCCTCCGTCTTGGTTAAAAGAAAGAAATTGGAGCGACTCGTCGAAGAATATGTCGCGCGTGTCTGAGTGTTGATGATGGTTTCTGGCGCCGTTGTTGGTGTTGTTTGTCGCGCGATGATGATAATCGTCGTCGCGGTTCGCGTTGTTCAAGGACGAACCAGAGGAGGAAGAGGTCGACATGATGTGTGTTTTCTTCTTCTTCTTCTTCTTCTTCTTCTTCGTTTCCCCGCGGGGTTGTTAAGACCGGTGCGACAAAAAGAAATTCTCTTCTTCTCTCTTTGCGCGGGGCGCTTTCAAAGCGCTCGAGAAAAGAGCACCCCGCGACGAAAAAGAGTAATAAAACGTCTTCTCTTCGAGCAAAGAGAGAGAGAGAGAGAGAGATTTGTCGCTCGTTGCGCGCGGGCCCCGGAATATGGGGGCGTGTTTTTTTATGACGCGGGGGGTGATCGATTTTTTTTTTCTTTTCTCTCTAAATACGTCTCGCATCAAGATTTCAACTATCAACTCTATAACGTTTTAAAAGTAACTTTTAACTCACAGACTATACGACTACGAAGGCAAAGATATCTTCCAAACGACGAACCGATCGTTCTTCGCGTGGATTTCTACGTCCAATTGCGTTCGATTTCCTTTACCGTTCTCGCGAGAATCACCGTCGATGAAATATTTGGCGACGCTTTCGAGCGGAACGTAGCGCTGGCAGACGCAAAAACACGTTCCTTTTTTTCGCTTCTTCAAAACGTTCGGGAGATGGAGGAGCATTTTACCCAGCACTCGGAAATCGGGTTTGCTTTGATAGTGGACCGGTGGATTCGTGAAAATCAGCTCGCACGGCTTCTTGAACGGTTTTGTAGGAAAGCCGTCGGAGAGAACGTAATCGACGGCGTTTTCGTTGATGAGAGATAGATTTTCCTTTGCCGCTTCGAGAGAGACGGCGTCGGCATCCAGCACGGTGAGTTTCACTTTCTTCTTGTCGTTTTTCTTGCCGTCACCGAGAGTGCTGAGTAACGCGTAACCGATAACGCCAGAGCCGCAACAAAAGTCCATGACGCGTTTCGTCTTGTCGCCACAAACACTCTTCTTTAATCGCACCGAGGTGGAGGAGGATTTCACATCTTCTTCAAAAACCGAATCCAGGAGGAACGAAGTCATGATATCCAACCCGCCTTTGGCAAAAAATCCGGGGTACGTGGTCCACTTCTTTGCCTCGATGATACTCGAATCACCAGCAGCACCGAACAGTTTCACGTTCGAGTCGACTTTTTTGAACGCCTCGAGAGTCGCGTTTTTCTCGTCGCCATTGGAGAGAACTTTGGCGGTTAACGCAAACGCAAAGTCATTTTCGCCGTTTTTAGCGTCCTCGGAATCTGGCGAGTGTGCAACGCTCACTTGTCCAGGGACACGCCGCGGACTTTCATATAAATTCTGTTTATTGTTCATATTGAAAGAGAAGAAAACGTGTCAGTGGATGGATTTGAATGGATGGATGGAGCGAAAAATGTCAACGCAAGAACTGAAAAGGATGTATCCGCCTCTTCGAACTCGAACGCAGATGACTGCTACGAACGAGGCTCATTAATGGACGGACGAACGCGAGATGAAAACGACACAGGCTGGATAGGCCCTTAAGCGCGACGTTCTCAATCTCGCGTCCAAATGTGGCGTCTGTTGTAGGCCAACCGCGATACGGATATTCTCTTTTTCAATCGGAAGAATCCTTCGCGAGAAAGACTCAATTCCAACGTCAAAAGAAAACTATGAGTCGCGGCGGTATATGCTAGACGCAAACGAATATGAGACCCGACGAGAAAAGCGGGTACACAAAAATGAGAATAGATCAAAAGAATAAACGATGCGCACCTTGTTGAATGCGTCAAAGGCATTTAAAAATCCTTCACTTCGCGACCCGGAGAGATAGACATCGCCGCCAACTTTCACTCGCGTGGCGACTGCGCTCATGAGGAATAGAAGCGCCTCTTTATCCGCAACCGCTCTGACAAACGCGTAGTCGCACTTTCTTTCGCTCGCGGTCGGCCACGGCCGCGCGTTGGTGTTCAACGCGGTGTTCTTCTCGTTCCTTGAATTCTCGCCGCTCGAGAACCTTTGCCACGTTTCAAATCTGTGACCGAATTTGTCCACCATCTGTCGCAATTTGCCTTCACTTCTGCTCTCGCAGTTGGCAATCAACACGCGTCTTTGTTTCGTAGATTTCGATTTCAGCTGTTCTTCGATGTTTCTCGACAATATTTCCACGGTCGCCTCATCCACGTTGAACCGATCGAGTTCCATGATTTTAATCGCTTCGACCCCTGACGAAAGCAAACGTTTCTTCGCTCGCGCATCGACGTTGAGTGCCTCCGCACTCGAGAGCAATCTTCCGCTCGCGCGCCAATCGCACATTTTTGAAACGTCGGTCACGATTTTCATCACGCGGTCGGTGTCTGCTTCTTCGAGCACTTCGTTATCTTTGCCGTCTTTCGTGAATCCTTCTATGAATTCGCACAAATCGCACACGTCCGCTGGCGTGACGTCTCGACCGTGCGTCGAAGTATCTTCGAAACAATCCAAAGCGCACTTGAGAAGGCGTCTCGACGATGGGGATGAGGTCGGAGAAGAAGATGCGCGAATCGTCGCCGCTGCGCTTAAAAGCGTCGCAAAAGCTCTCGGCTCTAAATTTTGCCATAAATTTTCATTCTCTAACGCAGTCTCAACCGCTTCTCGCAATACTTTTCTGGTATCCTTCGTGAGAAGAGCGTTCGAGAAGAGCTTTGCGCAACTCCACACGCAATTTGCGATGACTCGTGATTCGCTCCAACTCGTCGCGTTCTTTGATTCTTTCTGAAACGCTTTCTTGACAACTTTTGCAACGCGCAAAATTGCCAAATCCAACGCAACGGATGATGAAGATTTCGCCGACGACCCGGACAAAATGATGCCGTCCACGTGCATCGTCGCCAACGCCCACGTCGCGGATGAAACCTCTTTACTATTATTGCTACTATTACTACTCGCTGCTGCTCCTACTGCTACTACTACTCTTTCGGCTAACTTCGCCACCACCGATTCAATCTCTTCGCTCTCCAGAGACGATTTCACGCGCAGTTTGGCGATTCCCCACAACGCGTTCGCGCCGTCTTGACTCGAAATTTTATCCTCTTTGCAAAGGCGCAAACCTTTAATCGCGGCTTTGATAGAAGCCGAAGATTCGTTCCCGCTCCCACCACTCATCGTTCCGCTCGTTTGTGCTAAAAACCACAAGTTTGTCGCGCACGCTCTCGCGTCCGCTTTCTCCGCCAACTCCTTGAACCGTCTCGCTAAGTTTTCTCGCAACATCATCAACTGCTCTCGAAGACTGTTGTTACCACCACCCTCGACAAAAACATTCTTTTTTTTCGCCATCTTTGCACTCATCGTCGCCAGCGACCACTGCGCCGAGCACGTTCGAAAGCTATCGAATCTGTTCACGCACGAGAGCACGTCTCGAACGCACCGCTCCGCGCGTTTCATCGTCTCGTCGTAATCCTCGTTCGTTTCTTTCGCCGTTGCCAACCGATGAAACGCCTGCATCGCCTTCCCGTCGTCGACGATGTTCTTGTTCTTGTTCTTGTTATTATTGTTATTATTCGACGAGGCTGAATGTTTTTGCTTCTTCTTTCCTCTCCCGGCGGCTTCGTCGTCCTCCTCCTCCTCCCGTTCGTCTCGTTTCTTCTTCTTGCTCTTCTTCTTACTCTTCTTCGATAAATCCTCGATGGCGACGCGAAAACACTCCTTGACTTCCTCCGAATCTCGCGACACTCCCAAGCGCGTTTCCAGCTGCTCCAGCGTTTTCTCCACGCCGTTCGCTTTCTCTCGCTGCTTCTCGTCGACGACGACGACGACTTTACGACCGTCGGCGGCGTCTCCTTTTCCATCGCTCAACGGCTTCTGCGCGTTGTTGGAAAGTTTCTCGCGCGTGGCGATTTGTAAGCGAAGTTTTTTCAGCAGCGCTTTCTTGTACTTGGCCGCATCGTCGTCTCCTCTCTTATCGTCGTCTCCTTCTTTTTTAGCGGCGTTCGCCATCATCTTCTGTCTCTCTCTCTATTGGCGTCCGGCGCGAAGCTTTACGCGCGGGAGCTCTAAAACTAGGGTTTAGGGTTTATAGTTTAGGGTTTTACCGTTACGGGAAAGCTTCCACCCGGCGGAGAAAAAACAACGCGCGACAACAGCGACGAACGACGAGATAAACAACAATGGGTGGCAACAACACGAACCCGCACGCGCAAGGCATGAAGTGGCTGAAACGGAGGAAGAAGAAAATGAAACTGATGTGTGAGGAGAGGAAGCGATGGGAAGAAGAAGAAGACGAAGAAGAAGAAGAAGAGACCGGATTGGAAGTCAAGACCAGAGTGGAGAAGAAGAAGAAGAAGAAGAAACAAACCGCGACGAAGAAGAAGTGGGAGACGAACCGAGCGAGGAAACGAAGAGAGGAGGAGGAGGAAGAGAAGAGAGACGAAGAAGTAGCGGCAGAGGCGAGAACGAGTGGTGGTGGTGGTGTGCACAAAAATCCGTTCGCCGTGTTGAGGCAACTACCCAGACTATGATGTAATAAAAGAGAACTCCTACGAAGAAGAAGAAGAAGAAGAGGAGCAAGAGCTCTTCGCACCACCATATTTCTTCCTCTTCTCGCGAGCGAAGAGGTGCGCGGTTTCTTGGCCGTCGCGGTCGACGCTCACGTGCGCGTGAAATACGCTCGCGACTTCTTTGAATTGGAAGGATTGGAACCAACGCGCGAGCGCGTCGCGCTCGCGCGCAAAGACGACGACGTGGCTCGGGACGGCGGTAGCGGTAGCATCGCTCGCATCGTCGTCGGCGGCGCATTCTGACGCGCTGTTGCTGCTTATGCTTTTCCCGTATTTACGCTCCACGAATGCGACGGGGTTCTTTTCGAACGCTCGCCAATTGCCCGAGGATAAGTGCGAGGAAATCGTCGACGCGTTTGGAGGATCGCACTCTAAATAACGCATCGTCAAATTTTTGTGGACGCTGGCGTACAAAGGGTGCTCATGACACGGAGTCCAAAAGTGCACGCCGCCGTCGAACACGTCTTCTTCTGCCGTCAGTTTGGATACGTATTTATTGACGATGGTTTCCATGCCTCTTTGGTGGATTAAAGAGAGATACATCGCGAGCGGGATTTGCGCGGCGAGACCGACGCGCAAAAGCCATCGCGCCGCGACGAGGAACGACGACGACGACGACGACGACGACGACGCAGAGTTATCGCGCCTCTTCGACGATGATTCTAACCACGCCCATCGTTTCGCAGACGCCGCGATGGCTACCGGCATCAACGGGTATAAGAAGCGAAACTCTTTGTGCTTTGGAATGGAAACGATGAATACGGTTGCAAAAAAAGCAACTTTCGCCACCGCCGGCGTCGGCAAACGTTTTCTCTTCGCGTTGGTTCCATCGTTATCTTTGATGATGGTTTTACCATCAGGAACAGCACTGATGGTATTTAAATCATCGTTACTACTCGAAGCGATAAATATTTCGTAAAGACTGACTGGAAACAATACGCCCAAAACAACCGGTAAACCTTGCGTGAAAACCCACGCGTCGGAGTGCGTTCCGTACTGACTCGCGCCTTCTCTCAAGACGTTAAACTCGAAAAAGTTCCACGCCGGAAACGTCCACTTCTTGTTGTAATAATAATAGTTCACGCACGCTTCTATCGAAAGAACAACGCTTCCAATCCAAAAAGCATCCGCGCTAAACCTCACTCTTTGCTTCACGGACAACGCGTCCCGATCGAAGAAAATCGTATACGCGCCTACGCAGAACCAAAACGCGTACGCCGTCGGTCGCACGGTGCACGAAACGAACGCTAAAACTAACCCGCGGAGGCTCTTTCTCCTAAACCCACTATTACTAACACTATCATCACTACTACTACTACTACTACTACCACCACCGCGAGCTCCTCTCTTCATATCGAAATACCCGCTCGGCCAAAACACGAGCGCCCAGACGACAAACGCCGTCTCCGTCGCGTTCGCGAACGACCGACATCCGCAATAAAAATGCCAGTGAGATAAAAGAGACAGCGCGAATGCTTTCTTCGCCACGTTCGCATCGTTGTTGTACCACTTCCTCGCCAATCTGTACGTCCCGACGTCGATCAGTGCGCACTGCGCGGCGTTCATCGCCCTCGGCGTCGCTCGCACCAAATTTGCTTCTACAAACTCGTAAACGTCGAACCAACCACTCATCACTTTCACAAACTTCGCGACGAGCGCGTACGGCCACGCGTACAACAGCAAAGGATGCGCGAAACTTCGCAACCGAACGTCTTCGCGCCATTCCCACGTCTTCAAACCGTACCCGAACGTAAACTCGTGCGCGATTTCCGGGCCTTGATAGTGTTCGTCCGCGCTGTGAAACGTTCGCAAGAACGCGAACGCGTTGACGATGCGGAAACAAAACGCGAACGCGAACGGGAGCGTGAATAAGTGGTGCTTGTGACGAGTGTTGTTGTTCTTATTATAACGACGAGGAGGTGGATTGTCGCGGTTTTGATGTTGTTGTCGTTGTTTCATTATCGCGTGTGTTGTGTTATACCGCGCGATGCGAAAAATTGGTTTTGTGAGGAATTACAGTTACACGCGCGTCAAATACAAATATAGACATCGATCGATCGATCGACGGCTTTGCGAATCGTTTTATCAGTACATCCTCTGTAATCGTACGTGACTGTTATTTTAAACGAGCTGTAACAACCACCACCACAACAACAACAACAACAACGAAGACAAAAGCTTATTACTTGGTCTCTCGCTCTCTCTCGACGCGCTCCGTCGTCGTCGTCGTCGTCGTCGCGTATCCTCTCTCTCTTCTCGTTTTTATTTCGAATAAGTTTACGCGCGCGCGATTGCGCATCGATGAATTACTCGCGCACTAAAAATCACGGAAAGAAACTCTCGCCTCTTCGTCGCTTCCACACCTCTCCGGTCGGAAACTCGATTTCCCCTTTCTCGTTCAGCTTCGCGGTGACCTTCTCGCCGCTCCCGTCCTTCTTATCGAAATCGATAAAAATCTCGTCGTCCGTCTTATTAATCTTCGTCTTCAACTCCCAATACCGCATCGTTTTCCCCGGGTAGGCGAACACGTCGTCCGTGACGACTTTACGTCCTCGACATCCTCTCCCTTTCTCGAACGGCACCGGGTCGTACCCTCTCAGGAGACCAGTGGAGGTGATTTCTCTCGGACATCCCGGATGGTTCGGGTCCGCGAAGGCACCGGCGAATCGAGTGACGTTTGTTCCTGCAAAAGCCGTCGAAGAGGTGAAGACAATCGCTGCGGCCAGGGAAGACGCTTTTTTGAGAGCGGCTTCGAGAGGAAGGAGGTTGAGACGCGCTCGAGGATGATCGTTGTTGTTGTTGTTGTTGTTGTCGTACGACGACGACGACGACGACGACGACGTCTTCTTCTTCGCGCTTTGTCGTCGTCGTCGTTCGAGAAGACCCCGCGAACGAGAAGAAGAAGAAGACGAAGAAGAGAGACGACTACTCGACGACGACGACGGAAGCGTCGGTGGTGATGGTATCGTTGTCGCTGTCGTTGACGTTATCATCGCAAAGCGCAAAAAAGTTAGTTAAAAATGAAGCGAATTGGAAAAACAAAATCAGCGTAAAAAAAAAGATACGCACATGCAACGAGTGAGCGCATCAACGACGCGACTTTGCGCCTCGTCGACGATCGGCGTCTTCTGTTCGAGAAGAAGACCTCGTCCTCGAAGAAGAGGGAGAAGAAGAACAGTCGCAGCGGTGAACGGCGGCGAGAAGAGCGGTGTTCTCGTTGAAATCGCGAGATACTTTACGAAACCGCTGAAATGCGAATCGTGTTTTGGATATAACAGAGCGATTTGCGACGTCTGTCGCGGACGCGGGACCAACGCTTTCTTCTTTCCTTCGGAAGGAGAAAAAACGACGAAGGAGTCATTTTGCGAGAAATGCAACGGTCGCGGTTACGTCGGTTGCGACGCGTGCAATCGAACGGGATTGAAAAACGGGTGGTTGTTTGTAGTGAAAGGTGGTTGGGGAAGCCGAGGAGAGTAGTAGCAGAGAGAGAGAGAGAGAGAGAGCCTTTTTACTCTATACACTCTTCATTATTGTAAAGGTTATGGTACTCCCGCACACCGAACTGCGCGCGCGCGTGTGGCGTGTTTATAACGTCATTATTATTATTATTATTATTAAAAAGGTAAAAGTACAAACGGGTGCAACAGCGCCTGCGTGGCGTCTAACCGACCTCTTCGCGTGACGCCGCGGGAAGCGATGAGTCGGCAGGCTAAATCAAACCCGGCGCCGCCGTTGCGGTCGAGCGCGGAAAAGTCCCAACCTAAGTTGTCGACCAAGTCTTTGCGGACTTTGCGCAAATCGTAGTTTTCGTCTTGCAACCGTCTCTGGAAAGAGCCGGATGGTTCTAACACGCGTTTCCCTCGGAGTTGCGGGCATCCCAACTGGAGTAAAACGAGGCCGGCGGAATAGCTATCGAATAATTGCGGTTGGAAGACGGTCCACGGGAGAACGGAAAGCGCGCCGGCGATGGCTCCCGGAGGTGCTCTCGGCGTTCGTTCGGGCATGATAAAATCTTCCGGTGGTGAAAACGAAGGGTCTAAGATGGAAACTTCCGGTTCGTAGTTTACGCCGCTTCGTAAATCCGCGGCGCCGCCGAAATCGATCAGTTTGAATCGTCCGTTTTCGTTGACTAAATTCGCCGGTTTCACGTCTCTGTGGACGATACCGATAGAGTGTAACCCTCTCAACGACCACAACAACTGTTGCGTGACTTTTTTCGCGACCGCATAACACCTCGCGTCGTAATCCTTATCGTCTTGAGATTTCCCAAAAAGCGCCACCTCTAAACTGCTCGGGAAGTTTCTATCCAACACGTAATCTTCGAGCGTGTTTTCATCGCCGGCGAATTTCCACACCAAAACCGGTGCCGCCGCGTCTTCAATTTCCTCGTAAGATCCGACGTAAGACGCGCAACCACCGGCGACGAAAATGTCCCGCGATATTCTCTCGTTCATGTGTCTTTCGGCGCGTTGTAACCCGCTCGCGCCGGTGGTATTTTTCGCAAACTTCAAGACCAAATTCTCGGCGTCGCTGGAATTCAATCGTCCTCGATAGACGGTTCCAAACGATCCGTCGCCGATTCTCCCACCTAAAGTCACGTTCGAACCTCGCTTACCAAACTTATTTCCAGCCGTGGCTGTTTGTATCGCTCTCGCTATGGTCTCATCGAACGCGTAGCCTAAAATCCCCGGTTGCGCGGTTAAATAAAACGCGACAAACGCGACTAAAAGAAACTCGTTCGTCGGCGTAGAATCCGTGTACAAAGTCCAAGAGTTTACTTTTTCATCGAGCACAAACTGTTCCACGACATCTCTGATCGCATCTGGTATCGGTAACAGATCGTATAAAGGTTCTAACACGACGTCGTACGCCGTTTTGCCCAGTCGCAACACCGGCGCGGGCACGTCCGGAAAGAGTCTCTCGAGTTGAACCAAAGGGTCGACAACTTTTGCACCTCCGTACGCGGACACGCGAACGCAGTCGTCGCGATGGCGGCGCTGTCTTTGTAACGCTCGACGACGACTGCTGCGTCTTCCTTCCGTTGATTTGGCATCAGTTATTAGTAACCGCCTCCCGAGCGCCTCGCTTCGACAGGTGTTGTTGTTGTTGTTGTTGATGCTCCCACAAAAACGCATCGTCATCACCGTTATCCACAAAAATGAAATCTCTCTCTCTCTCTCTACTAACTCTACACCGTCTCTAAATATATTATCGGAAGAAAACCAAAACAGACAGACACACAGACAGAGGTTTTTTTCGCGTTGACTCTCTTCTTATTCTTATTCTTCTTCTTTCTCGCGTAGTCTTCCGCGGTTTTTGTTGCGTTTGTGTGGTTTTTTTACACAGGTTTCCATCACACGACGAGAGGCAAAAGGTCGGTCAATTAAATTCTCTCTTCTTTTGTTACTTTTGGTCTCGAGCGCGTTTTCCCCAAAACTAGAGAGAGAAATGCACGCGCGGTGTTTTTGCGTCGTCGTCGCACCGACGACGACGACGACGACGAGAAGAGGACGGAGAAGAGGAAGAAGAAGAATCGGGAGCGGTGGTGGTGGTTTTCTGAACCCTCCTTCTCTTCGAGTTCGCGCGAACTCGAAGAGGAGTAACGATGACGGAAAAGATGATGACGGCGACCGAGAAGAGCTTTTGGAGGACGCTTTTAGTGCCACTCGAAGCGATGTCGATGATGATGGGAACGACGCTAACGTCTCTTCCTCGGACGAGAGGAAGAGCGTAAACGGCAGGAGCAGGAGCAGCGGTGGCGAGATTTTTGATGATGATGAAACTATCGTTACCGCAAACAACGACAACAAAGAAGAAGAAGAAGAAGAGGAAGAAGCTTCGTTTTTGTACGAAGAGGTGGAGGAAGAAATCGAAGTCGAATACACGGCGATGGACCACGTTTTTGATTTCATCTCCGAGGTGAAAGCGAAACGGATGGACGCGTGTCGGGAGTGTTTTAGCAGCGCGGAAGTGCATCGAAACGTGCCGCCGCCGACGCCGGAATATTTAAGAAGTTCGAGAGGGAAGTTGGACGCGACGACGGAACTGATATCGCTGGCGGCAGCCGCGGCGGCATTGGCAGTCTCGAAGGCGTTGCGAATGAACGAAGAGAAAAAGGACGCGTCTATTCGAAACGAGAAATGGACGGTGGAGAAAGCGTTTCAGGCGTTGAAACGCATAGATGGTCAGGAGAATGACAGTTCCGTGGAAATGCGCTTGTACGACGAGACGGATTTACGACGCGACTTGGAGAAGAAACAGAAAAAATTGGACGAGAAACGCGCGAAGGAGTTGGAGAGACGAAAGTTGAGAGACGAAAAAGAACGTTTGAGAGAGGAAGCGGAGGAGAAAGAACGACAGAGATTACTCGAGATTGAGCGCAAAAAAGAAGAGGAGGAAGAGCGTAAACGAGAACAAGTTCGCGCGGAGTTTCGATTGAAACAAGCCGAGGAGCAAGAGCGGTTGAAAAAACGCGAAGAGGAAGAAGCGGCGAGGAAAAAGAAAGAGTTGGAGGAAGACATAAAACGGAGAGAGGAGAAGATGCGATTAGAGCGAGAGGCTCTAGAGGCGGAACGATTGCGTCGAAAGAAAATATCGGAAGAGCGAGGGGAGAAAACGTTTGACATTCAGGCCAACATTAAAGTCGAAGCGAGGAGGAAAAACGGCAAGTGCGAGGTGATGGCCTCGTGCAGAGTGGAGTTCTCGAGCACGTGCGAAGTCACGGAAACGTTCGAGTCTTCGGAAATGGCGAGATTGCAAATGTCTTGGGCCTCGAAATTATCCGGGGAAGCCATGAAAGCATATAAGAGCGACCAGATTTTGAAGAAGATGATGGGCGAAGGCATCTTGTCCAAGACACCTACTTTTTCGGACGTGGAATTCGAACACTGGATGAAACTCGTCAGAGTTCGATTGGACAGAGAGCTACGAACGACTGGTTTGCGAGCGGTCGCTGGACTCGAAGCGAACAAATTGACGAAAAACGACAGTTTCATCGAACGCGAAGTGACGTTTTCGAGAGCGCTGTTACCGACGGAAGATCCCGAAAACGTCGAGACGCGCATACAAAACGCCATTCGATTACTCATCGACCAAGTGGAGCAGAAGAAAAAGAAAAAGAAAGACGGCACCAGTAACGATGACGATGATGATGACGACCCGTACCTTCTCGGCGATGAAAACTCTCCGGAACTCGTCGACGAAGCGATAGATCCCAGGAAAAGCCCGATGGCAATTTTAACTCGACTTTCCGAACACGAGCTCGCGCAAATGCACGGCTTAGATCCGTCTCTGGTATTCCCAGCGGAAACGGACGGATTGACCACTGAATTAAACGGGCGCGTTTTATCCGGAATCTTGACCGCGTCCTTTTTCGTGAAGATCCTTCGCAAAGTCACCAACGACGCGAAACCGGAAGTTTTACGACGAGGGACGCAAATGGCCTCCACTCTGGTTGGTCGGTGCGCCAACGACGAAGGAAACTGGCGCGCCATGTATTTAGACGGCTTTCGCGGCGATGCATTAGAAGCTGGCGCTTTGATGGCTCGAGAAGTCATTCCAGCCGAAGAGAACGACATCGTGTTATTGAACATCTTTGCCGCTCTGGAGGCGATGGAAAAAGCAAAAAATCGCCGCCCGGAGGAACAAGCGAGCGAAATGATCGATAAGGAAGCGCTGAGAAAAATGAAAGCGCAACGACGAATTAATTCAGTACCAATCACTGAAAGGCTGTTCGCTACGCGAAACGCGGCTATTCAGTTAGCCGGAAGTGGTTCCGTCGAACAAGGTCGGGCGATGTTGGAAGAAGCGTACGCGTTGCGAGTGAAGCACGTGGAGAAAAGACGCAAAGAGTTAGGTTTGAGTGCAAATGACGAACGATTTGGCATCCCAGAAACGTTACCGGAGTTAAAGGCGCTGTTATTTGTTTTAGAATACGGCGGTGACGCGTGGGAAGCGGATAAGATTGGCGTGCAGAAGCAAGTCGTGAAAGCCGTGTACGAGGCGTGCGAAAATGGGGCGATGAAGAAAGACGTGGAGAAAGCGTTGGCGACGTTTGCAGCCGTCCGACGCTCGTTTATGTTTGAAGAGAACGATTCTAAGTTTGGCCGAGAGTGGGAAGATAAAATGATGGAAAAGTTCAAGGAAACAGCAATCGTCGAAGGAGAGAAAGAAGAAGGGGAAGAAGGGGAAGGAGGAAAACCTAGCGTAGAGGAGGTCATCAAAAAATACTACCCCAGAGGCGTCTCGGACGCGTTTGAGTTTGCCGTGCAAACGTACGATGCCGAAATTGAGGCGCGTAGAAAGATATAGCGCGTAGTTAGTTATAGATAGAAGAATAGCGTGTAGCTGCAGTTATACATTTTAATAGAGCACCCTTTCAAAAGGTGATTATATTACAAACAACGCGGCGTTCGCCTCGCGCATATTACACGCACACATATAATAAATAAAACACAAGTTACAGGACGTCATATACAAGAATCTTCGCTTACGCGGAGTCAATTTTCGATCCGCCGCCCATCATACTCTCCAACATTTCCGTTTGTAACTTTTTATTCCCGTTTTCGATGTCTCTCTTCGCCAGCTTTTCTACGCTCGCCCACTCGAAATCGAGTTGCGCGTACCCGGATCTCGCCGTCATGATTCGGTTGGCCAAACTCTGGTCCGCTTTCATTAACTTTGCCATCCACTCCTCTGGATTTCGTATCGGATTCTTCTCCAAAAAGTCCAACAGAAATTCGTGCTGGTTATTCACCCGGTTCACTTCGCCTTGGCCGTCCAAATTCACCTCTTTGCTCTCGCCGTCCGGCGTTTGGACGTTTAACCTGCAGTTTATCGACTCGAGTTGCCCGATAACCACCCAAGCGGCGGTATACGTCAACAGCTGGTGCATCACGTCGGCTGCTTTTCGCTCCGGCGACGACGAACCTCCGAATGCGCCGCACGGCACGTACACTTTCGGAGAATCGTCGTTCTCGGCGCGCACGGTAAAGCAGAATCTGCCGCTCTTCATCCCCCCGGCTCTTCTTCCCCGACGAGGTAGCAGTCGTTGTTCGGGAACGACGATTCGCGAAGAAAAGCGAAACGCTCGACTTTTCAAAGCGGTTGTCGTTGTTGTTGGTCGCCATCTCTTTTCGCGCGCGGCGACGATTATCAATCGAGAGGAAGAAACCGTCGTCGTCGTCGCGGCAAACATGATGATGATGATGTTGTTGTTGTTAGTGTTAGTGTTTGTTATACTTGCACGGGCGTTATAAAAGTTAGGTATGCGGAAGATAAAAAAGGTCGTTACGAGCCGCAAAAAACGAGATCTCTCTCTCTTAATTTTCTCGAAAACGCTTTGTTTTCGATCACGGTCAAAAACAAAAAAGAAAAACGCACATCACATCACATCACATCACATCACGCGCGCAAAAGAAACGAGGAAGAGAAAAGAAAATGACGAAATGGTCGATGAGAACGTTGCGAACGAACCGGTGTCGATCGACGGTGGAAGGGGAGGAGGCGCATCGGTTGTTCGAGGCGCCGGAAGTGCACGAAACGGCGAGAGTTGGAGATTTGGAAAAGCTGAGGAGATTGATTTTAGACGAAAAAACCGACGCGAACGCGTTGGACCCGGCCGGGAGGACGCCGCTGCACTTTGCGGCTGGGTTTGGGCGCGCGTCGTGCGTGAAGTTTTTGTTGGAGCAGCGAGGGATTAAATTAGAGGTGAGAGATTTGTGGTCGAAAGCTCCGGTGGATTGGGCGTTGCAGGCGAAGCACGAGGATGTTGTGAAACTGTTGAGAATTAAAGCGATCGAGACCAATCTCGAGATTGGCGGCAGAGGGCAAGTTTCGCCGCTGAGGACGTTTCACGAATATTGCTACGATTTGACGACCGAGGAAGTCGAGGAGAAATTGGAGAAAGACAGGATAGAAATGCTAGAGAAATACGAAAAAATGAGCGAGGAGGATAAGAGAGAGTTGCTCGAATCGAATCGAGATCCTCTCGAAGGGATTATTTTCTAAAAGTGAGAACATAAATAAGAATTTGTAATGTGGCTATTTTCAACGTGTAGTGACTACGATACTAATTGCTTTGTAAAATTACAGCTGGATTTCCGTCAAAGCTTCTTGTTCTTCTTTGTCCGATTCCGTGGCGTCGCCGTCTTTTTCTTTCTCGTCTTCCTTCGCGTCTTCAAAATTTAAGTGCTTCTTTTCTTCTCCCACCTCTTGCTTTTCGCCGTTTGCTGCTTTGCTTTCGGCGACAATGCCTTGCCCGCGAGGCGGTGTGGGAAGATGAAAATCGGCGAAGAACGCAGAAACGTCTGATTCCGCAACGCCCGCCGGCGCGTTGGGAATGACAAAAGCGCCGTCTTCCGCGTTTTCCATCTCCTCTTCCTCGTGATCTTCTCTGGTCCTTTCGTTGTCGTCGTCGTCGCGATCTTCCGTCGTGGAATCGGCACCTACGAAGGGAGAATCTGGCGCGTCTGGAAATTCGAGATCGCCCAAAACGTTGTTCTTTTTCCTCGCAGAAGAAGGACTTTGCGGCGGAGTTGCTTGCTCTTCATTCGCCGATGCTTCGGATTGTTCTCCCACAGTCGCTTGTGCAAACAACCTGTTCAACTCTTCGTCTTCCTCGGCTTCTAATTCTTCGAGAATCGCGTCGACATCGGCGCCTGTTTCGGCCAACTTTTCCTTTAATCGCTCGCACGCCCGCTCGCTTTGACCCAAGCACATCAACAAGTCATTCATCTCTTCCTCAAAGTGCTTGGTGGCTTCGTGGTACCCGCGTTTGTACCCTCTCTCCTCGGCTTCAGCCAACTGCTCCGCCGTCAACTCTGCTTCGCGCTGGTTCTGTAACTGCTCAACCTTTAATTTCAACTCCGCAACTTCTCTTTCCGCTTGCTCCAAATCCGCAGCCGCGTCAGTCTGCTTCAATCTGAGATTTTCATTTTCGTTCTTCATTGCGTCGATTTCGACATTTTTATCGCTAATCATAACCTCTGCATCTGCAAGTTTTGCAGCGACATCATCATAAACCTCGCGTTCGATCCAGCCCGTCGTGTCGTACTCGTATTCGCCTTCTTCGCCCTCGACGTATTGATCTTCTTCCTCGCCATCGCCGGCGTAGTACCACGCGCCGGAGGCTTCGTCCAATACCCATCCAGGGTAATCGTCTGGATTGAACGGTGGTTGTTCCTGGCCCTCGTTCCCGTCATCTCCTTCGCCTTTGTCGTCGTCATTGTCGTCCTTTTTCTTCTTCTCCTCCTCCTCTTCGTTGCCCTTACTTTCGTCGTACGGCACCGAAGGCATTATTTCGTTGCTGAAATCGTAATCGTAACCGTCACCGGATGGAGGAGGCTGAGGAGGTGCCGTTTCAGCTTGCAGAGGAGGAGGTGCAAATCCATCCGCAGAAGAAGGCGGCATGAACGCAGCATTCATGTTATTATTATCGGCGGTAGTAGCACTCACGGTACCGTCCTCGCTAATTCGAGGCGATGGCGGAGCATAATCGTACCCATCATTGTTTACTCTAGGAGATTCCGAATAGTTTTGTTGTTCTTGTTCTCGTTGTTCCATTTGTTGTTGTTCCATTTGTTGCGGAGGACGCAAGTAATCGTCATCATCATCGTATTCAACTTGCTGATGTTGTGCTTCGTGATGTGTCTGATCGTAACCTGTGGGATATTGATTATTCTGATCGATGTAAGCATCGAACTGACTCGTCGATTCGTGCCCTTCACTTCTCATAGATCCGGTAGCAGATGGAGGTTGCGGAGGCAGCTGCTGCTCTATAAGATTTCCCCACTGGTCATACATCGGTTGCTGCGGTTGCTGCGGTTGCTGTTCGCTACTATTCGAAATCAATCCATTCTGCTGTTGTTCTACTGGCGGAGGATAATGCAAGGCTTCATTCTCTGGAACAGCCGGCGAGCCCGGTTGAAACTGGTTGAAGTGTTGTTCTTGTCGTTGTTGTTGTTGTTGTTGCCGTTGTTCTTGCTCCTGCTGCTGCTGTTGATGGTGTTCACCATCGCTACTAAAAGCATTGCTATTGTTATCGTCACCAATATGATGAGGACTTTCTCTTTTCGTCGGTGAGAGCACTTGCTGATTCTCTACGTAGTGCGGCGATTCGCTTTCTAATTTACCTCCGTTCTTCGCTTCGTCCTCGTCCTTCGCGCTCGGCCCGGGAACGAAAAACTTTTGCGGCTTTGCCACAGCAATTGGTGGCGGTAAAAAGGATGCTATATCCGCGGCACTTCCTGATAAACTCTGCGCACCGGCACCACCATCGCTCGCATCAGCACCCGTCGGATTGAAAACATCCACGTACCGGCTGCGAACGTCGCTTTGCCTCGCCACGAAACTACTCGCGCTCGGCATCGGAGGCGGCATCGCGTTTACGTTCGAATTCGACGTGGACGCTGGGTCTTCATTGTTCTGTTGCTGGTGCATTCCATCGCTACCAAAGTTTTGTTGTTGCTGAGTCGGGTTGTACGGGTCATTTTCTATCTGCTGATTTCGGTTCGCGAACGGTTGTTGCTGTTGTTGTTGCTGCTGCTGCTGCTGTTGAGGATGAAAACTATTCGCCGGCTGTTGTTGATGCAGCTGTTGCTGCTGCCCTACTCCTCCTCCTCCTACTCCGCCGCCGCTGCCGCCGCCGCTACCGCCGCCGCCTGAATTCGCGTTCATCATCGGTGGCGGAGGTCCGGACATACCTCCCATGGCTTGTCTCGCGGCATCCTTCCCGTTCGGATCGGACCCATCCACCCACGCTTTTAACGTCTCGTCGTAGTAAAATTCAGAGTTATTTCCGAGCTTTGCTTTCGTGACTTTCTTCCTCGGTTCCTGTTTTATCGAACGGATGGATTCAGGTGAGCGTTTGCGCGCGCGCAGGAAAGAGAGAGAGAGAGAGACGAGGAAGGAGACAACAAACGCGCGCGCCTCTCAAAAATCCAATTTTTCACTCTCCATACGAAAGAAATCGAATTCCAAAAGTGTGCCCGCGCGGCGACGAAAAAAACGAACCGGCGGGAAAAGAAGAAACGAGACGGTTCGAGAAAAGCACAAGAGTGCGAGAGAGAACGCGCACCCCTCCGCCGCCGCCGCCGAACGAGGTCAGGCGGCCGAAAAATCCTCCTCTGGCTGGTGAATTATCTGCCATGTTTTTTTAAAAAGTGGGGAAAATTTTCCTGAAAAACGTCTCTTGTGAAGGCACATTGATTGAGGCACCCGTGAGCACCCCGAACGCGACGCGAGCGCGAAGAAGAAAAAAGGTACGACGCGTTCAATCCATCGATTAAAGTATATATGTATGTATATATATATATATATGTATTAGTAAAATCCCGTATTCAATCTCTCATCTCTTCTCACCGTATGTATTAAATCTATCTTTCGCCGATCAAATAAGCTATAAGTAAAAACCTCTCTCTCTCTCTCTCTCTCTCTCTCTTTCTCTTTCTCTCGCAGCCAAAACAATCTCTAAAATTTAATCCATGTAGCCATCGATTTCGCGTTGCTTTTGCAACATTTCGTCCTCTTCTCTCATGGCTTCGGCTTCGGCGCACATTCTTTCGATTTCTTCCGGCGTCAAGCGTCCTCTGTCGTGTTGCAAAGAAACGTTCGCTTCGGAGCCGGTGACGCGATCTCTCGCCGTCACGGTCAACAAACCGTTGGTGTTAACTTCGAAAGTAACGTCGATTTTCGGGACGCCTTGTTCGGCTTTTTCGATGCCGGTGATTTGGAACTCGCCCAGCAAGTGGTTGCCGTCCGTGGACATGCGCTCGCCTTCGAAGATTCTGACGTCGATTTCCGTTTGGTTGTCGTACACCGTGGTGAACTCGGACTTCTTTTTGCACGGAATGGAAGTGTTTCTGTTGACGACCTTGGCAAAGTGTCTGCCTTCGCACTCGACGCCCAAAGATAACGGGACAACGTCCATCAACAAAACCTTGGAGGTTTGCTTGTCGCGGACGCCGGCCAAGATGGCACCTTGCACGGCGGCACCGTACGCGACGGCTTCGTCCGGGTGCACGGATTTGTTCAACGGCTTGCCGTCGAAGTACTCCGTCAAAATCTCTTGGACTCTCGGGACGCGAGTGGAACCACCAACCAAAACAATTTCGTTCACCAAAGACTTGTCTCTGCCGGCATCGGCCAAGACTCTCTTCACCGCTTCCAAGCATCTTTGGAAAGTCGCCTCGTTCACCTTGTTGAATTCATCTCTGGTGATGGTCATGTTCACCTCGTGTTCGCCGATGAAGCATTCCAACTTGGCGGATTGCGCGATGGACAATTCTCTCTTGGCTTTTTCGCAAGCAGTTCTCAACTTACGCTTGGACTTGTCGTCGTTGAAGATGGTGTCCGCGTTCGGGTACGTCTTTTGGACGTGCGCCATCAAGGATTCGTCGAAATCTTCGCCGCCCAAGTGGGTGTCGCCAGCCGTCGCCAACACTTCAAAGACGCCGTCTTGCAAGTGCAACAAGGAGACATCAAAGGTACCGCCACCCAAATCAAAGACCAAAATGGTTTGATCCTTGATGATTTCACCATCCTCACCTTCTCTCTTATCCAAACCGTACGCCAACGCCGCCGCGGTCGGCTCGTTGATGATTCTCAAAACTTCCAAACCGGCGATTTGACCGGCGTCCTTGGTTTGTCTTCTTTGCGCGTCGGAGAAGTACGCCGGAACGGTGATGACCGCCTTGTTGATGACGCAGCCCAACTGGCCTTCGGCCGTGGCTTTCATCTTTTGCAAAACCATCGCGGAAATTTGCTCCGGGGCAAACTCCTTCTTTTCGTTGTTTTGAGTCGGGTCTTCGACGACGATGACCGGCTTGCCGCCAGAACCTTCCTTGATCTCAAACGGCATGTGCTTAATATCTTCGCCAATCTCGGAGAATTGTCTACCGATAATTCTCTTGATGTTGAACAAAGTGTTCTTCGGGTTTTGCGAGGCTTGTCTCTTGGCGGACTCACCGACGACTCTCCCAGCTTCGGTGAAGGAAACCCAAGACGCGGTCGTTCTGTCGCCTTCGGCGTTGCACAAGACGTGCGCCTCGCCATCCTTCCAGACGGAAACGCACGAGTACGTCGTACCCAAATCGATACCGATGACGTATTCGTCCAAAGTCGCGTTGTTCATCTTAGATGCCAACTTGGCTTCTTCAATCTTCTTCTTTTGCGCCAACTTGGCTTCGCCCATGCCTTCCATCAAGGCCAAGTTCTTCGGGTCCAACGTGAGACCTTGCGTGTACGCGTGGATAGAATCGTGGAAGAATCCAGACTTGTACAAGGCAAAACCTAATCGGGAATAACCCTTAACAAAGTCCGGCTTCAACTCGACGCATCGTCTCGCGTCCGCGCACGCTTTCGAGTGTTGGTCCAAAGCGGCGTAGCACGCGGATCTGTTCGAGTAAAACACGTGGTCGTACGGGTCTTGATCGATGGCTTTGGTAAATTCCGAAGCCGCTTCGTAAAACTTCTTCTTCGTGAACGCGGCGTTCCCGTTCGCCTTGTGTTCGAGCGCGAGTTTGCGTTGCTCCGCGGAGACCTGTTATCGTAAAGAAGAAAGAACAGAGAGATCAAAATCAGCACGCAATAAAGAACAACGAGAAGAAAAGTAATCCATCATCGTCAGCGCTCTATCCCTCAGCCGCCAAACCTCAGCCGTCGAAAAAAAAAGAACAAGAAAAAATTTTTCCAATCTCATCATCCGGCGCACGGAGTTATAAAAGAGAAAGAAGAAAGTTCCGCACCTGGATCTTTTCCTCCTCGTCGTCGTCCAACACGCGGACGGCCGCGCCGGTCTTCGATTCGCCTTTTCCTTTCCCGCCTTTCTTGTTCGGGGCCATTTTTTTTATTTATATGTATTCGATGTGTGAGTGTGTGTAGGTGCGATGTGATAAAGTGAGGAAGAAGACCGAAGAGAAAAAGGAAAACTCTCGACCGTCCGATTATTAATTTTTTTGGTCGCTGGTTTTGTTTTTTTTGAGAGAGGAGCAAAGAAGACCATTATAAAGAGAGAGAGAGAGAGAGAAGATAGAGAAACCATCGCAAAGGAGAGAGATTAGTTTTTTGTTCCCAAAGACGAGACGCAACAACTTCTCGCCATTCACCGGGAAATAAATGCGCTTTTTTGCGTCGTCGTTACTGTCGTTGTCATCTTCGCGTTGTTCTTTGTCTTCTTTCGCGCCGCAAACGACGACGCTTTTAAAAGCGCTCCTCGCGAAACGACATTTTTGTCCCGGCGGCGGCTCTTCTCTCCGGGGTGGTCGCGCTGCTCGATATTGTTATCGTCGTCGTCTTTGTCGTCAACAAAAGAATAACTTTGGTAACAACACCGCGATGACGATGATGGACGAGGATGAATCAGAAAACGACGACACTAGTGCGGGGAGAAAAACGTTCACGTTGCGTCCGATGGAGAAACGAAATTCTAATCCAAACGCTAAGAGATACGTGACGTTGCATTTTTTGCGACACGCGGAAGGGACGCACAACGTGTCGAGGGAATACAACGATCCGATGCATAAAGATGCGCGATTGACGGATTTTGGAAAGAAGCAATGCGCAGAGCTGGCGAAAGCGCAACCTTTAGTGAGCAGCGCGAAGAAAATAACAGTCGCGACGTCGCCGATGACGAGATGCGTGCAAACGGCGAGTTTATGTTTCGATAAAGAGTTGCACGCGATCAAGGAAACGATCGCGTTGGAGGAGTTGAGAGAAACGGTAAACTACCAATGCGACATTCGCAGGAAAACGTCGGAGTTGAAGGAGGAGTTCGGCGAAGCGAGCGCGTTCAACGTCGATTTCTCTCGCTTGGAACAAGACGAGGAAGATCCACTGTGGCAATATTGGATCGAGAGATGTGGGTCTGAGGAAGCGCACACGAAGCACAGGGAGAGCGCTTCGCTGTATAAGTGCGCAGACAGAGCGAGGAAATTTTTCGAGTGGGTGGAGGAACGAGCAACGGCGACGGCAAAAGAAGAAGAAGAGGAAGAGATCATCGTTAGTTCGCACTCGGCGTTCCTCAGATGCATGTTTAATTACGGTCACACGCAAGAAAAGTTCGACTATCACATGGGAGGGTCAGAGCAAGTATTCGACGATCGGAAAGACAAAACAAACAACGTGAAAGTTATCAGGTATCTACCGGAAGACGGCGACGCGTTCGAGGAATACATGCGCAGAGATTACGAGAATTGCGAGTTACGGTCAGCCGTGTTGGAAATTCTGTGATGAATTCATACGATGTAGAATGCAGTAATTTATTTAGTGGTCATGATGTAGTATTGTTTTAGCGGCAGCTTTTTTTTTGTATTAGCAACAACATTTTTTTAAATGTAGTAGTATTAGTACTCACTTTTGAGTTTTGTTAATGGATGCCTTTGGCCGGTATGTTCCCTAACTCGTCTTCTTCGTCCCACGTCATGCTGTAATCGGAGAAATCACCCTTGGCATCGGCTTCGTCTTTCGACTCAAACACTTGACCGGCGTTATCGAAATACCTCCAACTGTCGTTCAACACGTGCGACATCCGTCTCTCCTTCGCCTCTAAATACTTCTCCGAAAACAAATTCGCCTTTGTCACGCACGGAATTCTCGACGTTACGTTCACGCCTTCCTTTGCCAACTCGTTAATTTTCCTCGGATTATTCGTCATCAACGCGACGCTCTTGATGTTCAAATCGTCCACGATATTCTTCACCGCGCTGTATTCCCGTATATCGTCCGGTAATCCCAACTTTCTATTCGCATCCACGGTGTCCGCGCCGCTCTCTTGCACTTTATACGCGGCAATCTTATTCGCCAATCCTATCCCTCTCCCTTCCTGCTCTAAGTAAATCACCACCCCTAACTCGTTATCGCGTATATATTCCAACGCTAAATCTAACTGTTGTTTGCAATCGCACTTTAACGACCCTAAAACTTCGCTCGTGAAGCACGCGTCGTGCACTCGCACGGGGACGTTTTCTAAACCTTCCACGTTGCCGTAAATCATGCACGTGGGTTCGGTAATCACGTGCGTTTTTGGCCCGCGATGGCGGTAGCCTCGCAAGCGGTAGAAACCTTTATCGGTAGGCAGATTCGTTTCCGCGATGAACTGCGTCTGAGATTCGGCGACCCAGTACGATTGAGGGATGAAATCATCTTCTGAAGAAGAAGAAGACGAGGGCGTCGAGGCACCGTCGTCATCGGAAGAAGAAGAAGAAGAAGATGATTTAATAACTCTTCTCCTGAAAACAGAAGGAGCTCTTGTTCTTCTTCCGCTACCACCACCGCATCTGCGAAACGATGACGAAGAATGCGATGAACTGGCCACCGACGAGGTGCGCGCCAGAGCAGACGAGGTGGTCGTCGTAATCATCGGCGTCTCTCTCTCTCTCTCTCTGCAGTAAAATTCTGACGAGTCAAGAGAGAAAAAGATTTTCACAAAAAGAAGTGGATAACAACATTTAGGGTCTCAAATGAAAAAAGCTTTCTGTATCTAAACCTAAACCCTAGATGCGATTCGATTCAAAACTGTATTCTGTAACACGAATGAGCAAACGATCACAGGTTCGACCCCTGTAGTCAGCACGTGCGTACATACGCTTTCTTCTGCTGACTTGGCCAAGTGGTAAGGCATTTGTTTTGTACTCGTTTTTTTTTTGGTTGTTGTTTTTAGTATTATTATTACATGCGCGATGCGGCTGCTATCATATCTATGCACTCGTTACTAAACTACCTATGTGCGCGTTTCACGCGTCGTCGCTTTCAACTATTTCAAATCTGGGCGCGTCGCCCGTTTGGACGACGTCTACGCGAAATCCAGTCTCTTTCAGTTGGCGTTCAAACTCTTCGACGTTTTCCTTCGCGAACGAAAGCGCGTCGTTTAGGACCAACGCGTTATTAACAAGACCATCGAGGCTTTCTTTTCTATCATCTGAGGAAGATGAAGAAGAGTTTTGCTCTTGTTGCGTCATCGTTGTCATCAGTTTTGAGACAACCAACGAAGCGCTCAATACATCTCGCACGCTGGCGTCGTTCGTGAGCATACACGCGACGATGATATCATCATCTAGAAGAGAGGGAGAAGAAGGTGAAGAAGAAGATTCTTTGACTTTTCGAACGATATTCGCGACAAACTTTTCGTTCGCGAAAACACTCTCTCTCGCATTTTCAAACGCCTCCCAATCGTTGCCGGAAACTACGTCTGGTGCAACTCCTAATTTACACGCTTTCAAATAATTTTCCTCTTTGCTCCACCAGACGCCTTCGATATCACTGACGTCTTCGACGGATAAGACTTTCGAACCGCCCGATTCCACGAACGTTTTGCCTTGAATCAACAGGCGTTTTCGACTCAACGTTTCAAAATTTAAGCTCTTCGCCGCCATGTAGCAACAAAACGAGTGCGCGAAGAGCATGGAACCGTACGTGACCACTCCAACTGTCACACCTTTCATCTCTTCGCCTAAACTATTCGTCGCGAAATCTAGCTCTAATCCGTTCGTGACGGCTCTGAAAAGCGCGATACCAACCGGCAACGCGGCGATTTGTAACCATCGTCCTTGCACTTCCAATTTCGTCCGAATATCCCCGGCGTTTTCGTTTCTAGAGAAATGCGTCATGAACGTACCGTTAATGAGCGACGATCTCCCGGTCAACGCCGCGCTCCTCACGAACGTCGCGGTCCCGGCAATCAACAAAAATTGCGACGGAAATAACGGCGTCAACAACTCCATCGCTCGCGACACGTCCTCCAACGAATTCGCCGCCGACCAAAAGAATTTCGGATTCTCGTCAAACTTTTTCGTATTCAGCGCCCCGAGCGCAAGCGTCGCTAAACCACCAGTTCCATCTTTCAACACCCACTTCGCGGCTCCAGCCACCGGTGCCGCCGCGTTAGCTTGATTCACGTCCATCCCGACCGCGACCAACAACGACTGCGCCGAGAGCACCTCCAACACGTCCCGAAAGAACAGCGAAAGCATCTGCCATTTTAGCCAAGGTAAATAGTCTCTCGAAACTGTCTTCGGAAACCCATCCGGGAGAAATATTCGCTTAAATTGCGCTCGGAAAGAGCTCGAGACGTCGTATTTTTCGTCGTTCTCGGCGTCATCATAGTCGTCGTTCATCGTCGTCGTCGTCGGTTGCCGTTTTGCCATTATTTTTCTCGAACCGCCACTAATCGCACTCGTCTCCTCTCCGCTCAACTTCAAAAGTGCCGGCACGAACTCGTTCCGCGCGTTCCCGCTAAAATCCACCTCTTTGATTTTCTTTACTCTCCTTCTCGGTTGCGTTTTCGTCAGCGAAGAAGGTGAAGACGACGACGACGACGACAGAGGTTCAGCGGCACCGCTACTATCACCGCCATCAGAAGAAGAAGTTGAACACCTCGTCGTCGTCGACGAAAGTCGTTTCCCGTTTTCATTTTTCCCGAAACGACATCTCTTCCGTCGTCGCCGCTCGACCAGAGCGCACCACCACCGAGAATAAGAAGAAGAGCGTAATAAAGAAGCGCTTCTCGAGAGAGTGAGAGAAGAACAACGATGATGCGCGCGCATTTTTTTCCTCCTCTCTCTTCTTCTTCTTCTTCTTCTTCTTCTTCTTCGCGCAAAAATGCGCTTTTTGGTGTGCTTTTTTTGCGCAAAAATTTGGAGGGTTTAGGGTTTACTTTCGGAAGAAAAAGAGTCACACCAAAAAAAAAAGATACGAATTGGATAATTCATCTCTCCTCGATTCCATTTTCTCTCTCTCTGATATAACTCGCGCCACGAAGAACTTTGATTGACGACGGCTTTTGCCCGGGTCGTCGTCGTTGTGTCGTTGTGCAAAGCGAGAGAGAGGAGAGAGAGAGAGAGACGGTCTCGATTTAATCATAATACGCACTCGTTAAAAACAGAAAAGGGGAGGATGCGAACGATGGCAACGCCGAGCGCGTGTTCTTCTTTTTGTTCGACGAGTTCTTCTTCTTCTCGTTTTTCTTCTGCTCCTCGAAGGGCGGTGGCGGTCGGTGTCGGTGGTGGGAGAAGGCACCTCGCGAAGAACACGAGACTATTCTCGACGACGAGCGGGGAGAAGAGCGCGGAAGATATTCCTCCGGAAGATTACGCCATCGTGGTGGAGCTTTTAGATTGCGAGACTGGAGATGAGATTCAAGAAAAAGCAGACTTGATGGCGAAGAACGGGTTAATCACGGCTGGCGTGGTCGAAGCGGCGAGAGTTATATTAGACGGGAACATTCAGCAAGGTCAGGACGAGGAGATTATTTTGATTTTGAGAGCGATATACGACGTGCTTTTGAAAGAGTTGCAAAAAATCCGAGCACCGTACGCGAAGAAAGTGCTCGAATTCGCGCAAGAAGTCATGGGAATGTTCACGGCGGAGGATTTGGAATCGAACAACGAGATGGTGCTGTCCAAGGTGAGGTTGGTGTTGCAAGAAGAGTTCGATAAGGACGAAGAGCTTGGCGTGACGCAGGAAGCGTTGGAGAAATATTTAGGCGACGTGTTGCCGGTGATGGACATGCAAGACGAGCGATTGAGAGAACAACTCGCGGCGTGCGAAGATCCCAAAGTACAAGTCCAAATGGTTGCGCAGATGATGCAACGGACGAAAGAGAGAATGCAAATCGATCATTTAAGAGAAGTTGCGAGAACATTTAGAAGTGAAGATTAGTAAAGAAATATGAAAAGAAGAGTACCAAGTATGTATGTATGCATGTATATGTGTTTGTGTGTGTATGTTTTTTATCTCAGTATGAAAGAGGGAGAAAGAATTTTTTTGCATCTAACCTCGGAGACCGCTGAATCCCGGCTGCGCGAACGCGACGTGTTCAGCTCCGTAAGCTCCGCCTTCGAACAGAGGGTCTTGCGCGACGATGTTATTGATGCCTCCTAGAGAACTCACTCCAAGGCCACCAACGCCGAATCGGTTGATGCCGCCAATGCCGCCGCCGAAGCCAATGCCACCGCCCAAGCCTTGAAGTAACTTCCTCGCCGGCGTTTGTTGTCGTTCTTCGTCTTTTGCTTCTTCTTCAGGCGTCGGCGGTAATCTCACAAGGGCGATGTGTAAAAGCAACGGCGGCTCCTCGTTTTCATCGCCAGTCTCGTTCTTGCGAATTTGTTGGAGCGAGACCAAAGTGGGCGTTCCGATGAATACGATTTCACCTCGATCGTTCGTATCGCCTTCAGCGATGAGTTCGCAGAAATGCGAGGTTTCCTTGACATCGACATCCGCTCTTCCACATCGATATTCGTCGAAATCGTCAGCTCTGCCCATCATCGGTGAGCTAATACAACGCTCCGGATGCGCAAAACCGCACACGACTGCTCCGTAAGAAGCATTCGGCGTCAACTGTTCGCTGATTGCCACAAACTTCATCGAAAAGTTATTCGCCGATATCGGATACGTCGTCGCGACAAAACTCTCGGCGACCACTCTCAACCCGTCCGCTTCGACGTCCGCGAAAGTTTGCACGTCAAACTTGTCTTCCGCGGTAACGTTTAGCTCCTCTTGAATCTCTCGAGCTAACAAGTTCGCTCGGTCCGCGTCCCCCGGGAACGTCTCCGTCAGCGCTTTCGCGATGGCCTCGTTGTTTATTGTACTCTCCGAGAGAGAAGAAGAAGCAAACAGAGAGAGGAAAAAAAACAGGAAGAAAACACGGAACTTTCCTCCTCCGAAGTGCATCGATGGGGGGTTCATTCTCCCATTGGTCGTTCTTGTCGTCGTCATTGATCGCCGTCCGTTTTTTGTGGTTTTTACCGCTGCTGCTGCTGCGCGATGATGATGATGATAATGTGTGGTTTTCGCGTATTTTTTTTTTCTTTTTGCTTTTTGCCGATTCGATTCGAGGAAAGAAGCGAGAAAATGATTCGAGACATACACGTCTGTTCAATTCGCACCCTTGCATGCGAAGATGTTATTTTTTTGCGCGTCCAATGAGCGCAGAAGTTGTTGATGATGTACGCGTGTGTCTCTCTATTTCAATTCTATTCTGTTTACAGAATATCAGATATCACTTATTACATTCGAAGACCAAACCTACTCGGAGCGGAGGCGTTTTGCCCGCGAATATCAGCCCTCCCAGAGCCTTGCCCGATGATCGTCTCAATCTTTGACTCCACCTGAGTGCCGCTCGCGGCGAAGCCCGTCCCTCCCCGTTGCAAATGAATGACGTCCTTCTTTGGATCTATTTTTTTCCCCGCGTACGCGCCTTCTTTTTTAATCACCAGCTCGTACGCCTCTTTCGAAATCGCGTCTCCGGTTGGTTTTAAAATAACAATCGGCGTGCTGTTCGTGAACGTTTTCATGGTCACGGGACAAATGAAAACGGATTCGTCGTCTGTCGCTTTCGTCCATTTCACTTTCGTTAAATCTTTAATCCTTAATTTCTTGCCAGTGTGGGGACATTTCGTGTATAAACTATTCTTGCTACCGTCGCTAACTCTACTACCATCTACACCGTCCGCTACGTTCTCCTTCGTCTTCACCGTGTTTGTCCAAAACTCGTTTAAACTCTCCGCGCGTTCCTTATCAAACTTCGACCCAAACTCGTTCCTTCTCGCAATCTGTTTTTCACCGAAAACCCCATCTCCTCCGTCGAGAACGTCCTCCGTCTCTTGATACTTCCCGCCGCCGTGGTTTTGCATGTGAAACTTCTTCACCTCCAACGCTTTTTCCTTTTCTTTTTGTTCTTGCAAATCCACCTCCGCCTGCGCCTCGCGCCGCTCGATTTTCTCTCTCGTCCGTTCGATCGATTTCTTCTGTTCGAGCAAGTTCCTCAAAATGTGCTCTCGTTCGTACAACACGCCGTCGTTGGTCACGTGCGGGTCGACGCAAATTTGCAATCCCAACGCGCAGCAGTTGAAGTCTTTCACCGTTTCTTTCCCCAAGCGCTCTTTGATGGTGCCAAAACCCAACGCTTTTCGTTCCGCGTAGGTGAGATTTTCGGAACCCATGTTTCCGGCATTCTTGGAATGCTTTCTTCCCGTGCCGCGAGCCATGTTTAGATGTTTTCTTTTCGTAAACCGCGTGTTTGCGTCGTGGAACGAGGAAAAGTCTCGTCGTCACTTTTTTTTTCCAAAACCGAAAAGTAGACTCTCAACGCTTTCGATATTCCGCGACGCACGGGCACATGCCTTCTCCCACCAAAGATAACGGCGATGGCGACGGCGACGACGTCCAAGAAAAAGAAAAAAAGAAGAAGAAGACGACGACGATGGACGAGTCCCACAACACGCGTCGACTGGAAGAGCTCGTCCACAATCTCGAGCAGACGAAAATCGAGTTGAAGAAAAAAGGGGAGAACTTCATTCCGATGAGAGGAAGAAGCGACGACGGCAAAAGTGGTGGTGGGAAAAACGACGCGAATGCTCGAATGGGATTGGACGCGTACGCGCCGTCGTTGGCAAAACCAGTCGCCGCGTCTCGCGAGATGTTCGATAAGGCGAGAGAGACGTTGATTTCGAGCGGGAAGACGAAGATTAGCGCGGTATGTGGGAGCCGCGACGATGATGGCGACGAGTCTGCTGGTGCAGCTGCTGAATTGGGTGTTCTCGCGACGGCGAAAATCGAAGCGAAAGAGCAACTGTTTGAACACTCGTGGAGAGAACAGCGAGCGCCGTTTGGCGGGATGTGTATGGTGACTATTGAAAAGTTAAAGTTTGAATACAACGTGAAGGATGTGTATTTGGAACTTTTGAAGGAACGCTTCTTTAGCGACGGGATGAAGCAAGCGGTACCGACGAGCGTACAGACGTTTATGAAGTTGGCGCCGGAACAGTTCGTGAGAGGAGGAGAAGTCGCGAACGCGGCGTACGATTGCATCTCGGATACGTACCGCGCACTGAGAGATATAGAGCCGGGCGAGGAAATTGTAGTCGCGAAAAAAGACGTATTTCGCTCGAAACCGGGATCGGTGGCGATTACGTGCGACTCCGAGTCCGTGGAGAACGAACTTGTGAGTTGGCTGAACGAAAACGAGTGCGCGCCGTTGCGTTTGCAGCCGTCGCAAATTCACAACGTGGGCGTTTTTTTAGCCGCAGATTATTCAAAGCCAATCGAAATGCCGGTGTCGCAACTCAGCGAGTTATTGCAGGGCCACTTTCGGATGGCGCAGTGCCCGCACGGCTGGTTAACGAAGGAACCTCCCAAGAAAAATAAGAAGGACTTTTTAGATGAGGCGATGCGGAACACTATCAGAGAACGATTCGGATTCACCGCGGCAAACCAGACGTTTCCGTTACAAGGTGGTTTTCATCGCGTCACGTTTGCTCAGTATCTGAATCATAACGGGGATAACGCAAACATTACCAGAGACAGGAAGAAACCAGTCGCGACGTATCAATTTAAAACGAATAATCTTCAGAAAGGTGGTGGCAAAAAAGGCGATGAGCTTACCATCGACTATCGTGTGGATTCAGCAACCGAAGACCTGCGCGATGCGCCCGCAAATAAAGTGTATTACGAATGGGCGATTGAGAAGAAAAACGGCCCGTGGGATGAGATTGGTAAAGGGGCGAAAGAACGCAAAGGCGCCGTGGATTATTCCAAATGGGACAACATCGATACTGATTCAGATTAGCGAGATATAGTGTAGCAAAGTAGTTTTATAGCAGCATGTAGCAGCATTAACAGCAGCAGCAGCGATGGCGTAGTAATATTCATTTATCGCTTATCGACGAAATCGTTAATCTCGCCAGCCACGAAATCCAATTCGACTGGTTTCAAGCCTCGTCCAAACTTGTACGACTTTGCTCCAACTTCCAAGGAAATGATGGAGTTTGGAATCCCATTCGTGATGCTCTCAACAATGACTTCCGCACCAGAGACGTCCTCGATGCTCCCAGAATCGTTCAAATATTCTTTTTTACCGATTGTTCTCGTGACGATGTTGAAGTCGGTATCTGTCAACGAAATTTCCGCGGATTCGAACGTTTCGTCAATGAAGCTCTTCCCCATTTGACCGCCAGCGAGCCAGAATGGGATGGAAAATAACGCGAAGAATGCCCCTCCAGACGCCAAAGCACCAACAGTCCACGTGGCTACGAAGGCGTTCCACGCAATCGCGAAGCCCCCCGACATCGCGCTGTTCCCGGTGAACCCGGCGGGTGGGATTAAAATCGCCAGTTCTTTCGTGTCTTCGTTTCGGTACACTTGCACTTTCGTGTTCGCTGGTTTCCTCCTTCGATTCGGGCGTTTCGATTCTAATTCTGAGGATATCGTCGTGCTAAAACCTGGAGCGCCAAAGGTTGTTCGACCGTAATATGGATCGTACGGATCGTAATATTGTCCTCCTCCTCCTCTGTTGTCGTAATATCCGTCGTCTTCCTCGTAATACTCATCGTCGTAATACCTATCTTCTTGTCGTCTGCTATTGCTACCGTTCCTATAACTATTATTTTTCCTCTCTTCTCTTCTTTGCGCGCCTCTTTCTAACAACTCTAACGCCTCCTTGGCGTTTCGAAACCTGTCCTCCGGCAACGGTTCCAATAAAATATCAAGACACCTTTCGATGTCTCGATCGTCGATGGTTACTCTCCCTCGGAATGCAATTTTTAATCTTTCGCTGGGGAACGCGCTCGGCGGACATCCGCTCATGGCGAACAAAATCGTCGATCCGACGCCATACTGATCGCTTTTCTTTCCTACTCGTCCTTGCAACTGTTCCGGCGCTGCGTACCCAAACGTACCGACCGAAGTACCGACTCTCGTCATCTCCAATCCGCCTGACACGGCGCTCTCCGCGACGGCACCGAAATCTACCAAACTTATCGTCTCGCTTTCCAAATCTACGATAACATTATTCGGCGTAATATCTCTGTGCCACACCGGCGGTCTCAGCGTTTCTAAGTACGATACCGTCTCCAAAAGTTGCACCAACATCTTCTTCACGAACGGTTCCGACGGTCGCCACGTTCCGCTCTCCACCAACTCCGTCAACGATTTACCTTTCGCCACTTTTTGCACCAAAACAAATTCCAAATCGCCGCTCTTTGTTCCTTTCTCAATCTCAAAGTGCTCTATGTATTTCGGTATCGTCTTATAATTGATGGATTGTAAAACTTTCGACTCGCGTTCGAACGAGTCCAACGCTTTCCAAGGCGACGTATCCGCTGAACTGACGCTCATTTTCTTCAAGCTTTCCCACGGGAGGACTTTCAGCGCCACCTCTTCCCGCTCGCCGTTCACGATGTGCTCGCACAGCAACGTTTCCCCGTACGAACCCGTGCCAAGCAAGTCTTTAACCACGTATTCGTCTTTGATGATGTCCCCAGTTTGATAATACATTCCCGTCGTCGTTTTGGAAGAAAGATTAGTTTCTTTCTTCGGTTCATCGATCGCCGCGCGCGCGACGGTAACGATTCTGCGATGATGTGCCGCGGTAATTTTACGAGACGCGAGTAATGACGAAGACGACGACTTCGCCACCATCAGGCTTTGAGGTTGACGATGCGCGCAAAGCGTCATTGTTTTATTCTTATTTGTTGAAAATTTCAGATAAAATGTGAGGAAAAACGATGACGCATTCGCGTATCTTTACGCGCGGGGAAATGTAAATGATGATGATACAATGGTTTTAAGACGTTTAATTACAAAAATCTCTCTCTATCTGGCACTAAATCCATCAAAATTACCGCCATCGACTGGACTCTCGTAGTCTTTTGCGCACTCCGCGTACCTCCCGCCTCTCAACATTTGAAAGTTGTGTTCTCTTTCCATGATGTTTGGAACGTTCCCGGTCGGGACGCCGGTGGTGAGCGACGTTCCGTCGTCGTCGACTAAAACAAATCTAGAGAAATCACCATTCTCGCCGGGAACCCAAACTAACTTCCACGCGATTCTAGACTGAAACTGCACGTGCGCGACGTCGTGCGGCGGTTCTTGATTCGCGCCGAGCGAACACGTGCACCAAGTTCCGCCCGGTCCCGCATCTGGTAAGCTCGCCACTCGGATCCCGTCGCCCAGTTGATTCCCGACCGCGATGCCTCTCACCGACCCGTCGTGCTCGTTATCCGCGTTATCTAAAATCATCGTCGTCGCGTCCACGTGATTGAAATCGTTGAAGCAGTGCCCGGTGTACCCTTTCCCTGGAGCGACGTTTTGCAAGTCCCGCAACCCGGCCGCCCAGAGCAGTTTCGGTCGGACCATCGAATCCCAATCTTGCGATAACTCGCTCTCGGTCAACGATTTCGCTCGGTTTCGGCACGTCTGCAAACGCTCCTCCGCGGTGCCCGGGTAACGACCGTCGCCCATGATGGAAAACTCCGATCCAGAAGAAGAAGAAGAAGAAGATGCCGCCGCGGAAAAACTCCTCGACGACGAATACAACAAAGTCGCCGATAAGAAGGAAGACACAGATTTCCGTATAAACGAAGATCGCGAAGTCGTTTTAGTCGATGATGCCGATGATGATGATGTCGATGCCGCCCTCGTTGTCGTTCTCGCCGCGACCGTTTTCACCGCAAACATTGTTTTGTTTCCAAGTTCGACTAGTGACTTGTGGTGTACTTATGACGTCAATTCCCGTGCATTCCCCTACGTGTACTTTTTCCCCGGCGTCAAAAAGAAGCGGAAACATCCAGAGACGATAAATAACATGCTTCCGGCAGCGCTCAACCGAAAACCGTGCAGACGCGCTCTCGTTCTCTTCCTCGTTTTGGTGATAATTCCATTTTCTGGAAGAATGTTTTACTTGCACAAATTGGAATTCGCGAGGCGCGTTTCTTTGCGCTTGGAAGAAGCGCGGCGGGTTCAGAACTCTACGACTTCGTTGGCGATGAAGATGCGCACATTCCAAAACGAAGACGACGACGACGATAAGGAGAAACGCGAGCAGAAACAGCAGCAGCAGCTCCACGAGGACGAGGAAAAGAGGTTGTTGGAAGGAAACCCACTGGGAGATGCGTGAGAAAGGGTCCGTCATCGACTCAGGGGGGGGATGATTTTACTTCAAGAAAAGCGCCGTTTGCAAATCCCCTAAAGCACACGTTTTTGAAAATATACGAGCGCGGAGAGAGAGAAATTGGCGTCACTTATTTTCACGCGACTAACGCGCATCTCGCGAACGAAGAAACGATCGAAATGCTTCAAAAAGGCGCGGAGTCTACCGAGGAGGACGCGAATTCGTGCGATTCGCAACGGGTGGAGTTGTTGCAGCGGAACGAAAGTACTCCTCAACAACAACAACAACAACACGGCAAAAAGCCAAAACCACCTTCACTTTTGGTCTTGCAACAGACGACGAAACGCGTGGTGGAAAAGACGGCGCCGCTGCTGCGATTGTCTGGATTGACGCAATTTATCGTCGGTTCCGGGGCGGTTGGGTTAGCGGTCGGTCTTATCGTCGGTGGGTGCATCAAGGACGTGGTGGATTCATTCACCACGGCGTTCATATCGCCGTTGATTGCGTTAATCGGAGGGAAGAGAGAGATTGAGGATTTGTATTTTTTGGCGGGAAGTCACACTCGATTCGAGTACGGGAAGTTTCTCGGCGTCATGTTGGAGACATTTTGCACGCTTTTCTTTGTGTATTATTTGATCGTGATACCGATGAACGCGTTGACGAGTTTTAAATACGGTCCTCTGGTGAAATGCCATGAGTGCCACAGTTGGATCAAAGAGAGTGCGAAAAAGTGTCCAAACTGCTGCTCGTATTTGGACGAGAGAGGGAAACGACAACGTTTTGTCGAGAAAGAAGAAGAAGAAGAAGAAGAACCAAGACATCGGATGCGCCACTCGCGAAGTTTGAGCGACGAAGTGATGGCGATGCGATGGTAAAGAGAAGAAGAACAAAAAATAAGAGACGAGTACTTTTGGATCCAAACATTGAAAAGAAATATATACTTTATGTTCGCGTGTATGTGTTCTTCGTGTGTTTATCGTGCTCCTTGCTAAAAAAATATTATTCTATTTCTGTGCGCGCGTGCGCTTCCTCTCGCGCGTGCAAACGAGCTTGAGCTTGCTCCCTCCTCTCCCTTTCTCTTCTCCCTCCTCTGCTACCACCTGGTTTTCTTTTGAACTGCTTTGCCGTGGAAGTTGTCTGTGTTATATCGTCGGTTTGCTCTAAAGGCGTCGATGGCGACTGAGGCTGTTGCGACGACGTAGATCTATCCTCGGATATCGGGCCGCTTTCCTCCAGAGTCGTTGCGGTAGTCTCCGAGGATTTACGCTTCGGGAACTTTCGCGACGCGTCCCTGGCCACATTTCTCCTCTTTTCCCTTCTCGCACCACCTCCGACGTATTCTCTTCTTCTGTGATTGTTGTTATTATTATTGTGGTGAATGCTTACTCGCGAGAAACCTTGTTCCGCATCTTGGAGTTCTCTCGCAGAAACCCCTAATAAACCAACCTCCTCTCTTCTTACTCCTCCTTCCTCTTCTCCATCTTCTTCTTCTTCTGAGGATGCCATCTCGGAGGATTCTGAAAGTTCAGCCGGTGCCATTGCCATGATAGTATCCATGACATCTCGCGCGCGCTCGATCGCGTCCATCTCTTCTCTTGACAGTTTCGCGCTCTGGTGTTGTCGATGTTGTTGCTCTCCTCCGGACGGGACGATGGCATTGGTCGCAACCATCGCACCGCCCGATGATCCCATATTCAGCATGCGCTCGAAGAAACCACTCTCGTCTCTGGGTGAGGTTGTTATTTTTTCCACGGATGAGTCACCTTGCTGCTGGTGTTGTTGCGTCACTAACGCCAAATCCGAACCAGAAAGTATCGCGCCCTTCCTATTTTTCTTCCTCAAAAATAGTTTCGCCGCTTTAGTGTTGATTGCGATGCACGCGCCGTGGTGCATTACGTCGCGTCTTTGACACAGCACCGCTCGTCCAGCGATCACGACTGCATCTAAATCTTCGCCCGTTAATGGTCGCGATCCAACGTCAGTGTACGACGACTGATGTTTCGCAATGCACGCGTCTCGTTGAATCACTCTCGCGTGCTCGATTTCCACCGACGACGCGTCTTTCACGTCAAACAATCTCGCAAAGTACAGCAACGATACCAATCTCTTCAAATCTTCTGAATCGTGCTTATCATCATCTCTGCGCATCCTCGCCGCCGCAGCTACGATCGACGCCGATGGCGGCGTCGGTGGTAAAGGCGGCGATAACACCACCCCTTCCTCCGTCCTCCCAAACCTCAACGGCAACCGCGGCGGCGACTTTGGCGGCGTGCTCTTTACAGATCCCGCCCTCTCCTCTTCTTCTTCTTCTTCCTCTTCTTCTTCTTCTTCTTCCTTCATCATTCTCTTCTCTTCCATCGCGTTCGCCACGGCAACTGCTATCTCCCTATCCATAGCCTCTATCAGTCTCGGACCGATGTGTTCGAGTTCGTGCAAAGCGCCTTCGTACGAGACTCGCTTGCGCACGAAGGATTCCTGTTTTGTGTGTAAATTTTTTGTGTGTGAGCGATAAATTTGTTTTTCGAATTCTTATGCACGAGAAGGAAGAAAAGAGAAGAAAAAAGAAAAAAATACGCACCTGCGCTTCCGTCAACTGACTGCTCGAAGCCTTCGCAACGCTCTCGATCGCATCCATTTCTCGCAGAGACGATTTATAGTGTCTTTTTCTTTGCTTTAAGATGGATTCGATGGATTCTGGTTCGATGTCGTCGAGAGAGGAGTCGTCGTTCGCGGTGTCCTCTCGCGCGCGCATCGCATTCGAAAAAGGAGAAGATCGCGGAGGTCGTCCTCCTCTGCCTCTGCTTCCACCACCTCCTCCTCCCGAAGAGGAGGATCGGCCACCACCACCAGCAGCAGCTCCGCGAGCGCGGGATCCTCGACCGGCTTTTCTCATGACTCGTGCGATGTTTGTGTTGAGATGTGCGCTGAAGTGCGCTCGAGTTTTTGAAGCGCGCGTTCGTTTCTAACGACGAGAAAAAAATTTTTTCGCATGTGTGTTTGATTGACTTTCCCCGAGAGAGAGGAGAAGTTAAGTTGACCTCTTTTTTGTTTTCGCCCGCTGCTGCTCGCGCGCGAGTATTTGTGCGCGTGTATTACAAAAAACTAGTATTATTATGTCTCTCTGTTTCTCTTTTGTCGTTTAGGACGATGAGGAGATCAATCTATTTGCATGTGATTCGCTGCGGCGGCTTGTTGTCTCCTCGAACGAAGCGAGGCTGTGGCTCCTTCGCCTTTTCTGCGCGGGGCGCCGCCCGCGATAGCAGGTATGCGATGGTCGAAGCGTTCCATTAAGCCACCTCCGAAAAACGTATCGTCTATACTACCACCGACACCAGCGAGACCACCAGAGGAAGACTCGATGTCTTCTTTCTTGTACGCCGCGTTAAACTTTCTCGCGAAACTTTCCGTGTCCGCGCACGCTTTGGTCAATTTGGTTAACATTTCAATCAACGCCGCGTCGCTCTTCTCGCGGTTGGCCTTCTCTTCGTTTGGAAGTTGGGTATCTTTTTGTGCGCATATGGCGTTCAAGCGACGCAGAATTTCGAATCTCAACTCGTCGTCATCATTTTCGCCAGCTACTTCCTTCTCTAAAAACTCTAGCATTGTCCCGACTCGATCTCTCAACGCTTTCACGCTGACTCTTTGTTCCATCAAATACGCCAACACTCTCGATTCTTTCGTCTCCAACTCTCCCGCTTTTTCTGCTGCTTTAGACGCGTGGTCCGAGGCGAGTCTTTCCGCTGAACTCGCATCGATCCCATACGCGATCTGTTTAAACGTCTGATCCGTCTCTTCGTACCGGTACAGTTTCGCCGGCAACGCCGCGCGTTTTTTCTGTTTACCATCACCTTTCTCGCCGTCCTCGTTCTTTTTCCCTTTTCCTCCACTCTGTTGTTGTTGCTGCTGCTGGTGGTGTACTTTCGCATCCACGGTCAACAAAACCATCGGACAATCCACCACGTCTTTCACGCACTCTCGTATTTGCTCGTGCGCTTGTTTCTGGAACGCTTTCATCGCCTCTTTGTCTTCACCTCGATCTTCTCTCTCGTCGTCATCGTCGTAGCTATCGTTAAAAACTGAACAGAAGTACCATCCGACAACGTCCAGATCCGCGAAAGTTTGCTTGTAATTCTTCCGCATTCGATGGACGAATTCCTCGTCGACGACGTACGAAGTTTCTCCACCTTCTTCTTTCTTCGCGCGGTACTCAATCTCGAAACAACTCGCGATCGAAATGATCGAAGAAGAAGAAGAACCACCGCCGTCACCGCCGCCGTTCCCACCCGCCGTCGCGTTCATGGCCTTCTCGAAATCTCTTTTTTCTCCTCCTCCGATTTCTCCTCCTCCTTTCCAGTGATGACCCAAGAGTAAACCCGCGCAGCCGAGCGCGTTTTTCGTCGTCTCCTCGTTTTTTTCATCGTTTTGACGAATCTGATGTTTTGCATTCTCTCGCATCGCTCTCGAGTGATGGTCCGTGCAGGAAAGCAACACCGTCGGGTGCACTTTGAACGAAGAGAGCATCGTCAACGAGGAAATATCGCCGGTGGTGGTGTTATTGTTCGGAGACATGTGCGTGTGTTTTTCTCTCTCTCTTTCTTTGTGTTGTACTGGGGAATGAAAATGAGATCCGTAACGAACTTTGAAAAGTGTACGTATTTAGGGTTTCAGTCTTTTTTTTTGGCCCTCTTTGTGTTTCCAACGACTTTTCCCAATAATGGAAACGCGAGACAAACACAAACCTTCTTATTCGACTATTAGTAGTAGCGGAAACGACAGAAAGTGAGATCTACGCGCACAGATGGCGGCGGAGACTCCCGGAAAAGGAGGAGGAGGAGGAGAGTCCTACTCTTCTCTCTCGAACACCTCTACCTCGCAAAACGACTACGGAAGACTACCCGCGGGGACGAATACTAATAATAATAGTGCTAACGATGAAGAAGATGGAAGTGCGGGTTTCGTCGCGGCGACGAATGAAGGTACCTTTTCTAAAAACGCCACCGGCGTTGTCGCCCACGAAGAGAACGAAGAAGGGGACGAGGAAGAGACGGAAGGAGAAGACGACGAGTCGTCGTACACGGAAGAGACGCAGTACTCGGCGGATTCTCGCGGTCATCATCAAAACCGAAACAACAACAACAACAACAACAACAACAACAACAACAATAATAACGGAAGGAATACCAACTGGCAGCAACAGAAACAGAATCACCCCCAAGACAACACGAATAACAACTACCAACAGCAGCAGCAGCAGCAACAACAACAACAACAACACTCGAACAGCAGTAATAACAACACTTCAAACGCGAGACAACACCATCATCAGCCGATATTCTTCTCGGAACCGAGGCACGAGTTCGCGGAAGTCTCGAGAGACGTGTACGAGAATCGAGAATCGGTGAGGAGGATGAAGATGAGAGCGTTGCGACGCGCGAGGAAAGAAGCGATGGAGAATTATTTGATGCGGTTGAGCGAAAATAACGACGCGTTATCTTCTTCGATCGCGGGGAGTTCGCGAGGAAGGAGAAGCGCAGGGGGCAGCCATCATCAGCAGCAGGAGAATCAACAACTGTTGAAACAACAAGAACAAATAGCAGCGCAACAGAAATACGGCGAGATGTTGTTGAACGGAGAGCGGTCGAATTATTTGCAAAAATTAACCATTGAGGATGATTTTAGCTATGACGGTGAGGAAGAGGACGTATACGGAGAGGATGGAGGAAGTGAAGACGATTTTGACGGGTTGATGATGGCTTCGACGTCGACGATTTATGCGGATTTGTTGGAAGATGATTTTGAGGCGGCGATGAAGAGCGTGAGACAACGAAGGCAACAGCAACAAAAGCAACGAGTGGAAAGTAGCAGTCGTGAGACGACACCTTCGCTTTTGAATAATAGTGGTAGAGATAACATGAACGGCGATGCAGTTAGAGCGGATACACCGCCAAATTTAGGTAACGGGGCATTGTCGGCAAATTATAGCAGTAACGTCGTCTCGTCTTGGAGGATGAAGGATCGGATGAAGACCACATCAGTTGCGTTGGTACTTTGTTTGAACATTGGAGTCGATCCTCCAGATTGTTTGAAAGTATCGCCGTGCGCGCGAGCGCAATGTTGGATCAACCCGCTAGCAACGCCGCCTCAAAGGGCGCTTGACGCAATCGGGAAAGCTTTGCAAGCGCAATACGAAAGATGGCAGCCCCGGGCGAAATACAGATTGCAGCTCGATCCAACTGTGGAAGACGTGAAGAAATTATGTCTCTCGTGTCGAAGAAGTGCGAAGAATGAGAGAGTTTTGTTCCACTATAACGGCCACGGCGTCCCTCGCCCGACTCAAAATGGCGAAGTTTGGGTGTTCAATAAAAATTACACGCAATACATTCCGCTCTCTTTGTACGACGTGCAACAGTGGACAGGAGCACCGGCGATTTATTTATTCGATTGCTCGAGCGCAGGAACAATCGTCAAGTCGTTTTTGTGGATAAATGAAGAAAGGAAACGGCGGCGGATGGAAGAAGAGAAGAGTAAAATGCAGCGGCAACAACATTCGGCTTCGGGAGAAAATCTAGCTGCAGTGAGCGAAAACTACGACGGTGCCATGGAAGACTTGACGAACACCAGTAAAGGTAATTATAATAGCAATAACAACGAACATGCGGAGACTGAAGGGAGGGTGCGAAGCGCGAAGCCATCTGGTGCGTTCAACGCTTCTAACTTTCCGCCGTTGCCAACGCGTCCGACAACCCCTGCTCCACCAATTAGAGAGGAACGTATCGTTCTCGCCGCGTGCTCGGAAGATGAAAGTTTGCCGCAAAGCGTAGAGCTTCCCGCTGATGTGTTCACCGCTTGTTTGACAACACCTATTAAAATTGCGTTGCAATGGTTTGTGAGTCGATCGGTTTTGAAAGGCGAAAGTGGCGTGAGCGAAGATATCATCGATAAAATTCCAGGCTTGCAAAACAATAGGAAAACACCACTCGGTGAACTGAACTGGATTTTTACCGCAATTACAGATACGATCGCGTGGAACATGTTGCCCCGTCCGCTGTTTCAACAACTCTTCCGTCAGGATTTACTGTTGGCGAGTTTGTTCCGCAACTTCTTATTGGCGGAGCGAATAATGCGCGCAAATGATTGTACTCCGGTTTCAATTCCTGAGTTACCACCAACGCACCAGCATCCGATGTGGCTCGCCTGGGATATGGCGGTCGAGAACTGTTTACTTCAGATTCCAGATTTGATTGAAGCGGAAAGAAGAATGGCAGCTTCGCAAGGCGCTTCCTTTGGGACGAACGGTTCGCAACAACAAGATCCTTCCCAGCAAGCCTATCCAAACTTTACGCCGAGCTCGTTTTTCTCCGAACAGCTCACAGCTTTTGAACTTTGGCTCGAATGCGGTGATAATTCCAAAGATCCACCGGAACAGCTTCCAATAGTTTTGCAAGTTTTGCTTTCGCAATCGCATCGCCTCAGGGCGCTCGTGTTGTTAGGACGATTTCTCGACATGGGTCCCTGGGCAGTCGATCTCGCATTATCTGTCGGTATTTTTCCTTACGTCTTGAAGCTTCTGCAAACGACTGCGCCTGATTTGCGGCAGATTTTGGTATTTATTTGGACCAAAATTCTAGCGTTTGACCGCAGCTGCCAAGTCGATTTAGTCAAAGATTCCGGACACACCTATTTCATTCGATTTCTTGACGCGCCAAACATTCCAGCTGAGGAAAGAGCAATGGCGGCATTCGTGCTCGCATCCGTTTGTGATAATCACCCGAAAGGTCAGAGCGCGTGCTTGAAAGGTGGTCTTGTTGATGTTGTGCTCGCGCACATCTCGAGAGCGTGCGATCCGCGAGGTACGAGAGAGGCAACTAGTCCATTGCTGGCAAAATGGTTGTGTTTGTGTCTAGCAAAATTGTGTGAAGATAACGTCGAGGCGAGGCAGGTTGCGTTTAGAGCTGGTGCAGTGAAAGTATTATCGAACGCATTTTCGCATCAAAGCCCGGAAGCGCGTTCGGCGGCTGCGCACGCGCTTGGTATGATGATTGATGTCCCGGAAGAAAGAGAAGCAAAGGAAAAGCGGCGGAAAGAAATTGAGGATTTCAAAATGGCATCCATGGGGATTTCGCAAACTCAAAATCAACAAGGTAGTAGCAACGATAGCATGTTGCGACCATCTTCGAGAGGTTCTAGACCGCAATCGAGATCGTTATCGAGAGTCGAGAAGATTGAATCGGAAGCCGAGTTGCTCGGAAGAAAGCTAAGCGGTATCGCGGGCGGAGGCTCTGATGAAGGTAGGCAACATCATGGCCGTTCAGGTTCTACCGGGGTAGATGCAAGTGGTGGCGATCTGCAGAACAGTGAAAGTGCGTATGGTGGCACAGGAATGATAGAAACTAATGACTTGAATGAAGAACAACAGAGACGACATGAAGAACACGAACGCGAACTTGGGTTGCGCCGACAACAACACAGTGATGAGCGAGAAGCTATAGGAGCGATACTCTCGAAACTTTCTTCGGATTCATGTACGAGCACCAGATGCGAAATGGCTATTGCGATTGGACGATTTGCAAGAGGACACTCAGAGGCATTTCAAGCAACTGCGCAAAAATGGAGGAAACGCCGTGAATCTAAGCAACAAGAGCGACTATTATTGAGAGGCGGTTCGGTTGGAAGCAGTGGTGGTAATATCGCTGGCCTCGAGAATGAAGTAATCAGCGATTCAGCTCGATCAATGGGAAGTTCTAGAGCACCTTTACCGCCGTCTTTGCGTCATCAGAGACGATATTCTGCGGTTGACGATCACAGAGATCTCAAAGCGGGAATACCTATCGAAGTGCAGCGAACAAAAGGTGCCGGACAGGAAAGACATCGAAGTTTGAGTAATTTGGGAGGGTTTGCGGAGAGATACTCATTTTCTTCGGGCGGTGGATCGCACGATGGTGCTAAACACTTTCCACATATGCGACGCGTTGCAGAAAGTGATTCAGAAGATGCGGATGAATTATCTTCTACATCGAACTCTGATGTTGAAGAATCCGAAGATGATGACGATGAATTTGAAACAAACCTCGTTCAGCAGAACAATGAAGATGATAATCATGGGCAAGGAAGCGATGATGACGACGACGATGATTATGGTGATGAGACAAACAAGTATGAGAATGATGAAGAGGGCGACAAAAACCACTCGGATTCTCAAAAGGGAAGCAGCGGTGATACTCTCAGCGAGGAGCAGTCGATGCATTCGCAAAAACGTTTCCCGCGACGGAGCAATTCATCATCGTTTTTGACGAAGAACCTATACGATCAACGGGACGAAGAGATCACCAGTCACGCAGTTTTGGTTGCATTAGCTGATTTAGCCGTGGATCCTTCGCCACGAGTCGCGAGCTGTGGGCAATCCGCACTTTTGTGCTCGAAGTTGCATTCTAAACACCCAATATCGTTAGCGGCCACTCGAGCAGAGACATTTGGTGCGAAACCCGGGAGGCAAGCGAGAATCCAACGTGAGCGTATGCGAAAACGCGACGATTCACAGAGAAAGACCAATGAACTGCTCTACGGTAGCAAATTTGGCCCGAAAGGCGTTGGAATGAGTAAAGAAAGCAAGGGTCGCATTGTTGAAGCCTCTAAAAGTCTGAAGCGCACAGATTCTTGGTCGAGTCGTTTGTTTGAGAAGGGTAGACGATTGCTCGGTTCATCGCCGCAAGGTTCGCATGGCTCACTCGATCTTCACAACATCGATAAAAGCAAGGATGGTATTGGAAGCTCTCCAGAAAACAATATGCTGCAACGAACAGCATCCGAGCGATCGGGAGATCCACGAAGCCTTGGACGACTCTCCATCGCATCTCGAAGTTCTATTTCAATCAACACGACAGCAGAGGCGTTTTCTGGTGGCGATAGACCAGCAAATTCGCCGCCGGCACCGAGCGTCTTGGCTCGATCGTCGGCGATGATGCAATCGCCGCCACAATCGCCCCTCAGGCGCGTCGCAAGTTCTTTGTTCAACTCTTTCAAATCCTCGGGATCGAATCCGGACATAGCACGAGGAGACTCGGAGGCACTCGCGAGAAGTGTCAGTGGCAGAGTTGCTCGTATGTCTTTGAACGACGAAGAGATGCACTTCAGCAACTCACCGAGAGCCAGAAGATCTTTGTCAATGATGGGAGGTCGCAGTGACAGCAGCGATAAGCTGGTGCTCGCGAGACAGGACTCGAACGATTCAGCAATCGAGAACAAGCAAAACAATCCTAAGTCTCCGACTTCGACTTCAAGTAATGACGATTTATTCAACTTGGCCGAAGACGAAGCGTCTCTCCAAGGAAAACCGGCGAAACCTCCTATTTCTAGGCTGTTTGAGGCGTCACGAGAACACTTTTCGAAATCGCTCTTAGAACCAGAGGAAGATAATACGACGGATTTTGAAGACGATGATCGAGATTCAGGAGATAGCGACAGCGACCAGGGAACGTTTAGCGATGCCGATCGAGATTCGCACGATGATTTTAGCGATGGGGGGTCATCAATCGAGGAGGAATACATGTACGCGTACGGAAGCTCCTTCGCTCAGGCGAGACGGGATGCAAACTCCAATTTCAACGCTTTCAATGGCAACGCCGGAGTAAAAAATGAAGAATTTTTCGATGGCGATTATGCAGACGCATCAAGCTCCAGATACCATCACATTGATGATTACTCCTACGAGGGTGCGACGCTCTCGCAACGCCAACAACGTCAAGAAATTATTCTTGAACCATTTCGTCGTCGAAAGCGTCGACAAAGTGCAGCTGACAGAAGTTATCGAGGTAAAGAGCGGGCCTCGCAAAATTTGGTTGATTTTACGAACGTCATAGCGTCGCATGAAAATGTTCAGAACTCAAGACATAACGCACCAACCGCTGTTGTGATGCATCCTTTGTTACCCCACATTGCATCTTCGGGCGGTAAAGGATTGATACGTGTCTTTGATTACGCTTCGAAAACGATTATGAATGCCTTCGATGCACAACTCCCCACGAGATCAGCAACGCAATTATCACTTATAAATCAGCTCGATGATGCCATGTTGCTTTGTGCCGGGTCAGATGGAAGCGTCAAGTTATGGCGAGACTATTTTCGAAGAGGCGAAGAGACTCTTGTCGCGGCTTGGCGAACGCTTAAATCTCGCCCGAGAGCGTACAAAACCCACGGAACATACAGCACGGAAGATATGGCTGATTGGCGACATCACCATTCAAGTCACCATCCAAAGAATTCGAAAACGAATGCCGTAGTTCTTTGGCAACAAGCCGCGGGATGTCTTTATTCAGCCGGAAACACGCTCCCGAACCCTATTTTGAACGTCTGGGACGCGTCTCGTGAGTTATGTCTTGAATCTTTGGTGACGCCAGCGGCCGCAACTTCCTTAGCTGCCGAAGGTGCACTTTTAATGGTTGGTACAAACAATGGGAGCGTGTTGTCTTACGATTTACGAACTCCAGCTCGTTTGTTGAGCGCTATTCAAACTCACGGAGACCCTGTAGTTTCGATTTTGCTTCAACCTGGAAGTGTTGGGAACTTAGTAACTACCGGGTCATCCTGTGGTGACGTGCACTTTTGCGATTTGCGCAACGCAGCGAAGCCATTCTTCATGTTAAATGTTTCTGGAAAGCCAATCACTGGACAGGATTACGAAGGAGGGACGATTTTGGATGGTAACGAAATTGATTCTGTCGGGGGCGTCAGTGGTGCAGCGAAGACGAATCAGCCGTCTCCTTTGGGTGGAGGAGGAAGTAGACAAAACTCTCTGTCATCGGGAAAGAAGAGATTACTCACTACACTCATCTCCACGCCGGTGGCACCGTGCATCATAGGAGGTACAACTAGAGACGCCATTAAAATTTGGGATGTCGAAGGGAATGAAATTGGGGAAGTGTTATACACGAATAAGACGACGAAAGCGCGCCTCGGTGCTATTTCTGCCATGGCGTTTCATCCGAACCAAATGGCATACACAGCTGGCGATATTCGCGGCGCGACGACTGTGTTTGGAATGTCCGAAGATGTACTCTAAATGTAGCAAAATTGTATTTCTAATATTATTAAAGTATCTAAATACTATTAAGCGTGCCAATCTATTTATTGCCCGCATTCTTCGAGGAAGGTACGTTTTCGTTTTTAGCATGAAGAACTTTATCCGTACACGACGCGTGAACCCCTACACCTAGCATTTCGCGTACCATGGTTTCGGCCTTCGACACCGTTTCTTTATCAAATTTAGTTGCACTCTCGAATCCGATATTACCTTCACTTTCGCCATCGCGAGCCTCAACGACGGAGACGGCTTTCTGTATTGCCTCTAGAACGTGAGAAGAATGCTCGCTCAAGATTCTTGAGCAGCCCCTTTCAGACGCTTCACCAATCGAGAGCAAGTGAACAAAAGTTGAAATCGCTTGCGCCTTGAGCTCCTCTCGGTACCTCTCTGCGGCGCGCTTGGATGTTACGTGACCACCATCCTCTTCAAGCTCTCCGTCGATTTTACTATACTGCTTCTCGCTTTGGACTAGCGCTTCAACGACGACTCGGATACAATCAACGTAGGAAAAATGGTTCAAAAACGTACGAGACACTCGCGAAATAGCCGCAAGAGATTCTCTACGAATTTTGAAATTCTCGCTCGTTTTAATCAGAGTAAGTAAAAGCCGAGTGAGAGTGACACCGGCGTTGTTGCTGCTGCCAATACTTCCTCCAAATGCCTCGTTAGAAATCGCATCTTGGTTTTCGAATAAGATTTTGATGGCGACGCAGGAATTCCATTGCGTTTTTGACGATCCTGTAGATACGCACGAAAAGAGTGCTTCGCAAATCAATTGAAGCGTCTCATCCTCCAAGTCACGAAACTTTGCAATATGTCCGAGCCCTCGAGCCACGTTCGCGCGCACTTTGTCTCCCTTCGAAATAGACCATTCGTGGAACAAGTGCGTCAATTCTTTTTCAATAGATGCATCATCACTATCATCTGCCGAAGGCGGCGGCGATGGTAATCTTGAAATGCACAAGGCGATGTTTGCGGCGCACAAAGACGCATTCATTTCCAGCGTCTTTGAGAAATCTTGATTCGTCCTTTCTTGATTCATGGCGTTCTTGACGCATTTTAACGCGCTAAAGAGAATCTCGTTCATTCCGAAATATTTTGGATCCAAGATGAGAAGTGATGCGAGCGTTCGCATGGCTTCAGCGCGAGTCGCGCTCGGATAGCGACGATATTTTTCTCGCAAAATTTCCAGTGGAGCTTCAAAAAGTGCTTTGATTCGAGAAATTTCCGCGGAATCGTTACTGCCTGATTGTATATCGGTAATCACAGACTCTGTCGCTTCGCTTACACACCTCAAAGCAGCGATTTTCACGAGTTGCGTGACTTCATCGGATCGTGCGTTCGAAAGGCAAGATGGGAGCCCTTTGTCGATAAAATTACACCAAAGCGTGCGGCGAATTTCCTCGCAAAAGAGGAAATCACCAGAACTGCCGTTCTTCTTTTTAATTTTCTGAAGGACAGCCGCGAGAATCGAGCATTGCAATTTTACGCTCGCGTGCATGATTTTCTCGCAAGCAACTTTGCTCGCTCTCGAAGAAGATTTCGCCAAAAAATTCGTCTTCAAAACGTCCGGCGAGAGTTTACAAAAGAACTCTCGATCGGGAAACAAAACTTTTGAAGCGTTTTCAGACGATGCCAACTTTTGCAGCGCTTTAAAAGCTTCGCACGATTCTTGAACCTCTTTATCTATCAAGGAATCGCGCGTGATTGATGCACCCGCTTTCGTCCATAAAGCTTCGCACGCCCGCAAAAACAGCGACATTTCATCTGCGGTGTATTTTCTGGCTTTCAAGCTCGGCGGTTTGAGAGAAGACAAAGTATTATAGCCTTCCAAACTTTCAAAACCGATTTTCGCACTCAAAATCAATCCAAGACACCGAATTATTGGTGCTTCTTTGTAAAATGCAGTCACAACCGCGCTGCTTGGTAACGAGGAATACTCAACTAAAAGTGCGGATTTGACAGAGTTTACGAGCTGCGGTACCAGTCGCTTCGGCAATCTCAAAAACGGCAAGGAATCGACCACTTTCTCTGTCAAGAAGCTTAACCAGCTTATCCATTTGTCAGCGCTGACAACAGTATTTTTACTCGGCGCTGGTGCGCCAGGAAAACGTCGTCGAGCGTCGTGCTCTGAGAGTCTGGTCCACGCGTACGAAATCGTTTCGCACAGCGCTACTGCATTTTCCCCCACGTTCATCGATACCGTAGAGAACCCCGAAGAAGCTCTACGCGACGACAAGGAGGACTGAGCACCCACAGCGCTACGGCGACCGCTGACACTCTCGTCCTCCTTCATCTCTGCCATTGCTAAATATTTCTTGGCTTCGCTGGAGTCTAACAAGGAAATAATTGCAAAGCACGCCGCCGAACGAACCAACGCGCTTCGTTCGAAAACCATCAACTTTTCGAGCGTTTTCTGTGACGCGAGAAGGCTGCTGCTCTTCTTTTTCGGTGCTGGAGAAAACTCTCGAGGGAATACTATTTGCCATCTCGAACACATTCCCGATGAATTTCTTTTGGCTATGTATCCCAACGCCGCGAGCGCCTCGATTTTCAAAAGTTCAACCGGGCCGGTCGCCTCTTTCGTCGTTGTTTCTGCTCTTGCGGTTAATGCTATGGCACTTGATCGTGGTAAGCACCAATCGAAATCTTCCGTAAATACACCGTTGTACACATCAGCATTCGTCGTCTTTCCTCCATCATCCTCTTCTCTTATTCTCGCGCCTTCGTATTCATAATACGCGCACTCCCTCAACAAGACAGTCACGAGGGCGTCCATCTCACGTTCTGGCCAAATCGTGAGCGTCGCGCACGCTTTTATCGCTCTAGCTACACACGCGGCGTACCACTGTTTCTCTTCCAGTATTTTTCTTCCATCGCCAGCAATGTTACCGTTCTCACAGCTACGATCTTCATCGTCACACTCTTTAAGCGTTGCCACCGCGTCTATCAAAATCTCTTTCGCGAGCGACCTCGAAACGCTTTCGATGTCGCCGATATTGTCTTCGTTTTCGTTTTCCTCATCAAACGTCGACGCCGCGTTGTCGTTCCCTCTGCTACTACTACTATTATCACTACTGGTGTTGTTCAACACCCGTCCTATATTCAACACTGTGCTCCCGAGCGCGTGCGCGACGAGCGTTCGCGTTCGCCGATGATGATGACGACGACGACGACGACGACGACCGCAACATTTCGATTTTCCATCTGCTTCTGCTTCTTCGAGTTGTTGTCTTTTCAACGAGATTTTCAAAAATCTCAACTGCGCGTTTACCAATCTCAACGAACTCTCCGCCAAAGCTAACGATTCCTCGACGTTAAAACCCGTCGACGGAGAAGAAGAAGACGCGGCGTTGTCGGTGCACTCCGCGCAGTGTCGCTCTAAAAAAGCTTCCTCTTCTTCATCGTCGTCAAAAGTTTCCACCTCGCGTCGGTCGGTTCGTTTTCCTTCACTCTCGACGAGAAAAAGTTCAGAGATTTTCCTTCTCGCGTTCTCCGCGTTGGTCGCGAGCAAAGAAGAGAGAGACGACGAAGAGGAGGACGACGTTTTGGTGCCACCAGAACCCTTCCGCTCCGTCGTCGTCTCCTCCTGATTCTTCTTCTCCGAGACGCCGACGAATCCACCACCCATCGTGATATGTCTCGTATTGTTTTTTTCTAGCGAAAGTGCAGTTTTTCTCTCTTTGACTTTTTTTGTTTCTAAATTTTTAGGGTTTCGGATTTTTCAGGTGTTTTCTCTCTTCTTTTTCCGAGTTTGTGTTCGGGAAAAGAAACGGGAGAGAAAAAGAAGAAAAAGAAAAGTCATGTCTCCAGCAGCGGCGCAACAGCAACAACAACAACAACGAGCGACTACTGCTACGAAACAAAAGAAAGAGCTGGTGGATTTAGAGTGCGACGACGAGTTCGAGGAGTTCAACGAAGAAGGTGCGCGCGTCGTTCGTTTCTAGGGATAGTTTTAAGTATAAAATGAGAGAGAGAGATCCGTTTTTCTTTTCTCTTTTCTTTCTCGCGCGCGATCTCTCTCTCTCTCTCTTTTCTACCTCTTCTCTCGCGCGGCGCGAGAACACTAAACTGACTCACTTGTACGCGACTTTACGACGACGAACGACAGAGTGGACGAGAGAAAGCGAGGAGAAGGAAGACGTGGCGCAGTGGGAGGACGATTGGGACGACACGGAAGCGGACGATTTCAAGACGCATTTGAGAGAGGAGTTGAAGAAGAACATTCGAAAATAATATTTTCAGCGGTACACTAATAATAGAAGAATGGCGGCTGCTTCTCCGTCTCCGTACTCTGCGATTGCAAAGATGCGGCGAGAGTTTCCGCAGTCCTACGTCATTCAGTTAGCGACGGTGAATAGTCAAGGGAAACCGAAAGTGAGAAGCGTTTTGTTCGAAGACTTGAATAGGAGCGAGAAAGAGGAGGTGCTCATATCGATGAAATGTTCCGCGAAGTCAAACAAGTTTGCCAACGCTATCGAAGAAGGAAAGACGACGAGCGATGCGGAAGTGTGTTGGTGGGTAGAAGATTCAAATGTCCAATGGCGCTTTAGCGGGAGAGTAGATCTCATCTCTGACGGAGATGAAAGACGTCGTCTTTGGGATCACATGAACGCGGGCGGGAAAGGTCAGTTCTTATTACCTCAAGATGCGGGGGAGATGCAACGTTCAACGGAGGAGTTGAGAGAGAAACAAATAGAAAAGCTGAATTCGTTCGGTAACGATCAAAGTGCCGCTTTTGATGCCCCGATGGAGGATTTTTTAGTCTGCGTCCTCCGATGCGAAGAGATCGATTACTTAAATCTTGGAACTTTAGAGAGGAGAAATTGGATTTACGACGTCGAAAAAGCGTCTTACGATTTACGAAAAGACGGCGTGTGCGTCCCGGTCGTCTCATCCGTAAAAAATGCTTAAACAGTAATGCATAAGTAGTAAAGCTAGAATTTTTATACAAATACATACAGATTTTTACCTATATACACGAGCTACGTACTATCAAACAAACTAGTGATGTTCTTTTAAAAAATCAAAAGGAGAGATCCACATACGAGTGCGCGTTGTGCAATACGTACGAAGGAACGAAATTTTCCAAAACTTCTCTCTCGACGTTCGCGAAATACGACAAAGTCTCCAAATACGCGACTAATTTGCGCACATCGTCTGGGAACGCGTACGTTCGCTCCAAGTTCCCTTTTTGGGTAGTGTTTTTGGGAGTGCTCACAATTCTGCTTCCTGGCTTGGGAGGCTTTACGTTTGCGTATCTTGAAAGTTTTTCCTCTCTTCTCTTCGTGGCAATCGCAGCAATTTTTGATTTGATTTCGAGGCCAATGGAGGCGATGTGCTGCGTGAGTGTTTTGCTTCCGTTAAACTGCGCACATAAGCTCGCGATGCCTACGATGATGGCAGACACGTCGTATCTAAAAAGGCTCCTTCCGCTAACCTCGCTCGCGACGAGAATTTTCAAATCTTCCGAGTATTCGACGTTTGGAAAGACATATTTCTCGAGAAATACGAAAAGCACATCCGCAACGTTAATTTTTTGCGCGTCCAATTCATCAATTTTCACGTACGTTTGCAACAGAGGCGTTTGGAATCCAATACTTTTTAACTTATCGCTGAGTTCCTCGTAAAATTTCGATTGCGAGGGTGACAATTTGGCGTCCAATGCGTGCTGAGTCTCGTCGCACAACGTCGCGTCATTCACATTCTCAATCGCTTTTACCAAAGTTCCAGAATCAATCTTTGCGCTCGAATTTAATTCCGTGTTCACGAACGTTCTCAACAGTAAACACGCACCGATACCGTGCAAATCTTTGCAAAAATTCTTCACGAAGGCTTCGTCCAAATTTGGTAAGCGAGAGCCCTCTCGTCCGCCTTGGCCTACACGCACCAACGTTTTCGCAACGAATGCGCCAGCGACGCACTCCCTCAAACTTTGAGCGACAATGTTCGTCAATAAATCATCCATCGCGCGTAAACCAGAAACTCCAATCGCTTTATTCATTATTTTAAACGTACTCAAACTCAATTTTTGCCTATCAGTTTTCATGAAATCGACCCATGCAAATCGATTGGGAAGAAAAATCATAGTTTCGTCGATGTATTTCGGTTGAGACGTCAGTTGGATTAATTTTCGAACGATTCTACCCATGTACGTTTGCGAATCCGGTTCGTATTTCGTGGGAGGAAATAACGGTATTCCAAATGATACCGCGTGTGGCATCGAAGTGGTCCCCGCGTTCCCGCCGACGGATGGACTTCCCAAAGCACGCCGTTCGCGCTCGACACAAAATTGGTTCACTCTTGCCAACTCTTCTCGCCACGCTTTCAATCCTCGCACGTTGACATAATCTTGAATGTACTCAAAGGCACTTTTGAAAGCGTCGAGCCTTTCAACGCACGAGATGAGTTTCTCTTTGAACACTCGCGCGGAATCTCGATCGTGGCCTTCAAATCTGCATTCCTCGTCGAAAAGTTTTGCCAATCGTCGCGCTAACTGCTCGCGAATGCCATCCTCTAAAAGTTTCCTCGGATCGAGTTCGATGACGCCGACGAATGTCTTTTCCATCGCTAAAATACCTCGCGCAAACGCGGCTATATTGTGAGTTGTTTGCGCCAGTTCCTCTCTCGTTTCCAATTTTGCGTACTCGATGAGTTCTCGCTTCTCAATCGTTGCGGGTAAGTTTGTAAGCTCTGACGTTCGTAAACTCGCCACTTTTTCGTCTAATATTTTGAAGACGGATTCAGGTATGACGGTCAATATCGTGCTCGCGTAGGATGCAATTTCTTTGCTGTAAAATTTTGAACAAGCATCAACATCTTCGCTACGCTCGTCGCTCGAAATGCGCATGAGTGGCATCTCGAGCACTGAGCGTAGTTTAAGCAGCAAAGAACGCACTTTAGAACACGCGAAGGGATCTTGTTGCACGCGGCTACGCAACGCTTCGCGTATAGAATCTTTAACTGACCACGCGTACGAGGCGTCTGAAACGGCGGTGATGGTATTCAACGTTTTTTCACCGACGCTCGCTGTTTTCAACATGACATCTAAAAACTGTCGAGCCTCGGCGATGTACGTTTTCGCTTGAAGATTGGTGTTGATGGAATGAAAGCTGTCGACTTCAAGCAACGCGGAGGAAAGTTGCTGAATCGTTTTCGAAGGTTGCGTGTGCTCCAACTGTTCTATTTGCTCAGCGATGTGCGCAAACCAGTGCGTCAAATTTTCATCCTTCTTCTCGAAAAACTTTGTCAACGTCTCTGAACCGCCAAAGTAGCGCGACAGTTCAGAAATTCTCGACGAAGCCTCATTTCGCGCGTTTTCCCACCGAGTATTTTTATCTTTTAATAACTTAGAGTACGTGAGTTTCGTAACACGTTCAATCTCGGCGACGTCAAGCAAAAGTTCCATCTGCCGTTCCATTTTCGGCGCGTAATACGAAAACGAGGACGATAAGTCCGTATTTTTTGAAACGTTGTGCAGCAAACACCAGCGCAGCCAGTTATTGGCATCTCGCAGACTATCGAGAATCAAACTTTCGTTATCGAGAACGAATTTCTCGTCGACGATTTTCCTCTTTGCAAAAAACGAGCCGAAGACTTTCGAGATCTCGTTGAATTTTCTGTCACACCGTTCGCACAATTTCTGCACGTTCTTTCCGTTCAAGGCGATATTCAGAGCTTCGTTTGCCGCCTCGCATCGTTTCCACGCGATTCGTAAATCCATCGTTTTACCGTACGTCCAATTGACGATCCAATTATCAGCGAAATGTTTCTCCACAATCTCTCTCATTACTTCTGGTTTATCCATTAACGTTTCCGGAGAGAACCACAAGATGGACACCAACAAAGACGCCTGTTGCGACAACGCCATAGACCGATGATCGGGGTCTGGATAATATTCCGAGCAACAGTTGTAAATATCGTCCGAACGAAGCTTTCCAATTACAAGCGACAACGCTCGTTTCGGCATAGGAAACCTCGAGAAGTAAGTGTCGTGCGGATACCCGCTCGGGAAATTGCTCTCTAAGGTACTATCACTATTGCTATTGTTGCTATTGTTACTGTTGTTACTGCTGCCGCTACTGCTACTCGTGAGAGTACTACTTCCTAACCACGACGATATCGAGGACGACAAAGAAGCGCCGTATTTCGTCCTCTCCGTCAATTTCACCACGTCTTCAAACTGCGCCAAAGTCGCGTCGTATGAATACGCGGTTCCATCGCCAGCATCGTACGCGATTTTTTTACAGCGATAATAAGCCACAACTATGCGCTCTTTCACTTCGTAATCGAACGTCGTATCTATTGATAATAAAATTTGCCCGAACAACGCCATCGCTTCGGGTAAAAGCTGTTTCCCGTCTCTGTTCGTCAAAAGCGTCTCGATCGTCTCACTTCCGTATACGCCAACATCCACGTCCTCGGCAAATTTCAAGAACGCTTTGTGCCAAATCGTGACCGCGTTGAACGCCAAATAATACCTTTCTAAAAGCTTATCGTACTTCTTCTTGAACTCCATATCCAACCGTCTCGCTGTCGGCGATTTCGAGATTGAATGTTCAATCTTTTCCGGCGTTTCTAAATACTTGAAATCGAACAAGATTGCTTTGTATTTATTCGTGGCATCACTACTACTACCAGTCCTGCTCGTTTTCCACTCTTCCGGTACGACGCGCGATAACAGTCGCAACTCGCATATCAGCGCCTGCGCTTTCGAAACCAAGTGGGAGATATCTTCGATGCCACTTTTCGTGTTCACGGAAGTTTGAAAAGCGGAAGTTGTATTATTACCAGTAAGCGCAGCATTCGTTATTGTATCTTCTTCTTCTTCTTCTTCTTCTTCTTCTTCTCCTTCTTCTGTTTCTTCAGTGCGCAATCCAGGCGCGTCATCACCGCCCTCGCTGCCGTCCTCATTCTTCTCCTCACTCTTCTTCTCGTTAAATTCAATTTTCTCAATTGGCAAACGCGGAGGAGGAGGAGGAGGAGGAGGAGGAGGTGGTGGAGGTGGTGGCGGCGGAGGCGGAGGCGGAGCAGGAGGAGGAGGAGGAGCAGAAGGAACGGGAGCATTCATCTCCTCCTTCTCTTCCTCCTTCCCGTCGTTATTAACGCTCGTCATCTAACGACGCTCCCTCGTTAATCATCAAATTCATGCGTGCGAGTGTTTCTCTGGAGAAGAAGAGACGAAAAAGTCAAAGCAAAAAGAAGTTTTTGAAAAAGAAAAAAAACGCGATCAGAAGCTCCGCACTTTGATACACACGCACAGACACACACACTTACACACACACGAAGGGATAGAGAGAGAGATCTACCCACACTCGCGCGCGCAGTAGTCATTATTGCGTCTTTCTTTCTTTTACGCACATATATATACATATATAAGAAGTAGAGAACGATGGCGGTGCAACAACAAATCGCAGCATCTTCGTCTAAAGTTGGGGAACGCTACGCCGACGACAAACTGAAACACGACATTCGCATCTCAAACATGACGGCGGCGAAGAAGCTCGCGGACGCGATTCGGACCTCGTTAGGACCGAGAGGCATGGATAAGATGATGGTTTCGGAGAAGAACGACGTGACGATTACTAACGATGGCGCGACTATTTTGTCAAAGATGAAAGCGACGCATCCGGCGGCGAAGATGTTGGTGGAACTGTCGAAATCGCAAGACATTGTCGCCGGGGACGGGACGACGTCTGTCGCGGTTTTGTGCGGAGCTTTGCTGAATAAATGCATCGCGTTACTCGCGAGGGGTGTGCATCCGACGGTTATTTCGGATTCGTTGGCGTTGGCGTGCGATGAGGCGTGCAAGTTGACGGAGACGTTTGCGATTCCGGTCAACATTCACGACAGGGAACAGTTGATAAACGCGGCGACGACGAGTTTAGGAAGTAAAGTCGTCGCGCAGTATTCGGACGTGTTGGCCCCGATCGCGGTAGATTGCGTGAGCAGGATTTTGGACGACACGAGACCGGATCTAGTGGATTTGAGAGACGTGAGGTGCGTGAGAAAGCAAGGCGGGACGATCGATGATACCGAGTTGACGGAAGGCATCGTGTTTGACCAAAAAACGGCCAAAGGAGCCGGAGCCGGGATTCATACCGTAGAGGACGCAAAAATAGCGCTGATTCAGTTTTGCATCAGTCCACCGAAAACGGACATGGAAAATAACGTGATTGTGAGCGATTACACGCAAATGGATAGAATTTTAAAAGAGGAGAGAAATTACGTCATCGGTTTGATCAAGAAAATCAAAGCGACTGGGTGCAACGTTTTGTTGATTCAAAAATCAATCTTGAGAGATGCGGTGACCGAGTTGGGCATGCATTACTTGCAAAAAGCGAAGATTATGGTCATCAAAGACGTGGAGAGAGACGAGATTGAATTCATCGCGAAGACGTTGAAGTTGCAGCCGGTGGCGCATCCGGAGCAGTTGACGCCGGAAAAGTTGGGAAGAGCCAAGTTGGCGAAGGAAGTTGTTTGCGGGAAATCGAAGGTGGTCAAAGTGACTGGCATTGAAAACATGGGGAAAACGGTTTCAGTCATCGTTCGAGGTTCGAATCAGTTGGTTTTAGAAGAAGCGGATCGATCGTTACACGACGCTTTATGCGTCATCAGATGTTTGGCGCACAAGCAGTTTTTAATCACCGGCGGAGGGTCGGCGGAGATTGAGTTATCTGTGAGGTTAGGACAGTGGGCGCGAACGTTATCTGGAATGGAATCTGTCTGCGTGAAAGCGTTCGCGGAAGCGTTGGAAGTCATTCCGTACACTTTAGCCGAAAATGCTGGGTTGAACCCGATCGAAATTGTCACGGAGTTGAGAAACAAGCACGCCATGTTGGGCAACGTCCACGAAGGGATCAACGTGAAGAAAGGGACGGTGAGCGACATGAGAAAAGAAAACGTTTTGCAGCCACTTTTAGTGACTACCTCAGCTTTGAGCTTGGCCACAGAGTGCGCGAGAATGATTTTGAAGATTGACGATATATGCCCGGTCCGATAATAGCGAGAAGATGTGAAGATGAAGGTGCGAGAAAACAAGAGAGATAGAGAGATGATGGATTCTCGTCGACGAATATAATATAGATACGTATTGTAGATGAACAAATGTAGAAGTAAGAGCAATAAAAGTACTACCACGAAGATTATATATATATATATATACGTGTGTGTATCAATGATATATAACAAACAAAAGGCTAGGGACAATATAAGATTATAATATAGCTACTATATGAGATAAGAATCTTTCTCTCTCTCTCTCTGCTGAGAAGAAGAAAACTCGCTTTTTGTGTGGTTTTTTTTCTCCTCTGCTCTCTCCATTTACTTTCTCTCTTCCAAGTTGACTAAGCACGCCGCGCCACCGCACTTGGCCAACAAATCCTTGGTGATATCCGTCGGGTTTTGCGCCGCGTGCGGATGTTCCGACCCTCTGTACACTTTCAAGTGTCTAAACACTTCTCGACCCATTCTGTTTTTCGGTAACATGCCTTTGATTGCTTTTTCGACGATGCGTTCCGGTAATCTCTCTTGCAAGTGACGGAACGTCTCGATTTTCATGGACCCAGGTCTACCGGTCGTGGAAAAGTTTCTGTACAACTTCTCCTCGAATTTCTTCCCCGAAACGACCACTTTCTCAGCGTTGATGACGACCAAGTTCACGCCAGTCGTAAAAGACGGGTGGTACGTAGCCACGTTCCCACCTCTCAAATACGTCGCCGCGACGGACGCCATTCTACCGAGTCTCAAATCCGTCGCATCGACGACCACCCACGGCTTGCGCGAATTATCCACGTCTTCAGCTTTCGGGTAATACGTTTTGTTGAAAAAGTCTGCGCCCTTTTTATCGATGGAAACCCCCTCCGGAGTGTTTTGCAACGACCTACCGCGCAAAGCAGACATTGGCGTCACCAAAACCTCTTTCCTCGTTTTCTGGGCGGATTTTTTGAACGCGCACGTGTTACCAATAAAAGACGACGTGGATGCTAAAGCAGACATGATTAAGTCGTGGAGTTAACTTTTCTTTATTCGAATTTACGATGTGATTCCAAAGATTTGCTTCGTATGATGTATGTTACGATACACACGCGCGTTTAAGAATGACGATTCTCGCGTAAAATAACCTCACAGGGGCAGAGGGGATAAGAATTTTTTTTTCGTTTTTCTTTTTTTTTTCCTTGCAGCAGCTTTTGGCAAGGAAGGGGAGAGAGAACTTTGGCAGACGACGTCGGACGTGGAGAGCCCCCCACAAACCCAGCTCTTGCTTGCCCCCTGCCCCGGTCATGTCATGGTCATGTTTTGGTAGCATCGCATTTCACATTTTAAAAAACAAACTAAAAAACTACGTGCCGCGAGCACGGATTGCTCGCTCGCGGCGACTCTATACTAAACTCCAAACTTCTTATTCTAAAAATGATCGTCGTCTGGACCGGGAGATGACGACGACAACAACCAAGCTTCGGTGGAGGAAAACGGGAGCGGCGGAACGAGTCCTCCGGGATTGAGCGGGAACAAGGACGTGTAATATTGGTTTCTTATCGCGACCATGTCCGTGCTTTCGCGAAACTCGTCCAAGGCGTATAAAGCTTTCAAATACCTGGACAAGTTTGTGTAATCGCAGATGCGCTTGTGACTGCACCGGAAGAGGTGATTATAGACCGCGTCGAACCGGATCAGAGTCGTGTAGAAGCAAACGTCGCACAGAGTGAGAGCGTCGTCCCCGAGCAAGAAGCGCGAGCTCGCTAATCTAGAGTCCAACGCGTCCAACGCCGCGAATAGTTTTGCAACCTCGTCGTCTAGAACGTCCTGAGATTGCGCGAAACCTACTTTATACACGCCATTGTTTACGTTTTCGTACAAATAAGCGCACATTTCATCGATTTCTTTCCGTTTCTCTTTTGGATATAACGACGCGCTTTCTTCGTCACTCTCTTTTTTGCTTAAACAATCAAAGAGCCGAATAATATCAGCGGACTCGTTACAGAGTATCTCAAACGTACCACCACTACTAGCGCTAATGAGCAAGGGTGCGGTAGCTCTACCTTCAAATTTAGTCCCGGAAACGTACGAGTATACGTCTCTCAACGTTTCTATGATCATCTCTCGTTGTTGTTCATCATCGGCATCGGGAAAGAAAATTCGCTCGATGGCTTCTTTCGGCACCATCCACAAACCCGTATTCTTGTTAGGTTCTAGATATATTATTTCCAACTGCAAATCCTCTTCATTATTATCATTATTGCTCTTCGTTTTCAAGCGTTTTTTTACCACCTCACTCACTATTAACGTTCGGTGCGCCCAAGGGCACGTTTTCCCGGCGAAAAGATATAGTTTCTTGCCTTTTGGAAAATCAGCGAAATCTTTCACGCGAAATTGCGACTCTGGTCTCGCGTACTTTCCAGACGTTTTATCTTTAGGCGCCAGTTGACTCATCATCACGCCCCACCCGAGATTCCAGACGTTTTTTGCCACGGAAACTAGTATTCCAGGCGGCAGAGACGACGATGTTTTCGTCGTTTTGGCCGCGCATTCCGTTTTCTTCTTTGCTTTTAATAACTGTAAAGCTCTTCTCGTTGTTTTTGGTCTTTTTCTCAACGAAGAAGGAGAATAAGGAGCGTTTAAACGAACGCCTCGTTCGGGTGCGACGAGCATGTTTGGTTATATGTTACAACGAGCTAATTGCTATTCCTTTTAAAACGATTTAAATACATGCGCGCGCGCGCGCGAGCGGGGGCTGCTTTTGATATAAAAAAAGTGTGGTTGTTTGAGATTTTTTGTCTCGTCATTTTTCAGCAGAAGAAGCAGCTTTTTCCTTCTCTCGATTTAACACTTCCATGTGGATCAAAAGACTGTTAATATCAGCCGGCGTGACGCCTCCGACGCGACTGGCCTGACCGATCGTCGACGGACGAACTTTTTCGAGCTTTTCTCTCGCTTCTAACCGCATCGGGATGTCCTTGTAATTAATTTCCGGTGGAATTTCTTTCCCATGTTTACTCAAGTCGCGGTCGATTTGTACTTTTTGTCTCTGGATGAAACCGGCAAATTTGACGCGAATTTCCACGCACTCAGCTTCCCATTTCGTCAAAGGTCTCGGGATCTGGTCAATTCCAGCGTCTTCTTTGTATTCAACGAACTTGTCGTACGTGACGCCTGGTCTTCTCAGAAGCTCTTCCAATGTGAACGACTGTTTTCCTCCGGCGCCGAGATTTTTAGATTGTTCCAAGGCGGCGGCGACGAGCGGAGAGGACTCTTTCAATCGAAATTTTTTCAATCTCGCCAACTCGTTTTCGATCGTATCTCTCTTATCTTCAAACATTTTGAACCGCTCGTCGTCGATCAAGTTACATTCTCTTCCTATGGGCGTTAATCGCGCGTCCGCGTTGTCACTTCGTAAGGCCAATCTGTATTCCGATCTCGACGTTAACATTCTGTACGGCTCGCGCAAATCTTTCGTCACTAAATCGTCAATCAACGTTCCGAGATAACTGCCTTCTCTTTCTAAAATTAGCGGTTTCGTTCCCAACGCCTTCGCGGCAGCATTTGCGCCCGCGACTAAACCTTGCCCGGCGGCTTCTTCGTAACCAGTCGTCCCGTTGATTTGTCCGGAGAAGAACAGGTTGGCAATTTTTTTCGTCTGCAAATCTCTCGTGCATTGGTGCGCCGGTAAGTAGTCGTACTCGACCGCATACGCCGGACGCATCATCGTCGCGTTCTCTAACCCCGGTAATGTTCTCAACAATTCCAACTGTAATCGCTCTGGTAAACCGGTGGAAAACCCCTGAACGTAAATCTCAGGCGCTTTCCTGCCTTCCGGTTCGAGAAAAATTTGGTGCGACTCCTTCTCCGCAAACTTTACAATTTTGTCTTCAATGGAAGGACAATACCTCGGTCCTTTCGAGCTCGCCCACCCGCCGTACGTCGGCGTTTCGTGTAAATTTTCGCGAATAATCTCGTGCGTTCTCGCCGTCGTTCTGGTGAGATAACAGGACATTTGTGGAATGACTAAATGATTCCTCGGATCGAACGAAAAGAACTTGGCGTCCTCGTCGCCTTTTTGTTCCTCGCACTTGGTGTAATCTATAGTCCTGGCGTCTACTCTCGCCGGCGTCCCAGTTTTCAATCGATCGGTTTCAAATCCCAAATTAATCAAGTGCTCAGTTAATCCAACCGAACTGCCTTCCCCGGCGCGTCCGGCGTCTATCGTTTTCCTCCCTACCCAAATCTTACCGTTCATAAACGTCCCGGTTGTCAACACCACCGCTTTCGAGTGAAACTGCATCCCAAAGTGCGTCTCTACGCCAACGCACTCGTCGTTGGAATTCACCAACAATTCAGTCACCATCCCTTCCCGAATGAACACTCTCTCGTTACTCTCCACTTCTTGTCGCATGGCGTTGCTGTATTCCCATTTATCCGTCTGCGCTCGCAGCGCCCACACCGCCGGACCTCGACTGGAATTCAACACTCTTTTTTGTAAGTACGTCTTATCTGCAATCTTCCCCATGCTCCCACCTAACGCGTCGATCTCGTGCACGACTTGTGATTTCGCCGGTCCTCCAATAGCCGGATTACACGGTTGCCACGCTATTTTATCGAGCGACAACGTCAGCAAAAGCGTTCGCGCGCCAACGCGGGCGCTCGCCAACGCGGCTTCGCATCCGGCGTGTCCAGCGCCGACGACGATTACGTCGTAATTTTCCGCGTCCGAAGTGTCCACGAAACCAGAGGATAAGGACGACGAGATTGTCGTCGTCGTCGTCGTCTTATCGAGCGCAGAAGAAGAAGAAGATTTTCTCGTCGTCGTCGTTTTGCGCCGTCGGAGGACACGGACGATGTCGTTCTTCTTTCCGGTGAAAGAAGATCCGAAACCAACGGGAAGTTGTCGTCGAAAAAAAGACGACGAAGTAGAGGAAGAGGGAGAAGAAGATGACGACGACGACGACGAGCGCGGACGAGCGGCGCTTTGCGCCGCCGAACACGAAGATAAAAACATTTCTTTTCTTCTCTCTTTTTTGTTCAAGTAATGCGGATTTTTCGTTCTCTCACACAGAAACAAACAAACAAACAAAAGCGCACGAAGCGTTGTTGCTAAAAGGTAAGCATACATCACGAGTAAAGTCGCATGTATTTTATAAAATAATCTCTTAAAAGTTACAGCGCACAAGTGTTGAGAGTAAGTAAGCGTATCACAAGTAAAATCGTATATTTTAAGCTCTAGTTACAAATTGTGGTTGTTATCGTGGAATAAACTCTCTGAAAATCGCGCGACGAATAACATTACTTCTTGCCCTCTTGCGCCTCGATGGTTTTGCTCGTGAACGCGAAGTCGATGTCCTTGCCGTTCTTGAACGCGCTCGTGTCGTACCACTTGTGGCCGAATTTGGTGCCGTGTTCCATCGGTTCGCCGTTTCTCTTAAACTTTCTCAAGTTGCTGACTTCGCCTTGGACCAAACCCAAGTTGACGGCCATTTGGATCGGGTTTAAGGTACCGCACACGAACGGTAAGAAGATGGCGGAGACGCCAGAGACGCCGATGAAGAGACCAAGGGTCCACACCTTGATGGCGCCGGCGTTTTCGGCGGAGAACAAGTCGTAGGCAAACGCCGGCGAGGTCGCCGCGAGCGTCGCCAAGGAGGTGGAGGCAATCAAGGCTTTTTCCTTGACAGATTCCTAGATGTATGGAAAGCGAGAACAGAGAGAGAGAATAGAAAGTACCGCGTGAGTTTCTCGTGTGCGCGAGAGAAAGAGAAAGAGAAAAAGAGAGAGATAAGAGAGAGAAAGTCCGCCCGATCATCCAGGAAACACGCGCGATTGAAAGAAAACGCTCTCTCGCTCGCACATACACTTTTGACAGACAGATACGGACAAAAGCGAGAGCAAGAGAGCAAAAAAAACAAAATCGAATCATCGAAAAGAGAACGCACCATCGTTTGCTTAGAGACCGCGTTGACTTGGACCTGTGGTAATCAGAGAGAGAGAGAGAGAGGAAAGAGAGAGCGGGTAAGTAACCGCGAGCGAACGAGTGCAGAGGAAGGAAAACGGAAGGAAAAAAGAGGCCGAAACACAAATTCGACGATCTCCCCAGAAAAAGAGAGAGAGAGACCGAGTTTTTCTCGCGTTTTTTTCCTCGCAGAAAGACGACGACAGAACGAAGACGACGACGCGCACCGCTTGACATCTTTGAATCTTCTTTTGCGCTCTGTTCGTTCTCAACGTTGTCGTTTGGCTGCGCGCGCAGAGGGAGGACGATTGGACGGCAAACATATTTTATTTGTATTAGTTTACTATGTGTTATCTTTGTGAGGGGGGTGTCGATTACTCGCCACGAGGAGCTTCTAGTATTTCCTCGGAGAGTGGTGGGACCCTCACGCGAGCTCAGAAGCTCTCGGCTCTCTGAACCACGGGGCCCTCTATTCTGGTCGGAACGCGTGAGATGAGAGAGAGGCTTGTTTTTTTTTTTGGTTAACGTTTACCACCTCATTTCCCGGGAGGAGAAGTCCAAAAAAACAGAGAGAAGATACGTCTCTCTCTTCGTATTTAATATCGCTCACACACACGCCCAGAGCGCGCGCGCGCGTTTAAAAAAAAAGAAGAGCGATGATTTCATCGATCGCGTCGCAATCCAGAGTCGCCGTCGCGGCATCGGTTCGAAGACGAGAGAGAAGGACGAGCTCGGCGAGAGCGTCCACGACGAGTGGTGGTGTTTTTGAAGATGGATGTTTTTCACCGTCGTCGTCCTCGTCTTTGTCTTTGTCTTTGTCGAGAGAAGAAGGAAGAGAAAACGTCGCGAGAAGAGATGTGAGAGCGCGCGCGATGCCACCGCCGTCTTCGTCTTCGCATCCGGCGGAAACGCTTTTGGATGAATCGAGAGCGTTGTACGAGCGAGGCGAACGAATGCAAGGGTACAAGAAGCTCGAACAAGCGATGAAGCTCGACGAGGACGCTTCTCTCCCAGTGCGAAGAGAGATTCGATATCAGGCGATGTGTTGCGTGGCGGCGTTTGGAGACGTAGAAATGGCCAAGCAGTATTTGAGAGAGATGGAGTTGTTGGGATTGCCGTACGACGTGGCGATTAACGATCCGTCGTTGATGAGGATGGAATCGTCGGCGTTGATGCGAAACCAGTTGAAGAAGTTCGCGTCCGGGAGCGAGAAGAGTTTCGGGACGGTGCAAAGAGAGGTGTACGAGAGAACGAAAAGGACTTTGCCTGGTGGGCCAGGAGGAGACGCGCCGGTGGTGAATAAAGGTTTGATGGAATTGGAGATTGACGATAACACGGACGCGTCTGTAGGTGGGATTGCAAAGAGAGTCGGCGGGGTTGTGTTGGCGAGCATCGGCGGCTTCGCGCTCTTGTTCTTCGCCGGTTTGAAATTGATCCAAGAGAGCGGATATTAGCTTAGTTTTTTCTTTAACGTTATTATTCGAATATATATGCTATTGATAGTGGAGTTGTTCTTGTAATTTGCACAAACGCGCTGAAAGCTATGATGATATTTTTTTTATTACAAATCGTGATGTTCACTTGTTCAGTATATTTTATTTTACACTCGATCAACGCGGCGAAGGCTGACGGTTCGACAACGAGGAGACGCGTTCGTCACCTTCGTCCTCTTCGCTCGCTTCAAAACCCAACGCAGCCGCGCTCGCGGGTGGGATGTAATCGCGCAAGATGCCATTTCTGGAAGGTTGTCTCAACTTTCTCAACGCCTTGGCTTCAATTTGTCGAATACGTTCGCGAGTCACCGAGAACACGTTGCCAATCTCTTCCAACGTTTTCACTCTGCCGTCATCTAAGCCGTATCGCAACCGCAACACGTCTCGCTCTCTCGGGTTCAGAGTGTTCAAAACATTTTCCAAGTCTTCCTTCAGAAGCACTTTACCGGAAGATTCTTCCGGGTGCTCCGTGATGTTATCAACCAACGTGTCTTCAACCGTTCGCTTATCGTCATCCGCACCGACCGCTTGCGCCAAGGATACCGGAGCCATGGCAGCTTTCTTGATCTGCGTGATTTTTGATTCGGGCATTTCCATCATCTTTGAAATTTCCTCCAACGTAGCCTCTCGTCCGTTTTGGACGATAAACTTTTGTTCGAGTTTGTTCATTCGCGAAATGATTTCAAACAAGTGCACGGGCAAACGAATCGTTCTCGATTGATCCGAGATTGATCTCGTCACAGCTTGGCGAATCCACCAGTGCGCGTACGTCGAAAACTTGTAACCACGTTCGAAATCAAACTTCTCGGCGCCTCTGATTAAACCAACGCATCCTTCTTGAATTAAATCTTGGAAAGACATGTTGCGATTCGCGTATCGCTTGGCGATGGAAACGACCAACCGAAGGTTCGCTTGAATCATGTGATTCTTCGCGTTCTTCCCTTCCGTTAATCTCATTTCGAGTTCGGGTTCGGTTAAACCTAATTCTCTGGCCCACATGCTCTTGGTAACTTTACCTCCGTGCGTTTGCGCAATCGGGTCGTTACCTTCGGCTACTCTTGCGACCAACTCCTTGTACGTCGTTTCTAAGTTCATCAAATCTTGAATTTTCCTCGCCAACTGCACCTCTTGGTTCGCGTTCAACAGAGACACCGATCCAATCTCTTTTAAATACACTTTCATGGAATCTACTTGTTGCTGACTTTGCGAATTCTGTTGAAGGGTTCCTCTTGGATTCATAACGCGACTTCGTCCTGTTCGAGAGGACGGTTTCGTCTTTCGCTTCGCCAGCCTCGCCTCTTGCATCTTGCCGACAATCTTATCCGAAGCTCGGACTCTTTCCGAAACTTCATCCAACTCGGCAGCTTTTTGATTAGCAATCTTGATCGCTTTCTTCGTCGAAGATGAATTCCTCTGCGAACGGACGCCTCTGGCAATGCGCATCGCGCGCTCTGTTCGAACACTCGCCGCGGACTTGATAACTCTTCGCGTCTTTGGTAAAACTGAATCCTCTCCTTTTCCTTTCTTCCCTTTTATCGTTTCCTTTGTAATTTTCTTTTCTAATTCCGCTTCGATCGACGCAATTTCAACGCCGAGAGATCCTTTCACTTCGATTTCGTCGTCCAAGTCTTCCTCGTCGTCATCGTCCAAGTCGAGATCTTCATCGTCGTCGTCGTCGCTCATCAGAAGTAACTCTTCGTCATCTCTTTTCTTGCTTCTACTTGTCCGCGACGACGTCGTCGTCGTCGCCGTCGCGCTTCTCTTCGGCTTCTTCACTCCGCGCATCGTTTCTGTATCCGAATCCTTCTCTAAAGTGTTTTCCAGCTGATCCAATTCCTTTCGAGTCGGCAACACGTTCATCGCCTCGCTCGCCGCGTGCAACTCGTTCACCCTCGATAAGAGAGCATCGATGTCTAGGTCAGCTACATCTCCGCCGATATCCAAATCCATGCTCGCACCGGCGCTATCACCTCTCGGTATGCTGATCGCCCTACCTAACACCCGCGTCGACGCTCCTTTGCTTTTAAACGCCGCCGTCGATGAGTGCGATATTTTTTTCGTATTGATCTTTCCACTTCCCGAAGAATTGAACGAATTATCTCCAACCGCACCGCTGTGACGAGCGCTTCTCCCCGGAAGCGAGGAGGAGGAGTTTTTCGATTTTCGGAAATCGTCCGCCGCGTTGGTCACGCGAAGCGCACGCGTTGGTCTCGATGACGTTTTCGTGTTGTATGATGTTGATGCTACTTGATTCGACGCTATTCTTGCCCTCGCGCTCACGCACAGATGCGACATAGAGGCAGACATTCTTTTTAAGCGCGCGCCAGCGAAATTTTTTGCACACCCAGCCGCTTAAAAATTACTCACTCTCTTCGTTTGCGCGTACGTCACAATATAAAAAGTTTTCTCGAGCTCTCTCTCTCTGTGTGTGTGTATGTGCGTGTATTCGTATATCCTCCTCCTGGACGCTTCCAAAGAAATCTCAATTCTGTGATTCCGATTTGAAACGAGAGGTTGTTGGTTCGCGCGCGTTGCAGAGTGCGCGCTTTACGTTCCAGAGAGAGTAACGCCGTGGAGTGGAGGGGACCGGTTCAAGTTCTCGTTATTTTTTCCTTTTGTGCCTCTAAATTTTTTTTGTGGGTGGCGATCTTGTTGCTTTTGATTCACAGCCGAAAGTTTTTCCAGAGAGTTCGACGGAGAGTTCTTCTCTCCGTCTCCGCGTTGCCCTTCGAAAAAAAAAAATGTTCATTTCACATAAATTCACACCAGCAGCAGCAGCAGCAGCAGCGCGTGAAAGTGCACACATCTAACTCGCCCCCTCGCGCGATATCGAACACGCACGAAAAACTAACTAAAAAAATCGATTAATACATAAAGATATATGTCTCGACACGGTACGCGTTCCACCTTTGAATCTCCCCCGTCGTCATCGCGGGTCTCTTTCTGTTTGTCTCTTCGTGTTTGATCGTCTCGATCATTGTTTTTTGCGCGTCTCGCGCGCGCGAATGGGCGCGCACTGTCTTTTGCGCCCAGGGAAAAAAGAAAGTGAATTTGGCTCGAAAGGTCGCCGGATGTGATTCTCTTCTAACTAACTCGCGCGATGGACGCGCTCTGTCTTTTGCGCCCGGGAAAAAAAGTGAATGTCTGCCCAAAGGTCGCGATGATGTGATTCTCTTCTAACTAACTTTTGCTTTTTTACGCAGGCGATATCTCCTCTTCTCCGGACACGGTTGGCGTGTGCGTCTACCAGTACCCGATGCCACGACTTCACAACCGCGAGCAAGTCATGGAGAACGTGGGGAAAATATGCGAACTAGTCAAAGGAATGAAACAAGGCTTGCCTGGTCTTGATATCATTATATTCCCTGAGTATTCTACGCAGGGCATCATGTACGACCGCGACGAGTGCTTTGAAACCGCCGTGACGATACCCGGACCAGAGACGGATGCGTTCTCGAAAGTGTGCAAAGAAGCAAAAGTGTGGGGCGTCTTTTCACTCACGGGCGAAAGGCACGAAGAGCACCCGAAAAAGCAGCCGTACAACACGTTAGTTCTCATCAACGATAAAGGCGAGATTGTGCAAAAGTACCGAAAGATTCTTCCGTGGTGCCCAATCGAAGGATGGTATCCAGGAGATGAGGTTCATGTGAGCGAAGGCCCGAAAGGGATGAAAGTATCCTTGATCATTTGCGACGACGGGAACTACCCCGAGATATGGAGAGAGTGCGCGATGAAAGGAGCCGAGCTCGTCGTCCGATGTCAAGGTTACATGTACCCTGCGAAAGAACAACAGGTGATGGTAGCGAAAACGATGGCGTGGATGAACAACGTCTACGTCGCGGTCGCAAACGCGTCTGGTTCTGACGGCGTGTACACGTACTTTGGACACTCTGCAATTGTAGGCAACGACGGAAGAACTTTAGGCGAATGCGGCACCGAAACGCACGGCGTGAATTACGCGCAGCTCTCCATCTCTGGCATTCGCGATGCTCGCAAAAACGACCAATCCCAAAATCATTTGTTCAAACTTCTTCACCGAGGCTACACCGGCGTGTACAACTCTGGCGACGGCGACAAAGGCGTCGCCAAGTGCCCGTTTTCGTTTTACGAGACGTGGGTCAACAATCCGGAACTCGCTCAAAAGCAAGTCGAAGAGTTGACGAGAAGCACCATCGGCGTGCACTGTTGTCCGGTGTATGACTTGCCGACGCAAGAGAGAGAGACGCACACTCACTCCATGGAAGAAGATTTAGCGTAGTAGAGACAATGAATAATTTAATATAATAAAAAATAACTTCCGCATATTGCATTAAATCCGAATCGCGACACAAAAAAGCGCATCAACATATTATTAAAAAATAAAATGCCCGTCGTCGCGCG
>Ga0255767_1000078_pt1 | contig 75079 bp, 68 predicted proteins | sample 071ome_24_FD_179967 | JGI IMG/M metagenome (GOLD analysis project Ga0255767, IMG submission 179967) | Coastal salt marsh microbial communities from the Groves Creek Marsh, Skidaway Island, Georgia - 071402CT metaG (version 2) | ecosystem: Environmental > Aquatic > Marine > Intertidal zone > Salt...
CTTTTGAAGTGCCGATAGGCGTGCGTGCGGCGAAAGCGAGGGCGGCAATCGCGGCGGCCGCAACCCGTGAGGTTGATTACCAATATCAGGTTGCCTCGGCGCAAATCTACCGGGACCTGGAGGTGTCTCTAACCGCCCTGAGGTTTAATCAGAAAATCTTGGCAACAAGCCGGAATCAGGAGTCTCTGGCCCTTCAGCTGCTCGCTCAGGAACGAATTCGTTTTAACGAGGGGGAGTCCGACCAATTTATTCTCATCAGCCGAGAAAAGTCGGCGCTTGAGGCACAGATCAAAACAATTGACGCAACCATCGATAAACTGCGCAACGAACTTCTTATCCATGCGACTCTTGCCAAGCTGACTGCTTGAGTCGCGGCCTAAGTCCCGCTGTTGTCTCCGATAAACTCAAACCGTGGCATGCTCGAACCATCGACCTCTACCTGCTCAGTGAACATAGCAAGAGGCCTGACCCACCACTCCCTGTCGCCATATTGCGGCTGGTATACCACCAGAAGCTCTTCGGTCTCTGAATGACGAGCCACGCCCATGACGACGTACTCGCCGCCCTTGTAATGGCGATATCTACCGGGAGCTATCATATTTACTCCTCAAGACCGCCAAAAGCCGTAAGAAGCTCTGGCCATAGCTCCGCAAGCGTTTCGGACATCAGCAAGAAGTCGGCGTCTCTCTTGGCGAGAATGTCTTCTTTTAACTCCGCGTGAGCATCGACGAGCTGATCTGCGAAACGCAGCCGCCGAAGAACCAGATCCGAGCCCAACACAAAACTCAGCCTGCCCTGCCACTCCAGTCCAATTCGCTCCACCTGTTTCCCCGACTCAATGTGCGCACGCACTTCATCGCACTCAATCATCATGCTCCTGAGTCGCACAACGCCTCCCTCCTCACCCGGCTCTGCCAGATCGGCCTCGGTGCCAAATTCAAATCCTGCAGGCAGGTCGTTGTGGAGCAGCCAATCACTCATGATCAAAGCAGGGTTTTTGCGGGTTATTGGCAACACAGCGGGGAGACCCCCTATTGCCTCCCTGAGAAAAGATAGAAGTTCCTCTCCCTTGGCGGCACTGGCGTTGTTTACCCATAGCCAGCCTTCCCGCTCAGAGATCAGCGCTTCTATGCTGTGGGTTCGGGTGAAAGCACGAGGCAGAAGATCCTGAGTTACCTCATCGGTGATCTGTAACTTTTCCTTGCGATAAACCTTTCTCGACTCCGCGACCTGAATCTGGTTAATGCGATTAGCAACCTCCTCACGCACCACCGTTGTTGGCAGGAGTCGATCCTCGCGCCCGAGCCTTACCATCCAATAATCCCCCGCGGCGTGCACAAGGGCCTCGGCGGTATCCGCAAGCGCGGGCACCCAGCCCGTGCTTTGAGGTTGGGCGGGCCGGCAGGGGACAAAAGGCCTGGCAGAAAGCCGCTGAGCAAGGGAGTCTGCATCGAGACCCAGTCGATCTGAAATTCGGTAGGGGCGGAAGTTTTTAAACCACATGATGAATACTCTCGATTGCCAGCATCGAAACACCCGCTCAGCTCACTGCTTTCAACACATCCAGCTAGCAACCATGGGTTCTCAGCGACAACATAGAATCGATGGCGTTGCGAGGGTTGGCGAGTGTACCCCGCCCCCAACCAAAAGGGGGAATTTTGAAGCGCGATATGAAAAAAAACGTACACTAAAGCCTGACCTTTCAGGAGTGACGCCATGCAATTTCTCCACACCATGATTCGTGCTGCCAATCTGGCTGACACCCTCTCCTTCTTTTGTGACCACTTAGGGCTGGTGGAAGTAAATCGTTATGACAGTGAACAAGGGCGCTTCACCCTGGTATTTCTGTCAGCCCCTGATGATCTGGCTCGAGCGGCTGAAGATCAGGCGCCGCTGGTAGAAATCACCCACAACTGGGATCCAGAGGAATACGAGGGCGGACGCAACTTTGGCCATCTGGCCTACCGGGTGGAGAATATTTATGACCTGTGCGATCGCCTCATGAAGGCCGGGGTGACCATCAACCGACCGCCCAGGGATGGAAGAATGGCCTTTGTGCGTTCACCCGATGGAATCTCGGTGGAATTACTTCAGGCTGGAGAAGCTCTCGAGGCCCGTGAACCCTGGCTGTCCATGGAGAATGTCGGCATCTGGTAGATCATATTCGAACGCCGCAACTCTACCCTTGACCGGCAGCGAGAAAACTGAGCATCCAACGGGCAACCCGCGCACCCTGGTGCTCCTCTGACGCCAGAGATGCCAAGCCTGCAACAACCTGCCGCTCACCAATCATCTCCCGTCTAAACTGCATAATCTCTCGCGAATAATCGGGAATAAATTCCGGGTGCCCCTGAAAAGTGAGAATGTGATTTCCCAATCTGAAGCCGGCGATGTTGCAATGGTCACTGGTTGCAACACCTACCGCTCCTGCCGGCATCGTCATCACCTGATCCTGATGGGATGCAATCAACGACAATTCTCTGCCTTGGGAGTCTGCCTCGAGCACTGCGTCGGTGAGCTGATAGCGCTGAATCCCGCACCCCCAGCCTTTTGGGGACTTATCCACCACCGCACCGAGCGCCTTCGCAATCACCTGGTGTCCAAAACAAATGCCGATCAGCTTGTGGTGGCCGCTGTCTAGCCGCCTGACCAACTCCTCCAAATCCCGGATCCACGGTTTATCGTCATAAACGCTGCTCTTGGACCCTGTGATGATATAGCCATCCACCACCCCCAGATCTTCGGGGATTTCGCCCTCCTCCACATCCCAATGCTGAAATTCAAGGGAAGGGTCTTCAGCCAATAACAATCGCTCAAACATGTCCGGGTATTCACCAAATCGACCCACCCACTCCGGGCGCACCGCATCGGTTTTTAAAATGCCAATTTTCATAACCACTCCCTTGAAGCTATGGATATTCTACGCCCCCAAAGTGAAAAGGTACCTACCCCATCAGGGCTGCCGGCCACGGCTCAAGGGCGCTCCTCTTGTTCCTCTTTGTGAGGGCAATGCGGGCGGTTTAGCGGTCGGTTCTTGGTTCCAGCCCTGTCAAATATGCTACCGTCTGGGCAACACTCAAGTGGCCCACGACCCCCACCAATACGTTAAACCTTTTCGGTTTGTATTGGCTCGCGTGAGGGGCAGGTAAAGCTGGTATTGCAATCAGCAATAAGGGCACTTTGATTTTGGGGGACACAGATATGCGCCTTGTTGTGCAGATCTCACGACGAACATTGCTGGCTACTCTGATATTGGTTTGCGCTGCGGCAGTGGCTGGCCAGACAGAGATAGAGTACACAGGGACTCAAAGCTGTGCAGCTTGCCACGAGAAAGCGGCGGCTGACTGGCTGGGCTCCCACCACGATCTCGCTATGCAGGAAGTCAGTGAGAAAACGGTCCTGGGTGACTTTGAAGGCAGCACATTTACCTATGGCGACATAACGTCGACGTTTTATCGCAAAGACGGCAAGTACTGGGTGCGCACCGATAACGCCGACGGCGCGTTGGAAGATTTCGCCGTTGCCTATGTCTTCGGGGTTTATCCCCTGCAGCAATACCTGCTGCCAACTGGCGACGGCCGGCTTCAGGCACTTACGATCGCATGGGATTCACGCCCGACTGAACAAGGAGGTCAGCGCTGGTACCACCTCTATCCCGATGATGTCATCACAGCGGGAGATCCGCTGCACTGGACTGGCCCTTACCAGAACTGGAATACCCGGTGTGCAGAGTGTCACAGCACAAACGTGCGGAAGAACTATTCCCCAACAAGCCGTTCCTTTGACACCGGGTATGATGATATTGACGTGGGTTGTGAGGCCTGTCACGGACCCGGCAAACAGCACGTCACCCTCGCCATTGAAGACAAGTTGGAAAAAGTTCCCCTTGCAGGATTTGAAGTATCTTTAGCGACTGACACCTTGTGGGCCTGGTCCGAAAATGCCGCCATCGCATCACCCTCGTCACCGAAAGGTAAGAACACCCAAATCGATAACTGTGCTCGCTGTCATGCAAGACGAAGCACCTTGGGGGATTACCACTACGGCACGGACCTGTTAGATACCCACCGACTGGCACTCATCGAGAACCCTCTGTACTGGCCAGACGGGCAAATTCGCGATGAGGTGTATGTCTATGGATCCTTTGTACAAAGCAAGATGTACCAAGCAGGCGTTGTCTGCAGCAATTGTCACAATCCCCATAGCAATCAGCTGATCGCCAAAGGTAACGGCGTCTGCACCCAATGCCATAAAGCCTCTGTCTTTGACACAGAAAACCACCATCGACACCCTGTCAACTCAACCGGAGCGGCGTGCGTTGGCTGCCACATGCCCGAGCAGGTTTATATGGGCGTCGATGCAAGGCGAGATCACAGCATGCGAATCCCCAGACCCGACATCGCCATGCAAATTGGTGCTCCGGATGCCTGCACCCAGTGCCATACCGAACGGTCCCAAAGCTGGGCACTGCAAGCAGTCCGCGAATGGGGTATCGACCCGGGCTCACCGAGAAACCATCCGGCGCTCGCCCTCCACAGCAGTCAGCGCGGTGACGTTCGATCAATCCCCTCCCTGAAACGGATCATTGCTGACGAGGAGGCGACAGAACTTCTGAGGGCCTCGGCTTTGAATCAATTTGGTCAGCTCGGCAGTCCAGATCTGGCCCAGTCGACCGCTTTGCTTCTCGGATCAACCGATAGCCTGCTACGACTGAGCGCTGTGCGCGCCTTGTCGGCTCTGCCTCCACAGCAGCGTTTTTTGATGCTGCGGCCACTGATTAGTGACCCGGTGTTAGCAGTGCGTCTGGCAGTGGCGGATCAACTTGCAGATGTCCCCTTTAACGAACTCAGGCCTCAGGACGTTGCACAGCTTGACCCCCTGTTCAAAGAGTACGAACAGGTGCAGTCCCAGCATCTGGATATGCCCTCAATTCAGCTGCAACTCGCCAACTACTGGCGCCGCCGGGGTGACCCGGTTCAATCTGAAAAAGCGCTCAGAGAGGCGTTAAACCTCAACGACCAACTCGAAGCCGCCTACATCAATCTGGCGGATCTGCTCCGAGTGCTCAACCGTGAACAGGAAGCGAAACACCTTCTCGAGTCAGGGATAGAAAAAAGTCCGAGCCCCGGCACACTAAAACACGCGCTTGGGCTTCTTGAAATTCGCCAAGGCAATCCTCAGCTGGGGATGTCTTTGCTCGCAGACGCCGCAGCCAACGAATCAGGGGCCACCCGCCATCGCTATGTCTATGCCGTTGCGCTACACGATACCGGATCTGTGGAGGAGTCCATCAAGCTTCTCGAGCAGCTTAACAATGAGTATCCGGGACAACCTCAGGTGCTGTATGCATTGATTGCCTACCATGGAGAACAGGGGAATCGGGCAGAGCAAGAGCGATATCAGGCCCAGCTTCAGACGATTTCCCGAGCCCTAAGCGCTCGCTGACACCCTCAGTCTGTACGCAGACGAAGATCGATAGTAACGGGGACTGTGCTCGCTATTGCGTCGAGACCAGCAAGCGTCTGGAGCGCCTTCACACCTGTCTCAAGGCCAAAATCCCTCGCGGATATCAACAGCGGTTCCCGGGTGGTCACCCAGATTCGCTTACCCACTTTGGCGGCTCTTAGCTTTGCGCTGGCCTCTGTGGTAACACCGTGAAGAGAGATGGTGAGGGGCAGATCGATATCGAGGGGAGCGCCGGACTCTATCTGAGCCATATCCTGGGGCTGTAATTGCGCCGTGATGACGGCCTCAGGGTAATCAGCGACCTCGAAAAAGATATCCCGCATGCGCTGATTGCGAATCTCCACATAAGTCTCCACCGAACTCAGATCAATGCGAAGCGTTGCTTGCCCCTTCGACGTAATTCCACCTTTTATTTCAGAAAAGTGATTATTTTCTGCAACCGCGTTGTTTTTGGTCGACACATAAGAGACCGATGAGGTCTGCATAACCTGCCAATCAGCCATTGCGTTACCCGAGATGGCCCCCAGTGCAGCGAAGAGTGTAAAAACGATAAAGGCTTTCATCAAACGGGTCCTTATCTTAATTAGATTAAACAGCCACTTCGGCCAGATCGCCCTTAGATTCAAGCCAGGCTTTGCGATCACCCGACCGTTTTTTGGCGAGCAACATATCGAACATGCTATTGGTATCGTCGTCGGTATCCAACACCAGCTGAACCAATCGTCGAGTATCGGGGTCCATTGTAGTCTCACGAAGCTGGGACGGATTCATCTCCCCCAGTCCCTTAAAGCGCTGCACATTGGGTTTGGCGCGCTTGTTTTCTGCCGCTAGCCGTTCGAGGATTCCATTGCGTTCGGAGTCATCCAGAGCGTAGTACACCTCTTTGCCCACGTCGATTCGATAAAGTGGCGGCATTGCAACGAAAACGTGCCCAGCCCTGACGAGAGGCCTGAAATGGCGCAGGAACAGCGCGCATATCAGCGTGGCAATATGAAGTCCGTCAGAGTCTGCATCGGCAAGAATGCACACTTTTTTATAACGCAGCCCCGATAGGTCATCGCTACCCGGGTCAATGCCCAGGGCCACTGAAATATTGTGCACCTCAGCGGACGCGAGGATCTCCTGAGAGTCGACTTCCCAGGTGTTTAATATTTTGCCTCGCAATGGAAGGATCGCCTGAAACTCACGGTTTCTAGCCTGCTTTGCGGAACCTCCCGCAGAGTCGCCCTCCACTAGGAACAACTCGCCTTGATCGGGATCCTCGGTGGTGCAATCAGCCAGCTTCCCGGGCAATGCTGGACCCGACGCCACTTTTTTTCGAACCACTTTCTTCGCGGAGCGCAACCTGGCCTGAGCCCGGTTAATACACATCTCGGCGAGCAGCTCCGCTTCACCGGTATGCTGGTTAAGCCACAGGCTGAAAGCATCTTTGGCAACTCCCGAAACAAACCCTGCCGCTTCCCGTGAAGAGAGTCGCTCTTTTGTTTGTCCTGAAAATTGAGGGTCTTGGAGTTTTGAGGAAAGAACATAGGCGCATCTATCCCAGACATCCTCTGCAGTTAACTTCACCCCACGCGGCAGCAGGTTTCTCAATTCGCAGAACTCTCTTATCGATTCAAGCAAGCCCGAACGGAGTCCGTTAACGTGAGTGCCACCCTGAGCCGTTGGGATAAGATTCACGTAGGACTCGGTGATCAAGTCGCCTCCTTCCGGCAGCCATTGAATTGCCCAATCAACCGCCTCGGTCTCACCCTGAAAATTACAGGTAAACGGCGTCTCAGGGATCACTGGAAAATCGATGGTTGCGTCAGCCAGATAATCGGCAATACCGTCCTCGTAAAACCATTCGGTTTTTTCTTTTTTCTTCTCATCCAGTAGCGTGACCTTGAGGCCGGGACAAAGCACGGCCTTCGCGCGTAAAACATGTGACAGGCGGGAAAGGGAAAAATTGGCTGAGTCGAAATATTGTGGGTCAGGCATAAAACGAATACCGGTTCCCGTATTGCGCTTGCCACAGGAGTCAACCACTTTGAGATCTGAGGCCTTGTCGCCGTTCTCGAAAGCCATTTCATAGACTTCCCCATCACGACGGATAGTCACTTCAAGGCGGGTGGACAGCGCATTAACAACCGAGACACCGACACCGTGAAGACCGCCGCTAAACTGATAGTTCTTGTCAGAAAACTTACCCCCCGCATGGAGGGTCGACAGGATGACCTCCACGCCGGGCTTTTTCTGCACCGGGTGCAAGTCAACCGGCATACCCCGTCCGTTATCAACGATGCTAATGCCACCATCCCCATGGAGAGTGACATCAATTTTATCGGCATGACCCCCTAAGGCCTCATCTACGGAGTTATCGATGACCTCTTGCGCGAGGTGATTGGGGCGGGTGGTGTCGGTATACATGCCCGGGCGTTTGCGCACAGGCTCTAGCCCCGTGAGTACTTCAATGGCGTCAGCGTTGTATTGGCTCATGAAAAAGCCTGGTCTCCTGTATGGCTTACTGGTAGCCCCGTCTTTTTGTATCGGCGATATGGAGATCCGCCGGCAATCTCGAGATACTAGTCTGTACCTGTCCATCGGGTGACAGCTCTAGCCACCGATAACCCGGTCCAATTTGGTCTACCTTGAACTCTACCTGATTCGGCGCAAACTGTACGCAGGTGGAGGGTGTGGTGAGATAACGAATTCCATCCAAGACTTGGTCAGTCGCCTGATGAACGTGTCCGGAAATGACGACGACTGACCTATTACACTCAGCGACACTCGCGCAGAAATGTTCGGCATTGGAAACTCGCTGACCGTCCAGCCAGTCGCATCCAATCGAATGCAGTGGATGATGCAGAGCAACGAGCAAGTTCTTATCAGCCTCATTTGCCCGATCAACAGCGCTATCCAACTGCGCTATCTCGACATCACTCAGATAGCCCCCAACCTGTCCGGGTTGCTGAGAGTGCAGCAGCACCATCATCCAGGCATCGGTTTCCACCATACGACGAGTGCGATGCGGGTACCGAGCCAGGCCTGAGGGGTAGTCATCATGATTGCCGGGAAGCCACAGGCAGGGCGCTTCTGCGTCGCTGCCAAAATGCTCGAGGTAATCCTCCAGACGCCGGTAGGCCTGTGGATCACCATCAGCCGCGATATCACCTGTAACCAGGGTCAGGTGCTGTGCGAGGCTGTCCTGCTGGGCCAGCGTGAGCACGTCTCTGAGGGATCGGTCGGTATCAATTCCAAGAAGTTCATCCCCGGCGTTAGCGCCCAGGTGGGTGTCAGATATTTGTAAAACGCGGACCAGCCCCGCTATCGACAGGGCAATAGACTCGGAAATCGCACTGTCAGAGCTCATCAAATGCGGGAAAGATTGAGCTATTTGGGGTGTAACCCGATACCAGCAGGATAGAGAGCAGCTCGGCGACATATTGGTTCTGCTGAAGCTTTTCATCGCGCTGGTACATTCCGGGATTGGGGTATTGATATCGCCCTTTAAGCTGGTTGTGACGCTCTAAGGTCACCACCTCGGCCATTTTGGCATCGTGATAAAGACGTATATCAAGACGTATAGCAGCCCTTGGTAACGTGGCGGGTCCAACCTGCACCAATCGAAGTGTCGTGGTATATCGGCAGCGCTCGATCACCTCAATTCTCAGTGACAGCGCTCCGGAAACCAGTTCGGTGGCATTCGTATTTTCATACCCGGGAAAGGCTTTCGTGAGGCGCAAATAGTTGGCCTCACAGATGCTGTGAAGATCGCCAAGATTGACGTTGTAACGTGACTCAGTGTCACTGGCCGAGTAGGCCATAAATAAACCTCCAATATGCATTCTCGAGTTTACCAACACCGAGGAAGCTGCGCAGGTCAAAATATCACGGGGATTTTGACTGCGACAGACTGTATACTCTATCGGCTTTTTTGCATGCTGTGACAAGGAGCCCACATGCCTCACCTGACTCTACATCCTTGGAAATTTGTCCTCGCTGCTCTATCGCTGATCACTTCAGTGACCACAGCAAGAGCAGAAACCTTGCTGGACATCTATGAGCTGGCCCTGGAGAACGACGCTCAGTTAAAGGCGCAGGAAGCACTCTATCTGGCGAACATTGAAAACAAGAACGTTGCGCTTTCTGCCCTCTTGCCGCAAGTCCGCGCAGGCTATGGCATTACGGGAACCGACGCGGAGTCAATAAACCGCAGCATCGTGGGATTCACGCCAGACGCCAGTCCGATTATCGGCGACACCTACAGTAGAACTGATATCGAGACTGAAGGATGGGATTTTGCATTGGCGCAACCTTTGTTTGACTTGGGTGCCTGGTACAGCCTGCAAGCAGGGCAGGAAATCAGCAAACAGGCCGAGGCCGAGTTCGCCTCAGCGACTCAAAATTTAATTGTGCGGACAGTAGAGGCTTATCTTGGCGTTCTCCGTGCACAGGATAATTTGGCTGCGGCTGAGGCAGCAGAGCGCGCCTTCAGCCGCCAGCTTGAACAAACCCAGCAACGATTTGAGGTCGGGCTAATTGCCATTACCGACGTCTATGAATCGGAGGCCGCCAGAGATATTGCCGAGGTGCAACGCATCGTAGAAGAGAATAACGTCGCTGTGGCAAAAGAACGACTGTCCATTCTCACTGGGCAGGACCACGGTCCCCTTTATCTGTTGGGTGAAGATCTCGAAGCTAACCCGCCAACTCCCGCTGATCGCGCAGAGTGGGTCAAGATGGCACTCAACAACAATTACGATCTTGCCGCGGCGCGCTATGCAGAAGAGTCTGCGCGACAATCCGCCAAGGCGAGTGCATCGCGCCATGCCCCGACTGTAACAGCCTCTTATCAATACTCAGACACTGACACTGAAGGGACTCGAATCGCCGATCCAAACCCGATATTTCTGGTACAGCCACAGTCAGAAGATCAGCGGGAGGTCTGGCAAGTTCGAGTTGATGTTCCTTTATTTCTGGGCGGCAGATTGCATGCCCAGCGACGCCAGTCCGCCCAACAACATGTTGCCGCGATGGAGACCCGTATCAATCTGGAGAGAACAACTATTACTAACGCGCGCTCCCTGCATATGACGGTAACCTCCAATGCGGCGCGCGTGAAAGCGCGCAAGCAAGCGATACGCTCCGCCGAAAGTGCTCTGGACGCCACCGAAGCCGGGTACGAGGTAGGAACGCGCAACATTGTTGATGTACTGAACGCTCAAAATCTTCTTTATACATCTCTGAGAGATTACGCCAACGCTCGCTACGATTATGTGATCAGCCTGCTTCGATTGAAAGAAAATGCCGGCTCCCTATCGCCGGATGATGTTGCTGCGCTGGACAGCGCTCTGTCTCCGCCTCCCGCTCCGACAGCGGCAGGGGCAAGTCCGTCCTGATATTCTCCTGACGAAAGATAGCCCGCCCTTTTCAATCTATGAATGTGAGTGACGCTTAGTAATGTTGCAGCAACTATAGGCAACCTGTTTGACTGCCGAGCCAGCAAACAACTTTCTCAGGTTGTTAATTTACAACCTCACACTACTCTTGTTGTCTCCTGTTTTGTTACTCCTGACACTGTATCAGGCGCGGCGTCGGCAGGGTGAGGCTCGGTTTATAAAAGAGCGTTTCGGCTTCTTTCGCACCAACGCGGCTCAAACACCCCATTGGTTTCATGCTGCATCTGTTGGGGAAATTCAACTCGTTCTGCCTTTGCTTCCCCGTACAGGACAGGCCCGTGTTTTACTCACCTGCAATACTCCTGAAGCACTAAGACTTGCTGAGAAAAAGGTAGGGCCAGGGGTTGAGGTTCACTTCTGTCCAATCGATTTCTTTTGGGCTGTTGGAAGGCTTGTACGGCACTTTCAACCAAAGCACCTGTTTATTGTAGAAACCGAGCTTTGGCCGCAGCTGTTTGCTACAGCAAGTAAGCATGGTGTTGAAATCAGAATAATTAATGGTCGAGTCGGGAAAAAAACCGCGGAAGCCCCCAGCGCCCTTAAACCACTTTATCGGCAGATGCTCAATCATGTGGCGCATATTTGGGCGAGGGATCCGATTGATAAAGACCGGTTTATTGCTTTGGGGTGCCCGAAGGATCGAGTTTCAGTCGCTGGCAATCTCAAACTGTCCAAGCCCTCAGATGCTGCGCCAGCTTATGAGACGGTATCTCCCCGCCCATTCTCTCTTGCCATTTCTACCCATGAAGATGAGGAGAACAAAATCATCCGGGCTTGGAGATCCTCTGGCAAACAAACCCTACTAGTCATCATCCCAAGACACCCTCCCAGAGCAGCAGCAATTGCCAAGAGCCTCCGCGCCGAGAGCATTACCTGCGATCTCCACAGTAAGACAAACACCCCCCAACCATCGACCGAGGTTTATCTTGTGGATACCACTGGCGATGTAGGGGCGTTTTGTGCTCAAAGTGATTTTGTGTTTGTTGGGGGATCGCTGGTCCCCGTAGGTGGCCATAACCTCATTGAGCCCGCGACCCTTGGTAAGGCCATTATCAGCGGTCCCCACACCGAAAATTTTGCCTCGATAGTGGACTACCTGCTGGAGAGGAAGGCCATGGTCGTAACGTCGACGGAGGAAGAGTTGGCACAGGAATGGCTGAATCTATCTAACAATCCAGTTCGACGGGATCAGCTTGGGGCAGCCGCGAAACAAGCGGTTGATAACTTACCTGATCGAGTGCAGTTCTATCGGGACAAAATAAATTCTCTGCCGCTTTAAGGCTTAGACAGCGCTTCCGCTGTCGGTCTGCGAGGCGGCAAAGGCGCTCTCATAACCCTCTTTAAAAACACTCCACTGCTCTTCATGCTGGCCCTGATTAGTTTCCTTGCCGAGTTTACGAATTGACCGTTGAAAACGATTCAGGTTGTCTTGACGCCAACGGGTATTAGACCCTCCATCAACGAAATAACACTTATCAAAATCGATTAAAAACCAATCATCCCCTCGACGAAGGACGTTGGTTACGTTTAGGTCACGATGAAGCACATTAGCGCTATGAAATTGGCCAATAGTGCTACCAACGTCGAACCACATCTGATCCGAAACTTCCTCACAAGAAATCAGCGATGCCAGGGATGTGCTGTTTTGTAATCGCTCAGTGATCATGGCCCCACGATAAAATAACGGGCCGGACCGGACCGCCATCGCTGCAATGGGTCTGGGCACTGGTAAGGAGCGTCTTTTCATCTCACAAAGCATGTCAAACTCCCGGATCATCCGAGAACGATCAAAGCCTGTGAACAAATATCTATCTGTTAATAGGTCTTTAAATAAGCCGCCTCGCAGGTAATGCTTCAGGACCCAATGTCTGTCTACGTCAGTAATAAACCAGACTGACCCACGACCCTCGTCGTGCCGCTTTGCCGCCTGCCCCCAGTGATCCGGATCAAAAATTTCCACAGACACATCATCAACAGCATAACTGTCGTACACTAAGGAATAGCGACGCGCTCGTTGTTTTGAACGCTTGATAGTTGCATTCATAGCGAAAACTCTGGGGTTGCCAACCGTTTGCTGAGGCGCTGCTCACCGGAATCCATGATGAACGATACCATATGCCCTCCTGATTCAATTTGCCTGATTCGTCTCTCCGCTATAGGCGATGTCTGTCACGTCACTGCGGTCGTTCAGGGAATTCAATCTCGCTACCCGGCAACAAAAATCACCTGGATTATCGGTCGCGTTGAGTATGAGCTTCTGAGGGATCTCCCGGGCGTGGAGTTTGTGGTTTTTGATAAGGGCCAAGGTCTGGCTGCCTATCGAGACGTCAGGAAAAAGCTGTCAGATCGTGAGCCCTTTGACCTGTTACTGCACATGCAAACATCTTTCAGATCAAACCTCCTTGCATTGTTAATCAACGCCCATAAGAAAATAGGGTTCCCGCGAGGTAAAAGCAGGGAGCTCCACAGCCTCGTCGTAAATGCACGGATTCAGGACCAGAGTGACTTTCATGTGCTTGACGTGTTTAAAGGTTTCGCTCAGTTCATTGGCATTTGCGATTTTGATCCCCACTGGAAGATCCCTATTCCTTCGCCTGCTGCCGAGAAATCCATTGCCCTAATCCCCAAGGACAAAGGGGCAGTTGTCATCGCGCCCTCGGCGAGCAATCCCGAGAGAAACTGGTTGCCTGAAAGATACGCAGAGGTGGCGGACTTCTGTGTCGACAAAGGCTTCGACGTCATCGTAACTGGCGGCCCGGCCAGCAGTGACGTTGAAATGGCTAACTCGATTTGTCGGCAAACCAGACACGCGCCCATCAACATGGCGGGTCAAACCAATCTCAAGGAACTGCTTGCTATCTGCACGCGCGCGCGACTAGTCATCGGCCCAGACTCCGGTACCCTTCATATGGCAACAACGCAGAGCACGCCAGTTGTAGGGCTCTATGCCCATAGCAACCCCCAGCGCACGGGTCCTTACCTATCGCTGAATAATGTCGTCGACGTATACAACTCCAGCCTGGACGCCTTGGGCATACCCCCGGAAAAACGCCGATGGGGCTTGAGGCTTAAGGGTAAGAACTTGATGCACGCTATTTCGGTACCAATGGTGATCGATTCAATAGCGCCATTCCTCGAGGACTCTGACGTACAGAGTTAGCGCCGCGATTCCACCTGTTGAGCATGCAGCCAAGCGGTTCCAAGCAGGGTAACGGTCCAGAGCGCCCATTCGGTCTCTCTATAGACTGTGGAAAATCCGGCGACCGTCAAGCTAACCCAATTAAGGAAGAGAAGCGCGCTAAATACTTTGAAACCGGCGGCGACCTGTCGATGGGTAGTAAACACCCACCACCCGGAATAAAGCCAAAGTGCAATGAAGATCGCTCCTCCTACCACACCATAACTGACGCACATTTCCAGCCACTGAACGTGCGTGTTGGTAGTCCCTAGGGTCTGCAGTTGTACAAAGTTATCCAGTTCGGGGGACCAAAGAATATCGCGAGCTGCCTGATAGCCTCCTCCAAACCACGGTTTTTCAAGAAGCGCCTTAATCCCATCCTGTATAAGGATAAGTCGGATACTCAGGCTTTCGTCCTGCAGGCTTTCCTGAAACAGACGCTCTCGGAATTCCAGACCCAGCGCCGCTAACAGCACTCCCCCAATCAACACGAAAGCAGCGCGCCTACCTCCATAAACCGCAAGGGACATTAATCCAACTGCCACAAGCGCAATAAAGGCTGTTCTCACAGCCCCAAGAACCAACATGACGCTTAGGCCGAGAATGCCAAGTATGTATGCGACTTGTCGGCGTGCTTCCGCTGTCAGGGTAATAACCCCGACTAACACTAAAAGAGCCGCAATAAGCGTTCTTGAAAAAGGGTGCGGATTAAAGACCCAGGATGGGCGATTTTGATCGCCTCTTTCTGCGCCAACTACATCAAGGACGCCACCAGAATCAAACCCGAGAAAAAGAATCGCGTCATAAATATAAAGGTAGATAAAAATCAGTAAAACAAAAACGACGAAGCGAAGGAGCGTTTGGCCCGCAGCGACATTCACCCCCCAGGCAACGGCAGGAGCGGACACGATCAGTAGTATCAGCCATCGGCCCTGCGCAAAGACTGCCGCGAATGGCGACGTTATATGGTTAAGAAAATTTGATGCACTGAAGGCGATAAGTAGAAGGCCAATCAACACCAACAACTGTTTTTGCGTACGCCAGAACGACCAGATATAGCTAGAATTTTTGGCGCAATACAAGGCACTCGCCGTCAACAAAAGGAACGACGCAATGTTCACAGGCCCCACATTAATAAGAGGCGACACGATAAACAGCGCCAAAGCCATTGCCACCAGAGAAGGGCGCACTGTCAAAAACGAATTTGGAGCGTTAGTCATTGCTTTGGCTGTAGGTTAAACGAATAAGGAAAGCCTCTTTGAGCAACGCGTACATCGACTCTGCTGTCGTGACTAGCAGGCCTCGATAACCCGAAAAAATCATGCCTCTAAAAAAAAGTACCTTGGTGAAGGTGAAAGGAAACGCTAACAATAACTTGATGACACTCCCTCTCTTGCCCGCACGGCGCTTGTCACAAGCTCGCAGCTCGGCATACTTTATGTGCTTGGTGAAATAAATCTTGGGTCGGTTGTACCCAAAATGATGTAGCTCGGATTCAGCATTAACGACAATCCCCTTTACCTCAAGATTTTCATGCACTGAGCGATCAACCGGATAGGTCGCTAGATTCCTTCTGAACATACGGACAATTTTTCGTTTTCTCGATAAACGGTGCAGCGGATTATCGAGCATAAAATCGTTAATTGGGATCCGCACACCCGCGATATCCTCCCTTCTTGCCAGCGCTTTAAGCTCTTGAGCCAGAGGCTCTGTCATAACTTCATCACCGTCTATGTTTAATAGCCAGTCATTGGCGCATAGGTCAGCGGCAAGGGCTTTTTGCTTTGCATACCCCAGCCAGTCGCGCAAATAGACGGTTGCACCGAGGTCTCGCGCTATCTCAGGCGTCCCATCAGTAGAGCCAGAATCAACGACTATAACCTCGTCGAAACAGCTTACGCTGTGAATGACTTCAGCGATGCGCTCCGCCTCGTTCAGTGTCACCAAAAAAACGCTGATCTTCGCCTGGTTCATCGCGGCCACAAGAAATAAAAATAGAGAATATCAGCGCGCTTGCTGATGACTCAAATAGCAAACACGCGCTCCTTCAATGCATCATCAAGACACCTAAGACCGCACCGCGCTCATTACCCCGTTTACACATGTTCTCAGCCTGATGATCCACGGGTCACTTTGAATCGAGAAATTAGCGCGCAAACGCCGGCTCGGCAGTCTACCGGCTTTCAGCACTATTAGAGTGTTTTTTTAGTCTGGTTCAATGCCCACAGGCAGGCGTACTTGTGAAACGCATATTGGGCCAGCACTACTGCCATGAGCAGGCCCCGCCAGCCATCAAGCAGGCCCAGTCGAAAAATATAATGGTGGATGAAATCTGTGCTCAACCGCAGCATCGCATAAGCCAAGGACGACTTCTTTCCAGCACGAAATTTGTCCTGCGCACTCAACATCGCATAGCTGGTATGTTTGTCGATGAGGTGGCGGTAGTCACGCCAACTGTGGTGAGTCAACGAGTGCCGGGTGGTAACGCTTTTCTCGCCCGGCAAGATCAGGGTTTCGTGCACCGACCTCTGCTTAAATGCTGCTCCGGCTTTTTTGAACAGCTTGCCTTGTGGGCTCGTATAGCGCCCGAATTTCAGAGCCTTGCCAAACAACATCGTTCGCCAGGGCATCTTGACCAAATTGAAATCAATTTCTTCCCTAGATAACAGCTCATCTATCTCCTCTTTTAACGCATCGCTGAGCTCTTCGTCCGCATCAATATTCAGCACCCAATCATGGCGGCACTTTTCCAGAGCGCGGTTCCTCTGTGCACCGAAACCTGGCCAATCGGTAGAGAACACATCTTGAGAATAGCGCTGGCAAATTTCCAAGGTGCCGTCTGAGCTGCCGCTATCAAGGATAACCAATTGATCTACCCATGATTCGAGGGAGTCTAGGCATCGCTCGATGCGATCAGCCTCGTTGCAAACGATAAGAAAGCAGGAGATGTCACGACGAGTCATCGATTTTCCTCACCTCTTCAGGCTACACGGGCCTCGCACTCTTCCAGCAGCGTGGACCATGCCGCCCCGACCTATCACTTATTAACTGGCGTATAAAAATCAGTTGGCTACGTTTATAGTGTCTACGCACATGGTCCTTGACCAAAGCAGCCGCGAATTGAGTAGTTTACGGGTTTTACCGCCAGAGACGAGCCTAGATACACGTAAACTGCCACGAGGCTATGGCCATTACAGTGAGAGTGCCTTCTAGAGGATATCCAGCTTCAATGACTTTACCTCCTTCGGCCGACGTGACTGGATTCCTCCCCGATCATGAGGGTGAGGCGCTTCACCAGCTGGGTCTTGAGGCAGGCCATCTAGGACCCATTCTTGAAATAGGAAGCTGGTGTGGTAGATCCACTATCTGGCTTGCTCATGCAGCCAGGGCTACGGACAGTATCGTTATTGCGCTGGACCACCACCGAGGATCTGAAGAACACCAGCCGGGCGAGTTTTTTCATGATGAATCCCTGATGGGTAGTAATGGTCGGGTCGACACGCTGTCAACGTTTCGCAGGAACATTGCTGAGGCTGATGTGGAGGATGCGGTTATCCCCGTGGTGACCCGCAGCGCGGCTTTCTCTCGCTGGTGGCAGGGGTATTTCGGGATGGTTTTCATTGACGGAGGGCACAGTCTTGACTCGGCTCTCGCAGACTGGCGCAGTTTCGGACCGAGAGTCGCTCCAGGCGGAATTCTAGCGATCCATGATGTTTATCCAGAGGTCAATACCGGTGGCCAAGCGCCCTTTACCGTGTGGCGGCTGGCCCTCGAGTCCGGCCTGTATGAAGAAGTCAGAAGGGTTGACACTCTGTGGGCACTTAGACGGCTACCCTCAATGTAGTGAGGTTCACATCATCGTAGAGACACTATGATGCTAGGAGCGTCTCCGCAGTGCTTGCCTGGCATCTGATTGAGATTGCGGCTCCAGCACCGTCAAGAACAAATCTGAAGCAGCGGTATGCCCCGTTAGGGCATCTGCGGCCAATAGAATTGCACCCGCTGTCCACGTAGGCTTTTCGTCTGGCCAGAGCATATCCTCAACAAGCTGGTATCCAGTCCACCAAGCACCGTTCCCAGCACGCCACTGGGTCAACCAGGCAAAGACTTCCGCCGCTTTCGCGCGCTCTCCTGCCGCAAGAAGTGCAAGGGTCAGCTCGCAGCTTTCCGCTACGGTGACCCAGGGTTCCTGAATTTCGCACCGGCAGCCCAATCCGGGCTCTACAAATTCCTGCCAACGGGCATGGATCCGTTCTTTCGCTTCAGCTCCTGTGATCCAGCCAGTGATAATCGGGTAGAACCAGTCCATCGCGTAGCGGGACTTGCTTGCCCAGGTGCGATCGAAACGTTCTGGCTTTGTTCTTAGTGCAACACCCAGCCGGCGGCGAGCCTCTACCCAGTTATCCATGGGCTCTCCGAGTGTGGATGCAATGTGACAAGCACATTCAAGGCTTTTGAAAATTGAACTGCAGCCCGTGAGAAGAGCATCTCCCATTGGCACGCCATTGGTATCTACTGCCCAGTCGATCTCTCCGTGCAAACCTTGAAGCCTTACTACAAAGTCGATAGCCGCCCGAACAAACGGATAACTTTCCTCCAAAAAGCCCCGATCACCGGTTATCAGGTAGTGGTGCCAAATACCGGTAGCGATGTACGCAACATAGTTTGTCTCGCGCCGATCTGGGTCCTGCGGTTGATTGTCCTGATAAGCACGCCACCAGCTGCCATCGCCCAGCTGGCAATCTGCAAGCCATCGATAGGCGCGCTTGGCCCCTTCGTGCTCACCTGCTATCGAGAGCGCCATCGCGGCTTCCACGTGATCCCAGGGGTCTGTGTGGCCACCCGGAAACCAGGGTATCTCTCCCCAAGGACGCTGTACCTCAAGAATATAATCTGCCGTTGGACGCAAATATTCCTCTGGATAAAGGCCTCGACTGAGATAAAGCCCGCTCACGAGTGAACGCTCTTGGGCTTGCTAAAGTAAAGCACCGTGCTTTTCCCCATCCAGGGATTACACAGTCGGTCAAACCAGCGGGTTAAAGCGGGCTTCTTCATCAGGTCCCACACCAGCAAACGATGGTACGCGGCCACAGGAGATGACTTTTCACCTCGACGCCACAGCAGGCAACGCAACCACCAATAGGGCACGTGCAACGCATGAGCACCGTGACGATGATAGGTATTTAGCCCCTGTCGGGTTATCTCTCGCTCCAGAAATCGGCGACTAAAAATACGAATATGTCCGCCCGGTGTATTGTGGTAATCCTCGCTCAACCACCAGCAAATTTGTTCTGGCCAAGCTCTCGGCACACTGACGCAGAGTCGACCGCCAGGCTTTAGTACCCGGTACAGCTCCTCTAATACCGCAATGAAATTCGGAATATGCTCCAGGACCTCGCTACAGATAATCCGATCAAACGCATCATCCGGGAACGGTAGCGTCGTGGCATCGCCCTGCAAAAACCTCACAGATCCCTGCGGGTCATAAGATGCCATATCAGCGATTCGCCCCTTTGCAGTCGTGAGGTCTTTGACTGACAAATCTACCCCAACCACGCTGACTCCGGGCCTAAGGTATGCGGCCAGGGAGTGGCGGCCCTCACCGCATCCCACATCCAGCACTCGATCACCAGCTGACAAAGGGAGCCAGCTAAAATCTACGGTCAACATGGAGTCTCTCGAGACGCTGACTGAAAACACGGTTTGACGGTTGTCGACTGAATGACCGATCGATAGTGACCGACTAGACGTTGGGCACAGACCTGCCAGCTAAACTCTCGCTCTGCCCGTTCACGCCCATACCTGCCAAGCTTCGCCCGATGTTCAGGATTCTCGAGCAGCTCTTGTATAGCGGATGCCAGTGCGGGCGCATCGCCCGCAGGCACAACGAGGGCAGCATCTCCGACGACCTCGGCCAAGGCCCCTCCATCACTTGAAATCAGGGGAATCCCGCAGGCCATCGCCTCGACAGCAGGCAGTCCAAAACCTTCATACATCGAAGGAACCACCGCGATCGCGCTCTCTGCGTAAAGCTCTACAAGCTGCTCCTGTTCCAGATCCCGGTACCACTGAATATGGTCTTTAAGGCCAAGCCTGCGAATCAGCCGCGCCGTCTCCCCATCTGGCTTTGGCTTGCCGACAAGGACAAGCTCAAGTTGTTTGCCTGCAGAAATCAGTTGGGCAACTGCAGGTAGAAGTATTTGAAGCCCCTTTGTTGGCGTATCAGAAGAGGCTATCGCCATGATCTGATTGGTTTTCCTTGGCCGGTCTTCCAGTGGGCGAAACAGCTCTGTATCCACCCCGTTATACATCACCGCCACCCGGCGGGGGTCAACCCCAAAATCTGCAACGATATCCCTACTACTTGCACCCGATACGGTCACAATATGATTTAGCTGCTTGGCGACACGCTGCTGCATATCCAAGAAATCGTACCACCGTCTCACCAAAAGCTTTCGATACCACACTCCTTCGGATTCGATGGCGAGTTGACGATCCCGGGTAATCGGGTGATGGATTGTTGTGACCAGGGGGATGCCCGCCGTCTGGAGCGCCAAAATTCCGTCAGACAGGGTTTGATTGTCGTGAATCACATCAAAGTTATCTGCATTCGCAAGAACCCAGCGACGGGCTCGCTCCCCAAACGTCCAGGGCTCTACAAACCCCCCCGTCAGCTTGCTCCACCACTCACGTCGTGCCAAAGGGTCCCGCCAGAACTGCGCCCAAGTAATAGCCCCCAAACCATGGGCGTAAAGGTCAAGACTGGGTAACTTGTGCAGGGAAATACCGGCATCGAGATGTGGGTAGGGAGGGCCGGAAATCACCGATACGTCGTGGCCGAGAGATTTGAGGGCTCGACTCAAATATTTTAGGTAAACCCCCTGCCCACCGGAAAACGGCGCGGAACGATAACCCAGCAAAGCCACCCGAAGCGGTTGCACGTCGGTAGAGGCTGGGTTTTCAAGCGCGGACAGAGCCTGCCCGACTGGATGGACGGGTGCGTTAATGTGGAAATCCCCACGGATTGGAATCACTCAAGTGTAGCAGTGGATAGGCCTGTGGGGCGAATCAGGTTCGCCAACTATTACCCTCTCACGATACACTGTGGGCCCTCTAAAAGATGGAACGGGTGCATGTCGGAAACGACTTTCAAAGGAATCATTCTCGCCGGCGGCACAGGTACCCGACTGCACCCGCTCACCAGCACCGTCAGCAAGCAGCTCATGCCCGTGTACGACAAGCCCATGGTCTACTACCCGCTGGCTACCCTGATGCGGGCCGGTATCCGAGACATCCTGATCATCACCACGCCCCAGGACCAAGCTGCCTTTAAAGCCCTTCTTGGAGACGGGCAACAGTGGGGGCTCAACCTGTCTTACACCATACAGCCAAGCCCCGACGGACTGGCCCAGGCATTTATCCTCGGGGAAGACTTTGTTGGCAATAATCCGGTCGCCCTGGTGCTTGGAGATAATATTTTTTACGGCGACGGTCTCACACAGAAGCTGCAACGCTCAGCGCAACAGGACCAAGGCGCCTCGGTCTTCGCCTACTATGTCCACGACCCCGAGCGCTATGGTGTGGTCGAGTTTGATGATGGAGGGATCGCAATCGGTATCGAGGAAAAGCCCGACGAGCCCAGATCCAACTACGCGGTGACGGGGCTTTATTTCTACGATAAGGATGTGGTCTCTATCGCCAAGGATATTAAGCCCTCTGCGCGAGGAGAGCTGGAAATTACCGACGTCAACAAGGTCTATCTCGAGCGCGGGGATCTTCGCGTCGAGGTAATGTCCCGAGGCATGGCCTGGCTTGATACCGGTACCCACAACTCCCTACTCGACGCCGCCAACTTTATTCGTGTCGTTGAGGAGCGTCAGGGGCTAAAGATTGCATGTCCGGAAGAGATTGCCTATCGCATGGGCTACATCGACGCCGAACAGCTGCTGGCACTCGCCAAGCCGCTGCTGAAAAGCGGCTATGGAGTGTACCTCGAAGGTTTGCTTGATGAGCGGGGCACTTACTGGGATGGACCTTGAGACCACACCACTTCAGGGGGTCGCGGTCCTGCGGCCCAAAATCTTCGGTGACAGCCGCGGTTTTTTTCTGGAGAGCTGGAACCGTAAGGCCTTTGCCGACCTCGGGATTCGCCAGGACTTTGTGCAGGACAATCACTCGCGCTCCCGTCGCGGCACACTGCGGGGGCTTCACGTTCAGACCCAGCACACCCAAGGCAAACTGGTGCGGGTCGTTTCCGGCCAGGTCTTCGATGTCGTAGTCGATTTACGAGCGGACTCCCCCAGCTGTGGTCAATGGTTTGGCTGCACCCTCACCGAGGAAGGCGGCGAAATGCTCTGGGTCCCTCCGGGCTTTGCCCACGGATTTTATGTACTCTCAGAGACGGCAGATTTTCTCTACAAATGCACCGACTTTTATCACCCGCAAAGCGAACTAACCCTTTCGTGGGATGATCCCCATGTGGGCATCGACTGGCCGATTCCCCCAGGGGAGGCGCCGGAGCTGTCAGCAAAGGATAAGCAAGGGTTGTCATGGGCTGACATGCCCAAGTTTCACGTTTAAGACTTGAGCAAGGGTCGCCACCACGATTCGTGGTTGAGATACCAGTCCAGTGTTTTTGCAATGCCGGTTTCGAAGGTCTCGCTCGGTGAAAAACCCAAGTCCTGCTCTATTTTGGTGGCATCGATAGCGTAGCGCCAGTCATGACCTGCGCGATCTTCCACATAGGTAATGAGGGACTCTGCATCACCTCTCGCCGCAGGAGACTCGGGGTAGCGACTCACAAGCTCGGGGTGCTCCTGAAAACGCCGATTAAGCGCGCTGCAGAGCAACTTCACGATATCGATATTGGCCCACTCGTTGTTACCGCCGATATTATAGGTATCACCCACTTGACCATCGGTGATCACCCGCTCGATACCCTGCGCGTGATCAACCACATAGAGCCAGTCACGAATGTTGGTGCCATCGCCATAAACCGGCAGCGGTCGCCCATCAAGAATATTGGTTAAACACAAAGGGATAAGCTTTTCGGGAAAGTGAAAGGGGCCGTAATTATTGGAGCAATTGCTGGTTGTAACTTCCAGGCCGTAAGTATGATGATACGCGCGCACCAGATGGTCGCTCCCAGCTTTGCTCGCCGAATAGGGTGAGTTGGGTTCGTAGCGCAGGGTCTCGGTGAACGCTGGATCCTTGGGGCCCAAGGATCCAAACACCTCATCGGTTGAAACATGATGGAACCGATGGGGTCGGCCAGAGCCTGCCAGGAAGACCTCTTTAGCGGCAGCCAACAACGTGTAGGTGCCGATCAGGTTGGTCTGTATAAATGCATCGGGCCCTGCGATGGATCGATCCACGTGACTTTCCGCAGCGAAGTGCACCAGCGTATCGATTTCGTGGTCAGTCAGGGCTTTGCGCACTCGCTGACCATCACAAATATTCCCCTCGATGAAAATAATCTGACCCGCGTCCTCCAGAGGCGCAAGGCTGGATCGATTTCCTGCATAGGTCAGGGCGTCATAAACAACGACCCGGTCCTCGGGGTGACGCTCACACCAGTGATACACAAAGTTGGCTCCAATGAAGCCGGCTCCTCCGGTGACAAGTAATCCGCGACTCACGTGTCCTGGTCCTCATTGGTGTGTTTCATATCGACGAGCATATCCCGCAATGCATGTCGCCAGGGGCGACCGCTGTAACCAAGGGCGGCTCGGGTATCGGTCTTATCCAGTACGCTGTAAGAGGGCCTGGTCGCGGGGGTTGGATATTGTTTTGCAGGAATAGGGAGCACGCAAGCGCGCTTGTTGATAAGCCCCAGAGTCAGCGCCTCCTCCTGAATAGCGAGGGCAAAATCGAACCAGCTGCAGGCGCCGCTGTCACTCCAATGGTATATCCCGGAGCATGCGGTATTATCCCTCAGCGCCCAGCAGATACTGGCCAACTCCCTCGCCCAGGTCGGGGTGCCAATCTGGTCCTCAACAACGGACAGCTGCTCTCGCTCATTCATGAGTCTGAGCATGGTTTTGACAAAATTGACCCCGTGGCGGGAATAAACCCACCCGGTGCGCAGCACGATGTGCCCTGCAGCCGCACTCAATACAGCCCGCTCGCCCTCAAGCTTGGTTTCGCCATACACCCCCAGCGGCCGGGGCTCGTCGGAAGGCTTGTAGGGTTCACCAGCTGAGCCATCAAAAACAAAATCCGTGGAGACATGAATAAGGCGGGCGCCCGACCCGGTAGCCCAGGCCACCAAGTTTCTGGGGCCGGCGGCGTTGGCAGCCGCAGCCCGTTCGGGTTCCTCCTCTGCGCGATCCACGGCGGTATAGGCCGCCGCGTTGATGATCGTCGAAGGGTTAGCGCTATCCAGATAGCGGGTTACCTGCTCAGCATCGGCAATATCGACCTCGGCCCGAGTCGCATATACAGCACGACAAGCGGAGGGTTGCGTCATCTTGAGCTCCAGGCCTAGCTGGCCGCCAGCGCCGAAAACGACCACATCGGTCATGGCAGGCGGGCGTCTATCCAGTCCGCAAAAGCCGCCATGATCTGCGGACCCTCGGGCTCGTTGAAAATCTCGTGGTACAGCTGGGGCAACAGAGTAAAACTAAGGTCTTGAGACCCCACTCGGGCCACAAAGTGCTCTGACCCCGAGGGCGCGGCCATCGAATCGGCTTCACCATGCATCACCAAAAGAGGCAGGGTAATCTCCCCCGCCCTCTCAAGCACTGAGCCCATTGTTGTCAGCAGAGCATAAGCCAACCCGGCAGTGACCTTACCGTGATTCACCAGAGGATCGTTGTTGTAAGCCTCAACGACTTTGGGGTCTCTGCTGACACCGTTGGCATCAAGCGCCAATACTCCCAAACGGGGTAAAACCTTTGCCAACAGACCCACCAGTTTCAGGAGGATTGGCGAGGGAGGCTCCCCAGCTTCAAAAGCGGGACCACTCAGCAGCGCACCACGATATTGGCTTTGGTCTTCCAGCATTAATCTTGAGACGATCAAGCCACCCATACTGTGGCCGAGAATAAAACAGGGAAGGTCAGCGTCGGCTGCGGCTAGATGGGCTCGGCACTCTCTGACGCCTGTCGAAAAGTCATCCAAACTTTTAACAAAAACACGATGACCGGGAGACTCTCCATGCCCAAGGTGATCCATCGCAACCACCGTGAGGCCTCGAGCCGCGAATATCTCGGCAAGTGGTTGATAACGACCGCTATGCTCCCCAAGACCGTGGACGATAATGACCGACCCCCTTGCCGGACCCTCCGGCTGCCACTGTCGGCAAAAAAGGCCCGAGGGAAGCGTGATCGTTTCAGGCACCAACATCATTCAGTCCTAAGAAGATAGCCAATCTAATCCGCGGCCACCGGCGTCAGCCACTCGCCATAGCGTGCCGACCGCCCTCTGACCGCATCGAAATAAATGGCCTGTAGCTTCTCCGTTACCGGCCCTCGGCGGCCCTCACCAACCTGCCGTCGATCGAGCTCCCGGATTGGCACCACCTCAGCTGCCGTCCCCGTGAAGAACGCTTCATCACAGATGTAGACCTCGTCCCGCGTGATGCGTTTTTCACGAACCTGATAACCCTCATCCGCAGCAATCTGAAATATCGCGTTGCGAGTGATGCCGTCCAGACAAGAGGTCAGATCGGGGGTGTAGATCACTCCATCCCGAACCATAAAAAAGTTTTCCCCGCTGCCCTCGGCAACATACCCCTCGTTATCAAGCAGCAAGGCTTCCTCACACCCGCTGTCCAGTGCCTCACGAAGCGCCATAATGGAGTTGATATAATTGCCGTTTGCCTTGGCTTTGCACATCGTAATGTTGACGTGGTGGCGGGTGTAGCTTGAGGTCCGCACCGCAATGCCCCGGTCTCGCGCCTCGGGGTCCATATAAGAAGGCCATGGCCACGCCGCAACCATCACGTGGGTCTTCAGGTTATCCGCACGCAGACCCATGCCCTCGGACCCCAGAAAACACATGGGGCGCAAATATCCCTCTTCGAGCTCGTTAACCCGAACGACTTCGCGCTGGGCTGCATTCAGTGTTGCCTTGTCCCAAGGCATATCCATCTGCAATATTTTGGCCGAGCGAAAGAGGCGGTCGGTGTGCTCTCGCAAGCGGAAAATGCAGGTGCCCTGCTCGTCGGTCTTGTATGCCCTGACCCCCTCGAAAACACCGAGACCGTAGTGGAAAGTGTGCGTCAAAACATGGACTTTTGCTTCCTGCCAGGGAACCAGCTCTCCATCTAGCCATATTTGCCCACTGAGCTTGGACAGATCCATGTTATACCCTCTTAATTTTCCACAAGCCTGCTATCTGCCAACCCTGACAGCGCGGGGAGATCCGGCAGAATCTCATCACGAATAGCGATTACCGTTAACAGCGTCTCTTTAAACTTATCAATGTGCCCAAGCGGCTCCGCTCCCGTTAGTACCGCGCGGTGGACATGAGCACGATACGCCAGGTAGCCGAGTCTGAGCTTTTCTCCGTGGTCTTCCGACAATATGCCATGGCCCACCAAGGAGGCCAGCAAGTTTACAACATCTGTGTCTTTCGCGAGTTCCGGATATTTCGATGCGGCCTTCAGAACCAGATATTGCACAATAAATTCAATATCAACGATGCCTCCCGGGTCACGCTTGAGGTCAAACTGGTCGGCTGTGCCCCCAATACGACTCTCCCCTTCGTGAAGCATCCGTCGTCTCATGGATACCACGTCTTCAAGTAGCCGCCCTGAATCTCGCTGCCGGCGAAGGATCACTAGCCTCGCCTTTATCAGAGCGTCACAGAGAGCCTGATCCCCCGCCACCGGCCTCGCACGCACAAGGGCTTGATGTTCCCAGGTCCACGCTGAATCTTCCTGATAGCGCAGAAATCCCTCGTAAGTCACGCAGGGCAGGCCCGATTGACCATTGGGTCTGAGGCGCATGTCCACCTCATACAACTGCCCCGAAGCAACGTTGGTACCAAGAATGTGAACCACCCGCTGTGCCAGCCGAGCAAAAAAACGAGAATTATCGATCTGACGTGATCCCGAGGTTTCACCATCGGCGCCGTCATATACGAACACCAAATCCAGATCTGAACCATAGCCAAGCTCGATTCCCCCAAGCTTGCCATAGGCCATCACAGCAAAACCCGCGCTATCCCCTCCCGGCTCACCATGACGTGAGACCAGCTCCGCCCGCGCCACGTCAATGGCGTGCTGAATGATGACCTCTGCCAGAAAAGTGAGGTTATCGCTGGCCTTCATGGTATCGATCCGACCACTCAATTCACTCGCCGCCACGCGCAGCACCACCCCATCCTTGACCGTGGCCATTACCTGCATCTGCTGCTCGAGATCATCCTGAGGAATCCTCAGGAGCTGCTCCCTGACAAGGACCGTCATTTCTCCTCGATTAGGTGCCTTGTAAAGCCGCTCTTCGTGAAGCAGCTCTTCAACCAGCTCAGGGCGCCGCTCGAGCTTGGTAGCAATCCATGGACTGGCACCGTTAAGCCATACCAGTTGTTTAAGGGCCAGCGGGTTTTCAACCATCAACGCGAGATAGGCGCTCCGTCGAAGCACTGCGTTAACGAAGGGTAAAGTCTTAATGAGGCCGGTATCAGGCCAATCGGTGCCGGCCGCCGCATCAATCAGTTGGGGAAGAAACTGTTCCAGGCGCTTGCGTCCGTCGTTCTGCAACATCAGAACTCTTGTACTTCCCATCAGCTGCTGAATTGCGTCCCACGTTAATTGAGGATCATCAAAGCCCCGCGCGCGCAGAAAGTCCGCCGAGAACTCATCCCAGCTCAAGCGCGGCGAGGCTTCGGTACTCTCTGTCTCACCAAGGTTTAACAGCACACCAAAGTAATGGCTGATCCTTTCGCGGACCCCGTCAACTTCAATAAGTAGCTCGGCCCAATCATTAGACCCCATGACACAGGCTAGCCTCCACCGGCTGATTTCATCCGCAGGCAAGGTCTGAGTTTGCTCATCGGCTATACCCTGTAACGCATTCTCCAACCGACGAAGAAACCGGTAACCGCTGTAGAGTCCATCGCGGTCATCCACAGAAATAAAGTCAAGTTTCAGCAAGGCATCCAGAGCAGATCTCAAGGACCTGGTCTGAAGCGAGGTATTGCGGCCTCCGTGGATTAACTGTTTGCATTGAACAATGAACTCAACCTCCCGAATTCCTCCAGACCCTCGCTTGATGTTATTTTGAAGCTGGAGCCGTCTGGTCTCAGCCTCGATAGTTTTTTTCAAGCCTCTCAGAGAATCTATGACACCAAAGTCGGTGTAACGTCTATAAACAAAGGCTCGCAGCATGTCCTCCAGCGGCGCTACCATCTCTGGCGAACCAGTGATGGCCCGCGCTTTAACCATCGCATAACGCTCCCATTCCCGACCATGCTCTTGCAAGTAGAGCTCCATGGCGTTGTAGTTGGTAACCAATGCCCCGCTGCCCCCAAAGGGCCGCAACCGCATATCCACGCGAAAGCAAAATCCCTGCGCAGTTTGGGCATCAAGAAGCTTGATCACCGACTGCCCCACCCGAATAAAGAACTCTTGATTACTGATGGATTTCTTTTTCCCCGTGGTTGAGCCCGCCTCGGGGTAAAGAAATATGAGGTCAATATCAGAGGATAGATTCAGCTCCATACCGCCGAGCTTTCCCATGCCAAGCACAACCAATTCCTGAGGTGTCTGAGTCCACTCGCCCACTGGCACACCGTAGCGGGTCTCCCAGTAAGACGTCGCCCAACTCACTGCATAACGAATCGCAGTATCGGCCAGGGTGGAGAGTCCCGACAGGGTCTGATCAAGATCTGCTACACCTGAAAATTCTCTCGCAACCAGTCGCAGCATCTGTCGATTTCTGAAACACCGAAGAGCCTCCATGACGGCAGACTCATCACTAGCGCTACCAAGGGCCTCGGCCAATTCCTGCTGGAAGTCCCCTTCTGATAACGGGGCTGGGCCGAACAGGCAATCCTTCTCAATCGCGGCTTGCACCCAGTGCGCTTGTTTGAGCGTCTGTTCCAGAAAAAAGTCGCTGGTCGTCAGTACCCGCTCAAAAGGTTCGCGTGCCCGCTTCCTCTCCAGCGCCTCGTCCAGAGCGGAAAACGTATCAGGGCCGAGCTGGTCCCTGAGCCGCTCCCAGGCCGCATCCCGAATGGACTCTAACGCTGGAGACATGGCCACGGATCAATCCTCAAAAGCTGTTTCGCCAGTATCTCTGTTGGCGTGGTCTCATCTATTCGAGTTTCCGTTGGAAGTATGATTACCGCGTCCATGACAGCAGTTTACGGACTATCCCATCGTTGTCACGGCCCTATCACCACTCCCTTTCCCGGACTATTCACCGACCACCGCAGTCATCCAAGAGACCTGATAGTAACCAGCTTGCGAGACCACTACCTCAACGCTGGGTGCCCTTGAGCCAACAATTGCCGAGACTTATAAGCTCTGTTTCCGGTACCCTTGGCAGCTTTTTTCAGCATACCGTCTCGCTTAACCACATTTAGTAGAGCCTAATGTCGTGCCTTCACCGCTTGAGCACATAGACTGGTTTCGACACACCAGTCCCTACATCCGGAATCACCGGGGGCGAACCTTTGTCATTCATTTGGGCAGCGGCGCCCTCGACAGTCCAGTTTTCCCGCATCTCATTCACGACCTGGCGCTACTCCACTTGTTGGGAATAAAGTTGGTTCTAGTCCATGCGACCAGGGGCGAAATAGAAGCAGCACTGGATGCACTTGAGATTGAGGGCGTTCTGCACAGAGGGGTTCGAGTTACTACCGAAGAGGTGCTTGGAGTGGTTCGCGATGTGGTGGCAGCTCAGCGCCTCCAGCTTGAAAGCCAGCTCTCCGCAGGACTGCCGGATTCCCCGATGCATGGATCCAAACTAAGAGTCGTTAGTGGCAATTTTGTGACCGCGCGGCCTCTCGGTGTCGTCGACGGTGTTGACTTCCAGTTCACCGGCGCGGTTCGTCGGCTTGATGCAGTGGGGATGTCCGGAGTGTTGGATAACGACGGCATACTGCTGCTCTCCCCCTTGGGCTTTTCACTGACTGGGGAGGTGTTCAACATCAGTGCCAATGAGCTTGCTACCGCAGCCGCGATTACACTGGGTGCCGACAAGCTCATCATCATGGACAAGGCTTCTGGCTTGCTCGATGACACGGGGAAATTAATACGGCAGCTTACCGTTGATGATGCGCACCGGCTCGCGATCAGTGATTCGGCTCAGGCTGAGCATCGGGACGCTGCCTGCCGCGCTTGCGATCAGGGGGTTCATCGGGCGCACATTATTAGTTACGAGCAAAACGGCGCCTTGATCGAAGAATTATTTACCCACGACGGTGGCGGCACTCTCATCAGCCAGGAAGCCTATGAACAAGCCCGGAGAGCAACCGTTGAGGATATTGCGGGGGTGCTTGATCTCATTCGTCCCCTAGAAGATGAAGGCATTCTCGTGCGTCGATCCCGTGAGCGATTGGAACAGGAAATTGATAATTTCCGGGTGCTGGAGCGGGATGGCAGGGTTATCGCTTGTGCGGCTCTTTATCCCTTTGGAGATTCATCGATGGCGGAGATCGCCTGCGTTGCAACCCATGAAGATTACCGTCGGGGTGGACGGGGCCAGCACCTGTTGGAGCTACTCCTAGAGGAAGCCAAAGAAGATGGGTTGTTATCGCTGTTCGTGCTGACAACCCAAAGTGCTCACTGGTTTCTAGAACAGGGGTTCAGTGAAGTTAGTCTGGATAGGCTCCCCACCGAGCGCCAGGCGCTTTATAACCTGCAACGAAATTCCAAGGTGCTCATCCGGCAGATCAACTGACCGTAGCCCGCCGTGCCGCCCCCAGCCGCTCCGGGAGTGCTAAACTCCCCTACCGGAAAGTCGAATCCACTCAAAGACAAACCTGCGCCGAGATCACCCAATGCCTCAATATCGCTCAAAAACCTCAACTGGCGGCCGCAACCAGGCAGGTGCGCGGGCCCTGTGGCGTGCGACCGGCATGACCGATGGTGATTTCGAAAAACCGATTATCGCGGTGGTAAATTCCTTCACCCAGTTCGTTCCGGGCCATGTACACCTCAAAGATCTCGGCCAGTTAGTGGCGAGGGAAATTGAGGCTGCCGGCGGAGTCGCCAAAGAGTTTAATACCATCGCAGTAGATGACGGCATTGCGATGGGTCACGACGGCATGCTTTATAGCTTGCCCTCCCGAGACATCATTTCGGATTCCGTGGAGTACATGGTCAACGGCCATTGCGCCGATGCCATGGTGTGTATTTCAAACTGCGACAAGATTACACCCGGCATGCTCAATGCGGCGATGCGGCTTAATATCCCCTGTATTTTTGTCTCCGGCGGACCCATGGAGGCGGGCAAGACCAAGTTATCCGAGACCAAGCTAGACTTGGTAGACGCTATGGTTATCGCAGCAGACAGCTCGGTCGATGACGCTACTGTCGAAGAGTACGAGCGCTCCGCCTGCCCAACCTGTGGCTCCTGCTCAGGGATGTTTACAGCGAATTCGATGAACTGCCTGACCGAGGCTTTGGGATTGAGTTTGCCCGGAAATGGCTCGCTTCTCGCCACTCATGCAGACAGAGAGGCCCTGTTCCGTCGCGCGGGCCAGGAAATTGTCGGGCTGGCAAAACGCTACTACGAGCAGGACGACCTGTCTGTACTTCCACGACGCATAGCGAATCGCGCCGCGTTCGAGAACGCAATGGCGCTGGATATTGCAATGGGGGGGTCAACCAACACCATTCTGCATTTGCTCGCGGCAGCCCAGGAGGCCGAAATCGATTTCTCCATGGCCGATATAGACAAGCTAAGCCGCCGCATTCCCCAGCTCTGCAAGGTCGCGCCCAGCACCCAGCTCTATCACATGGAAGACGTACACCGCGCCGGTGGCGTTATGGCTATTTTAGGAGAACTCAACCGAGCAGGTCTGATCGATGCCTCCACAAAGACAGTGCATAGCGACACCATGGGCGACGCACTCTTGGCATGGGACATTACAACCACCGAAAGTGACGCCGTAAAAACCATGTACGCCGCGGGGCCTGCTGGGATACCAACTCAAACCGCCTTCAGTCAGGATACCCGCTGGCCTAGCCTGGATGTGGATCGCGAGGGGGGCTGTATCAGGGCGCTCGAGCATGCCTACTCGCTGGAGGGCGGGCTCGCCGTCTTGTTTGGGAACATTGCCGAAGATGGATGCGTTGTTAAAACCGCCGGGGTGGATGATGACAACCTCACTTTTTCAGGTCCAGCGCATATTTGTGAAAGCCAAGAGGACGCGGTTGCGGATATCCTCGAAGATCGGGTCAAACCTGGCGACGTTGTGATTGTGCGCTACGAGGGACCCCGAGGCGGGCCCGGTATGCAAGAAATGCTCTATCCAACAAGCTACCTAAAATCAAAGGGCCTTGGCAAAGCCTGCGCGCTCATCACCGATGGGCGGTTTTCGGGAGGCACTTCCGGCTTGTCGATTGGTCACGTATCCCCCGAAGCCGCAGCGGGGGGGGCTATCGGACTCGTTCAGCAGGGTGACCCAATTACAATTGATATCCCCAATCGAAGCATCAATGTTGATCTGGATGCATCCACATTGGCAGCTCGCCGAAAAGCCATGGATGGATCCTCGAAGCCTTGGCAAGCCGTAAAGCACCGGCCCCGAAAAGTGAGCCCGGCACTAAAGGTCTACGCCAAGATGGTCACCAGCGCCGACAAAGGAGCAGTTAGAGACCTAACACTTCTCGATTGATTGGCTGCCCACTCTCGATTAGCGCCTCAAAGTCGGTTCGATATCTTTCTATCTCCCGTCTGAGGCGCCGATCCTGCTTACTCGTCCGCTGATTGAGCACGGACAATATGATTTGACGCGAAATACCGGTATTTCTGGCAAATGCTTGCTCGTACTCCGAAGTGCGGTTATCACGCCGTTCGATATAAATCTTTCTTGTCTGATTGGGCCAATCAGGATCATTCATACGCAAAACTTGCTCCAGCTTTGTGACCCAACGGCCTCTATCTTCAAGCCACAAAAAATCGAGCCTTTGGTACTCGGCACTGCCCTCCTCAATGGTCTGTTTTTGGGCGTCAGTAAGCGTCCCCAAAAATCGACTTAGATTTTTTTGAAATTGCTTTTGAATATTTTGGTAGTAAGCAGGCTCAGTGCGATCACGGTACTTTTTTTCAAGGTCGGCTTGGTCTTGCTGGAGCGTCAGTACAAATTCAATCCGCTGCTCGTAGGATAAGGTCGCGCCGAAATCGATAAGCAGATCGAGGACTTTGATCTGCAAACGGCTTGCCGCCGCCTCCAACTGGTCAATTAACTGATTCAGCTCCCCCTCGCTCACGCCGTCATCGAGGCTTTCCTCAAACTCGTCTAGCCACGCGACATACTCGGGTAGCTCGTCAGCACGATGCCAATCCAGGAGTGCCTCCACGCGCCGATTAAAGTCGTTTCGTTGATCGCGACTCAATGGTACATAGTCACGCACGTACCAGCCGATAAGAGTATCCAAACGGTTGTAAAGAAAGGTTGTACTTGAGCAGCCGCTCAGGCACAGCAGCAGCCCCAGTATCAAAAGGCGCTTAGCGCCAGCCGGCAGTATCAGCCAACTCACCACTATTAATAGCTGTTGAAAGTCGAACAACTTCGACACGATCGCGGCCCAGTTTTTTGGCCCGATACATAGCCGAATCGACCTGTTCGAGCCAATCGATAGTACTTCGCACCTGAGAAACATCACAAACTCCAATGCTTACGGTTACTTCTCGGTCAGGCAATACGTTGAGAGTTTTAATCGTTATGCTCAAGTCTTTGGCTATCTCAGCCGCCGCCCGGTTTGCAACACCGCCGAGCAAAATTACAAACTCCTCACCATCAAGCCGAAACAGCATATCGACTTTGCCAAGCCGCTCGCTAATGTGCTTTACGACGCTCTGCAATACCCTGTCGCCCGCTGCATGGCCATGGTAGTCGTTGATTGATTTGAAGTGATCAATATCCAATAACAACAGTGCGGACATCCGCCTATGGCGCTCGAAATCAGTCAGACTCCGTTGCACTTGAGGCATTAGACAGCGGCGGTTATACGCGCCTGTAAGAGGGTCCTTAAAAGCAAGATCAGCAAGTTTCCCCGATTGTCGGTTCATCAGGCGCATCACTTCGAGGAGCGCCATCATAGTCACCAACAACACTAGATCGTTGCCAATAGGCCATTGGGACAGCCCAACAGCACGCATGGCGAGCAGCGACAGTGCCAGCACAACACCCACCAATAAACCTACGCTAGTTGGCAAGAGAACAGAGATCGCTACGAGCAATGGAAACAGCCAGTAATAGTGATGGGCGTTACCACCAGCGAGTGACCACATCAACACAACTAAGGTTGCCAGCAAAGGTATGACTGGAGGCGTTAAAAAGGTGCCGCGAAGGAAAGCCCATGCAGTACTGACCAGCACGCCAATTTCAACTATACAGGCGACGATCATCAGAGTGAGCGAGCCCCCAAGATCGGACGGGATCTCACAAATAACGGCAGCTAGGATCGCCATCATGACCACAAGCATCAGTTGGTAACCGGTGTGCCGTCGCAAAAACTCGCTATCTTCGAGGCCAACCTCGTCAGGAGCTACAGAGAGTGACCGCAGAAATCCGACGCGGAAGGATGGCCAAAAGGGCTCACCTGATGACTCGTAAAGCCCCTGTGGGGATCTGTTCGCGGCCATTAATCGACGCCCGATATGCTGCCTGACAACAAAGACATTGTGACACAGCTACGAAAAGCTGCCATCGAACCACAGGGGTTGCACTGTTAAGGTCAGGCAGCCGCGGATGAATCCATATCAAGAGCGACCAACGCAGATAAAATGGCATTGAGTGTTGCCTGAACAATGTCATGACTGCGGCCAACACCACAGGGGCGAGCCCCTTCCACGTTCAACTGCACGTAACACACAGCCTCCGCATCAGCACTCTGTCCCAGTGTGTGCTCGCTGTACTCAACGACGACAATACGGCGCGCAAAATGTGACTCCAGCGCGTTAACGAAGGCATCTATCACGCCGTTTCCTCGACCCGACAAGCTGGCTTCACCGCTGGGGGTGTGCAAGGTGGCCGTCAGTGCATCCTCGCCCTCTTCCCGCGCCAGCTGGTAACGTCCCAAATTCCAGCCCGCCCCATTTCGCAGATAGGTCGACTCAAAAAGACGATGAATATCTTCTGAGGCAACCTCCGCCTCACTCTCTTCCGCGAGCTCCTGAACAGACTGGCTAAAATCAACCTGTAGCCAACGGGGTAATTCGTAACCGTGGTCCCGCTGTAGCACGTAGGCTACGCCACCTTTGCCGGACTGGCTGTTGATGCGAATAACCTCCTGATAAGTGCGACCGATATCCCGCGGATCTATCGGCAAATAGGCAACGTCCCATGGATCTTCAGCCGAGCGCAGCGCAAGGCATTTGTTAATAGCGTCCTGATGACTCCCCGAGAATGCCGTGAATACCAGATCTCCGGCATAAGGGTGGCGAGGATGAACGGGAATTTGTGTGCACTCCCTCACCACCGCGATCAGCTCATCCATCCGCTCAAAATTCAGCATGGGGTCGATGCCCTGGCTATACAGATTCATGGCCATGGTCACGATATCCATGTTGCCGGTCCGCTCACCGTTGCCCATGAGGGTCCCCTCCACACGGTCTGCACCCGCCATCACCCCGAGCTCGCCAGCTGCCACAGCGCATCCGCGATCGTTATGGGTGTGCAGTGAAATGAGCAGCGACTCCCTATTCGCTACGTGATCACAAAACCACTCTATCTGGTCTGCGTATACGTTGGGCGTGCTCATCTCCACGGTCGCAGGCAAGTTGATAATGACTGGCGCTTCCGGGGTTGGCTCGAGCACCCGGTTTACCGCGTCACATATCTCAACCGCGAAATCCAGCTCGGTACCAGTAAAGCTCTCGGGACTGTATTCAAATACCCACTCGGTCTCCGGATGACGCTCGGCTTCGGCCTTCACAAGCTCGGCTCCGGAGACGGCAATATCAATAATGCCCTGACGATCGAGTTTAAAAACATCCCGGCGCTGAACGGTGGAGGTCGAGTTATAAAAGTGAACCACAGCCTTCTTGGCGCCTTTCAGCGCCTCAAATGTTTTGGTAATCAGTTCGGCTCTGGCCTGAACTAACACCTGGACGGTCACGTTCTCCGGTATCCGGTCTTCTTCAATAAGCTTCCGCAGAAAATCGAAATCGTGGCTAGATGCCGACGGAAAGCCCACCTCAATGGTTTTAAAGCCCACCGCAACCAGTTGCTCCCAAAGCCTCAGCTTCTGTTCAGCATTCATTGGCTCAACAAGGGCCTGATTGCCATCGCGCAAATCCACCGAGCACCACTGGGGCGCCTTGTTGATGACCTGATCCGGCCAGCGCCGATCGGGCTTCACCACCGGTGCAAATGGCTGGTACTTGCGGTGACTGAAAGCCTGTGGCTTCGCTGTCTGGCTCATGGGGGCTATCTCCAGATTATTGAGCTGTGTAGTGTATCCAAACGACCTGATGGTTTTTCACCAAAAACCCCAGTTTTTTGCTCTTAAACGCTCATTTTTTGCTATTTTAATTATAATATTGGCTTTTATCACTAAATTAGGCTGGTTATGGAGTTAGACCGAACAGACCTTAAGATTCTGGCCCAGCTCCAGGAACATGGCGGCCTGAGCAATTTGGAGTTGGCTGAACGTGTTGGCCTAAGCCCCACACCCTGCGCCCGGCGAGTAAAACGGCTTGAAGCCGAGGGGGTCATCACATCCAGAGTGACATTATTGGACCAGTCAAGACTGGGTCTTACCTTGACCGCTCACATCGGCGTCACCATGGACCGGCACACCCCCGAGCGCTTCGAAGCCTTTGAAGCAGAGGTCAGTGCCTACCCTGAAATCATCGATTGTTGTGTAGTGACCGGGCAAAGTGCCGACTACCTGATCAAGGCAGTGGTAAAAGACATGGCTCATTACGAGCAATTTCTACTGGGAAAGCTTACGCGGATTCCCGGTGTGACCGGGGTTCACTCAAGTTTTGAACTTCGAAAAGTAGTATCTCGTACCGCTTTACCTCTGGGCGGAGTTGCCGGCTTCAGCGGCCCAGCCTAAGCGCCCGCTCCAAGCTCCTTTTGCACGAGAAAATCGGCTATTTTAAGCATGTTAGCTTGGCTGCCGGCCTTTCTCGCTTCGACGAGATACTTTCCGTTCACCATCACTGAAGGAGTGCCGGATATCTTTGCTGATCTTGCGCGAGCCTCAGCCTGATTGACCAGACTGTTGACGCCAAAAGCGTTGAAGGCTTTGTCAAAATCGGGGCCCGATACTCCATTAGCCACGAACAAATCTCGCACGGCCGACACCGATCCAAGGCGATTTCTATCCACATGCATCGCCTTGAAGATGGCGCTGTGCATCACATCGATTACCCCAAGGGTATCCGCCACAAAATAAGCTTTTGCGTGCAGCTTCATGGTGTCGTTCCACACTGCCGGAGAAGGCTGAAACCGAGCGCCCTCGGGGAGGGTTTTTTTCCAAGTCTCGAGCATAGGCTCGAAGGTGTAGCAATGGCCACAGCCATACCAGAAAAACTCTGTAACAATGACTTCGCCCGAAGCGCCAACCCTTACCGCTGGGCTTATAACCGTATAGTGAGTGCCCACTTCCCAGTTTTCTTGCGCCGTTGCAGAATAAGACGTAATAGCCAGTGAAGTGATAAGAAAGAAAACGAAACGGTTTAAGAGAGCGTTCAAAGCAACCTCCATCTTGCTGGGGTGATATCGGTGGCAACCATAGCATGAAGAGGTTCGCGGCCTTTAGGGGTTGCCACTCTTTGTGACCTTCTTAAAGGACGGGGGTTCCCCCGCCCGGAACCGGCTGCTACTGCTTGAGTCCAGAAGCGTAGCTAGCGACAGCTTTGATCTCAAGATCGCTCAGCTCGAAAGCGGTGGTCCGCATGATCTTTGAATCACCGTCATTTGTGCGTCCCTCTGGGCTCTCGTAGCCTGTTCGGAACATCTTGAGTTGCGCTGCAATGTAGTCGGCGTGCTGGCCCGCCAAGCCTGGGAAGCCGGCAGGTCCGTTACCCTTACCGGAGGGGCTGTGACAGCCGGAACAAGCCGCGACTTTACGCTCCATGATGCCCGACATGTATACCTTGCGGCCCAAAGCAACGAGATCCTCGTCAGCCATCTCGCTGGTCCGCTCCTTTGCGTCATAAAACGCTGCGATATCCGCAAGATCCTGATCGGTCATGTTATCCACCTGACCCGCCATTGCGGCAACCGGGCGGCGACCATCGCGAATGTCCTTCATTTGCTTGAGCAAATACTTCTCCCCTAGTCCCGCCAACTTGGGGAAATTTGGAACCGCAGTGTTGCCGTCGACGCCGTGGCATGCTCCGCATGTCACGGCTTTGCCTTCTCCTGCAACAGCATCACCCTCGATGACCCCTGCAGCCTGAACTGTAATCATCAGGGCAGAACCCAAAATGAAAACAAGCGTCCGTGTAATGTTTCTTAACAACATGATGTGTTCCCGCTACCGAGGCTACTTCGCTGATGACATATAGGTGATGAGCTCTTGATACTCTTCATCGCTACAATCTGCGCACAGGCCAGTCGGTGGCATGGCGTTTAAGCCATTTTTTACCGAGGCTACAAGTGCGTCCATTCCTTTTGCCATTCGAGTCTCCCAAGCGGCGACATCATGGCTCTTGGGAGCGCCCGCGACACCACTGACATGGCAGGCGGCACAGGCACGGTTGTATTTATCCATGTTGGGCTCTGCGAGCGCAGGAGCGGCAACCATAAAACTGGCCAGGGCGACGCTGGCGGCGATTGATTTAATCATGTGAATTCCTTTATGCCGGCTTCTCAGCCCAGCGATAGGTTAATTTCCAGCAAGGGCCTCGCCCCCGCCAAAACGCGCGGTATTATAGTCAATCCGGCGCTGAGCACAAAACCCGAGTATGCCTACAGAAGATGAACAAATACCGCACCTGCCGACCCTCAATTTCAGGCGGGCAACTTTTCTTCAAAGCGCAAGCAAAATCAGCAATGCCCCTTTGGACGCCGGGTCGGAAGTGGCCTTTGCCGGCCGCTCAAATGCAGGAAAATCTAGTGCTATCAATGCCTTAACCGAGAACTCAAAGCTTGCTCGCACCAGCCGGACCCCCGGGCGAACCCAGCTCATCAATTTTTTTAGCCTCAGCGAGCACCAGCGGCTGGTGGATCTGCCGGGCTACGGCTATGCAAAAGTGCCCCTCAAGATGAAGCGGGAGTGGAACAGGCATATGGAGAGCTACCTCCAGCACCGCCAGAGTTTGCGTGGCTTGATTTTACTGATGGATGTGCGCCACCCACTGACGGAACAGGACGAGCAGATGATCGCCTGGGCGTCCGCTGCAGCCATGCCGGTTCACGTTCTTCTCACCAAAGCGGACAAATTGAAAAAAGGGCCTGCAAAAAGCAGCCTGCTGAGCGTTCAGGCCCGACTCCTGGAGTTCGGCGAACTTGCCAGCGCCCAGTTATTCTCGTCGCTAAAACGTGACGGCTTGAGAGAACTGGAAAAAAAGCTGACCGCGTGGCTCACTGACGACTCGGTCCTGACTCCCGAAAGCAGGCCAGAGGAAGAGTCCGAGCCCTAGGATAGATACGTCTCGGGGTTCACCAAGTCATTAGTGGGCCTCATCCCAGTTATCACCCATGCCGGCCTCAACCAACAAGGGCACATCGAGAGCTGCCACTCCCGCCATGATATCCGGTAGGGTGATCATCAGACGATCTGCCTCAGATTCACTGACCTCAAAGACCAATTCATCGTGTACCTGCATGATCATTTTGGCATCGATGCCGTCGGTCGACAGCCAGTCATCAACGGAGATCATGGCCCGCTTGATGACATCGGCTGCCGTGCCCTGCATCGGCGCGTTGATGGCCGTACGCTCAGCCGCCTGCTGACGTTGCTTATTGCGGGCGTTAATTTCGGGAAGGTATAAGCGCCTCCCATAAAGGGTCTCAACGTATCCCTGCTCATGGGCTAAAGCCCGGGTTTCATCCATGTATCGAGCCACACCGGGATAGCGATCGAAGTATCGGTCTATATATTCCTGAGCCTCGTGACGGCCGAGATTAAGCTGCTTTGCTAACCCAAAGGCTGACATCCCGTAGATCAATCCAAAGTTAATCGCCTTGGCTTTGCGACGCTGATCCCCGGAGACTTTCTCAAGAGGCGTGCCAAACACCTCAGCGGCGGTAGCGCTGTGAACATCAAGGTCTTCACTGAAAGCGTGTAAAAGACCCGCATCCTGAGAGAGGTGCGCCATGATACGTAATTCAATCTGGGAGTAGTCCGCCGCGACTATCTTGAAACCCTTCGGCGCACAAAACGCCTGTCGAATACGGCGACCTTCCTCAGTTCGAATCGGAATATTCTGCAAGTTGGGATCAGAAGAGGAGAGACGGCCGGTCGCCGTCACCGCTTGATGATAAGACGTGTGAACTCGACCGCTGACGGCACTGATCATCTCGGGGAGCTTGTCGGTATAAGTGGACTTGAGCTTTGAAAGACTTCTGTATTCCATCAGCACCGCGGGTAGTGGGTAGTCCAGTGCCAGCTCTGCGAGCACGTCCTCAGCAGTCGACGGCGCACCTTTGGGAGTTTTCTTGAGAACCGGCAGCTCAAGCTTTTCGAACAGGATATGCCCCAGCTGCTTGGGCGAGCCCAGATTGAATGTTTCGCCCGCCATTTCGTGAGCTTGGGTCTCAAGAGCGTCCAGGCGTTGGCTCAACTCATGACTTTGATCAGCCAGCTTCTGACGATCGACTTGTGCACCATTACGCTCGATTCTCGACAGAACGGGTATCAACGGGAGCTCAAGGGACTCATAAAGACCCGACAGGGATGGCACCGCCTGAAGTTTCGGCCAAAGGCTTTCATGCAACCGAAGGGTAATCGCGGCATCTTCAGCGGCGTAGGGCGCCGCCTGCTCAATGGCGACCTGATTAAAGGTAAGCTGCTTGGCTCCTTTGCCTGCGACCTCTTCAAAGGTAATAGTTTTCTCCCCCAGATATTTCAGCGCGAGGGAATCCATGTCGTGCCGGGTGCCGGTGGAATCCAAAACATACGACTCGAGCATCGAATCATGGGCGATACCAGCAAGGCTTATTCCGTAGTTTGCCAGCACATTGGCATCGTATTTAAGGTTCTGCCCCAGCTTCCGGACATCCGGGTTTTCAAGAAGCGGTTTTAATTCAGCGAGTACCCGCTGGCGATCGAGCTGCGCAGGCGCACCCGGGTAATCATGTGCCAAAGGCACATAGGCAGCCCTGTCCGGGGCGACCGCAAACGACACGCCCACAATTTCGGCTTCTATGTAATTTAGGCTGGTCGTTTCCGTATCAAAGGCAAAAAGGTCAGCTCGGGTAAGCGCTTCAAGCCACTGCTGCCACGACGCCTCGTCCAAAACTGTGTCTATCTCAAGAGGTCGCTCCGGAGCTAACTGGGACTCCTCTGTAGATGTTGATGACGATTCTTCTGCAAGCGCATCGGACAACCAGCTCTTGAACTCCAGCTCCTTGAACCACTGAACCAAAGCCTCCTCGTTTGCGGGGACAGTCTTTAACTGATTGGGAGCTAACGACAAATCGCAGTCTGTTTTAATCGTCGCTAGCCGAAAGGAAAGCTCGGCATCACCCCGGCTTGCCTCGAGTTTGGCACCCAGACTTTTAGCACCCCTAACCTCCAGATCTGCAACCTTTTCGAGATTGGAATAAATCGAGTCGATACCTCCCAGTGCCGTTAGCAGCGCCAGCGCCGTTTTTTCCCCAACCCCCGCCACACCGGGAATGTTATCGACCTTGTCTCCCTGAAGCGCTAGCAGATCAATGATGAGCTCAGGTGGTATACCAAACTTCGCCACCACACCGTCCCGGTCCATCAGGGTATTCGTCATGGTGTTCACCAATGTCACATGATCATTGACCAGTTGAGCCATATCCTTGTCACCAGTGGAAATAAGCACCGGCTCACCACGATCCGACGCATCCTTGGCGAGGGTGCCGATAACGTCATCAGCCTCTACGCCAGGCACACATAAAAGCGGTAATCCCATGGCGCGAATAATCTCGTGGATTGGTTCAATCTGCTCTCGCAACTCCTCGGGCATCGGGGGCCGATTCGCCTTGTAGTCGGCGTACATATCGTTTCTGAATGTTGGGCCCTTGGCATCAAACACAACCACTACCTCGCCATCAGGATAATCGGCAATGAGTTTTTTTATCATCCCGATCACGCCTTTGACGGCGCCGGTATTGAGGCCCTTGGAATTAGTCAGTGCGGGCAGCGCGTGATAAGCCCTGAACAGATAAGAAGAACCGTCGACAAGAATGAGTGAGCTAGCCATTGCCTCAATGCTCCCACAAATAGCGCGCCGACCGATAGGTCACCTTCATCTTGGCAAGATCGAGTGGCGCCTTGAAAAATCCATGGTAATGCCCCCTCGGGTTCACCAGAATGATATTCGCGCTGTGATCGACCTGATAGCTTCCGTCTTCGGCGGTCACTTTGCGAAACGGGGCGTTGAACGTTCGGGCGAACTTGAGGATGTCGACAAAATCTCCGGTGACGCCGGTAAACCCCGGATTGAAATAAGGCACATACTCCGCGAGAACATCGATAGTGTCTCGAGCGGGGTCAACAGACACCATCACCACAGCTGTATCACGTACCTCAGTGGACTCCAGCTGCTCCATTAGCTGGGCCAAAAATGCAAGCGTTGTCGGGCACACATCGGGGCAATGGGTAAAACCAAAAAAGATCATGGTCCATTTGCCAGTCAGGTCAGATGGCGTAAAAGTTTCACCCAGATGATTCTGCAAAAGAAAGGGACCCGGGTCCCGCGGTATTTCAAAAAGATACAGTCCGTTGACCTGCATTTCCGCAGTGGACATCACTCGGGGTTGCTGAATACGGTGAACAAAACTGGCCACAATAAACGCCATGAAAAGCACGATGGCCGCAACCGTTATCCAAACCTTAGTTCTAGATGTCAGTACCATTCCTGCCATTCCTTTGCGCCCGCCATGTTCATACGCTTGACTCAATTAACCAGTGGTCTGCCAGCATGATGATAAACAACACCAACAAATAGGTGATCGAAAACTTGAACGTCTCCATCGGCGCCTTGGGGTTTTTATCGCGCAGGATTTCAACCGACCAGTAGAGAAAAATCGCTCCAAGGATCGCTGCACCAACAAGATATAGCCAGCCGCTCAACAGGGTTGCAAAAGGCAGCAAGGTAATGAGGATCATGATGACCGTGTACAGAAAAATATGAAGCGCCGTAAACCTGACCCCATGGGTAACCGGCAGCATCGGTATGCCCACCGACGCGTACTCCTCACGCCGGTGGATGGCCAGCGCCCAAAAATGCGGGGGGGTCCATGCGAATATAATCAAGACCAGTAGCAGGGCGTGACCATGAACTTCGCCAGTCACAGCCGTCCACCCGAGCAGCGGAGGGGCGGCGCCCGCCAGACCGCCGATCACAATATTTTGCGGTGTCGCCCGTTTCAAAAACATGGTGTAGACAAAGGCATAACCTATAAGGCTGGCAACAGTTAACACCGCGGTCAGCGTATTAACCCATATCACCAGCACGCCAATGCCCACGAGAGCAAGAATAGCAGCAAACAGTGCCGCAGCACGCTGGCTAACCTTCCCTGTTGCCACCGGGCGCGATCGGGTCCGCGACATCTGCTGATCAATGCGCTCATCAACCAAGTGGTTGATCGCGGCAGCCGCACCCGCACACAGAGCAATTCCCAGATTGCCCAACAGCAGCGGCTGCCAGGGGACAAAACCGGGGACTGCCATACACATGCCGATCAGCGCAGTCAGGATCATCAGCGCCACGACCCGGGGCTTGGTGAGTTCCAGATAGTCCCGCCAGGTGGCTCGTTGCGTGTTCTCCCTTGAGTCCACAATCACGCCCCTGAATTTTTCAGGAGAAACTTAAGATCAGAAATAACCGCCTTGAAGTCCAGATCATCTTCAAAGCGCATCATGACCCACCCAGAGGGATCGACCAGAAACCACTGGTTTGGCTGCGTGAAGATCTCAGGAAAGCTGGTTTCCAACATGCCCGGCTCAAAGGCAAGGGGGACTAATCCCCTGTCACTTTCCCCCAAAAAGCCGAGCAAATCACGGGCAACACCCTCCTTGACTATCGTGATGCCAGCGACGGCTGTATCACTCAGCATCACACGCTGCACCCGGTTGAATTCCTTGCCCAACGCAATATGAATTTGACGGGTAACGTAGAGTCTTTCCGCGCAAGCATCCTCACACACAGGCCCCCGGTTCACCACAACCATGGTCCAACGAGGATCAAGATCGGCCCATTCGACCGCAGCTCCTGCGTCGTCCATAAAAGATGCCCCACGGATTTGGCGGGGTGGCATCACCAGCGTGCCGTTGTTGGCGGTTCCTATGGCCCCCACCAAATCGAGATTTCCGTGAACAACGAAGTACCACAACCAGGAGGCCGCAAGCAGCATAATCAGCGGAGTGCCAACGATCAGCGCCAGCGGCAGTCGGCTATTGCCCGGCTCAGAAGGTGGTGCCATAACAATTCCTCAAAGTCATTCTGGCCGGCGTCGACCCAATAGCAACAACCCTATATTTGACGATCTGAGTACAAACGCGCAGACCAAAACTCCGGCCATGGCAAACCACTGGACTGCATAGCCCCTATGTTTTTGAGGGCTTTGGTTCACAACCGGCCAGTCAGCGACCAATGCCGCCGGATGGGACGGGTCAATCCGGACCATAAAGTCGGGCACCGGCTTGTCAAACAATGCGCTCAACGTCTCAGCGTATTCTGGCGCCTCATAGGATTGAATGACGGCGGGCAGGGTTTCAGGTATCCGTTGGTCTTCAAGGGTATACGCTCTCTCTTGTGGTGCATACACCCTGCCTGTCCACATGATTGGATCGCTTGGTAAGGCAACGTCAGGAAGAGAACGTCTGGCGGGGTCTCCGGCGAGCCACCCGACATTGACAGGCACGCGGTAAGCGCCGGTATCCACATAAGTGATGACCTCGTAACCAAATTGCCCCCGGTGGAGCCTGTTATCAAGTAGCAGATAATCTTCACTGCTCGTGGTGCCCTGAAACCGGATTCGGCGATCGCGCAAGTGATCTAAGCGGTCATCCGCTAATACCAAAGCGTCCGAAAGCGACAGAGGGGGTAAGGCTATACGCCTATCAAATTGTTCTGATAGCTGGCGCTTCTCGTCGGCCCGATCTAGCTGCCAAAATCCAAGCCACAGCAATGCGGGCACCAGCAACAAGGTGAAAAGCGTTATGCGCCATTCCAGAGAAAAAACCAGAATGCCCAGCTTCACGTTAAACTCTCTAACACTCACAGCCGAGTCACCCATGGATCCAGACGAAAAGGACGCCTATTGTGCTAAAAGTGTTGATCGGATTTTTCATGGTTGCTCTCGTTGCCAGCCTTGGCTCTGGACTATTCTTTCTGATGACCGATCAGGGCGATCCAAACAAAAAGCGCCTGTTTACCTCATTGGGCATTAGGCTGGCCCTCGCAAGCGGCCTGATCACCGTCATCATCTTTGGCGTGGCAACCGGGCAGCTCGGCAACCGAAATCCCTGGGACGCCGGCACGGTTCAATCGCAAGAATACAAAGACCGTAACACCACCAACTAAATCCATTCGATGTCACCGGCGTGACTAACCCGGCTGCCCTCTGGCCGCACCGACATAACAAAAAGGGGCGCCTCTGCGCCCCGGCTGCTCTTCAGCGACGCCTAGAGAATATAGACGAAGAGAAACAGGAACACCCACACCACGTCGACAAAGTGCCAGTACCAGGTGGAAGCCTCGAAACCGAAGTGGTCGGTGGCCGTGAAGTGATGATTTTTTGCTGATCGAATGAGCTGGATCAACAGCATCGTCATACCCATGGCCACGTGGAAACCATGAAAACCCGTCAGCATGAAAAAAGTGGAACCATAAATACCTGAGTTCAATGTCAGGCCGAATAGCGCATAGGCCTCATGGTATTCCGCGGCCTGCAAGCCCAGAAAAATGATCCCAAGAGCGACGGTGATGCCAAGCCACAGGTTGAATTTAGCGCGCTGATCATTGAGCAGTGCCGTGTGAGCCACGTGCACGGTAAAGCTGGAAGAAAGGAGAATAATGGTGTTCCACATAGGCAACCACTGATACCAATGATGAGCATCGGCAAAACTCATGGAGCGATCCTGAGTAAGAAATGCGCCATTATTTGCTATCGGCTGGCTATCGACCCCACCAACTGCCTCTTGAGGGGTAATCATTGGCGGCCAAGTGAATTCAAACCCGGGCCACAGCAAGTCGTTCATTCGACCCGCCTCGCCCTCGCCAGCAAGCCAGGGCCCAGCCAGCTGTCTGACGTAAAAAAGCGTGCCGAAGAACGCCGCAAAGAACATCACCTCTGAGAAGATGAACCAGAACATGCCCAACACATAGCTTTGCCCCAGCTGTGCGCTGTTCATTCCCTGGAGGTTTTCGCGGATAGCGGTTGCGAACCACGACGCCAAGGTAAAAACGAAAAAGACGAGGCCCGCAATAAACACCCACTTTGCTGAACTTACTGCACCCGGCTCCCCAAAGGTCATGTCATTGAGCAGAAGACCGGCGCCAAAAACCGTGGTCAACAAGCCAATTGTTGCGCGCACCGCAAGGCTTGAGCTCTCCGGCACATAATATTTTTCGTAGCCTGCCGGCGCTTGTTCGGTGGTTGCCATTTCTATCTCCGTTTCGTTTTGGTTGGCGCTTTGCCCTGCCAACTTATCGTGACGCGATTCGCTCGCTCACGCGATCTGTTACATCAAACAACGTGTAAGACAAGGTAATTGTCTTAATGTCCTTGGGAAGGTCCTGATCCACAATAAACTGAAGCGGCATCAGCGTGTCGCTTTGGCCTTCAAGAGGTTGCTGGTTAAAGCAAAAACACTCGGTCTTGTGAAAATACTCAGCGGCCCGTGCGGGGGAAACGCTGGGGATCGCTTGTGCAACCATGTGCTGCATCGTTGGGTTAGCCGCAAAGAAAACCGTGTCGTTGGCCGCGCCCGGGTGTACAGCCATAGAGGTGACCTGAGGGCGAAACTCCCAAGGCATGCTGTCGTTGTTGGTCGCAATGAACTGAACCGTAACCGACCGCTCCGTATCAACTGCTGCTGGAGCCGCAACATAGGCTTGGGCCGACGTTTTGCCATTGATTCCCAACGCATCACAGAGCACGTTGTACAAGGGGACCATCACAACAAAAACAAAGGCAAACATCGCCACCACCACGGTCACCAGCTTAAGGACCGTGTCGGTAGTTGGGTCGGCACTCAGTCTCATTGCTTAATCCCGCGTTTAGCCGTGGGCGTGAGCCGGGTCGAGCTTCGGCGGCACTTCAAAGGTGTGATAGGGCGCCGGTGTTGGTACTGTCCACTCCAGTCCTTCCGCACCATCCCAAACCTTTTCGTCAGTCACCTTCTTACCCGCAATAATCGTGGCCAGCACGTTGTAGAGAAACAGAATCTGCGAGGCGCCGTAAATAAACGCGCCTATAGATGACATCATGTTGAAGTCGGCAAACTGCAACGCGTAATCGGGGATTCGGCGAGGCATTCCCGCAAGGCCAACAAAGTGCTGGGGGAAAAAGGTAATGTTGAAGCCAATGAACGAAATCCAAAAATGGACCTTGCCCATAGTCTCGTTGTACATCCTGCCGGACCATTTTGGCAGCCAGTAGTAAACTGCTGCCGTCATTGAGAACACCGCACCTGCCACCATGACGTAATGAAAGTGGGCGACCACAAAGTAAGTGTCGTGATACTGAAAATCTGCCGGCGCAATAGACAGCATTAGCCCGGTGAACCCACCGATAGTAAACAAGACCAGAAAACCAATGCAAAACAACATGGGGGTTTCAAACGATAGAGCGCCACGCCACATGGTTGTGATCCAGTTAAACACCTTTACGCCTGTTGGAACGGCAATAAGCATGGTCGCATACATAAAGAACAACTCACCTGCGACAGGCATGCCAACGGTATACATGTGATGCGCCCAAACAATAAAGGACAGGAAGGCGATCGAGGCGGTTGCGTAAACCATCGACGCATAACCAAACAGCGGCTTTCTTGAAAAAGCGGGGATGATTTGAGACACAACGCCAAAGGCGGGAAGAATAATGATGTACACCTCTGGATGACCAAAGAACCAGAAAATGTGCTGGAAAAGAACCGGATCACCACCGCCGGCAGCCGAGAAGAAGCTGGTACCAAAATGTATATCCATCAGCATCATGGTCACGGCGCCGGCGAGCACCGGCATTACCGCAACAAGCAGAAACGCCGTGATTAACCACGTCCACACAAAAAGCGGCATCTTCATGTAGGTCATGCCAGGGGCGCGCATGTTCATGACGGTGGCGATGATATTGATTGACCCCATGATCGACGATGCGCCGAGCACGTGAATGGCGAAGATAAAAAATGTAACGGATGGCGCCGCATAGGTGGTCGACAACGGTGCATAGAAAGTCCAACCAAAGGCCGGAGCACCGCCCTCCATGAACAGCGTGGAAGCGAGCATGAGAAATCCGGGTGGGAGAATCCAGAAGCTCCAGTTATTCATGCGGGGGAGCGCCATGTCGGGCGCGCCGATCATCATGGGTATCAACCAGTTCGCCAGACCTACAAAAGAGGGCATGATCGCCCCAAACACCATGACCAAACCGTGCAGCGTTGTCATCTGATTAAAGAACCCAGGCTCAACCAGCTGCATACCCGGCTGGAAAAGCTCGGCCCTGATGATCATGGCGAAGGTGCCGCCAAGAATAAACATGGCAAACGAGAACCACAGATACATGGTGCCAATATCTTTGTGGTTGGTGGTGAACAACCAGCGGGTAATACCCTTGGCAGGGCCGTGATGATGATCTCCCATCGCTATCTCTCCCGTTTAACCTTGCTTGTGATTGACAACATCCGAGGGCTGTATGACATCCCCCGTGTTGTTACCAAACGCGTTACGCTGATAAGTAATAACGGCCGCCATGTCGACGTCGCTTAACTGGCTGCCGTATGCCTGCATAGCGGTACCCGCCACGCCTTTTATTCCTACATCGAGGTGCGCACCGACATCCCCAAGTGCGATGGCACTGCCCGCAATCGCTTTACCTACGCCGCCCTCACCTTGGGCGCCATGACAGGCAAGGCACTGGCTGTTGTAAACAGATTCACCTTTGCTCATTAGCTCATCCAGGCTTAGATCAACAGCAGAAGCAGCCACCTGCGCAGCCTTGTCCGCGCGCTTTGATCCCATCCAGGCGTCGAACTCTTCCCTACTAACCGCATGAACGACAACAGGCATGAAACCGTGGTAGGCACCACAAAGCTCGGTGCACTGGCCTCGGTAGATCCCCTCTTCCGGCACCTTGGTCCAGGTCTCGTTGATAAATCCGGGGATGGCATCACGCTTGACCGCAATTTCTGGCACCCACCAGGAGTGAATCACGTCGTTAGCTGTCACCAAGAAGCGAACTTTTGTGTTTACCGGTATGACGAGAGGCTCATCGACCTCCAATAAATAATGTTCACCCTTTTGATCGGTGTTATAGATCTCTTCCTGAGGTGTCGCGAGATTTGAGAAGAAAGAAACGTTCTCTCCATTCGCATCCAGATACTCATACTTCCACTTCCACTGGTACCCGGTGATGAGAATATCGAGCTCGGCATCGTCGTTGTCGTAAACCTCTAATAGCGTCGACGTGGCGGGCACGGCCATTCCGACCAGAATTAAAAAAGGCACCACGGTCCAGGCAACTTCCACCTTAGTGCTCTCATGAAATTGTGAGGGAACAACCCCCCGAGACTTTCGGTGGTAGATGATGGAATAGAACATCACGCCGAAGACGCCGATACCGATCACAACGCAGATGATCATGATCAGCATGTGAAGGTCATAAATCTCAGCGCCAATGGACGTGACGCCGGGAGACATATTAACTTGGTTATCGCCAAAGGCCACTGCCGGCCATACCACTACAGCCGCGAGCGCGTTACTGATTCGTTTAACAACTGACATCTCTGCCTCTCTACTCTTGCGGTATGGGGGCGTAAGCTCATGTCGCTGCACACACGCATAACCAAACCCTTTGGGCTTGATTGGCGTGTGATCACGTGGATCCCCCAACGTTTGATGGCGCTGCCGCCTTGGAAACGATCTGGCCTTGTACTGCCCCCAGACGGACCTGACCGGGGGCAGCGGCGCGGATTATAGCGAAAAGCCAGCAAATGCACAGGTCTCAGCGGGCTATACCCGGTATTACTGACTATTTATCGAGTCTATGGGGCGCTTGGGGCTATATGTTGTGGCGGGGTGAGTGTTAACGCAATATGTTGTGGGTGTGGCGGCCCCAAATCGCGCTTCTAGCCCTCGGTTTTACCGCTCGAGGCCGGATCCAAAAGCTTCACAACCTCCGCGGTGGTCTCTACCCGACGAGCAGCGGGCCGGGATACCCGGGTGGGCAGGGGTAGCGGGTTGTCCTCAGGCCTGCCCTCGGAGAAGCCGCAAGCTATACACCGGCGAGTCTCGCCGTCAACGCTCACGACGATACGATCCATCTCGCTACAGCGGGGGCAGACAGCGCCAGCAATAAATCGTTCTCTATTTCGAGGCGTATCCATTCGGACGCACATCCTCAACAAACATCTGTTAGTGTCTCTACGGGTTCAATCCTAGCGCAGACTACACATAAAGGTCTTAACAACCATGAAAACCGTTTCCTACCGAGGGGAAGATAACCTGCGCCACTGGGGCACCAGCACACCAAAGCTTGGTGCCAGAGTCATGATTGACCCAAGTGCCGCGGTGCTTGGTGATATTGAGATTGGTGATGATGTCAGTATCTGGGCTAACTGTTCGGTGCGAGCCGATGTGCACTCTATTCGTATCGGCAACCGAACCAACGTGCAGGATAATTCGGTGCTTCATGTTACCCATGCGAGCAGATTCAATCCCGATGGTTGGCCCCTGACTATCGGCGATGATGTCACGGTTGGACATCGCGCAGTGCTTCATGGCTGTAGTATTGGTGACAGAGTGCTTGTGGGCATGGGAGCCATCGTGATGGATGGCGTGATCGTGGAGGACGATGTCATGATCGCGGGGGGCGCTCTGGTCACTCCAGGCAAGCGATTGGAGAATGGAACGCTTTACGCTGGCAGTCCGGCGCGACCCGTGCGTCCGCTTTCGGAACAAGAAAGGACCTTTCTTGGATACAGCGCTCAGAACTACGCGAAGCTTAAACAGCAGTACTTAGACGACAGCGGCTCAGACCCTACCAATCAGTCGACTTAAATGCTCATTTGGTGTCGCAGGGACTGAATGACTTCACAGGTATCGGGTCGCTTGCCACGCCATAAGAAATAGCTCTCTGCGGCCTGCTCAACCAACATGCCGAGTCCATCAGACACCGCCCAAGGGGTTTTCGACGCCGCCCAGCGCATAAAGCCAGTTGGTTCTGCTGAGTACATCATGTCATAGCAGCAGCTGCGCTCGGTCAGATTAAAGTCCGGAAGCGACACCAGCTCATTGGTAAGACCTGCGCTGGTGCCGTTAATAATCAGATCAAAGGACTGCCCGTTGATATCATCTAGACCACAGCCTTGAACCGGTATTTTTTGATCCGCAAATTCCGAGGCGAGAGCCTCGGCTTTTTCTGCTGTACGGTTGGCAACAACCAGCTCCGTAGGGTTTTCCATCAACAGGGGCTGCATAACTCCCCTAACCGCGCCGCCGGCACCCAACAGCAGGACCCGGCGACTCGATAGCTGCCAACCGAGATTTGCAACCATGTCCCGGACCATGCCGATACCGTCTGTATTATCGGCTCGTATGCTGCCATCTGGCAGCGGTATCAGGCAGTTTGCGGCCCTCGCTCTGGTAGCTCGATCAGTGGCCTCATCTGACAGGATAAAGGCGCGCTCCTTGAAAGGAAGGGTCACATTGAGCCCTCCACCCCCTCGTTGGAAGAAGCGCGATACCTTCAGCTCAAAGTCATCAACCTCAACGCGAACTGCTCGGTAGGTGATGTCATCATCGAACTGTTCGGAGAACGCGCTGTGAATGGCGGGGGATTTGGAATGCTTAATCGGGTTGCCAAAAACCGCGTAGGCGCTTGATGAAATGGAAGGCGCTGCCTGCTCTGATGTCATGTTGGATAGCGCTCTTAAGGGGCATCCGCGGGATCTACTGACAGCCAGTCCCTGTGTTCTAAGTAATACTCTGTGAGTGCCGCCTCTGGCGAACCACTCTGGGTAGTAACACCATAGTCCCATCGAACCAGCGGCGGCAAAGACATCAGTATTGATTCCGTGCGCCCGTTGGATTGCAAGCCGAACAGAGTACCGCGGTCATAGACGAGGTTAAATTCCACGTAGCGGCCTCGGCGGTACAACTGCCATTGGCGCTCTCTCTCCCCCCAGGGCTGATCCTTTCGTCGCTCAACGATTGGCATATATGCATCTAAATAAGCGTTGCCGACCGACTGCAGGAAATCGAATGTTTTATCGAAACCCCACTCATTGAGGTCGTCAAAGAAAAGGCCACCCACACCTCTCGACTCGCCTCGATGTTTTAAAAAAAAGTACTCATCGCACCACGCTTTGTACTTGGGGTATACCTCTTCACCAAAAGGATCGCAGGCGCCCTTGGCGACCTGATGCCAGTGGATAGCGTCCTCTGCATAACCGTAATACGGGGTTAAATCGAAGCCGCCCCCCATCCACCAGACCGGCGCTTCTCCCGCTTTCTCGGCGACAAAAAGCCGTATGTTTGCGTGTGACGTGGGGACGTAGGGGTTTTTGGGGTGAATGACCAGTGACACGCCCATCGCCTGAAAACTGCGACCTGCCAACTGAGGGCGGCCGGCGGTTGCCGAGCCCGGGAGGTTGTCACCCATCACATGCGAAAAATTGACCCCCGCCTTTTCGAAAACCGCGCCCTCTGACAGCACTCGCGTCGCGCCACCGCCACCCTCAGGTCTGTCCCAAGCCTCTTCGACAAAGACAGCTTGACCATCGAGCTGCTCGATAGAACTGCAAATCCGAGACTGGAGATCACGAAGAAATGTTTCGACCGCTGGAATGTCCATAGATTGCGTTCTTATCCGGAAGCAGCCCTCGGGACTGCGGATTATCGGGCAGAGTGAATTAAGCCCGAATTATCTCACCAGATCCAATTTTTCGGATGGTAGAGGGGCGCCCCCCCAAATCAACAGTACCCACCCCTCGGGGAAGCCCCGCCCCAAAATACTTCACAACCTGAAACCCGTGCCGCGCGGGAATTCCACCTGCGGGGTTAGCCGAGGTAGACACCAAAGGACCCGAGACTGCCAGGGAGAGATCCCGCAGGGCTGGCGCTGACGTCACGCGCACAGCCACATAGCTGCTATCACCCGTTATCCATGGGGGAAAATGGTGCCTGTTCGGTAAAAGCCACGTGTTGTTGCTGGGCCAACTCATTTCGACCTCCTTGCGCTCACCCTCTGACAGCCCGGAAAAAACTGGGCCAAGCATCCGGGAGTCAGCCGCAACGACAATCAAGCCCTTGTCCACAGGCCGGCTTTTCATTGCTAATAGCGTCTCGACTGCAGAGGCACTGAAAGGATCGCAGGACAGGCCCCATACGGATTCAGCAGGACACGCAACCACCCGCTCCGCACTGATGAATCCTGACAAGGTTTGTATTCTGAAATTTATCACTGACCACCAGCTCTGACATGCCATAAACCCTGCGCAGTCTGCTCGACATGGCCCTCTAGCTCAAGCTGGGTCAGTAGCGTCAGCATCGCCGGCATATCCATCCCCCGGGCTCGACAAAGTGATGCAATATCAAATCCACCATCCCCCAAAGCCACTAATAAACCCCGAGCATTATCGGATAGCGAGCTTTCGGTCGGCGGTGCTACAACGGATGTGCCATTAGATGTCGGTGCAGGAACCTGACTCTCAGCAAGAGCTCTACTGGGGGCCAGATCAAACCAGCCACGCAGGATCTGAGAGAGGTGTGCCAGGATGTCACCAGCTGACGTCGCCAGCACTGCGCCCTGTTGCAGTAAATACAAGCACCCCTCACCCCCTTTATGTCTAACCGACCAAGGAAAAGCAAACACCTCACGCCCCTGCTCTCCCGCTGCCGCCGCGGTGATCAAAGTACCACTTGGCCGGCCAGCCTCCACCACCACCGTTGCCAACGTCATACCGGAAAGCGTTCTATTGCGTCTGGGAAAGTGCCACCGGTGGGGTTGCGCACCGGGACAGAACTCGCTTACCAGTAAACCCTGTTCGACCATTTCACGAGCGAGCCGTGTATTTTGTTTTGGATAAATGCTGTCACACCCCGTAGCCATTACCGCAATGCTGGCGCCGCCCGCGTCGATGGCTCCCTGATGTGCTGCCGCATCTATCCCCCTTGCCAGGCCGCTTACCACGCAAAATCCGGCCTCTGCCAACTGACGCGCGAGCTCTCTCGCAACCTCTATACCCGCCAAAGAAGGCCGGCGCGTACCGACAATAGCAATCCCTGGAAGGGAGAGAGCCTCAAGATTTCCCACCCCAAACAACGCAGGAGGCGCATCGGGTAAATCAGCAAGCAAGCGCGGATATGCTGGGTGTCCAAGCCCAGTCAAATACACCGGGGTGACACAGGGTAAAATCGGGGCCCGGGTAGCGTTCTGCAGCTGCTCCCGAAGGCTTCCGAATAGCTCAGGCTGGAGCAAAATTCCCTCTTCGAGCAGCTCAGCTGCAACGCTATCCAAAGACTTGGGGTAGCCGGGATCAAACCCCCGCGCCAAGAGTTGGCAACGCTGAGCGTGGTCTAGCAAACTGGACTTAAGGAAGCGCAGCCATCGGCCGTCCGACAGAGTGTTTTCGCCCCAAATATATGACACAAGGCTCCTCCATGAGCACGCCCGCCACAGCTCAGCGCCCCATTAGTGATTATAAAATCTAAATCAGGGATTTTTGGTTTTATCGCCCACCGCCAGAGGCCAGCTCGCCGTTAACACCAGAGCGAAACTGGCTTTGTCGTAGACTGCACTATGCGAGTCGGGCTATGAATGCGCTGCCGCCACGCCATCGAAAAACCTCACATGAGCCCCAACAAGACGCTTATCTGTAGGCCACGTTATAATGGTAGTCTGAGCACGACTTTTTGAAGAGGCAAGTTCAAATCCTGCCATCTTTAATCTGCTTTGCACGACCACAGGCGAAAGATCGACATGGCGTTACTTCCAATCCTTGAGTTCCCGGACCCACGTCTTCGCAAGGTCGCTGATCCTGTGGCGGCGGTAGATGATCGTGTAAAAACCTTGGTGGATAATATGTTCGACACTATGTACGCTGCGCCGGGCATCGGTCTTGCGGCTACCCAGGTCGACGTGCATGAACGAATCATTGTTATGGATATATCCGACAACCAGCAGGCGCCAAGGACCTTCATCAATCCAAAAATAGCGATACTCGATGAGACCCTCGGTGAATATGATGAGGGCTGCCTGTCAGTCCCTGGTTTTTACGAAACCGTCAATCGACCCAAACGGATTTCAGTAACCGCCCTAGATAAAGAAGGCGAAAGATTTACCGAGGAGCTGCAGGGACTGATGGCGATATGTCTGCAACACGAGATAGACCACCTCGATGGCAAGCTTTTCGTTGACTATTTATCTCCCCTGAAACGACAGCGGATTCGAGGCAAGCTGGAAAAAGCTCACAGGCAGCGCGCCTAGACGTGAGTAAACCACTTTCGATTGTTTTTGCAGGGACTCCGGAGTTCGCCCGGGGTCACCTGCAAGCTTTGCTTGAATCAGAGCATCGAATCGTCGGTGTACTAACCCAGCCCGACCGCCCTGCCGGGCGAGGCAAAAAGGTGCAGCACTCGCCGGTGAAGGCGCTTGCAATGGCCTCAGGATTACCCTTGCAACAGCCGAATTCGCTCCGCAATCAAGATGACCGCGCGGCACTGCATGCGTGGGCACCAGATGTGATGGTGGTCGTCGCCTACGGTTTGCTGCTCCCCCAGTCGGTGTTGGATATCCCGGCTTACGGCTGTCTTAATGTCCACGGTTCACTGCTACCGCGCTGGCGGGGCGCAGCCCCTATTCAGCGGGCAATTGAAATGGGAGATAGGGACACCGGAATTACCATCATGCAAATGGACAAAGGTCTTGATACCGGCGCGATGCTCAGCTCCACATCCTTTCCACTTGAAGACACTATGACAAGCGGAGAGGTCTTCCAGCGTATGGCGACGCTTGGACCAACACTGTTACTGGATACCCTGATGAATCTGGATGTCGCTAGGGCCAGGGCAGAAGCACAAGATGAAAGCCTTGCAATCTACGCAGAGAAAATTAACAAGGCTGAATGTAATATTCCGTGGGAAGAGAGTGCTACGGTCATTGCTCGACGAATTCGCGCATTTAATCCGTCTCCAATGTGTTTCAGCTTCCTCGGTGATCTTCGGATAAAAGTAGTCAAAGCGAGAAATGTAGACGCGCCCCAAGGAGGGCAAGATCCAGGAATAATTTTGAGGGCAGATCGAGACGGTATTGTAGTCGCCTGCGGTGATGGAGCGCTCGCCATCGAAACTGCCCAATTTCCAAACGCCAAGCCCCTCCCCGCAAATGAGCTAATTAATGGGCGGAAACAGGCTCTCGCCCCCGGCAATAAATTTGCCAGCGAGCCGAGCTAGTAATGAGCGCCGCCAATCAGACTCGTGCTCGGGCCGCACAGGTGGTCTCTGCCGTAACCGCGGGTCAATCGTTGACAAAAATAATGCCCGAACACTTGGAATCTATCGATCCCAAAAATGCTCCCCTCTTAAAGTCTCTGGTCTACGGCTCGCTGAGAGAATGGCCCAGACTCATGGGAATTCTAGGCCAGCTTTTAAAAACACCGCTGAAAGACAAAGACGCCGATATCATGTCGTTAATCGCCATGGGTGTTCATCAACTGTCGAGTATGCGCATACCCGATCATGCCGCGCTTTCTGAGACCGTCTCCGCGACGCGCGCACTGGGTAAGCCCTGGGCAAAAGGACTTGTTAACGGCGTTTTACGCAACTACCAGCGCCGGGCGGCGATGCTGGAAAGTACATTAAGCCCAGCAGAGTCTATGGCCTTACCTGAATGGCTTTACGAGCGGTTCTGCCTGGATTGGCCCGACCACGTTGACCAATTGGCAGCGGCTGCACGAAGTCATCCGCCTATGACCCTAAGAGTGAATCAAACCCAGACAACCCGAGAGGCGTATCTAGACGAACTTGCGGCATCGCAGATTGCAGCCTCTCCCTGTGAGGCTGCTCCAGATGGCATCATGCTCAAGGCTCCAGTGGATGTGCTTTCGTTGCCACACTTTGCCGATGGGCTTTGCAGTGTTCAAGATGAGACCGCTCAACTCGCTGGTCGCGCCATAAATCCCGGATTCAACGATCGAATTCTCGATGCCTGTGCAGCGCCAGGCGGAAAAGCATGTCATTTAAAAGAACTAGCACCCGAAGCTTTTGTCCTCGCGGCAGATATCAACGAGGAGCGCCTGCAGCGAGTTAAAGAAAACTGCTCGCGCCTCAAACTGGATCTCTTAACAACGCGCCTTGATGCCACAAAAATTCATGAGGCTCCAGCAGAAGACCAGTATGACATCATCCTGGCAGACGTTCCCTGTTCGGCGACAGGAGTCATTCGTCGCAACCCGGATATAAAGCTCCTCCGCCGCCCCGGAGATGCCCTTAAATTTAGGTGGCAACAACAGACGATCCTCAAGAGTCTGTGGCCGCTGCTTCGACCTGGAGGCAGGCTTTTTTACGTAACCTGCTCGGTACTAAAAGAAGAAAATGATGACGTGATTGCCTACGGTCTAGAGCACCTGCACAACTGCAAAACTATAACTCTGGATATTCCAGGCGCCGTCGAAACGACTCACGGTTATCAGGTGTTACCCAAAGCACAAGGTGGGGACGGCCTGTTTTTCGCAGGCTTAGCCGCCTGTTAGCTCCACTAGGAGAGCGTATTGCGGTGAAATTCCCCATGAAAATATATGCATTCAGGTTTATCGTCTGGTCAACTTTTTCGGGAGGGAAGCCAAACCCGTGAAGATTATTATTTTGGGTGCAGGTCAGGTCGGGGGCACATTGGCCGAACACCTGGCTAACGAACAAAACGAAATCACTGTCGTTGATAGCGAAGCGTCAACCTTGCGCACCCTGCAGGAACGGTTAGACATCAAGACTGTCCTGGGTGATGCCGCACATCCAAGTAGTCTTTTTAACGCCGGTGCAGAACACGCCGAGATGTTGATTGCTGTCACCAACTCTGACGAGATGAATATGCTGGCCTGCCAGATTGCGTTTACCCTCTTCCGCACCCCTACCAAGATATCCCGAGTCCGAGCTTCCGACTATCTGGAAAAGTCTCAGGCCTTGTTTGAAAGTGGCGCTATTGCAGTTGATGTGATCATCGGCCCGGAGCAGTTGGTCACAAATAACATCGAGCAATTAATTGCCAACCCTGGATCATTACAGGTCTTGGATTTTGCAGGGGGCCGCATCCGCTTGGTAGCTGTGCGAGCTATCGAAGGGGGTCCAATCGTAGGCCGACAGCTTCAGGAAATCCGCGAACATATGCCCAATACGGATACCCGCGTGGCAGCCATCTTTAGGGAGAATGCGCCGCCCATAATTCCGGAAGGTACAACCGTTGTTGAGCCTGATGACGAGGTGTTCTTTATTGCCGCACGAGAAAATATCCGAGCTGTCACCGCAGAACTTCGAACCATCGACGAGCCCTACAAGCGAGTCATGATTGCTGGAGGAGGCAATATCGGCGCCACATTGGCATCACGCTTGGAGCATCGGTATCAGGTCAAGGTGATAGAGCTGTCCTACGATCGCTGTCGCACGCTTTCAGAAATGCTCGAAAAATCTGTTGTTTTGCATGGAAAAGCGAATGAACCCGCCCTGCTGATACAAGAAAACATTGAACAAACCGATGTTTTCTGCGCACTTACCAATAACGACGAATCAAACATCATGATGTCCATGCTTGCAAAGCGACTTGGGGCGAAAAAGGTCATCACGCTCATCACTAATTCAGCTTATGCAGACCTCGTCGGCTCAGACATTGATATTGCCATATCTCCTCAACAGATTACCGTCAGTAGCTTGCTGACCCATGTGCGTCGCGGCGACATCGGAAACGTCCATTCACTGCGTCGGGGGGCCGCAGAGGCTATTGAGCTCACCGCTCACGGGGACGCCAAGTCCTCGAAGGTGGTTGGAAAGCGTTTGGATGAATTAAATTTGCCACCAGGTGTGACTGTGGGTGCCATTTTGCGGGGTGAGGAAGTGCTGATCGCCCATGGTCATATCGTCGTCCAAAGCGACGACCATGTAATTCTGTTCCTCACCGATCGTAATAAGGTTGCCGCGGTGGAGCGGTTGTTCGCCGTCGGTTTTGGGTTTTTCTAATGCATCTGGCCGTATCGCTTCGCATTACCGGAGTACTGCTTATTATTTTCAGTGCGGCAATGCTGCCGTCCTTGTGCCTCGCCCTCTACGACCGCGATAACTCCGTGCCACCTTTCGCAATTGCGTTTGCCATTAATGTTTTCGCTGGCCTCGCGATATGGCTCCCTTGTCGACACGCTCGAAGGGATCTACACATACGGGACGGTTTTCTAGTGACCGCGCTTTTTTGGATTGTATTGGGCTGCTTCGGGGCCATTCCTTTTTACACCAGCGAGGCCCTGCAACTGTCTGTTGCAGGCGCGGTTTTTGAGTCGGTTTCTGGGCTTACAACCACTGGCGCAACTGTCATCATCGGGCTCGACGAATTGCCTCGGTCGCTTCTTCTTTACCGGCAGTTGCTCCAATGGCTGGGAGGAATCGGCATTATCGTCTTGGCGGTCGCTATCCTGCCAATGCTTGGAGTTGGTGGCATGCAGCTGTACCGCGCCGAGAGTGCAGGGCCCGCAAAAGATACCAAACTAACACCCCGCATCACGGGAACCGCCAAAGCACTGTTCCAAATTTATGTGGGCCTTACCGCGCTGTGTGCACTGAGTTATACCGTTGTGGGCATGCCGATTTTTGATGCGATATGCCACGCCTTTTCGACTGTTGCTATTGGCGGCTTCTCAACCCATGACGCCAGTATGGGATATTTTGAAAACGACCAAATCCTGCTTGTTTGCACACTGTTTATGGTTATTTCCGCCGTTAATTTTGGTCTGCATTTTATCGCCCTACAACGTAGGAATTTGCGTATTTACATGCAGGATTCGGAAACATCCTTTTTCAGCGTAGTCATTGGATCTGCCACTGTCGTTACCTGCGGCACCCTGATTTTGACCACCGCCCTCCCGCCCTCAGAGGGTTTGATTCACGGCATGTTTCAAACCGTATCAATCGCTACCACTACCGGGTTCACCACAAGGGATTTCGCATCATGGCCCAACTTCCTGCCCGTTTTTCTCCTTATGCTGTCCTTTATGGGCGGCTGTGCAGGTTCAACAGGCGGGGGCTTAAAGGCCATGCGACTCCTGCTGATTTTTCGGCAAGGCATGCGGGAGCTGAGACAACTGCTCCATCCAAATGCAGTGATTCCACTCAAGCTCGATTCACGCCGCGTACAACCAACAGTTGTAAGTGCTGTTTGGAGTTTTTACGCTGTTTACATGGTGACTCTTGTTACGATCATGCTGCTGATGCTGGCCACTGGTCTTGACTTCACTTCTGCGTTCTCGGCCACGGCTGCAGCACTCAACAATTTGGGTCCAGGCCTGGGTAGCGTAGCGGCGAATTACAGCGGCGTTAATGAGGTAGGGAAGCTCCTACTTTGTGTTGCAATGCTGGCTGGGAGGCTAGAGGTATTTACCTTGCTGGTTCTATTCACACCAGCATTCTGGCGCCCTTGATCCTTAACGCATGCCACGGGAATCCTTGATCACCTCATAGGCTGTCGAGATTTCCTGAGATCGCTCGGTTGCCAATTTCAGCATCTCGTCTGGCACGCCTTTCGCCATCAGTTTATCGGGGTGATTCTCACTCATCAGCCGGCGATAGGTTTTTTTAACATCCGAATCTGTTGCTGACTCCGACAGTCCCAACGCCGCATAGGCGTCTTGAAGTTGGGTTTCTGGTGATCTTTGATTAGCTTGGTAACCACTACCTCCATGAAAGCGCGACTGCGCGGACAACATGACAAGCAGTCGATCGACCTCCGGGATCGGTAAGCCAAGTTGCTTGGCAATGATATGCAGCGCTCCCCGCTCCTCGCCATCAAGCCTGCCGTCAGCCAACGCCATACTGGCGAGGAACATCAGCAGGGTGCTACGCGCCTGACGCCGCATACCCGTCGATTGGGCAAAGGCCGTTATCGTTCCGCGAGGGTCAAAGCCAGACTCCGCACCCTGCTTAAAACGCTGGATCGCGTCTTGCCGTTGTGCTGGATTCAACCGTAGCTGTCTGAAAAGCGCCTCAGCCTGTGCGACCTCAGCCTCACTCACTCGACCATCCGCTTTTGCCACGTACCCCAACAAGGTAAATGTTGTCGCGAAAAACTGCTTTTGCACCCGGGCTAGATTTTCTGGGTTTGCTGCCTGCAGGGCCTGCCATAGGCCCCGATCAAAAGCATGGCCGATAGCAATGCCGAACAGTAACCCAACGGGACCAAGAGCCAGATAGCCAATAATTCCAGCAATCACCTTACCGGTAATAGCATTCATTGTAGTTGCTCCAATTGAGGGCAAGACGGCCGGCGCTCAAAATCACTGCGCGAGACTTTAAGATTTCGATAGTGATCTACACCCAAGTTTGGCTGTGTGCGAAATCGCTTGTATTGCCACTGATACTGAGCCTCGCGGGTCTCAAGCAACTCGGCAATACTCGTATTCATGGCCGTCAATGCTTCCTTCAGGTCATCTCCATAGAGTGAAGTGGGCGCTGGTACGTAGCAAACCTCGAAGCCACCTTTTACACGAAAAGCCGCGCCCAAAAAGGCGTCGGCACCGGATCGCTGAATCAGGTTGCAGCCGAGTGCTGCGGTTCCGCACTCCACCCCCATAAAAGGTACATTGAGACCCCCAGACTCCGAATCCGGTACTTGATCAGGCAGAATGCCTGAGATACCTCCGGCTTTAACGCTTTTAACCAGCGACGCAATGCCACGTGGGGTTGTTGGCACTAGCTTGCCGCCACTTCTCTCTCTGGCTCGCTGGATAAGGGGGCCGAGACTCTGAATTTTCGGCGGCTCAAACAGGGCAACCATATTCCCAAGGGTCGCCAAGTGAAGTCCAAGCACCTCCCAATTGCCAAGGTGTGGCCCAAGAATAATGACGCCCCTGCCACTTTCAAGGGCGGCTTTAACGGCATTTTGGCCCTCGACTCGGAGAATGAGATCTTTGGTGCTTGTCCAGGGGCGGAGCCACACGTGTCCCATTTCAGCAGCCAAGGCACCGGTCTCCCGAAGGGTTTCCATGACCAACCTATCCTGATCGGAGTCATCGAGATCCGGGTAGACAAGTGCGATATTTCGTTCAGCAACCCGACGGCTTCGCCCATCCAAGCGGTAAGTCAGCCCACCGCTCCATCTGCCAAGGGTTCTGGCCCACTCAACAGGTAGTCTGGCCAGCAGCCACAACACCGATTGCAGCAGGTAGTTCGCTACATGGCGTCGTGCCCAGTGTGAAAAAGAGGACAATGCGTCAACCCGATTTTAAGGAGCGCTTATTATGCCCTGTCGAAGGCAGGTATACTAAGGCCTCCACTACCGAAGATCGGATTCCATTGTGATTCCCCAAACATTTCAAGAGCTTATTCTGCGATTGCAGAGTTTCTGGGCCGACCATGGCTGCGTCGTCCTGCAACCACTGGATATGGAGGTCGGCGCGGGTACTTTTCATCCGGCCACTTTTCTTCGGGCGGTGGGCCCGGAGAACTGGAACGCCGCCTACGTACAACCGAGCCGACGGCCCACTGACGGGCGTTATGGGGAGAACCCCAACCGTCTTCAACACTACTATCAGTTTCAGGTGGTCATGAAGCCAAGCCCCGCCAACTTTCAGGAACTGTATCTTGAAAGTCTCAAGGCACTTGGTGTGGACACCTTAGAACACGATGTCCGGTTTGTGGAAGACAACTGGGAGTCACCAACTCTAGGAGCCTGGGGCTTGGGCTGGGAAGTTTGGCTTAACGGAATGGAGGTAAGCCAATTCACTTACTTTCAACAAGCCGGAGGCATCGAATGCTTTCCGGTCACAGGTGAAATCACCTACGGCCTCGAGCGAATAGCAATGTATCTCCAGGATGTGGAGTCGGTTTATGACCTGGTATGGGCAGAGACTCCTGCTGGCTTGGTGACCTACGGAGACGTGTTCCATCAAAATGAAGTCGAGATGTCGACCTACAATTTTCAGGAAGCCGACGTTAATCAACTGTTCACCAATTTCGATTTCTACGAACAAGAAGCGCAGCGACTTGCCGAGAAAGGGCTACCGCTTCCGGCTTATGAATTAGTCATGAAGGCCTCTCACACTTTTAACCTGTTGGATGCCCGGCATGCGATCAGTGTCACGGAGCGACAGCGGTACATCCTGCGGGTGCGCAATCTGGCCAAGGCTGCCGCCAGCGCATATTTCGCCTCCCGAGCGGCTCTAGGATTCCCCCAAGCAGATGCCGACCTCAGGGAGCAGGCGTTGGAGGCCGCTTCATGAACGACTCGACGTCTGACTTTTTATTTGAGCTTGGGACTGAGGAACTGCCCTCGGGATCTCTTTGCTCGATGGTCACAGCGTTGGAACAGGAGATTGTTGCGGGGCTTGCGGGCAAAGGATTGGCTCACGGCGAAGTTCGCCGTTTCGCAACGCCGCGGCGTCTCGCCGTAACCATCAAAAACGTTGCCCTAGAGGCTGATGACGAGACTATTGAGGTCGCAGGCCCGCCTTTGGCGAGCGCTAAAACCGAGAGCGGCGAATGGACCCCGGCGGCCCTTGGATTTGCCAAGAAACAGGGGGTAAGCGCCGAAGATCTTATTGAAATAGACGATCCAAAAGGCCCTCGTCTCGGCCTTCGGCGAATCCAAAAAGGAGCCGTCGCGGCCAGTGTGCTCCCCGATATTATAAGTGCGGCGGTTGCGGCAATACCGGTCGCCAAGCGAATGCGCTGGGGTCGCGAACGACATGAGTTTTTAAGGCCGGTCCAATGGCTTGTAGCCTTGTTGGGAGAAGAGGTCCTGCCTGTATCCTTATTTGGTTTAAATAGCGACAACCGCAGCCGCGGACACCGATTCCATCACGCTGAACCCGTTGTCATCACCAATCCGCATGGCTACGAGCAGGCCTTGAGCGCGGCCTTTGTGATCGCTGACTTTGATGAACGCAAAGCCGTTGTAGAAAAGCAGGTCCGCGAGGTCGCTCAGGCTCTCGGTGCTACTGCCGTGATCGAGGACGACCTCCTTGAGGAGGTAACCGGCCTCGTTGAGTGGCCCGTAGCGCTATCCGGTAGTTTCGACCCCGCATTTCTGGAGGTGCCGTCGGCAGCGGTGATCTCCTCCATGAAGGAGCACCAGAAGTATTTCCACCTCTTGGACAAAGCCGGTGAATTGCTGCCCCTTTTTATTACGGTATCAAACATAACCAGCCACACCCCCACATCAGTTGTGACTGGCAATGAAAAAGTGATCAGGCCGCGACTAAGTGATGCGGCTTTTTTCTTCAACACTGACAAGAAAACCCCGTTGGTCGACCGCGAAACCAAGCTGGAAACCGTTATATTTCAGCAAAAACTTGGGTCTTTAGCCGATAAAACCCGCCGGGTGGTCGCGCTGTCGGGCTGGCTTGCAGACACGTTATCGGCTGACAGAAAAGTCGCCGAGAGAGGGGCCGCGCTATCAAAATGCGATTTGGTCTCCGATATGGTGCTGGAATTCCCGGACCTTCAGGGTATTGCCGGGGGTCACTATGCCCGTCACGATGGTGAACCGGAGCAAGTGGCTGCCTGTATCGAACAACACTATTGGCCAAAGTTTTCAGGGGATAATCTGCCTCAATCCCCGGAGGCAACCTGTGTTGCTTTAGCTGATCGCTTGGACACTCTGGTTGGAATCTTTGGGATTGGGCAGGTGCCAACAGGCTCCAAAGATCCGTTCGCGCTCCGCCGCGCTTCGCTCGCGGTAATACGAATGCTGCTGTCACTGGATGTTGATATTGATCTAGGTGAGCTTATTGCCGAGTCAGCTGCCACCTACCCGCCGGACACTCTCGAACCAGATGCGTCTACAACACTAATCAGCTATATCCTTGAGCGACTACGCGCATGGTATGAGGATCAATCAATATCTGTTGATACGCTTAGAGCGGTGACGGTTACCGGGATCACCCGGCTTACCGAAATCGATCGGCGAGTACAGGCGCTCCATCAATTTAGTAGTACGGAGGCGGCGGTCACGCTGTCAGCCGCGAACAAACGCGTCGCCAATATCCTGTCGAAAACAGAGGACGACTTCCGCGGCCCACCCAAGGAAGACCAGCTGAGCGAGCCCGAGGAAAAGCAGCTTTTCGCAGCGTTAAATCAAGCAGACTTGTCCGCGCAACCTAAAATTTCTGCCGGAGATTATGCAGGGGCGCTTGAGGTGCTCTCAGTGCTTCGAGAGCCAGTGGATTTGTTCTTCGAGAACGTCATGGTGAACGTAGAAGACCCCGAGATTCGCGCCAATCGCCTGCGGTTGTTGGGTGCTCTCAGAGATAGCTTTATCCGCGTTGGAGACATCGCCCTTCTATCCTCCGGAAAGGGCGCCACATAATGAGCGCACCGGCTCTGATCGGGCTTGGCATCCTTGTTGGGCTTGCTGTTGGTGGCCTATTGGTCTGGTTTTGGGTTGCTCAAAAAGCGGCTCGCCTAGAAGGAGAGCTCAACATTGAACGAGCGCTATCTGAAGAGCGAGACAAGGCATTCAAGCTACAACTTGAACAGGTTGAAGCCAACAAGTCGGCCTTAAAAATTGAGTTTGAGAACCTTAGTAGAGATTTGCTTGCGGCGCGGGGTAAGGAGTTGGTTGAAACCAACAGCAACAGCTTGAACGCCATCCTGAAACCTCTATCTGAGAAAATCGACGGCTTCCAACATCGGGTGAATCAAGTCCACAGTGACATGATTCAGAACTCCGCCTCACTGATACAGCAGATAAAACAACTTGAAACGGTTGGCCTGACAATGAGTGCTGACGCCCAGCACCTAACCGACGCACTGAAAGGGGACAAGAAACTGGTGGGTAATTGGGGTGAGACCCAGCTGGAGAGAACCCTTGAACTTGCTGGCCTGCGCGCGGGAGAGCATTACGACAGCCAGGCCTCATTCAAAGATGAGGCGGGCAAACGCTACCTCCCTGATTTTGTCATTCGGCTACCCGAAGGAAAAAACCTTGTTGTGGACAGCAAAGTATCGCTGGTGGATTATGAGGCGGCCGTTGCGGCCGACGCAGAACCTCTTCGTGACGCTGCCCTCAAGCGGCACGGGGAGGCCGTTAAAGCTCACATCGACAACCTCGCTTCCAAGGCCTATCAGCAGCTTCCCGGTCTATCGAGCCCGGATTTTGTGATGATGTTTATGCCCGTCGAACCCGCCTACATAGAGGTAATGCGAAATCATCGGGATCTATTCGCTTACGGATATCAGAAAGGCGTCGTAATGGTTTCTCACTCAACGCTCATGCCCATCCTTCGGACAGTCGCCAACCTTTGGATGGTGGAACGCAGTAACGAGGAAGCAAGAGAGATAAGCGCGCGCGCGGGCGAAATTTTCAACTCAGTGAGCCTGGTGGCGGAACGCTTAGCCAGCCTTGGTGGCAGCCTGCAAACCGCATCAAAAAAATATAACGAAACCGTTACCGCACTCACTGGAAGGCAGGGGTTACAGGGTAAGGTTGAACGATTCCAGTCCCTATCTGCCAAGGCAACACGTCCCTTTCCTGAGGAACTAAGGCCAATCATCACAGAGAACGACAGACTTCAGCTTTCTGATAGCAAAGGTGAGGAGTCGACCGAACCAAGTTCACATTAGACACCTCGGCTACTCACCGCGGCGCTCTGCGTCAGCTTACTAGCGCCTCAATAAACAGCGGTAAAGCAGATAGCGACGGATCCCTCCACATCAAACATCTAGATTTGCTACCGCGAGTGCATTTTCCTCGATGAACTCCCGACGAGGTTCTACATCATCACCCATCAAGGTGGAGAACATTTGATCCGCAAGAATCGCATCTTCGATCGTTACTTTTAACATTCGGCGAACATCAGGATCCATCGTGGTCTCCCACAGCTGACCCGGGTTCATCTCTCCAAGGCCCTTGTAGCGCTGGACCGATACCCCGCGGCGCGCTTCCTGCATTAGCCAATTCAAGCCCTCGGCAAAATCCTGTGTTTCAAACTGTCGCTCGCCGCGCTGGAAGTAGCCGCCCTGTTCAATAAGGTTGTGTGTTTGCTCTCCCAGTGACACCAGAACACCGTATTCCTTGCTGCCGAAAAAGGTTCGGCCCAGGATGATTTCTGTGGTCAAGCTGTGAGAGGTTTGCAGGACCACTGGATACCAAGTACCACGCTCAGGATCCTGTCGCACCACCACCTCATAGCTGGTGGTCTTGTCTTTAAGTGATAGTAGGCGCTCACTTAGTTGGGTGGAAAAGGCTTGAACACGTGCCTGATCCTCAAGCTGATCGACGCTCAGCGCGTCCATAAAAGGAAGCTGCCAAAGAATATTGGGGGCGTACAGTCTTGCTATACGATCAATAGTTTGAGCGGCTGTTCGGTGGCTGGTTGCGAGCGCCTCGAGCGCTTCACCGTTAATTCCAGGGGCCCCTTGATTTACGAACAAACCTGCACCGTCGAGGGCATTTTGGATCAGATAATTATCCAGCGCCGCCTCGTCCTTCAGATACTGGCTCTGTTTACCCCGGGTCAGCTTGTACAGTGGGGGTTGCGCAATATAAATATGGCCGCGCTCGATAAGCTCCCGCATCTGCCTGAAGAAGAAGGTAAGAAGAAGCGTTCGAATGTGAGACCCGTCCACATCAGCGTCCGTCATGATGATGATGCTGTGATAACGTAACTTGTCTGGATCGAATTCGTCTTTGCCTATTCCACATCCCAGTGCGGTCACAATGGTGCCAACTTCAGCAGAGCCAAGCATCTTGTCAAAGCGCGCTTTCTCAACATTCAGAATTTTGCCTTTGAGCGGAAGTATCGCCTGAAACTTTCGGTTTCTCCCCTGCTTGGCTGAACCACCGGCTGAGTCGCCCTCAACGAGATACAACTCACAGAGGGCGGGGTCACGCTCTTGGCAGTCGGCCAGCTTGCCGGGCAATCCAGCAATGTCCAACGCCCCCTTTCGGCGTGTCATTTCGCGAGCCTTTCGCGCGGCTTCACGCGCCCGAGCCGCATCGATCATTTTGCCGACGACAGATCTGGCTTCCTGAGGATTTTCCAAAAGATAATCGTTGAAATGCTCCCCCATGGATTGTTCCACGGCGGTTTTAACCTCACTTGAAACAAGTTTGTCTTTGGTTTGCGAAGAGAACTTAGGGTCGGGAACCTTCACAGAGATGATGGCTGTAAGGCCTTCACGAGCATCATCACCGGTAGTGCTAACTTTTGCCTTTTTGGCCATCCCCTCGCGCTCGATATAGCCGTTGAGACTTCGGGTCAGGGCTGCTCTAAATCCAGCCAGGTGCGTCCCTCCATCCCGCTGCGGAATATTGTTGGTATAGCAGAGAATATTTTCCTGAAAGCTGTCGTTCCATTGCAGAGCAACCTCAACGCCAACCCCGCCGTCGGCCTCTGCCTGAAAATGACAGACCTTGTTGATACTGTTTTTCCCCTTGTTGAGAAAATCTACAAAGGCATTCAGCCCGCCGTGGTAACAATAGGTCTCACTCTCACCGGAACGCTCATCGCTGAGAACGATGCGGACCCCACTATTCAAAAAAGCCAGCTCCCGCAGACGTTTTCCAAGGATATCAAAATGGAACTCGATGTTGGTAAATGTCTCTGAAGAGGGCTTAAACCTTACGCTTGTCCCAGTTGAGTCGGTCTCACCCACCACCGCTAGCGGCGCATTTGGTACCCCGTGACAGTAGGTTTGTTCATAGAGCTGCCCGGCCCTTCGGACCGTGAGTTGTAGAGATTCAGACAGGGCATTAACCACCGACACGCCGACCCCGTGCAGGCCCCCTGACACCTTGTAGGTGTTGTCATCGAACTTTCCGCCCGCGTGTAGCACCGTCATAATGACCTCGGCGGCAGACACGCCCTCCTCGTGCATGTCTGTCGGTATACCTCGCCCATCATCGGACACCGTGACAGACTCGTCAGGGTGGATAACGACATCAATCTGGGAGCAGTGGCCTGCCAAAGCCTCATCGATCGAGTTATCGACCAACTCAAAAACCATGTGATGGAGACCCGTGCCATCATCGGTATCACCGATATACATACCCGGGCGCTTTCTCACCGCATCCAGGCCTTTTAATACTTTGATACTGCCAGAATCGTACTCTCCGCCCGCCGGCGCGTTTTCGTCCGCCATACCTTTGCCCCGCTTTAAAAACGCCTGATCGCTGCGCGCCAGACACTAATTCGCTTTTGAACAGACGCGACCTTGTTCCACGTGGAACAACCGCCCCTCATCACCACCCCAGAACTGCTGTAACTCCTGTGCTGCCACCGCAGTAAATAGAATCTGAGAGCCTATTCCCGCCAACAGTCCGCAGACCGACTCAGCGTGGTATCCGTCTAGCTCAGACCCCAAATCATCCACCAAATACACGGGCGGCACCTCAGCGAGCTCTCTCATCAAACCGCCCTGCGCCACCTTTAAAGCCACAACGGCCAGCTTCAGCTGGCCTCGAGACAACACTTCCGCTGCGACCCGGCCACCAACCGAGATGCGCAAATCCGCTCTATGGGGCCCAGCTCTTGTAAAACCCTGAGACCTGTCAGCATCAAGGCTCTCTCTCAGCGCTTGCTCCAGAGATACATCGCCGGCCCATCCACGCCTAAACTCTAGCGCAGACCCCCCAAGAGCGGGGCTCAGCGCCTCACCAGTCTGGCCAAACTTTAAAGCCAATTTATTAGCCACCGGTGCGCGCATTGTGGACAGCGCCTCACCCACCCTGGCCAGCTCCTCACACCACGCGGAGAATCCCCGTATCATACCACGACGCAGCCCAGCATTTCGTTGGCGAAGCACCCGGTAATAGCGCCGCCACTGCTCCATGAAGCGGTGTTCCACGTGGAACACAGTGGCATCAAGGTAGCGCCGTCGTAGTTCTGGGGCGCCTGTAACAAGATCAGAAGCACTTGTGTCAACCAAGACAGTGGGCAAGGCAGATGCCAGATCGACTAGAGAGCTCGCAGCCGCACCATTCAACCGCAGGTCAACCCCCCCACCCCGATGACGCCGAATACCTAAATCATGGCGGACACCAGCTCGAGTCAGCCGCCCCTGCACCGTACAAGCAGTGTGGTCATGTTGTATAAGCGGACGGGCAGATGTTGTTCGAAAAGAACGGCCGGTCGCCAGCAGGTTTACCGCCTCCAGAATGCTTGTTTTACCACTGCCGTTACCGCCAACGAAGAAATTGGCTCCAGAACCAAGCAGAAACCGTTGCTCCGTAATGTTTCGGACCCGGTCGACATACAAGCGCTCCAGGTGCAAAAGACCTCCCAAGAAGAGTGGGAAAGTTAGAAAATTCGTTCCTACAGGCGCATCGGCATCACAACGTATAGTGAATCTCCTGCCTCAGCCTCCTCCAACAGAGCGCTACTCGAGGAGTCGGCCAGCGACATTCGCACTTTTTCCCCATCCAGCACAGACAAGACATCAAGCAAATAGCTTACGTTGAAACCAACCTCAAGATTTTCGCCCGCGTACTCGACGGCCACAACTTCTTCCGCCTGCTCTTGCTCGGGGTTGTTAGCCATGATATCCAGCGTATCGTTGCTCAACTTCAAACGGACACCGCGATACTTCTCGTTGGAAAGAATCGCCGTTCTGGTAAAGGCCTGTCGAAGCTCCAAGCGGTCACCAATTATTGTTTTGTCGGGCGATTTCGGCAAAACGCGCTCATATTCGGGGAACTTGCCGTCAACTAGCTTCGAAGTGAAGGTAAATTGCGAGTTGGCGGCCCTGACATGATTGCTACCGATGATCAAGGACACATCGCCCTCACCCTCAAGAAGGCGCGACAACTCAAGAACCCCCTTTCTGGGGATAATCACGGCGGCGTCACCTGCACTTACTGTGTCTGGGGCGGTACACAGAGCAAGCCTATGTCCATCGGTAGCGACCATCCTGAGTCGGCCGGACTTTAATTCGAGTAGCATGCCATTGAGGTAATACCGAACATCCTGTTGGGCCATGGCGAATGCAGTTCGCTCGATGAGTCGCTTCACTGTCGCCTGAGGTAATTCCAAGGCAAGCTCTCCGGCGCCCTCTTCAACCGAGGGGAATTCAGAGGCTGCAAGAGTAGAGAGCGTAAAACGGCTTCGACCCGCCTTGACCACCGCCTTTCCTGACTCCACCTTTAGCTCGATTGTGGATCCGTCGGGAAGTGATTTGCAGATATCAACCAACTTCCTCGCCGGCACGGTAATCTCGCCGTCGGTTCCGGCCGACTCCAGCTCAACGCGACCAACCAGCTCAACCTCCAGATCAGTCCCGGTCAGCGAGAGCTTTTTACCCTCAAGGCTCAGCAACACATTAGACAGAATTGGTAGCGTCTGCCGGCGCTCCACGACACCGGCAACAAGATTCAGCGGCTTCAAAAGCGCATCGCGAGAAATATTAAACTTCATGTTTCAACCTGTCCTGAAAAAACTGTTTACCGCCCACCTCAATTTTAAAATCAAGTGGTCAATGAACGTAATAAGTTTTTGTAGTCTTCACGAATATCTGTGCTGGTTTCGCGAAGCTCTTTGATTTTACGGCACGCGTGCAAAACTGTCGTGTGGTCTCTTCCCCCGAAAGCGTCACCAATCTCAGGAAGGCTGTGGTTGGTCAACTCCTTGGACAGCGCCATCGCCAGTTGACGGGGGCGAGCGACTGAGCGACTACGTCTTTTTGACAGAAGGTCTGACGACTTGATTTTATAATATTCAGCTACAGTTCGTTTGATGTTATCCAGGCTAACCTGTCTATCCTGCAATGCCAGTAAATCGCGAAGGCTGTCTTTTATCAGCTCGACATCGTAGGGGCGGCCGGTGAAGTTAGCGCTCGCTATCACGCGCTTTAGCGCACCCTCAAGCTCTCGCACATTTGACCTAATTCGCTGCGCGATAAAAAAGGCGGCGTCTGGAGACAAGTCTATATTCGCCTGCTCTGCCTTTTTCATCAAAATCGCAACTCGCGTCTCGAGCTCTGGAGGCTCAACAGCCACAGTGAGTCCCCAACCAAAGCGCGATTTGAGCCGCTCCTCAAGCCCTTCTATCTCTTTTGGATAACGATCACAGGTCAGGATCATTTGTTGGCCCCCTTCAAGCAGCGCGTTAAAGGTATGAAAAAACTCCTCCTGTGAGCGATCTTTATTCGCAAAGAATTGGATGTCGTCGATTAGAAGGGCATCAACCGATCGGTAGTAGCGCTTGAAATCGCTGATCGCATTTAGCTGTAGCGCCTTGACCATATCTGCGACAAATCGCTCGGAATGAAGATACACGATCCGCGCGTCAGGTTTGGTATGGCGCAGCGCATTGCCTACCGCATGCATGAGGTGGGTTTTACCCAGACCAACCCCGCCATATAAAAACAAAGGGTTGTAAGAATCGCCCGGGTTTTCTGCGACCTGCTGCGCTGCCGCTAGCGCCAACTGATTGCTTTTACCTTCAACAAACGAAGTAAATGTGTAGCTGTCGACGAGGTTGTGCTGATGAGTTGGGGCAACTGCTGCCACAGGCCTTATTGGTGTGGCAGAGGACCTTGATGCGGAGAGGCCTGGTATCGAAGTAACACCGGTCTGCCCCTGAGCCAGCGAGGATCCCTGTACCACAGGAGGTGCCGAACCCTGTGGTTGTTGCGCCGTTCCAAGCGCCGAAACCCCCGAGTGCTCACCCACAACGATAGACCACCGAGCAAGCCCCGGCGAAGTTGCCTCTGACACGACCTCAGCAATCAAGGCGCCATATTTGTCTTCAACGAAATCACGAATAAACCGATTGGGCGCCGCCAACGTGACCCCACCCTCGGCCTGACTTGCCTTAAGCGGCCTAATCCATGTGTTGAATTGTTGTAATGGGAGCGCATCGCGGAGTCGCGTCAGGCAGCGTTGCCACACATCCACATTCGTTGAACTTAAAGACACTGAGCTTTCTCCAAAAAAACTGCCCCTGACGAGACAGAAAACCGCAAATCGAGAGGGTTCCCCCGGATAACCACTGGGTTTACACACCCCCGAGCACCGGAGCTAATTGTTATACCGGCACCCACTCACTTCTCGGCCGGAGCAACTACCGCGGCGCCATTGGTATAGTTATCCACAAAAAAACTTGTGGCGCAAATGGTTTTTATTTCCATAAAATCATAGGGTTATAGATTTTTTTTTTGCCTACTTGGTTTTGGTGTTGGTTTCAAGTGCCCACAGGCACCCGGCTGTGTATAACCTGTTGACAAGCTGACTTTAAGCCCTGTGTTATTGGTCACAACTGCTTTAGAGATCAACCAGGGCTCGCACTGCTGAAGACCCTCTTGGCGGTAGTGTCGACCAACATAAAAATAATTTTTGTGTTTTTACCATCGCCCCAAAAGGCCGAATGATCGGGCGACCCTGATTGAAGTGGGTAAGCTGGGTCGCTGCTAGGGTGGATCGCTATTTAGTCGCTACTTACACGGGGTCGTAAGTATTACCAAGACCTTGTATCCGCAGCGCTGTTACCCTACTATTCGCGACCCTAATTTCTATCGGCAGGTTTAGCTCATGAAGCGTACGTTTCAACCCAGTGTCCTAAAGCGCAAGCGCACTCACGGATTCCGCGCTCGGATGGCCACAAAAGCTGGCCGACAAGTGTTGTCTCGCCGCCGAGCCAGGGGCAGAAAGCAGCTCTCAGCCTGATAGGCTCCTCGTCCTCCAAGCTGTAGCGCTCAATCTGGAGGTATTGCCGTGCCAAGTGGCGATGACCGCAAGCTAGATTTTAGTCGCGATAAACGTTTGATTAAGCCCGCTGAATACAGGCGGGTTTTTAATGCCCCACAGATCAAAGCGCATCACAAATACGCCATGGTGCTAGCCGCACCGAATGACCAACCTCACGGTCGGCTTGGTTTGGTGGTTGCAAAAAAGCACGCCAAGCACGCTGTCGAAAGAAACCGCATTAAACGACTAACTCGGGAGTTCTTTCGTAAGGAAGGAACCAACGCCCCATTAGACTGTGTGTTTTTGTGCAAACCAGGCATAACCGACCTGAGCAACAGGGAACTAAGCGCCGTCCTCAGGGCTCTCTGGGCTAAAATTAACAACGCCCTCGCTTTGGCTCATAACACACCACCAGCGTAAGATGATGTTTTCACATCAGTTAAAGGCCATAACTTCTATCCCGAGAAGTATAGCTATCGTCTTGATCAAGGGTTATCGGCTTATTCTGAGTCCTTGGGTGGGTCGCTACTGCCGGTTTGAACCTTCATGCTCGCGATACACACAAACCGCCATTGAGAGACACGGGCTTTTGAAAGGGTTGTGGCTGGGTATTAATCGTCTTGCGCGCTGTCACCCGGGCTGCAATGGGGGGTATGATCCAGTTCCTGACAAAAAGCTT
>Ga0255767_1000079_pt1 | contig 74924 bp, 67 predicted proteins | sample 071ome_24_FD_179967 | JGI IMG/M metagenome (GOLD analysis project Ga0255767, IMG submission 179967) | Coastal salt marsh microbial communities from the Groves Creek Marsh, Skidaway Island, Georgia - 071402CT metaG (version 2) | ecosystem: Environmental > Aquatic > Marine > Intertidal zone > Salt...
GCCGCAAGTTGCTAGAAGCCCGGAGGGGGCATGCTCAATATCAAGGCTATTAGGCAGGATCCCACTGCTATTGTCTCAGGCCTAAAAAAACGTGGACATGAGTTTCCACTAGACCGCTTTACCTCGCTTGACGCTCAGCGCAAAGAAGCTGACGTCAGGTCCCAGTCTCTGCTTGCTGAGCGCAAGTCAGCTTCAAAGAAAATTGGTGAACTGGTGGGGCAGGGGGTGTCAGTAGATGAGGCCAAAGCGCAGGTTAACGAGATCCTTGAGCGTATCGCAACGGAAATTGACACTGCCACCGAACAGGCGAGGGCCATTCAGGTGGAGCTTGATAGCTTGCTACTGGAGACCCCTAATTTGCCGCTGGCCGCAGTCCCGGAGGGGCTGTCAGAGGAGGATAACGTCGAGATTCTGCGCTGGGGTAACCCGCGCGTCTTTGATTTTAAACCCCGTGACCACGTTGATCTGGCAGAGCGTCAGGGGGGTCTTGACAGCGAAACAGCGGGCAAAATCACCGGATCCCGGTTCGCTGTAATGTATGCCGAGGTCGCGCGCCTCCAGCGGGCACTGACTCAGTACATGCTGGATGTACACACCCAGCAGCATGGCTATACGGAGGTCTACGTTCCTTATTTGGTCAATCGGGAGTCTCTGGTTGGGACAGGCCAGTTGCCTAAGTTTGAAGAGGATTTATTCAGGATCGCGGGGGATCAGGAGTATTACCTCATTCCGACCGCAGAAGTACCCGTGACCAACATTGCCCGGGAGCGCATCTTTGAACCGGATGAGATGGACGCAGAGGGTGTTGGCTTCGTCGCTCACACGCCATGTTTCCGCAGTGAGGCAGGGAGTTATGGTCGCGATACAAGAGGTTTGATTCGCCAGCACCAGTTTGAAAAAGTCGAGCTGGTGCAGTTCGTGCCGCCGGCCCGGTCCGAAGCGGCACTGGAGTCCTTGACGGGGCATGCAGAGACTATTCTTCAGTCTCTGGACCTACCGTACCGGAAAATGATTCTCTGTGGCGGTGATATGGGCTTCTCGTCGGCCATGACCTACGATCTGGAGGTTTGGTTACCAGGTCAGGATGCCTATCGCGAAATATCCAGTTGCTCAAACTTTATGGATTATCAGGCGAGACGTCTCAAGGCACGATGGCGGAATCCAGATACCGGTAAGCCCGAGCTTTTACATACGCTGAATGGATCGGGCCTTGCCGTCGGTCGTACGCTCGTTGCGGTGCTCGAAAATTATCAACAGGCCGATGGTTCAGTGGTCATACCCGACGTGTTGCGACCCTATATGGGGGGCGTGACGGCGATCGCCTGAGGTGGACTATCTTCCCGTTGGCTTAAAACTCTCCAACCAGCCTGTACTGCTGGTGGGCGGTGGTATCGTCGCTACCCGCAAGGCCCGGCTATTAGCGCGCGCTGGCGCCGACCTTCACGTTTTGGCACCTCAGGTGTCAGACGAGATCCGGGGTCTGGTCTTGGACCCCAACCATATCCAATTGAGCCCCTGGGATGACAGGCCTCTCGGTGAATACGCGGCCGTTGTCGCGGCAACCCCCGATCAGGAGGTTAACGCAGCAGTCTCCAGAGGGGCAAAGGCATCAATGACACCGGTCAATGTGGTTGACGATCCCTCGCTCTGTACATTTATCATTCCGGCCATTATTGATCGCAATCCTCTCATTATTTCTGTTTCTTCCAGTGGGTGCAGTCCTGTACTTGCGCGGCGGATCCGGTCGGACATTGAAACCCGCTATCCGGAGGGCTATGGGGAGCTTGCCAGATACCTCGGTTCGCGCCGAGACGAAGTGTCAGCATCGCTGGGTAGCGAGAATGAGCGCCGCTATTTTTGGGAGACCCTTCTAGGTGAGAGCGAATTTATCAATCACGTGCTACACAGCAACACAGCCGCAGCCAACGACGTCTTTCAGGCATGCCTCTCCGGTGATGGCTACTCCCGTGGCGCTGTCTATCTGATAGGCGCTGGTCCGGGCGATCCTGAGTTGATGACCTTTAAAGCGCTCAGGCTTTTGCAACAGGCGGACGTTGTTCTTTATGACCGGCTCATTGGAGATGGCATTCTCGAAATGGCCAGGCGTGATGCCGACAAAATCTATGTGGGGAAAGAGCGCTCACAGCATTCTATGCCTCAGTCAGAGATCAATGAAAATCTGGCAGCACTGGCAAAGAGCGGCAAACGAGTTGCCAGATTAAAGGGCGGGGATCCTTTTATCTTTGGGCGAGGCGGCGAGGAAATCGAAGGACTTCTGGCCGCAGGGATTGATTTTGAGGTTGTTCCAGGAGTAACCGCCGCCTCCGGCGCCGCCTGCTACGCGGGGATACCACTCACCCATCGAGATCACGCACAAAGCGTACGCTTTATCACAGGCCATACCAAGAATCATCGCCTTGACTTGCCGTGGAATCAATTTCTGAACGAGCATGAAACTCTCGTCTTTTATATGGGCCTGGCGGGACTCGGCATCATCGCAAAAGAGCTGGTTAGCGCTGGCCGCGATCCTAACACCCCAATAGCTATTGTTGAAAAAGCCACCCGCGGAGATCAGCGAGTCATTGCAGGGACGCTTTCAACCATCGTAAAGCGAGCGGAGGAAGACAGCCCCGCGGCACCTACACTGCTGATCATAGGAAGCGTCGTCACTCTACACAGCTCGCTTCGGTGGTTCGAACCCGCCTAGCGTTTTGCCGTTAGCGTCTGTCCGGGGGGAGCAGGCAGGAGCGCCAATACATCTGCAATGATTCGGCCAGCCTCTAACAACAGTACATCAGGTTCTTCACTTTCCTGTTCTGCTGTCCCGCTCAGGTCAAGATCTGTGTCGTTGCCGTTTTCATCAGGGGACGACAGTGACTCGATGTTTTCCTGCGCCTCAGCAAGCATATCCTCACCATCCCCGTCTCGAAGCGACGCCAGCGGCTCTTCGCCTTTTGACGCCCGTCGCTTGTTTTCGATACCGAGGGCTTTTGCTTCCTGCGACTCCCTGAGCTCAAGGCGCGCTTCTTCGTTCAGAGGGAGGGACGTCATGCCACGGGTTTCAGCCGACATGGTGACCTGATCAAGCAAGTAGACAAAGTCGGGGTCCGCACTGGAACGATCTAGATGGAGTTTCTTCAGCGTTGGCACCAGCCCGTCAAACAACCCGTAATCCCGATGTCTGACCGGCGAAATTTGATCCCAGCTGAGCGCATAATCCAGTGCGCTCTCACCGATTTCTTGCTCATCAAAAAGAGAGGGGAAGGGGATGTCGGGTACCACCCCCCTATGCTGGGTTGAGTCACCCGAGATTCGATAAAACTTGCTCTCGGTAACTTTCAACTGGCCCTCTGGGAGATCCAGCAAGGTCTGTACGGTTCCCTTGCCGAAGGAGCGATCGCCAATCACGATACCTCGACCATAGTCCTGCAGAGCACCGGCAAATATCTCAGAGGCGGAGGCGCTGAGTCGATTGATCAGGACAGCGACGGGCCCCGTGTAGTAGGCGGAGCGTTGCCGCTTGCCATCTCGCCACACGCGTCGCTCGGCGCTTCGTATTTGCACTGTCGGCCCATATTCGATGAACAGACCAGTCAAATCGTTAGCCTCTTGAAGAGAGCCGCCGCCGTTATTTCTTAAATCGATGACGAGACCTTCAATATCTTTTTCTTTGAGCTCATCAATCAGGCGACTCACATCTCGCGTGGTGGACTTGTAATCTTTGTCGCCTCGCCGCAGCGCTGCAAAATCGATATAGAAGGCTGGGATCTCAATCACACCGATCTTACGGTTTGTCCCGTCGGCATCCTCCATATCTAGAATCTGGCTCTTAGCGGCCTGCTCTTCCAGTTTTACTTGATTGCGCTCGATGGCAATGACATGCCGCTGGTCCATCTTTCCCTTATCGGGAATAACTTCGAGACGGACCGTGGTTTCTCTGGGACCTCGAATGAGATCAACCACCTCGTCCAGTCGCCAACCAATGACATCCTCGATAGCACCATCATCACCTTGCCCAACCCCAATGATTAGGTCGGAGGGACGCAGTACGCCTTGTTTATCGGCGGGTCCTGCAGGTACTAGCCGAACAACTTTGGTGAACTCATCATCCACCTGAAGAACGGCACCTATCCCATCGAACGAGAGACTCATGTTGATATCAAAGTTCTCCGCCCGGCGTGGCGAGAAGTAAGACGTGTGGGGGTCGTATAGCTCTGTCAGTGAATTTGCGTACACCGCAAAGACGTCTCGCTCATTATATTGATCAAGCCGATTAAGCTGGTTTTTGTACCGTCGCTCCAGAGTAGGGACGATGTCTTCCGGCGCCTTGTCAGCTAGCCGCAAGCTCAATACCTGACTTTTGAGGCGCTTTCGCCATCGGTCGTCAAGGACAGCCGCCGATTCAGCCCAAGCCAAATCCTCTGAGTCCAGGGGAAGGTATTCGTCCACTGTGAAGTCAAATCCATCGACCTGTTCCTGCATGGTATCCAGAATACTTTCCAGTCTGGCCTTCAAGGCAGTTTGATAGCGATTGAACATCATGAATGCCGGCGCAAGTTCGCCTTCGCGGCCAAGGTCATCCAGGGTTGACCGATAACGCCCAAAATCTTCGATATCGGCTGCGGTGAAGAACATTTTCTGAGGGTCCAGTGATTCGATGTAGGCGTTCAGATGGAGAGCCGACAATACATCGTCGTATGACCGCTTCTCGTAGTGCCGCTCTTCCAGCGTATCGATTAATTTGACGAGCGTTTCACCTTGGATGCTGCTGGGCGTCAGAGCCCAGCTATGGGTTGCCCAAAGCGCGCAAAGTGCAATGACGCGGATCAAACTACGGCCAGGGCAGGGGGGTAGGGTAGGCATCAGGGCTCCAAAACGGATGTTCACCGTGGCATTAGACACTTTTTTTGGGCTCAAACACGAGGGCGTGTCGATATTGTGAACATTTCATCCTTTTTCCTCAAAAAGGATGCCCGAACCGCAGATAAAGTGCCGAATTGTCCCCTGATCCCTTTGCAACCTCGGCTCTGACAACAATACCGGAGTCTGCTTTGATCAAATAGCTGACACCAGCGCCCAATGCAGGGTAGCTGTTTTCACCGCAGGAAATGCCGTCGCCACCAATACCGTCACCGTATAGGCAGCCAACGCCGCCGAAGACTACGGCACCCCAGCGTTGCCCCAGAGGGAGCCTGAGATCGAACTGAAGATGGCTGTAATTTTGCCCCAAATAATTACCCTTGGTGTATCCGGGTAGGCTGATCGATGAATAACCCGAAAGCGGGGCATCATCGGTTAGGCGATTTTTTACTTCCAGCGCGAGGGTGCTGCCGCCTACCGCAAAACCAAGGTTGAGGTGCAAATACGTTCTTGCCTCAACATGATAGACATCAAAATCAGCATCCCCCTTGTCAGGTGAAAGAATCGGCTCCTGGAGGCCAGGAAAAATTGGCTCCGCAATGTTTTCATCGTCACTACCTCGATACGCGACGTTGTAAACGCTGGCAAAAGTGCCCCTCGTCGGATTCCTGACATCGTCCCGGCTATCAAAATTGAATACGATGCCGGCGCCTGTCGCATCAAACCCCAAGTAACCGATTTGGTCGGCGATCGCGCTATTCCGTGGGGGGAAGTCAATTTGGTAATTGCTATTCAACACCAAGCCTCCTATGAACCAGGGGCTATCACCGATTCGTCTGACATAACGAAGAAACAGCGCGTCAAAATTATCAACGGTTTTAACGTTAACGCCCGACCCCAAGAAATCGTCGTAGTCGTTTCTGATCTTGCCAAAACCGGCACCTAGGCTCAGTCGATTGCGGTCCTGCTGCCAGTATAGGTCGGCAAATACTCCGCCCACGTAGCTATCGGTACTGGAGTAAGTTATCGCTGTTCCGAGCATTGATACTGGAGAGTCATCATCAAACCGGAGCGTATAGGCGGCCAATGCACCCACATTTCGGCCTAGCTTGGGGTCGACGCTGAGGAGGGGGGTCAACAACCATGGGCTCTCCTTCTTGCCGCCTATCTGGGCTGCAGCACTGCTCGATTCCTCAGTACCGTAAGCAAACTCGGAGCCACACAAGGCTATAGACACCATCAGACAGCCTAGTGCACGTAATCGATCTAACAAGCCAGATACCTCACTCTTTCACAACACAATTGGCCGACGGGACCATTAAGTGCTGTGGTAGGGACACGCGTCCAAATGACGTTTTACCAAAACCCAAGGTGCCTTCTCAACGCCAACAAGCCACCATAAACCCATCTCGAGCATCACTTCGGCTGCATACGGATGCCACCATCCAGCCGGACGCACTCGCCGTTCAGGTAGTCATTTTCTGCAATAAACACCGAGAGGTGGGCAATCTCCTGAGGCTTGCCCAATCTCTTCGGGTAAAGCACTGAACGCTCTAGGGATTGGTAGTTTTCCTCGGGTAGCATGTCAAAGAGGGGAGTGTGTATCAGGCCCGGCACGATGGTATTGACGCGAATTCCATAGGGAACCAGATCCCTAGCCATGGGCAAAGTCATGCCGACAACAGCACCCTTTGTTGCAGAGTAAGCAACCTGTCCTATTTGGCCCTCATAGGCGGCGATAGAGGCCGTGTTGATAATCACTCCACGTCCGCCATCCGCAGTTACTGGCTCGTTGGTTGACATCGCTTCTGCAGCCAGACGGCACACGTTGAACGTGCCGACCTGATTAACCATGACAATTTGCATGTAATTGTCTAAGGGAAACACGCCGTTTCGACCAAAGGTACGATTGGCGTTGCCAAAGCCCGCGTAGTTATTCACAACGTGAAGGGCTCCGTGTGCAGTTACAACGCTGGAAATGGCGTCTTTTACCGAGTTTTCATCCGCAACATTGACGGCGTAAAAAGCAGTCTTGTCGGCACCGTGACGATCGATCACGGCTTGGGCGCGTTCCTCGTTGAGATCGAAGATGGCGACGGTCATTCCCTTGGCAACATAGGCATCAACAGTGGCTTCTCCAAGCCCCGATGCGCCTCCTGTAACAATGGCCACTTTTCCCTGAAGATCCATCAATCGCTCCTTATTCGCTGGTTTACGGTCATGTTAGTAGGTTGTGTTGCTGCACAAACTCCGCTGTTAGCCGAATTACGCGGCGTATCTGCATAGTTGCCCACTCAGCGGGCGCCGGATTATCGCACTGGTAGGTCACGGGTGAAAGCGGCTTGATATGGCCGCCACTGCTTGGGTTCGGTCAGTCAATAGGCTTCATCGTTTTGTTTGATGGGTCACATGGCTAAGGGCCACAAATAAGTGACCGACGCTGACACGGCGAGTTCGTTGGTGCGAGGAGAGCGCGCGTGAGCATGATCAGCGAGCGCTTTGATCACGGAGTTTCCGGGCCCGCACAATTTAACATAATATACATTATGCGAAATAGCATGCTGCTTGGCATGTCGCTAGGACGCCTAAAACGAAGCCCTAATCCGTGCCTTAAACCTTTAAAGAATAACCTTATTCCACTAGACTACATCCGTCCCACTAAATATTGGCTAAAACAGCCAGCCTCGTAGCGAAATAAAGGGGATTTGCAGTGACAGCATCCGTTCAGCAACCCAAGGTGACGGCCTTTTATGATCGAGCGACGGGCACGTTTACTTATGTCGTGTGCTGTCCTGAAACCAAACACTGCGCTGTTATCGACCCGGTGCTTAATCTTGATTACGCCTCGGGCACGATCTCTGTTGAATCGGCCGACAAAATCAGAACGTTTGTCACAGAGCGCCAATATCAGGTCTCACATATATTGGAGACCCACGTCCATGCAGATCATTTAAGCGGGGCTCCATACCTGAAGTCTGAGCTCGGCGGAGAAATTGCGATCGGCGATCAGATTACCGGAGTGCAGCAGATCTTTTTGGAGATATTTAACGAAGGTCGGGACTTTGTTCCCGATGGCAGTCAGTTTGATCTGCTGTTCGCTGATGGTCATTCCTTCAGCATCGGCAAGCTTGAGGCGTCCGCTTTCCACGTGCCTGGACACACGCCCGCTTGCATGGCGTACCTAATAGGCGATGCTCTTTTTGTCGGTGACACCTTGTTCATGCCCAATGCAGGAACTGCCCGCTGCGATTTTCCAGGTGGAGATGCAAGAACCTTATACCGCTCGATACGGAAACTACTCGCCCTTCCCCCTGAAACCCGCGTCTTCGTCTGTCACGACTATCCCGATGAGGGGAAGCAGGAGCACTGCGAAACCACGATCGCCCATCAGCGAGAGCATAATGTCCACGTAGGTGGAGGCATCCGGGAGGACGAATTTATCGCGATGCGAGAGGCGCGGGATAAAACCTTGGGGATGCCGGCCCTAATATTACCCTCGCTACAGGTGAACATGAGGGCTGGATACATGCCGCCCGCGGATCAAAATGATCGGCTGTTTCTCAAGGTGCCGATTAACGCCTTTGGCGGCGCTAATATATCCACGCTACTACCATGAACTAAAAAAATTCTCGGGGGAGAAAACAAGTGAATAAGAGTAAAAACCACACAGAAGTCGCGATTGTAGGGGGTGGTGCGGCAGGAATTGCCACCGCGAGCAGCCTGCTAAAGCGGGAGCCCTCGCTGGATATTACGATCATAGATCCGGCGGAGATGCACTACTACCAACCGGGTTGGACCATGGTTGGCGGCGGTATTTTCAACCTACCCCAAACAGGCAGGCCAATGGCTTCTGTGATGCCAAGGGCGGTCACGTGGAAAAAAGAATCCGTCGAGGCCTTTGAGCCAGATCAAAATAGAATCTGCCTATCCTCAGGCCAGACTCTGTCTTATGACCGAATGGTGGTCTGTCCAGGCTTAACCCTTAACTGGTCGGGCGTTGAGGGCTTGGCAGAAACCCTGGGACGGAATGGCGTTACGTCAAACTATTCATATAAAACAGCATCTTATACCTGGGAGCTTGTACAGTCTCTAAGGTCAGGCCGGGCGTTATTCACTCAGCCACCGATGCCAATAAAATGTGCCGGCGCGCCCCAAAAGGCAATGTATTTGTCGAGCAATTACTGGCTACGCCAGGGCCTTTTGAAAGATATTGACGTCAGCTTTTACACCTCAACCCCGGGACTATTTGGGGTTGCTGCCTATGTTCCCGCCCTTATGAAGTATGTTGAGAAATATCGAGCAGCGCTTCATTTTCAGCACACGCTTACCAAGGTTGATGGAGACACCAAAATTGCGACTTTCCGTGATGAAAGTGGCAACCACCACGAGGTCGGTTTTGACATGATCCATGTCTGCCCCCCTCAGCGCGCCCCGGATTTTATTCGAGAATCTGCGCTCGCGGACGAAGGCGGCTGGGTTGACGTGGATCAACACACCCTCAAAAGCAAACGCTTCGATAATATTTGGTCTCTTGGTGACGTGATGAATGCGCCCAACGCCAAAACAGCCGCCGCCGCCAGGGCCCAAGCACCGGTGGTGGCGCATAACCTATTACAGCACGCGGGGAAAGCGGACGGTATCAGCCACTACAACGGTTACGGGTCGTGTCCTCTGACCGTGGAACGGGGCAAGATCGTTCTGGCCGAGTTTGGATACGGTGGCGCCCTCTTACCCAGCTTTCCGAAATGGCTGATCGATGGTCAGGAGCCCTCCTCTCTTGCCTGGCTACTGAAGGCCAATGTGCTACCAGCGGTCTACTGGGAAGCCATGCTGAAAGGCCGGGAATGGATGGTAAGCCCTGAGCCACAGTGACGGGCTAACGTGATCGGACGCGCACCATGTTTTCTTTATTAGTGCCAAACCTGAGCTGGTTGCAGGATTACAGCGGGGCCACCTTTGGACGTGATATGACCGCCGCAACGGTTGTTACTATCATGCTGATCCCCCAGTCTCTGGCATATGCTCTCCTCGCGGGGCTCCCCGCCGAGATGGGGCTTTACGCCAGTATTCTACCGCTGGTCGCCTATGGATTGATTGGTAGCAGTAGAACACTCTCTGTAGGCCCTGTTGCGGTCATTGCCTTGATGACTGCGACGGCGGTGGGTGATGTTGCGCGCCAGGGCACGGTCGACTACGCGTCTGCCGCGATCCTACTGGCGCTCATGAGCGGGATCATATTAATTGGGCTTGGCCTACTGCGGTTTGGATTTGTAACCAATTTTCTCTCACACCCTGTGGTCTCTGGCTTTATCACCGCGTCAGGAATCCTTATTGCGCTCAGTCAGATGAGACACATATTTGGCACGGACGCTAATGGTGCGACCCTGCCCGAGTTGGTCGGCAGTTTGGGGGCCAGCTTGAGCGATTTTCACCTGCCGACCTTTTTGGTTGGAACGTGTGTTCTGATTTTCCTCTGGCTATGTCGAGGCTTCATGACATCATGGATGATGATGCTTGGACTCAGCCGTTCCAGTGCAGAATTGGTGACAAAAGCGGCCCCGGTGCTTGCCATTCTCGCGACTATCCTCACTGCCATGAGCCTCGACTTTGAGGCTAGGGGTGTGGCCCTCGTGGGGCAAGTGCCGCGGGGGCTCCCAGCCTTGTCTGCACCCCACATTGATTGGGTGCTGGTGGAGGCCCTTGCCCTCCCTGCCCTGCTGATATCGCTCATAGGATTCGTGGAGTCCGTCTCCGTGGGTCGAACCCTGGGAGCAAAGCGCCGTCAACGGATTACGCCTGATCGTGAGTTGATCGGACTCGGGGCCGCTAATGTTGCATCGGCTTTCTCTGGGGGATTTCCTGTCACCGGCGGATTTTCCCGCTCGGTGGTGAACTTTGATGCCGGGGCTGAAACCCAGGCCGCGTCGATTATGGCCGCGATTGGCATCGGTCTTGCTGCCTTGCTTTTAACCCCACTGCTCTATTTTCTGCCCAAGGCGACTCTGGCGGCGACGATCATCGTTGCGGTCAGCGCCCTTATTGACTGGAAAATGCTGGCCCGTGCCTGGCGCTTTTCATGGACGGATTTTCTGGCGGTCACTGCTACTATTCTCCTAACGTTATTGCTGGGTGTTGAGGTCGGCGTTATCTCGGGAGTCGCTGTCAGCTTGGGGCTACATTTGTACAAAACCAGTCGTCCTCATTTTGCGGTGGTGGGCTCAGTGGCGGGAACGGAGAAGTTTCGCAACGTCAACGGCCATAATGTCAGCACTCACCCGATGATCATCTCAATACGTGTGGATGAAAGCCTTTATTTTGCCAATGCGGCCTATCTGGAAGAGAACGTTTTTGCACAGGTAGCACAAGATCAAGATGTGAGGCACGTTATTCTGATGTGTTCAGCGGTTAATGACATTGACCTCAGCGCACTTGAAGCGTTAGAAACTATCAACGTCGGTCTGGAGGAGCTTTCCATCTCGCTCCACCTGAGTGAAATAAAAACCCCCGTGATGACTACACTCAAGCGCAGTGACTTTTTAACGCATCTGACCGGGGAAATATTCGACACCCAGTTTGAAGCCTACGGAACCCTGAGGGCCAGAGAGCTGACATCGTGAAACGAGCTCACCTCTTTAGTGCGATTATTGCTGTAGTGGTTGCAGCACTGAGCGCCTATTGGTTAACGCAAGACCATTACACTGGCCCTTGCATTACGACTCAGGATCTTACCGCCGCTGTGATCGCTGACGAGGGAGTGGATCAGGGGTCGCTCGTTGATAATGCGTTGATCCAGCGGCGGGATTGTAATATCTCAGAACCGACGCCCTAGGCCCGTGCATCAGGGCAGTGGTCGCTCAACAGCGCGCTGGTAAGCACGCAGGCCAAGTCGCTCAATTACCCGCTCAGCTGATACCCCCAGCTTCTCTTGCCAGCTCTTCCGTGGCACAAAGCGCACTTCTACGACGTCCCGTTCCTCTAAGGTGGACTGGATATAGGTGTCTGAGGTGATAATCTCATCGACCAGTTGCTTTTCTAGCGCCCTTTTCCCGTACCAGACTTCGCCTGTGGCTACGGCATCAATTGGCACCTTAGGACGCCGCTCGTGAATAAACTCTTTGAATAGCTCAAAGGTGTCCTCAAGATCTTCAACAAATTTACGCCGCCCCTCATCGGTATTTTCACCGAACATGGTGAGGGTGCGCTTATATTTACCCGCAGTCAGCAGTTCAAAGTCGATCTCGTTTTTCTTTAGTAATCGGTGAAAGTTGGGGATCTGCGCCAACACGCCGATCGAGCCAATCACTGCAAATGGAGCTGCTACGATTTTGTCCGCCACACAGGCCATCATATAGCCGCCACTGGCGGCTACTTTATCGACAGCAATCGTCAAGGGCACTCCAGCCTCAGTGACACGCTGGAGTTGGCTCGCGGCCAAGCCGTAGCTGTGCACCAGTCCGCCCGGACTCTCCAGGCACACTAGTACCTCATCCTCTGCATTCGCCACCGGTAAAATAGAGGAAATTTCCTCCCGTAAACTGTCGGTTGCAGAGGCCTGAATGTCTCCGTCAAAGCGCAGAACAAAGAGACGCGGTTTGACCGTAGAGGACGCGCTCCCCTTCTGCTTTTTCTCGGTCTTTGCATCCAGTTTGGCTTGTTTTTTCTCGGCCTTTAGTCGCTCTTTTGTAGCCTCAGGCGTCTCCAGGGATTCTTTCACCGCGTCTTGAAAAGCTCGATATTTCTCGTTTGTTTGACGGACTTCAATCTGCCCCTCTGCTCCCAGGCCGCGACGCCGCTGACTTATTGCTGCGATACCGGCAACAACAAGCAATATGGCGACAACCAGGATAATCGCCTGTACCAGAAAAACGCCTATCTCACTCAGAAATTCCATCCGTCCTCCGTAACGTAACGGCCCTCTTGAGGCTCACTTAACACCTTATTCCCCCGAGAGTGCTGCGTGAATCAGCTGTCCGGATATCGATGCCATCGGTGGAATCGGGGGAAGTGAATCTTTTGTAAACCAGCCTGCGTCTTCAATCTCGGCGGTATCTAAAACCAGATCACCGCCTGCATAGTCCGCGATGAATCCAAGCATCAGCTGCGAAGGAAACGGCCACGGTTGAGATCGAAAAAATCGTGTGTTGCTGATTTCTATGCCAACTTCCTCGCGCACCTCTCTCGCAACGGCAGCCTCTGCTGATTCTCCCGGTTCAATAAAACCCGCGAGTGTACTGTAAAAGTTGGCTCTTCGCCCCGACGCGGCGGCCAGCAGTATCTGATTTCCTCGCGTGACCGCCACGATGACGCAGGGATTTAGTCGTGGATAAGCCTGATAGCTGCAAACCACACAGCCCAAGGCTTTTCCGTTGTCCTTCAGTTCAGTGGCTGCACCACATCGCCCACAGTACTGATGGTCCCGCCACCAGTGGTGCAATTGCAGGCCACGACCAAAAACATCAAATACGTGATCGGAAACCCGTCCCAAAAGCGTATACAGGTTGCCTTTGGCGTGCTCCATGAGATTGAGATGCTTCTCGTTCAGTTGAATGGTGTAGCAGGGCGTGGCATTCCAGTAGCCAACCGGTATTTCTTGTTGGTAGCTGCCAAACTCCGAGGCTATCTGGTCTCGGGTGTAAAATGAGTCCGGCGGCGTGCGGAGTGACACTACCGCCTCCCGGCCGATAAAGGGTATGAGGATATCAGTGCCAGAGGGTGGCTCAGAGACGGGTTGTATTGATAGCATTCAGCGCTCCTGACTAGAGCACGCATGTTAGGAATTCGTCCCACGTTTCACAACTAAAAACGAATAATGTCCTGAATGGACTTGACCATGGTGTCCCCAACAGCGACAACACACACGACAAGGGTTTAACGCATGCAAGAGACGACCTCGCAGGCCTTATGGCACAATTTTTTGGGACCTTCGCCGGTCTGGTACAAGCAATCGATCATAGCTTTTCTCATCCTGAATCCGATTCTACTTTTCACGCTCGGTCCGTTTTTCACCGGCTGGGTCTTGATCGGCGAATTCATTTTTACCTTAGCCCTCGCCCTCCGTTGTTATCCCCTTCAACCGGGTGGACTCCTCGCTATTGAGGCGATCGTGATAGGCATGGCAGACCCACACACGGTTTTTCATGAGGCCGAGGCAAACTTTGAGGTCATCTTGTTACTCATGTTCATGGTCGCGGGTATCTATTTCATGAAAGACCTCCTGCTCTTTGTATTTACCAAGATACTGCTGAATGTGAAATCCAAGAAGGTGCTGTCATTACTATTTTCATTGGTGGCTGCCGTTCTGTCCGCGTTCTTGGATGCGCTCACCGTGACTGCAGTCCTGATAAGCGTTGGGGTCGGCTTTTATGCGGTTTATCACAAAGTCGCATCAGGAAAGCATCATTCCCATGATGATCATGATCATGGGAATGATGATGAAATTACGGATACACACCACGAGGATCTGGAGGGCTTTAGAGCCTTTCTTCGCAGTCTGCTGATGCACGGCGCCGTTGGAACTGCCCTCGGTGGAGTGTGCACCCTCGTCGGAGAGCCACAGAATTTGCTGATTGCCACGGTGGCAAGCTGGGATTTTCAGGAGTTCTTTCTGCTTATGGCTCCAGTGACAATGCCGGTCCTGGCCTGTGGCCTCCTGACCTGCTTAGCCTTGGAGGCAAGCGGGAAATTTGGTTACGGCGCCACACTGCCGCCAAAGGTGCGAGCAGTGCTGGAAGAATTTGAAGCACGAGAGAGCGCCAAGGCAAGCCCCCGCAGCAATGCAAAGCTCGTTATTCAGGCTATTGTGGCTGTTATTTTGGTCGTAGGACTCGCCCTCCACCTCGCAGCAGTGGGTCTGATCGGTCTGCTGGTGATCGTCTTACTTACTGCCTTTAACGGCATTACCGAGGAGCATCAAATCGGCCACGCGTTCGAAGAGGCCCTCCCGTTTACCGCATTATTGGTGGTCTTTTTTGCAATCGTAGCGGTGATACATGAACAACACCTCTTTACCCCGGTCATTGAATGGGTCCTGCATCAAGATTCCGGTATCAGGCCCGCGATGTTTTTTGTGGCCAACGGTGTGCTGTCAATGATCTCCGACAACGTGTTCGTCGCCACCGTGTACATTAACGAGGTAAAAATGGCGCTGGATGCGGGAGAGATTACCCGTACTGAGTTTGATCAACTGGCTGTAGCTATCAACACGGGGACGAATCTCCCAAGCGTTGCCACACCGAACGGTCAGGCGGCCTTCTTGTTTCTATTGACGTCGGCACTGGCACCCCTCATCAGATTGTCTTATGGACGAATGGTAGTAATGGCGCTTCCCTACACCTTAGTGCTTGGGGGTGTTGGTCTGGCAGGGGTCTACTTGTTTATATGAAAGTAAGCAGTGGGTTCGCAAACAGCAACGTTGCACTTTAACGACAGCGAACCCCTCAGGTTGGCCAGATAAGCACGCGATCAGTCTTTTCCCTTATCTCGGCCAGCTTCTCTTCGTGGCGCCTCAACTCCTTCTCCGACGCCTTGATTACCCGCAAAGGCGCCCTGCCCGCAGGGATGCGTCTAATTCGGTTCGCTGACGGTGCGCCCGGTGCGCTGGCATCATCCTCCTCGCTCAGGACCAGCGAGGTCTGTCCGCCGGTCATGGCGAGGTAGACCTCCGCAAGAATTTCCGCATCAAGGAGGGCGCCATGGAGACTGCGGGAAGAATTATCAACCTCGTACCGCTGGCACAAAGCATCCAGACTGTTGCGCTGCCCCGGATGTTTCGTTCGGGCAAGTGCAAGGGAATCGATAACATTGCAGCGACTGGCGGTCCCAAGCCCGGCGGGATCAATCCGCTTTAGCTCTGCATCAATAAAGCCCACGTCAAATGGAGCGTTGTGAATGATGAGATCTGCGCCTTCGACGAAGGCTAAGAATGACTCGGCAATCCGCTCAAAAACTGGCTTATCAGCTAAAAATTCTTGGGTGATGCCGTGAACTGCAAGCGCTCCATCATCAATTTCTCGATTAGGCTGAATATACTGGTGGTAGCGTTTGCCGGTTAGCTTTCGATCGATCAACTCAACGCAGCCGATCTCGATAATACGATGGCCCTGAGATACCTCTAGCCCCGTGGTCTCTGTATCAAGAACGATTTGACGCATGATCGAGCTCCAACTCATCAATAGCGCGATTCGCAAGCTGATCTGCCCGCTCGTTTTCTGGGTGTCCGCTATGCCCCTTCACCCAGAACCACTTCACATCGTGCCGTGCAACCTCTGCGGACAAAGCTTGCCAAAGCTCCTTGTTTTTTACAGGCTTTTTTGCAGCCGTTCGCCAACCGTTTCTCTCCCAATTGGCCAGCCATTTCGTTATGCCATCTCGCACGTAAACCGAATCCGTTGTGAGTTTAACCTCGCACGAGTGGCGCAAGGCTCTGAGCGCCTCTATTGCGGCGGTTAGCTCCATACGATTATTGGTGGTGTCGACCTCCCCACCCCAAACCTCGCGCTCATTGCCCCCAGAGCGCAACAGCGCTCCCCACCCTCCTGGGCCAGGGTTCCCGCGGCACGCTCCGTCAGTGAAGATTTCAACAAGTGTCATTTATCGGGCACCAGCTCGACGGATTGTCTGGAAGACACGCCCCGTGCGCCGCCGATAACGGGTTTCGCGACGGGAAGACCTATCATTTTTGCCTTTACACGCCGGGAGGGTTGCTCCTGCACATAGCCCCACACCGATTTGTTACCGAACAAAACGTAGTAGGATCCGATAGGTATGTTGTGCTCAGCCAGCCAGTGATCGGCCCGCTCAAACCAAGCTCCCCATCTGCTCTTATGGGCGAAAGGCACTGCAAGCTTATGTCGCGCGGGCGCCATCTGAAAGTTCAGGAGCCGGAGCCAATCCTCCAGTTTCCCAAGCGAAACGGACTTGGTATGAGAACTTCCACCAGGGCGTAGCCTTCTCACCAAAGACGAGATCCAACCCATTAGGCTGTTCGCGTTAGCATCGACAATAAACAAATGACCATCCGGCGTTAGCACACGATGGATCTCCCGAAGGATTCGATGAGGCTCCGTGCTCAGCTGTAAGCAGTTGAACATGACGATGACATCAACACTCTCTGTGGCGATGGGCAGATCTTCGTTGTCACCGATCAGGTGACCTGAACCACGACGTGACGTTGCCTCCACCGCCCGCTCGTCCGCGTCGCTAGCGGCTACTTCGTCAAGAGACCTCACTCGTGTAACATGCCTTACCCGAGTAGCCTCATCTACCGCCAGGCCCATATCGTCGCCGATAATCACGAGGTGGTACCCAAACCATTGATCAAGGACGAGCTCAAGATCTGCCTCAACTTGATGAACGAGGCGCCGGCCCAGAGCAGAACGCCGCGACCACCTGCGCAGGCGCTCTCGAGAAGAAAGACCGCTGGGTTCTGAGCTGTGTGCCACACGTAACATGGTGCCAAGATAGCGTTAGCTACAGAAATCGACAACCGAAAAACCACAACGACCAGAGGTTTTTATGGCAGAACTTTTAATTGAACCGATCGAAGCTTTCAGCGACAACTATATTTGGCTGTTGAGCCGCGGGTGTCAGGCATTTGTTGTTGATCCGGGGGATGCTGATCCGGTTTTGGCTCGACTGAAAAGAGACTCGCTCGAACTGCTCGGCATCTTGATTACCCATCACCACTTCGATCATGTCGGCGGGGTTGAACAGCTGGTTGAAAAAACCGGTTGTCAGGTCTGGGGGCCCAACAACAGCAATATGCCCTTCATTACCCGTGTGGTTGCCGAAGGCGACTCGGTAACCGTTCTAGAGCGCCAATTTTCGGTGATGGAGATTCCTGGGCATACCCTTGACCACATTGCGTACGTGGGTGAGGGAGCCGTCTTCTGCGGGGACACGCTTTTTGCGGGAGGTTGTGGCCGGGTCTTTGAGGGCACCCTGCCAATGATGCGTCAGTCATTGGCGCGGCTGCGTGACCTGCCTGCCGAAACACGGGTGTACTGCGCCCATGAATACACGCTGGCAAACTTTGCCTTTGCACAAACAGTAGCCCCAGAAGATCTCGCCATACTATCGAGATCAAAAGAGTGCGAACAACTGAGGGCACAAGGCCTACCTACGGTACCGACAAGCATTGACAAAGAGCGGCTATCAAATCCCTTCATGCGGTGGGACGACCCCGCCATCGTCGAGGCGCTCGTAAAACATGGCAGAGATATTCCTGCACAGGAAGACAGTGTTTTTGCCGAGCTGCGTCAATGGAAAGACACGTTCTAACTGGATGAAACGACGACGCAATAACATGCTGCTGTGTCCTCCGGGCTTGTTGATTTTGCTTGTTTTCCTGACGCTTTTGTCGGGATGCGCAACCTCTTCTCGGCACGACAGCGGAGCGAGTGGGCTTTTACCGGTAGAGGTATCGGCGCAGAAACGCCCCATACCGGCAGAGATAAATCATGTGCTTTTGAGACCCGATGACCTGTGGGGAGGGATTGCTTACGACTTGAGCTGGAATTATGAACACCCGACGATCGACGCAGAAAGGACCCTCTGGCTCTCCCAACCATTCCTACAGGAAACCCTGTCTGAGCGCGCCCCAGTCCTTCTGCAATGGATTACTGCAGAGATTCGGCGCCGACAACTGCCGATGGAGCTAGCTTTGGTGCCGGTCGTTGAGAGCATGCTGGACCCCTGGGCTTACTCTAGCCAGCGCGCAGCCGGATTGTGGCAGATCACTCCATCCACAGCGGCCTACTTCGGGGTAGAGGTAAATTGGTGGTACGACGGCCGGTTGGACATTGTCGTTGCAACCGACTTTGCATTGAGCTACTTGCAAGAGCTCTACGAAGAGTTTAGCCGCGACTGGCTACTTGCCCTCGCCGCCTACAATGGTGGTAAGGGTCGTGTGAATCGTGCGCTGGCTCAGGCGGAAGCTACTGGAAACAGCTCGCCTACCGTTTGGAATCTTCAGCTACCGAGAGAGACAACGCGGTATGTCCCTCGAATTTTGGCATTGGCTCAAATAATCAGAGAAGCCGAGCGTTGGAATGTAACTTGGCCGACCCTGCCTAATCAGATTGCACTCGGAGTCATCAACACCCACGGCCAAATGGACCTTGGAAAAGTCGCTTCGATTACCGGACTTTCACTCGAACAGCTGCGACGCATGAATCCAGCGCTGTTGAGGTGGTCAACTCCCCCAGAGGGACCCCACGACCTGCTGCTGCCAGAATCAACCCACCGTCTGCTTTCTCAGGCCCGCGACAGCATGACCGCAGCCGACAAGATGAGCTGGTATCGATATCAGATCGCTTCAGGCGATAGTCTCGGCGCGATTGCGACTCGCTTCAACACCACGGTGCAGATCCTGCAATCAACTAATGGACTGGCCGGATCATTCATCCGGGCTGGGGACATCCTGCTCATTCCGGGGTCGGCGGGAGTAGAGGCAGGCAGTGTTGGGCAAATAAATTGGCCACCGTCGCGAAAACCAAGGCGCTATACCGTGCGCACTGGGGATTCTCTCTGGAGCATCGCTCGTCGCTACGACATGCGGGTAAGCGACATTACGACCATCAACCAACTCGACGCTGAAGGCTACATTCGCCCCGGCCAAACCCTGCGACTTGCGCCCTGAACTACGCCAGACTTGTCTCTTTTTGACAGGCTGAGTGGTAGGCAGATAAGAACAAATCAGCTAGAGTCCAGATCCCAACCCCCTGATGATGAGGTTATTCGATGAAATTTAAGGCGTTTCTCTTCACCCTGCTAACCGCCATGGCAGTTCCCACCTTTGCCGCCCACCACGAGGGCGACCACGGCGCCATGAGCGCCATGAAAGCCGAGGGCACTCGAGCCATGGTCGTTGCGATTGTCGGTGAGATTGTGGCGATTGATAACGAAACCAAAGAAGTGACCTTACAAGGCCCCGAAGGAAATCAGGTCACCGTGATTGCACAGGAGCAAGTCGTCAAGCTTTCTGATCTGAGCGTAGGCGATCGAGTGGCCGCTGAATATCTTGCCTCTATTCATGGCGAGGCGCGAGAGCCTACCGAAGAGGAACTGGCAAACCCCTGGGTTGTTCTCGAAGAAGGCGTTGTCGATGAGGCTCCGGAGCACCCTGCCGTTGGCGTAGCGCGCCAGATCAGGGCCGTCGTGACTATCGAAGCAATCGATGTGGATGCCGGTTTTCTGATGATTAAAGATAGCCGAGGCAAGATGCATACCATTGGCGGCGTACCCCGCGCAAAGCTGGACGCCATCGCGATTGGGGAAATGGCGGTTGTGGTCTACACAGAAGCTCTGGCCATCGGGCTGCAGAAAATGCCCAAGGCTATGTGAGGCTGAAAGCTGGAGAAAGCCCGCCCGCAATCGCCGGTGGGCTTTTTTTTATGCTCTGGAATCATGGGTATGGGTAACAGAACTGCTAGGCAATGGGCTTGAATCCTTTTCCGTTGGGGAGCTCAAAGCCGGTCGGCTGGCTTCCCTACGCTACACTGTTGATTTGTCTTACTGTCCAACCTGAAGTCGAGTCGGAGGATCGCAAGTCCCCCAGCCTTACTGACCTTACACCCTACGTACTGCCAATCAGAGTACCGGTATTTGCTTACCGCAATGGCCGTAAGCAGCACCACACTGAGCACTGTTCTGGAACGTTATTAGCGACTCTACCCCCCACTATTCTTACCGCCTGGCACTGTTTTGACGGACTACAGGACCTCACCAGACCACCGAAGGGCTTCCTGGGAGACAAATGGGTACCATTGAAATTGATAGCGAGCGGGGACTCGATGGCGGCTGACTGGGCCTTGCTTACCCTGGATGGCAGTGGCGATCTGGTCCTCCCCCGGGGCTTGGCTATGACCGTAGGCACTCCCGATGTTTTTTCGATTGCGGGCTTCAGTGACGACCGGCCCGGCGAGAGTACTGAGCTGTCAATAGATCACGGATGTACGATCACCGGCCAACTCGACGGATGGCTAACAACAAACTGCGAAGCAAGTGAGGGGGCGTCAGGGGGACCCGCAGTGGGATGGGTAGAGGACGAATTAGTAATCTTCGGCGTTATCTCGGCGAAAGATGAAGTGCAAACCCTGCTGATTACCCCCGTATCCTCGCAGATCTATCCCCCGGGAATACTCCCGTCACCCCCGTGACAGTCAGGAGACTGGGGCGACGTTTCTTGCCGCTGCGCCCATTCTTCAGGGGTATACAAGTGCAAGGCTAGCGCATGAACTGGACCCTCAATGAAATCTTGCAGCAGCCCGTAAATCATCTGATGCCTCGCGACTCGTCGAAGAGAGCCGAAAGCTGGAGATACGACCGTTACCTTAAAGTGTGTTTCTGAATTAGCTGGAACGCTGTGCATGTGGCTCTCGTTAAGCACCTCAACCATTGCGTCTTCTACCTGCGTAATAAGTCGCTCTTGCACGGCGGACTGTATGTTCATCAACACTCTCACATTCGGAAATTTCAGGTGCAGGCGCTGTACCACACGCTGGCGAGTTCATCGTAACCTTGCTTCCTTGGTTTGCAAAACAGGAATAACACCACGACAATCTCGTGACACACGTCAGTCACGGACAGAGAACCCTCATGGATAACCCCTACGCTGTCCATTTAAGTGGAGAACTACTTGCCGGTGACTCTGAGGCCATAGCTATGGTTGGCCTTGTTGAACCGTTCACCCTCAGGGAATCCGACCCCAGCCGGCGTGGCGTCGAAACCAATTGCGACAAGGGGACTGCGCTGGAGTATCGAGACAGGAAACAGGCTAGCATGGCAGACATCTCGCTGGCCTATGCAGAGGATCTTATTCCCTTTGTTCCAATCACGCCAAAGACGATCGATCCACAAACAGATCATCTGTCGCTAGTTCAGGACTTATCAGAGGATTCTCGTGACGCCTAACCCGGCGCCTTTGTGGCGACTTCTTTTCGCGATGATCTATGACGTCTTTTTGGTCGCGCCCCTGCTCATGGCTAATGCCTTCGTGTGGGTCAGCATTTTTGGGCCTATTGAAAGCGTCGAAGAAACAGCGGTTCCAAATTGGCTGATGCAATTAACAAGCATCGTAGTAATAGCCATTTTTTTTACCATTTTCTGGTGTAAGAGTGGTCAAACGCTAGGTATGCAAGCCTGGCGCATTAAGGTGCAAACACCGAGCGGAAATTTGTTGACCCCGAAGCGGGCTTTAGGTCGATGTGGGGCGTCCGTTTTAAGCTTTGCGCCGCTCGGCCTCGGCTATCTATGGTCTCTGATTGACCGGGATTCGTGCACATGGCATGACCGAATCAGTGACACCCGAGTGATCCTCTTACCAAAAACTCAGTGACCCAGCGCTACGCTTTTCGTTGCAACAGCCACAAGCCACACAACCAGCAGCACATGATCGGTATGACTGCAGACAATACCGTGGGGAATCCATAAATCAGACTCACTGGGCCGAACAGGTCCTCGGAAATTCTGAACAACACCCCAACAAGGACACCTGCAAAAATACGCGCACCCATCGTGCCACTTCGTAGTGGGCCAAAAATAAACGACATGGCAATGAGGACCAGTCCAGCCACCGCCAGCGGTTGCAGCAGTTTGCGCCAGAACGCCAACTCGACATCTCTGTAGAGAAGTCCCTGAGACTCCAAGTAGCGTGCATAAGGCCATAACTGTCGTGTGGGCAGGCTGGAGTGATCGACCGCCTCCAGGGCCAGTAACGCGGGAGTGATCTGTGTGTCCCACCGGTGGGTAGTTGCCTCGCTGACCCGAGTAGAGGTTCCCTCGAATAGAGTGAGCTCAACGCGCTCAAGTAACCAATGATTGCCCTGATAGCTGCCGCGTTCCGCCTTAAGGGCTTTGGTCATCAGCCTGTCGTTATCGAAGGTCAGAAGTTTAACTCCATAAACGACACCTTGGCGTTGGACGGCGTCGACATGGATGTAGGTGTTGCCTTCTCTGCTCCATATCCCGGAGGTATGGGCGACACCCTTATTTTCGCGCTGGGCAAGTGCGCGATGACTAACAGCCAACTGCTCTGTTAAGGGAGCAATGAACTCACCCACGGTAAAGCCAAGGGTCGCGACAAGGAGCGCAGGCTGCAGAACCATCATCCCTATTTTTGACGAAGAAAGCCCGGAAGCCTGTGCGACTGTAAGTTCACTGCTGCTGGCGAACTTGCCAAGGCCGATCAGGGCACCAATGAGAGCGGCGAAGGGTACAAACTCGTGCAGCCGTCGAGGCAAACTGAACCCGACGTAGATCAATACGTCCAAAAAGGTATAGGAGTCGCTTATGTCATCCAATTCATCGATGATCGCGCTCAGGGCGTCGAAGCCTACTATAAGGGCTAGTACACCCAGCATCGCAACAAACAGCTGGCCGCCAATGTAGCGTTGCAGTTTACCCACTGCGGCGCACCGGCATGCGGCTTGAGAGGTCTTCCCAGAAAAGAAGAAGACCGGCTAGGCAAACAAACACCAAGTGCGTTGTGACGATGGGCCAGCCCTCTCCTTCGGCTTCCATAAAGCTCCTACCCTGGGTAAGGGCAATAAAATAAAAAAGAAATATCAGCAAGGCAGGCCCTATCCGGGCATACCTACCACGACGAGCATCAGTCTTGCTTAACGCGACGGCAATAATCGCGACGATAGGAACAAGCAGGGGAAGTGACACCCGCCACCAAAGCGCAGCCTTTGCCTTGAAATCTGGTCGGTTCAGCAACTCCTTGGTGGGGACTGATTCAATTCTTGGTGTGCTCCTGACGCTGCCTTCCTCTTCAGGGATAAGTTCACCAAACTCAGCAAACGTAACCACTTCGTAATCAGCCTCGCCGGGCCGGCCACGATGGCGGGATCCGTTACGTAGCTCGAGATAGCGCCGCCCTGTCTCCGGATCAATGATAATTTCTCCAGACTCCGCCAGCGTCACCGTCATCTCCGGTTCATCGTATTCGCGCTCGGCAACAAAGACGTTGTGCATAACCCCTTGATCGTCAATGCTTTCTGCATAGCTGATCAGCCTGCCTCCTCTCTGTGTTTTGAAGCGACCACTGGCAAGGACCTGTAGGTTCTCTGCCGCCTTTGGTGTCTCAAGTAAAAGCCGCGCGCGCGCGGAGCCCTCTGGAGCGATTTGAAGCGAGAGCAGTCCGACCACGGATGCAACAATGACTGAAGGGATAAGTACTAGTCGAGCTAACTTGGCAGGGCTGACCCCACAGGCTCGCAGGACCACCATCTCACTATCTGCATATAGCCGCCCCAGGGCCAAGAGTATTCCGATAAAAAGCGAGAGCGGCAGGATCAATTCAAAAAAGCTGGGCAGCCGGTAGAGCATTACCGGTAAGAGTATGTCCGCTGTGATATCGCCCACGGCTGCCTCGGCCAGATACCGTATAAAGCGGCCGCTGAATACAACCGCAAACAACACCACCGCGACCGCGAGGGTGTGGGTGAGTATGTCACTGGTCAGATAACGGAAAATTCTCATGGCAGATCAGGTTTCTGTTCGGGGAAATCACTGTCGGCAGGTTTTGTTACGGCTCAAGGCATCATACACTACGCGCTTTTCGGCGAGCACGACCCGTCAGGAGTTAATATGACCAAGATCACTTTCACCGCCAAAGCCAAAACAGCGCCCGAGACCATCCGCTCTGAGTGTCTCGTCTTGCCTGTTTTTCAAACTGCATCGGGGAGTGCTGCCAAGCCCGATATCGGAAGTAGGCTTGCATCCAGAGTTGCCGACCACCTTCGTTTGGGGGATTTCAAGGGAGCCTCCGGATCAACTGTGCTGATTACTGGCGACGCCAGTATCAAAAGGATCATGCTGGTCGGCTGTGGTGGAAAGAAGAAGTTTGATCAAGCTGGGCAACGCCGATTCGCTGAAACCGTGGGGCGTGAGCTGAGCAGGCTCAAAGCAAAGGAGGCCACAGTAAACCTTCAAGGAGTCGCACTGTCAGCAGACGCTCTTGCGCAGACCCTTGAAGACCTTGCCTCACAGGTCGTAACCGCTTGTTATGTGTACGACAGAACCCTGACCAAAACCGTGGAAAAACCCGCATTGCGAAAGGTAGTCATCATCAGCGATGGAACCCTGTCTCCCGCGAAGTCAAAAACGGCGGTGGCTACCGGTGAGGCCCTTGGATTGGGCGCCAATCTCGCACGAGAACTGGGAAACACGCCCGGAAATATATGCACACCCCGGTTCCTCTCAAAGCAGGCTCGGCAACTAGCTAAAAACCATAAAGCCCTTAAGACATCCGTCCTAGATGAGGCAAAAATGCGCGAGCTTGGCATGGGGTCGCTACTATCCGTCGGTCATGGTAGCGACGAGCCATCACAGCTCATCGTCATGGAATATCGGGGTGGGAAAGCAAAGGATCGGCCCTATGCTCTTGTTGGCAAAGGGATCACCTTTGACACAGGTGGCATCTCATTGAAACCGGGTCCGAAAATGGACGAGATGAAGTTCGACATGGGCGGCGCGGCGTCAGTGTTTGGAACCCTTCACGCGATCGCAAGTATGGAATTGCCAATTAATGTTGTCGGTGTTGTGGCCGCAGCTGAAAACATGCCTAGCGGGCGAGCCACCAAACCTGGTGATGTGGTCAAGAGTCTCAGCGGCAAAACCATTGAAATTCTCAATACCGATGCCGAAGGCCGACTGGTGCTTTGCGACGCCCTCACCTACGTGGGTCGCTATAAGCCAGTCGAGGTAGTGGACATAGCAACACTGACAGGTGCCATTATTGTCTCCCTCGGACATGAGGCCTGCGGCGTCTTTGCGAATGATGATGACCTTGCTGATGCGCTATTGCAGGCGGGTGAAAAAAGCCACGATCGAGGCTGGCGCATGCCCATCTGGGATGATTACCAGCGCCAATTGGACTCTAGATTCGCTGATATGCAAAACATCGGCACTGGCACAGCAGGTAGTGTCACGGCTGCATGTTTCCTTGCGCGCTTTGCCGAAGATTATAAGTGGGCCCATCTGGACGTTGCCGGAACGGCCTTCCGTAGCGCGCCGAAGGGCGCAACCGGGCGCCCGGTACCCATGTTGGTCCAATATCTAAGGGGGCGTGCCGGTGGCTAGAGCATGACCCGCGTCGATTTTTATATTAGCAAAGATCAAACGGCAAACGCCTGTCAGTTGATCGCGGCCCGACTGACAGAGAAGGCAGTTAAACAAGGACTTAGAGTGTTTATTCACAGTGCCTCGCAGCATGAGGCTAAAACAATGGATGATCTACTCTGGTCAGCAAAACCAGCCAGCTTCTTGCCACACTCCCTTGCAGATGTTGAAGCAAACGACAGCGTCGTGATTGGCTGGGGTCAAGAGCCTGTCGGGCATGACGAGGTATTGATAAATCTGACCGCAAATGCCCCTCCCTTCTTCTCACGATTCAAACGTGTGGCGGAGGTTGTGACTCAGGATCCCGTTCGCATCGATGCACTCAGATCCGCGTGGCGCTTTTACAAAGATCGAGGGTATCCTCTCGGAAAATATGATGTTTAGTCGTAACACAAGAAAATACTCGGGGTCTGCGGCCGGATGACAATCGATAAAACTTTCTCACCCGCGGATATCGAGACACGCTGGTATCAGCACTGGGAAGCGTCAGGGTACTTTGCACCCGCCGGAGGCGAGCAAGCCTTCTGTATACCGATCCCGCCACCCAATGTCACCGGATCTCTGCACATGGGTCACGGCTTCCAGCAGGCCATCATGGATGCCTTGATTCGGTATCACCGCATGACGGGCAAGAACACCCTTTGGCAGGTGGGGACGGACCACGCGGGTATTGCGACACAAATGTTGGTAGAGCGCCAGTTGGAGGCAAGAGGGACGTCTCGACATGATCTAGGTAGAGAGGCATTTATCGAAAAAGTCTGGGAGTGGAAAGCGGAATCAGGCGGCAACATCACGCGCCAGTTGCGGCGCCTCGGCGCCTCTACTGACTGGAGCCGAGAACGCTTTACCATGGACCCAGGCCTGTCTGATGCAGTCCAGACAGTTTTTATCAAACTTTACGAAGAAGGCCTGATTTATCGGGGTGAACGTCTAGTCAACTGGGATCCAAAGCTCCACACCGCCATTTCTGATCTTGAGGTAGTCAGTGAAGAAGAACAGGGTAGTCTTTGGCACTTCCGATACCCCCTATCAGATGGGTCCGGTGATCTTGTAGTGGCGACTACACGCCCCGAGACCATGCTGGGTGACACCGCCGTGGCGGTACACCCAGATGATGAGAGATATAGCCACTTGATAGGAAAGTCGATCGCCCTGCCGCTCACCGACAGGACAATCCCTGTTATTGGCGACGATTACGTGGACCCTGAATTTGGTACCGGATGCGTCAAGATAACCCCTGCCCACGACTTTAATGACTACGCCATGGGGACACGCCACAATCTCGATCGAATCAATATTTTTGACGCTGACGCCGTGTTGAATGAGGCAGTCCCGGAGGCCTATCGTGGTCTGGATAGATTTGCAGCGAGGGAAAAAATCGTCTCCGACCTCGACAGGGCGGGCCTGCTGGTTAAAGTTGATGAGCACCGCCTTAAAGTGCCCCGTGGGGATAGGTCAGGAGTTGTCATTGAACCCTGGCTCACGCCCCAGTGGTATGTTGACGCCAAAAAGCTCGCCGGCCCCGCGATTGCTGCGGTTGAAAACGGCGATATCGAGTTCGTTCCAAAACAATGGGAAAACACCTACTTCGCATGGATGCGAGATATTCAGGATTGGTGCATTAGTCGGCAACTGTGGTGGGGACATCGAATTCCTGCATGGTACGACGAAGAAGGCCGAGTTTACGTTGGGCCTGATGAAGCCACGGTTCGGGCGACAAACGGGCTGACAGCAGCTATCACGCTGACTCAGGATGAAGACGTTTTAGATACATGGTTTTCCTCTGCTTTATGGACCTTCAGTACGCTCGGCTGGCCTGAGAACACCGACGATCTAGCAACGTTTCATCCCGCCTCGGTTCTAGTGACGGGCTTTGACATCATCTTTTTTTGGGTCGCTCGAATGATCATGATGACACTCCACTTTTGTGGTGAGGTGCCGTTTCGTCAGGTCTACGTACATGGCTTGGTGCGAGACGGCGAAGGTCAGAAGATGTCGAAATCAAAAGGCAACGTCATCGATCCAATCGATCTAATCGACGGTATCGCATTGGAGGATTTAGTCGCCAAGCGAACTGCAGGGATGATGCAGCCGAAAATGGCCGCAAAAGTGGAGAAGGCAACGCGTAAACACTTTCCAGAGGGCATCCCCGGTTACGGCACTGACGCTTTGCGATTTACGTTTTATTCACTGGCGTCTACAGGTAGAGACATTAAGTTTGATATCGGTCGAATGGAAGGATATCGCAACTTTTGCAACAAGCTCTGGAATGCTGCCCGCTACGTGCTGATGAACACCGAGGACTATATTCAGGCAGGCCACACACCCGAGTACTCACTGGCTGACCGATGGGTACGTAGCAGGATACAGCGGTTAACCGAAGAGACATCTGCTGCAATAGAGAGTTACCGGTTTGATTTGGCATCCCAAGCGCTGTACGACTTTGTCTGGAATGAATATTGCGATTGGTACCTCGAATTATCCAAACCCGTGCTGTGGGACGAGGACGCCAGCCCATCACAACTGCAAGGGACGCGTGAAACCCTCCTGCTCATTTTGGAGCAAATTCTACGTTTGCTGCACCCCCTTATGCCATTCATCACCGAAGAAATATGGCAGAGCGTCGCAGCCCGAATGGGATTGTCCCGAGAAACCATCATGCTCGAAGCCTGGCCCAAGAGCGAGACGGCTCTTGAAGACAACGCCGCCGAGTCTGGTGTGGAGTGGCTCAAAGACATGGTGACAGCACTCCGTACAATTCGTGCCGAGGCAAATATCGGCCCCAGCAAACCGCTAGCCGTTCTTGTCGACAACGCAAATGCCGAGGATAAATCTCGCTTAGCGGAGAATGGACTCTATTTGCGCAAGCTCGCCAAGTTAGTAAGTATTGAGGTAGTAAGCCCAGACAAATCCATCCCTCCATCCCTGTCTACGCTGTGTCGTCAGATGGAGCTTCACGTGCCTATGGATGGTGTAATCGATGTGGATGCGGAACGAACGCGCTTGAACAAGGATCTAGCCAAGTTAAAGGCCGAGGTCGGTCGACTGGAAGTAAAGTTAGCAAATCCGAACTTCGCTGATAGAGCCCCCGCTGATGTGGTCAGCGCGGAAAGGAACAAACAAATTGCGGCTGAAGATGCATTGAGTAAGGTGGAAGCGCAATTAGAGCGGCTTGAGGGATTGCCTTAACAGTCAAGTACTGTTAAACATGGCCTTGTGGAAATTTCCCGGAGCAACCTATGTCCGAGCGCGTGACAGGCGTTGTGAAGTGGTTTAACAACGCAAAAGGCTTTGGCTTTATAACCATGGCCGACAGAGATGATGACATTTTTGTCCACTTCCGTGCCATACAAGGCGACGGATACCGCTCTCTTGCAGAAGGTCAAGAGGTCGAGTTTTCGCTCGCCGAGGGTCCGAAAGGACTGCAGGCTGAGGAAGTCGTAAAGCGCTAACTGTCCACAGGCCATCGGAAGCTGTTAAACTCCCGGTCCCCGTTTTTGGATGGTTCGCATGTCGTCGCAACATCAGCTTACCGGCACCGGCCGGATTCTCATCAACACTGTTATCGGTGTGGGTATCTATTTTGCTTTCACCGCGATACCCGCGTTTCCCTATGACACACTTGCGGCACTGATTTTAATGGCCATCGCGGGCAGTTTCACGGCGTCTATTTCCATCTCCAAGCCTAAAACACCCGACTCCAAAAAATTCAAATCAGGCAAGCGGAGCCAGGGAAGTATCAAGTGGTTCAATGGCACAAAAGGGTTTGGTTTTATTACCGGCGATGATGGTGCCGAAGTGTTCGTTCATTTTCGAAGTGTAGAAGGCATCGGCAAGCGAGGTATTAAGCCAGGCCAGCGTGTCAGCTTTGTCACCCGGACGGGCGATCGCGGACCACAGGCAGAGGAAGTGAAGCCACTGTGAGCAACGTGAAAAAGAAAAGGGACGGTAAAGGCCGCGTGACAGAGAGAAAGTATCGAGGCGTTGTTATGCCCACGGCCAGTCACAAGGCGATTCGAGCCGTCAAAAGGGCCGGACATGAGCCATCTATTCATGGAACGAAGCTTTGGCGATCGAGCTTTTTAATCATGGACTACTTACACAAAAACCCGCCGGAGCGAGCGGACACGGTGCTTGATGCCGGATGCGGTTGGGGCATTACAGGCATTTGGTTTGCCAAACGTTTTGGGTCACAGGTCGTCTCGATGGATGCGGATCCCGATGTGTTTCCCTATCTTGATGCTGTTGCTGCTCTCAATAAAGTCAAAACGACCCCGTTAGTCGATCGCTTTGAGAAACTCAAGAAAAAGCAGCTCGCCACGTTTGATCTATTGGTTGCGGCCGATATTTGCTTCTGGGACGACTTAGTGAAGCCCGTTGGAAAAATGATCGACAAAGCCATTGATGCGGGGGTTGGACAGGTCGTAATCGCAGACCCAGAGCGGCCAACGTTTCATGAAATGGCTGAAAAAGCAGTCCGAAAACACGGTGGCGATGTGATTGACTGGTCGCTGAAGGGCAAACTGAAGGCGACTGGCGCCCTGTTGGTTATTAATAATCAGTAGCGAGCGTCGTTACTTTATGACTGATATGTGCAGGCTGATCGAGGCCTCCTGCGCATTCCCATCTTTGTCCAGCACGGGACTGAAGCGTACTGATTTAAGGTGACGCACGCCCCGACCCTTGAGTGACGTCCGCTCTGGTTCCAGCGGTAGCAGCTCAATATCTTTTAGCCCCCCCCTTTTATTTACCACGGCAGTCGCGTGATAACGCTCTGTCTCCCGCGACATAAGAGCCGTGTCTCTGGGTTCAAACAACGACATGGGAATCGGCATAGGAGTTTGAAAATCTAACAAGCTACTCTCTGATTGCGATTCTCCAGCCTGATCGAGGAGTCCTCTGTACAGGGCAAGGGCCTCGCCGGTGCGGCCGTAGAACCAAGACCAGTCTGCAAGAGCGCGAGTTAGCGCAACGTCCGCAGGGCTAATTTCGAGGGCCTTGTCAAGAATGCGCCGACCTCTCGACCTAACGCCTTGCTCGAGAGAGAGTAAACGTTGCTCGAGCGGACTGAGATTGAGGTCGTTGTTGTATCCCATAGACTCTGCGTAGCCTGCTCGTTGGACACTTCCGTAGGAATCAACGACCAGAGGCTCGACGCGGTAATCCAGCACATAAAGAAGCGCGAGCAGTCGGAGTGTCAGCGGCGCGCAAAACTGACTTGCCCAGATTGCGTCATTACAAACCTCCTCGCGGAGGTGCTCCGCGTGCTCAAGAAGAAACAGAAGCTCACCCTGACTGCTCTCCGGCACTGCTGTGATCAAAAGTTCGGTGCGAGTGTGCAGCCATCGCTGAGAGGCCAATAAGCGATCCTCGGTCCAGGGCTTGGCTCCCCGCCCCATCAATCGATAGAGATAATCAATTCGATCCTGAAAAGCCTCGGAATCACCCTTACTTCGGAGAAGTGCAAGCATGCGCTCAATGACCGGAAGTTGCTCGCTAGAATTCAGGCCTTGATTGACTCGAAGGGTATAGAGGCCCCAGCGGTATAGCTCCATTGCACGGTCCACTTCGCCATATTCGGCCGCAATATGCGCCGTCTCCAGCAGGGGGTCGGTCAGGTCCGCCGAGTAGGGTCCCCGTAGTCCCTCAATCGTTGCAATCCTCTCGCTCGCAGTATCCAGCTGGACCAATACGTCAGGAGACAACGCTAGAGGTGGGGGTAGCCGTTCAGACTCCTGTGAGAAGACTCGCAGTCCCCATGGTAAAGGCGTGTCTGCAAAGGCATGAAGAGCGGTGCCAAGGCACAGCAGACCCCAAAAAATCCTGATGGGCAACCATGAAGCCCTCATTGAAGAAACAGAGAAGACAGGCGGGTTTGGACTCATGGCCGCATGGTAGCAAATAAAAAAGCCCATCCAGGGGATGGGCTAAAGGAGACTCGGGACCTGGAGGGGATGCCTGCCAGCTCTAGGCCGTGCAGGCCACCAAATCTCGGTGACTCAACTGTCCGCTATCGCTTTACATAATTCAAATGTATTTATATTATAAAAAACATTCTTCGAGGGAATGCTTTTAGAGCCGTGAATATATCAAAATTAGCCCGTATGGACCTAAACCTATTGGTTGCGCTTCAGGTATTGCTTGAAGAGAGGAGTGTGTCAAAAGCGGCTTCGCGGATGGCAATAACCCAGCCGGCCATGTCCAAAACCCTCGCTCGTCTCCGAGAAGCATTTAACGATCCACTGTTTGTACGATCCAAACGCGGCATTCAACCCACGCCCCGAGCCGAATCTCTTGTCAGCGAATTGGAAAACATTCTGGGTTCTATCGAAAATCTGCTAATCGAGGGCGAATTCTCTCCTCTCTCCTATCAGGGAGAGGTCTCAATCGCTATCTCAGAGTATGTAGGCCTGTCCCTACTCCCCGCTCTCGCCAGCAAGCTTCAAACCATCGCACCCAAGCTAAGGGTCAAAACGATTACGCGGGTAGAGGGACAGCTGGAGCAGCTAGCGTCAGGGGAGCTGGACTTCGCGATCCAAATCGAACGAGCTTCTTACGGACCCGAATATAGAATGCAGCCCCTTGGTAGTTCTCCGCTAGCCATTTTTGTTAGGCGCCAGCATCCCCTGGTTGATCAGGGAATATCCATTGAGACCCTTCTGCAGTACCCAACAATCAATCTTTATATCTCTGACCGGGAGAATCTGGAATTAACAATCCAGAATCGCTATCGGGAAGTATTCGGTAGCGCCGGAATGGTGGAGACCTCCCACCTGCTGACCGCCTTGGAAATATTGCGCGAAACCGATTACACCCTCCTCTGCCCCGCCTACCTGGCGAGGAACGATGGTGCCACGCGGGATGTTGTCGCCCTATCCCTCCCACCCGAACATGCCACGATAATTGACTATGCATTAGTGGCTCACGAGAGAACCCAGCGATCAGCCCTTCATCAATGGTTGTGGAGCGAGATCATTGATACCGTCCGCAACATGCGCATGCGAACGGTTCATCGGGGCTAGGTGGCAGGAATCAGCCACTCCTACGGCGAGTTCTCCTGTGGCATAATTCGAGTTGCACCCCCTTTGTTTTAATCCCATGCCCAGCAAAGACAGCAAACCAATCCCGCGGTTTATAACACCTATTGTGGAAACCCATTGCCATCTCGATTACCTAACGGAGGGTGATCTGGAAGATCAATTACGACAAGCGGCCGCCGCGGGCGTTGAGCGTTTTATCACCATAGCGGTCTCAGATGACAACCTGACGGCCGTCTTGGAACTAACTAAGAAATCCTCCAAGATCTGGGGCACTCAAGGAATTCACCCCCATCAGGCCGCCGAATGGTCTCCGGCTCTCTCGCAGCGGGTTGTTGCGGGCGCTGCCGATCCGCGAATTATTGCCATTGGCGAGATCGGACTGGATTACTTTTATGACCATGCAGACCGAGCCGCACAAAAACTCGCTTTTGAGGATCAACTCGCTATAGCCGCAGATTTGGAGCTTCCCGTTGTTATCCATACTCGGGACGCCGACGTTGATACACGACAGATACTCGAGAACGCACTCCCGTCGATGACAAAACGAGGGGTCATCCACAGCTTTACCAGTTCAATGGAGCTTGCAGAATTTTGTTTGGACAGCGGATTTTTTCTCGGGTTTAACGGCATCTGCACCTTTAAGAATGCGGACAACGTGAGGGAGGTTGTGGAGCTAACCCCGCTCGATCGGATTCTCCTTGAAACCGACAGCCCGTACCTCACCCCTGTCCCTTATAGGGGGCGAGTGAACAGCCCCAAATACCTCCCGTTCATTGCCGAAAAAATTGCAGAAATTAAAAAAGTGGACGTCGAGACACTCTTGGCTGCCGCTAAACACAATAGTGAACAGCTGTTTTTTGGGTCAGTATGAGTAGCTTTCACTTAGGTCAACGCTGGGTAAGCCACGCTGACGTCGACTTAGGCTTGGGCATCATCGTTGAGCTAGAGGGCCGCCGCGTCACACTCCATTTCCCTGCAGTCGGGGAAGATCGAACCTATGCCACTGACCGAGCTCCCCTCACACGACTTTCCCTTTCGCCAGGGGATGACCTGCAGCACGTCGATGGCAACACTTATTCGATCTTAAACGTCGAGGAAGCAGACGGAGTTCGATTCTATGAGACGTCGGAGAACGGACTCGTCTCAGAGCTAGATATTGATCCCTACATTCGACTGAGCTCACCCAAAGATAGATTGCTGAACAATCAGTTGGACAAGCCCGCCGACTTTAACTTGCGCTACGAGACACTTCGACACAGAGCTCGGAACATTTCCAGCAGCGTCGCAGGTCTGTTGGGCGCCCGAACTTCCCTGCTTTCGCATCAGATTTATATTGCTTCAGAGGTTGGGAAGCGCTTTGCCCCTCGAGTGCTACTTGCCGATGAGGTGGGCCTTGGCAAAACCATTGAGGCGGGTTTAATCCTGACTCAGCAGTTAGCCACCGGGCGCGCCAATCGTATACTCGTCATCGTCCCGGACTCCCTGGTCCACCAGTGGTTAGTGGAGATGCTGCGTCGATTCAATCTGGCTTTTTCGCTTTTTAATGACGCCAGACTGGATGAAGATGGTGAGACGCTTGCCTTCGATAGCGAACAACTGATCCTCACCCCCTTCTCGCTTTTTGCTAATTCCCAGATTATGCAAGCCAGCGCACTGGGTAGCATGTGGGATCTGGTGATCGTGGATGAAGCTCACCACCTAAACGCGGGCGTAGAGTCTGGGTCGCTATTTGATTTTGTGTCGGCCTTGTCGCGTACGACGAAGGGGCTCCTTCTACTCACTGCAACGCCAGAGCAGGCGGGCATCGAAGGTCACTTCGAAAGATTGCAGCTGCTTGATCCCGATCGCTTCAGTGACTTTCCGTCGTTTCAGGCCGAGCAGACGCAATATGCGGATTGGAGCGATATGATTGGGGCTCTGCAGCAAGGCAAACAACCCGACCGGCTACCTGTGGGGGTTGACGGCGATCAATCCGCTGCGCGTCAAGTCCAGCAGCTACTTGACCGCTATGGCACCGGTCGGATGCTTTTTAGAAATACACGTAGCTCAGTCTCTGGGTTTCCAGAGAGAAAGCTGACCGCCTATCCACTCCCTCTACCGGCTCAATATGATAATGATCGGCAGCGACTCTGCCCAGAAACCTCACATGCTGAAGAGAGCTGGCTGGAATTCGATCCTCGAGTTGCTTGGCTTGAACAGATCCTGCGTGAGTTGCGACCGAAAAAAGTGTTGGTCATTGCGCACTCGGCTGAAACAGCGCTCGCCTTGGAGCATCACCTACATTTGCGTGCAGGTATCCGCTGTGCAGCGTTTCACGAGGGGTTGAGTCTTGTTGAACGAGATCGTGCCGCAGCGTTTTTCGCCGACGATATCGGCGGCGCTCAAGCGCTCATTTGTTCAGAAATCGGCAGCGAAGGCCGCAACTTTCAGTTTGCACAGCACCTGATCTGTTTTGACCTGCCAGAAAACCCGGATTTGCTTGAACAGCGCATTGGCCGTTTAGATCGTATCGGACAGCAAGGAGCCGTCCTTATACACGTCCCCTACCTTGAGAATTCTGCCCAGAGTGTGCAATTTGAATGGCTGCATCGTGGTCTGCAGGCCTTCACTCACTCTTGCGCCGTGGGTTATGCGGTCTATGCCGAATTTCGCGAGCGGTTGGAGTCAGCACGCCAGACAGCATCAGACAACGAACTGCAACAGCTGATTCAAGATTCTCGATCTCGAACCGAAGCGTTGGAGCAGACAATGCAAGAGGGAAGAGATCGCCTGCTAGAACTCAACTCACATGACCCACAGAAAGCGGCGGAGGTGATAGATAGCATTCGAGACAGCGAGCGACCGGATGAGATTTTTAACTTTGCGGAGCTCCTCTTTGATCGAATTGGCATTAGTCAGGATTACCACACTGAAACGAGCCTGATTCTAAAGCCCACAGAAATGCTGATCACCGGCGACCTCCCCGGGCTCGAAGAAGATGGCATCACCGTGACCTTTGACCGCGAGACGGCGGTGTCACGGGACGATATCCAGTTCCTTACTTGGGAACATCCATTAATCCGGGAGGCCATGGATGTGGTCGCGAGTTCCGAGCTAGGAAATTCTTCTCTCGTCACGATCAAGCACCCTAAAATCGAGGCAGGCACGGTTTTGATGGAAGCCATCTACGGTGTGGATTGCCTGGCACCAGCTGAACTGGAAATTGGCAGGTTTCTCGATCTAACACCTCTGCGCTACGTTATCGCACCAAACAACAAAGACGTGGCAGACAACCTCTCGAATTCCGCACTGAATCAACATGTTGAGGGCATTCCTGCGACGATGTCTGCCAATGTGGTTCGACAGATCCGCAGTCTTCTTGAGACCCGGCTGGAAATCGCTGACCGGTACGCTGACCAATCTCTGAATAAGCGGATCGAAGATGCTGTCAAATTGGTTAGAACAGGCCTTGGACACGAAATCGATCGACTTAAATACTTGGCAGAGGTTAATCCGGCCGTGAAGCCTGCGGAGATATCCTTACTGGAAGGCAGGCTGGCGCAAAGTGAGTCAGCGGTCGTCGACTCTCGAATTCACTTGGAGGCAATCAGAGTCATCGTCGCAGTGTGACCCGGTCTAGGGCGTATACCAAACCGAAGATGTGTACGCCCTTTCCTGAATTGTGTCAGGCCTCCTGGTATCGACCTCTCCGCCCAGCGCTAACTTGTCCAATAATGAATGCCTCGCTGTCGGAATCTGCAGCACCCTCCCGTAATAGAAGGCCGGCTCCTCCGGGTTGAAATCCGGGTCAGTCCACACAGCTCTCAGCTGAGCAGCGCCAATGCTGTTGTCCACTCTCCCAGTTGTAAGATCGACGGTGTTACCAATCGGGACGAGGGAGCCATCGGGAAGCTGTCGATCCTTGCCAGCCCAGGCGACATCATAAATTTGCTCCCGAGTAGTGCCATCACTGAGCATAGTTCCCTTAATGATTTGAATCCGATCAAGGTGTCCTGAGTTTGGGTCGGCCATCGCCTCGACAAGCACCACGGGGGAACTTTTCTCATTGCCATCATGCGCAAGCAGCTCCCCACCCATAGGAACTGCTTTTTCGCTTATATTTTCGGGAAAGTCAGTGGCATCGAACATCGACTCAGAGAGCCCCCAGCCAGCGAATAGACGAACGCCTATTCTGGGCCCTGAGGTAGCGTAGACCTCGCGCCGTTTCATTGCGGCTACGATGCTTTCTCGAGTGTTGGTCTCGGCCCACACCGCTGCCATGCCCGACGCGGACATCGCCCAGCCAAAAGTTCGATTTGCGTTATCACCCCACCGTTGATCCTTGTTTGCCGGTATCGAGTCAGTGGCCATTTTTCCTTGGAAATTATCCTCTTCCGCACTCGACAATCCAGTGTGAGCATCCGTTGAACCGATCACCCCGAATTGATAAGGGTTAATTCCTAAGGTGCGCTGGAGTGACAAGCCGCGGCGAAGTGCCGAACGGATGTAATCTCCCTCTTCTGGTTTGTATTCTCCCGGCGTTCGCTGAATAAGGTAGGGGTAAGTTTCGAAATCGGCGAAGGGGTCATCTGGTGATAGAGCAGGATGAGTCTCTGAGTCTCCCTTGATTTGCGTTATTTCGACAATTGGTTCCCAACGACGCCGCTTTTCCGCGTAGTCTGGCGTCATGGCCCCCCCACGCAATGGCTGTGTGTCAAACATGAAGCCCTTTGAAATATTTGAGTTATGCGGGATAGCGATAAAGTTACCCTTGGTGTCCCGAGATGTCTGCTCGAGCCACGCCCACAAGTCCTCGGGAAATGGACTTTGATCCAGACCGTAGGGATCAAAAGTTTGCGCTCTCTCCGCATCAATATCGCTAACAACGATGCGGTGTAAATTGGCGCCCCCTGGAATCGAGCTATATTCCCAGCCAATCAGTGCGGTGAACTCGCCCGGCTCGTTGTGTGCCTCCGCCGATTCCGTAATTACCCGCCACGCATCGATCTCCATCTGCGGCTGCGGCGGTATCCAACCAAAAGTTGGACGCCAAGCCTTTGCCGCTGCCCGCACATCGGCATCAGGCTCTGGTAGCGCATCGATGAAGAGCAGGCGAGCGGTCTTTTTGTCTACGGCATCTCTCAGTACAGCGGTCGCGTACCAGGCTTTCATGCTGTCATACCAGCCCAATTCACCAGTATCTACACCATGTAAATAGACACCACGGGTGACTCCAAGAAGCTCTGCGTGATCTGATAACACGAGAAAATCGAGCGGATTTCCTAGCTGAACTCGCCGCTTGTCCCACGGGTGCTCCACCGGTGCGCCTTTGGCGAATCGATACGCCACATCTGGCGTAGCTGAGAGATTGTTGTTGACGAAAGCGTCGAAGGAGTAGCTGGAATGCAAATGAGTATCACCCCACAGAAGCTGCTTTTGGCCTGCTTCAGCGATCCCTTGCAGTCCGATTAGTAGCGATAAAAAAATCCATAATCGGGTCACGGCCATCATCCTCATTTATTTTTTATTTTGAGCATTATCGCTCATCACTGGAGAACGCAGAACACCCTATTTCCGGGTGCCTGCCTGTCCAATTTAACGACCTTTCCACTCGTAGGCGCGCTTTTCAAAGAAAGCAGCCACCGCGCTGGGACTATCTTCACTGTTGATACATTTTTCCTGTAGGTGCGCTTCTTTTTTGATGCTCTCCTCCAGCGTTGCAGTAGCGGCGAACCGCAGAGCCTCTTTTGTGTAACGGGCAGCGAGAGGAGACCTTGAGGCGAGATCAGCGACAAACTCGGCAGTCTGCTCCCTGAAGGTCTTATCGGCAAATACTCGATTCACCATGCCCAATTGCTGCGCTTTCGAGGGCGAAATTTTTTCGCCTAAAAGCATCATCTCCAGAGCAAGCCTGCTGCCAATAAGCCGCTCAGTGAGCCAGGTTGCCCCCCCATCGGGAACGAGCCCAATGCCGGCGAAAGGCTGATAGAGGAACGCCGACTCGGCCATAACGACGAAGTCACAGGCCATTGCATAGGAGTAGCTTATTCCCGCGCAGGGACCATTGATTGCTGCCACCCATAATTTGGGGGCATCGGCAATGGCTGTGACTGCCGGACCAAATTCGTTGATAAGGGCATCTCGTGTGCGCTCACCCATCATCAAACCGCCCTGACCGTCATCTTCGGCAAGATCAGCGCCAGCACCAAATGCCCTGCCCTCTCCCGTGAGCTCTACAACACGGATGCTGTCATCAAGGTTAAGCTGGCGTGCAGCGGCAAGGAGCTCTTGGCGCATTACAGTATTCATGGCGTTCAATGTCTCTGACCGATTGAACGCTACCCGCGCCACTGGGCCATCTGTACTCACAACAAGTGTTTCGAAGGTTGTCATGAAAATTCCTCAAGCAGGTAAAAACAAAAATGGCAGGCGGTAGTCAGGAGAGCGCCCAAGGGATGCGAGGACTACTGCGAGACGCGAGCATCGCCCACAGGCCTAGTGTACCGTAAGGTTTGGTGACAGTAACTGCAGCAATATGTCGCGCGTCCTGCGGCGACTCGGTTATGTCTCGTTGTCGACAGCTCATGCTCTCTGCAACCACACCAATACCGATGGCGCTTCTGCCTCCGCACGGGCAGTTGAGCATCAAGCTCAGCGCTCGCACGGTAGGTGGCGGAGGGCTCCCCACCCATCAATTTCATCAATCTGCGCCATTCAGGACCGTGAGGTTTCGCTCGCCAGTAGGCCATGTCAATGGCGTAATGGCAGACCTCGTGAATCACCGTATCCCCGACATGCCCGCTGAAATCAAGACTAAAAACTGCGGGATTAAAACGGAACCAGCGGGAAGAACCCCGGCGGCAGTACATGCCCGCAGCGGCGCCAGTGAGATCAAATTTAATTGGAATCGTAGACAGGTTAAAGTCCAGAAACCCGCCCGCCTTTATTATCTCATGAGCGACTGTTTCTATGACTTGGTGTCGTTGTTGTGAGCTCAAATCGATGATGTCAGCTCGCTTCAAACTGCTCAATCGGCGCTACCAATGTCCAGTACGTCGCGAAGTTCACGCTTCAAAAACTTTCCATTTGCATTTCTTGGCAGCGGTTCGGACAAAAACCAGAGGTAGCGCGGGATTTTGAACGCGGCCAGTCGCGTGGATAAGTGCTCCCGCAGCGTCGCCGCATCGCACATGGCGAACTCCCGGAGGTGAACCGCAGCACCAACTTCCTCCCCAAGGCGATCATCAGGCACAGCAAATGCGACACACTCCAAGACTGCAGGATGGTCAAAAATGGCGTTCTCCACCTCGGCCCCATAAATATTCTCCCCTCCCCGCAGGATCATATCTTTCGCCCGATCTACCAAATAAATAAAGCCATCCTCGTCGAAATACCCAATATCGCCTGTATGCAACCAGCCGTCGACAATAGTTTCGGCTGTCGCCTCAGGCCTGTTCAAATAACCCTTGATCACTGGGGTACCGCGTACGCATATTTCACCGACCTCACCCGGTGCTTTAAGTTCACCAGCTTCGCCTACGCAGCGGCCTTCAAGTACCGGCACCAAAGGTCCTGCGCTTGAGGGGCGCTCCAAAAAAATATCCCCCGCAATATAACTAATGATTCCGCAAACCTCGGTCATGCCATAGCCCTGAGTCGGCTTGGCTCGCTGCGTTACCTCAGCCACTTTGCCCACAAGATCTGGCTGCATCGCCGCACCGCCGCCCCCCATAGCGCTCAAGCTGCTGAGGTCATAATTATCTCTATCGGGGTGGGACAGAATTTCGCGGGTCATCATGGGTACGGCACTCATAGTGGTAACTTTCTCCGCCTCGATGAGTCGCATGGCCTCCTCGGTATCCCACTTATACATGAGGATAAACTTACCTCCAGCAACGCTGCCTCCCTGAAGGATGCAGTTATTGGCAGTGACGTGAAATAAGGGCGTAGCAATAAGGGCTGTTGGTGCAGGGGCACTCACGGCAGACTCGGGCTTCTCCTCGAGCTCCATAGCCCGTGCGGTCGCATAAATCGAGCCCATAGCTGCAACACTCAAGACGTTTGCGACGCACCCTCGATGGGTTAATTGCGCCCCCTTTGGACGCCCGGTGGTCCCCGAGGTATAGAAAATACAGGCGTCCGAATCAGGATCAATAGAGACGCTTGGCAACTCGCCAGGCTCCGCTGTCGCCTCTCGCCAGTCAGTGCCTGCTACTGGGCTTTCTGGAGTTCGGACCGTCACAACCGAGATGTCCCGAAATTCATCACGAATGGAGGCGAAGGTCTCCAGACGACGATCGTCTGCAATAAGCAGACGTGGTTTTGAATCATTCAGCGCATAGGCCATCTCATCCGCAACCCACCATGCATTCATCCCGACGACAGTCGCTCCAACGGCGTTGATTGCCCAATGAGCGAGCATCCACTCGGGATAATTTCTCATGGAAATGGCGACGCGATCACCGGGTTGAATTCCCTGACGCTGCAACCAGCAAGCGAAGGCTGCCACTTCTTCGGCGGCCTGCGCATAGGTCCGCCGCTCCTCGCCGTAAATGAGGTACTCCGCATCGCCGTAGCCTGCTGCCAGCCGCCACAAATCAGTCAGGGTGGCGGGCGCATTGACGTAACCAAGAAGGGATTGGCTGCCAACCTCTACTTGCCCCACCTCCAACAGAGTCCCGGAAGCAGTCACCATCGCTCTCGCTTCATTGAAGTGGTTGATCCGAGTCATTCTATCTCCGTTATGGCACCGTCAGCGCGCTTAACCCTTGCGGTCTCTCGGTGCTTATAGATTCTTGCCTTGAGGAGCATAACCACAGCATACTCTAGGTTCAAATTTTTTTACTGCAAGTATGTCGGCACGACGGAAAGCCTGAGACAAAACGGTAAACAGAAACGGGATATGGTTTTTGATGGATACACAAACGCTTGACACCACTCGTCTCAGAGACTGGCTAAGTGAACAAGTCGGGGATTTTGAGGGGCCGATTACCGCCGAGAAATTCCCCGGTGGACAGTCAAATCCGACCTTTAAATTGACGGCCGGGGACACGCAGTACGTTTTGCGTCGCAAGCCGCCGGGTGCCTTGCTCGCCTCGGCACACGCTGTTGATCGGGAATTCAGAGTAATTTCTTCGCTACAGAACACCGATGTCCCTGTTCCAAAGTCGATCGCCCTTTGCGAGGACGAGACCATTATCGGTTCCATGTTCTACGTGATGGAGTACCTGGAGGGGCGCGTTTTCTGGGATCCCGCTATACCAGAGGTTGGGAATGCCGAGCGTGGAGCAATCTACGACGACATGAATCGCGTCTTGGCATGCTTGCATGAAGTCGACGTCTCCGCGGCTGGACTGACCGACTATGGTCGTCCTGGAAATTACTTCGAGAGACAGGTGAGTCGATGGACAAAGCAATATCGGGCCTCGGAAACCGAGACCATTGATGCCATGGAGAAACTGATTGCGTGGCTCCCTGAGAACATGCCGGCGGACGATGGCAAGATTTCTCTAGTGCACGGTGATTACCGACTCGACAACCTTATGTTCCACCCAACCGAATCGCGAATCATCGCGGTTCTCGACTGGGAGCTTTCGACCCTGGGCAACCCCATCGCTGACCTTGCCTATCAGGTGATGGCATGGCAACTCCCTCCTACTGGCGGGGTTACAGGGATGGCAGGGGTAGATAGAAAGGCACTGCAGATACCCACGGACAACGAGTACATCCAGGCCTATTGCGAGAGGACCGGAAGAGACGAGATAACAAACTGGAGTTTCTACCTCGTTTTCTGCTTCTTCCGCCTGGCGGCCATTCTCCAAGGGGTCAAAAAACGAGGCCTGGATGGTAACGCCTCGAGTGCCGAAGCGGTTGAACGGGGCAAGCTAATGACACCCCTCGCCGAGCTCGGACTGAGCTTTATAAAATAGAATCACTCATCAGTGAGTGACTCGCGACGGGCTTCCCGCCGCAGACCCGCGCTTTGACGTCCCGCGTTTTCCGTTGGATTCTCGCTGTGTCGTTACACGCTTTGAAGGGCTGGCCGGCGAAGTCTTCTTTCGGTTCTCGGCCTTCGCCCCATCCGTATCCGTTTTTGAACTCGCCTTCAGCACCTCCAGCTGCTGCTTGGTTGGCGGCGGCCTGCGTCGGGAGGAGCGTGGGCGACGATACTTCCGTGCGTCTGGGCGCAGATCACCGTACTCAAACCGATACAAAATTTCCTCGAGGGTGCGCGAAATTACAGTACAGCGCCTTATCGCCTCAACTTTTTCATAGCAAGCCCGCTGGCCATGCTCGACGATTTCAAGTAGCTGCTTGTCATCGATGTGGGAGAGGAGTTTTACTGGATTTGCCATCCGGAAACTGGGAATGATGTTGATGTCACCGGTATATTCCTGGTCCATGAGTGCGTGAAGACCGTGCATCATCATATTGAAACGGGGCCAACTATCCCCCTGTCGCTGAGCAATACCCCGGTAAAAGTTTAGGACTTCACGCCCAAGCCCCACACCAAAGGTGCCGGCAGCTTTCGAGAGTGGATGCCTGTCCTCATCTTTTGACAAAAACGCCGTGGCGATGGGATTCACCATGCTCACAATGTGATGATTGGTGCCGAATAATCTAGAAAGACGCTTTGCCGGAAGGTCGTCCGCCACAGATCCATCGACCCACCGCCGCCCTGGCAGGTAGGGCTGAGCTTCTCCGTGCACATTCTTCGCCATAAGCATGACAGGAGGAAAGACGCCCGGCACTGCGCACGATGCCATCACGGCAGAGCGAATGTACACATTGGGCGACGCAACAGCATTCAACAATCGGGATCGCTGGTGTGGCTCGGCGGGCGCCACCGTAATGCTTACCTGCCTACCGGTCTTGGCGTACGCCTCCTGAAACGTCATATCAGGCACCAGACGATCAACCAACGCCTCGAGGTCTTCAAGGCTAATATGTGAGCCGCCCCCAAGCATACGACGAAAGAAGCTAGCCTCACGATCCGCCTCCCTGTGAAGCAAGGTTGGATCCTGAAGTGTCAGCAACTCGTCGTCATTAAGACAAGCCAGCACTCCGGCCACCAGGGCACCCGCGCTGGACCCCGAAATAACCCTTGGCAGCAGGCCTTGTTGGGCAAGCACGTTGACCACCCCCAGGTGCAGGAAGCCCAGAATACCTCCACCACTTAGCATTAGCGCAGATCGGCCGAAGCAGATATTCGCCCGATAAAAGAACTCTATTTTTTGCTGGATCGGAATAATGTCGTCATCCAACTCCGCCAGCAGACGAAGAGATGAATCTATCTCGTCGATATATTCCTCAATAAGATACTTGGTCCCGCATTTGGCCATGCGGTAGAGAACGCTCTTCCCCATACCTCCCATGTTCCCGTGGATGCCCTCATTGAGAGCAAACAGGAGGCCTTGATAGTCTTTGCGTTTTCGAAGCGCCTTTAATCGATCCAGTCGCAGCCTTATTTGTGCATGATCGTAGAGGTCTGTTTCTTCCTCGCCTCGCCAGTGATCCATGCCGCTGAGGGTGTCGTGTTCGGCGGCGATCTCGAACCAGCGCTCGTAACTCTTTGCGGCGTTTAAACGTGCATCAAGATTGCGCATCTTACGTTTTTTGCCCACAAATACCTCGGTTGGCAGAACGTTTAGAGGGGTTAGTATACCCGCTGGATGATGATAGAGACGAATTGCATACAGGATTGATTCCCGAGCTGGATTCACCTAATTTTATACTTAATAACAATAACTTGGAGCACATATGGCGAGTGATTTCGTAGGTTATTTAGGTTTATTGGCAAGTGTTTTTTTACTTATTTGGCTGGCCCTGCGAGGCGTTGACATTGTGTTTGCTGCGCTTTTGAGCGCCGTTGTCATTATCGCCACCAATCAGCTTCCACTGGCAAACGCCCTTCTCGACGGGTTTACTCTGGGAAAACTGGGCGCTTTCACTTTCGCCGGCAAGTTCTTTTTGCTCTTCACAGCAGGCGCTATTTTCGGCCGGGTCATGGGTGACTCCGGCGCAGCCGCCTCTGTCGCCACCGCACTGATCAACCGCATGGGGGCCGAGCGAGCCCTGACGGTGACTACCCTCGCCTGTGCCTTGCTCACTTATGGAGGCGTCGTGGTTTTCGTTGTGATTTTTGCTATGTATCCCCTTGGGCTGCAGCTACTCAAAGAGGCAAATATCCCGAAACGTCTTTTCTGTGCCGCTCTGGCTCTTGGCGCAGGCACCTTTACCCTGACCGCGCTGCCAGGAACGCCATCGATACAAAATGTCATATCTGCAACCGCGCTGAACACCAGTCTCTTTGCAGCGCCTTGGCTGGGGGTGATTGGAGGTATGACTATGTTCTCTCTCGGCCTCTGGTATCTCGAGCGTCAGAGACGCCAGGCAGCCCAGAATGGTGAGGGGTTCGAGCCCGGCCCACGTGACCAACTCATTGATACTGACATTGGGGCTTTACCCCACTGGCTCCTCGCCCTCTTTCCGCTTGTGGTCGTCTTATCCATTATCATGCTGCCTCGAGCTATCGTCGCTGCAAACATCTCAGTGGAAGGCAGCTTTGGTGAGGCCCTTGCATTTGCAAACAGCCAACCCGTCCTTTGGCCGAGCATTGCACTGGCTATTGGCAGCACGCTCGCGGTCTCTCTATTTTCTCGAGTTCGGTCCTCAGCGTTGAACGTCATGGGCCAAGGAACCCAGGATGCCATTCTCCCACTCATAAACACCGCCGCCGTAATTGGCTTCGCCGGTGTTGTCACACAGACCGCAGGTTTTAAAGCGTTCCTTGGCTTGGCGGTCGAATCTGGATTGCCGCCACTACTTAGCGTGTTCGGATCTATTAGCTTGATCTCGGCAATTACTGGTTCTGCATCAGGGGGACTACAGATATTCATGCAGACCTTGGCGCCTACCTATCTTGAGATGGGCGTAGAGCCCGATGTGCTACATCGAATTGCAACCATAGCGAGCGGAGGATTCGACTCCCTACCACATTGCGGCGCTGTGGTAGCAATGCTCACGATTACCCAATTGACTCACAAGCAAGCTTATCGTGACGTCGGCGTTATCACCGTGCTCATACCAGTGGTAGCGACGATGGTGACCATCGCAGCCGCGGCCTTGGGCGTTCGCTAGGGTTTACACATCACGATTGCGATAGGCTTCCATGAGGTGACGCTTGTATAGTTTGCCATTGTCCATTCGGGGCAACTCCTCGATAAAGTCCAGCCTCTTGGGAACTTTAAGATTTGATAAGCGCTCTTTCAGCCAATCGATAAGGTCTGCCGCTAGTTCATCTGAAACTTGAGACCAGTCGGCGGGCTGAACAACCGCCTGTACGATCTCACCAAATTCATCATCAGGCACACCAAAAACTGCCACATCAGCAACTCGCTCGTGCCCGATCAGCACATTTTCTATCTCCGCGGGATATACGTTGACCCCACCGGTGATAATGGTGAAGTTACGGCGATCCGTGAGGTATAAATACCCATACTCATCCAAGTAGCCCACATCACCGATCGTAGTCCAGCCGTCTTTGTTGTAGACCTCCGAGGTCTTTTCGGGCTCGTTGTGGTATTCGAAGGGCGTGTGGATCTCTGAAAACCAAATGGTACCGACTTCACCCGCTGGCAATTCACGCCCCTCCTCATCCAAAACATGGGGTACGCCGAATAGGGGTTTGCCGACGGATCCTTTGTGCAACAGCCAGTCGTTGGAATCAATTAGCGTAAACCCGGCACCCTCGCTAGAAGAGTAGTACTCAATGATGATGGGGCCCCACCACTCAATCATTTTTTCCTTTACGTCGATGGGGCAAGGCGCGGCAGCGTGAAGCACCACCTGCATTGATGACAGGTCGAATCGGCTCCGGGTTTCCCCATCAAGTTTGAGCATCCTGACAAACATGATGGGCACCCACTGACTGTGAGTAATTCGATGCTGTTCAATGAGCTCCAGGGCCCTGACAGCGTCAAACTTCTCCATCACAACAGATGTCCCCCCGGAGTCCAGAACAACCATGTTGTAGTGCAGGGGTGCTGCGTGATATAGCGGGGCTGGCGATAAATAGGTGGTTTCAGGGCCGAATCCAAATGCAGCGCCTATTGAGTCCGTGAGCCCAAGCGGAGCATCCCATTGATCGGTGTGGGGTGGTATAAAAATGCCCTTGGGTTTCCCGGTCGTGCCCGAGGAATAGAGCATTGGCGCCCCCATACACTGATCGTCTATTGGCGAAGTGGGCAGTAGATCCACGGTTTCCTCAAACGACTCGAAGCCCGGCTGCACGCCTCCCACCATATAAAAATGGCTCACACCCGGCGCTGCAGAAACCATCGTCTGTGCAACCTCCGCGAGACACGCCGAAGCAATGAACAACTTGGCTCCGCAATTCTCAAGTATGTAGGCTGTCTCGTCTTGTTTGAGATGCGTGCTGATGGGAGTGAAAATGACTCCGGCACGCATTGCCCCCCCAACAACCTCTAGAAATTCCCGACAGTTCACCAGCATCATCGCAACGTGATCACCGGGTGCCACTCCACACAGGCGAAATAATTGCGCTATCTGATTACTGCGATCATTAAGCTCACCATAGGTCACGATTTCTCCCGAATTCGCCAGAATGAACGCAGGCTTGTTCGGGGTTTCGGCTGCAGTCACAGACAGATGTGGCATTGGGCATTCCTTACGGTTAGGTGTTTATAATTGTTTGGCGAAACGACGGATTAACTTAATGACCACGGTCTCTATGTTTATCATTAAATCAGATGCAAAATCGAGAATGCAGTGTGAATCTGTCCCCTCTCAGAGCGCCCCACAAGGGCCTTTCAAAAACATAATACCGCTGTTTTAAGGTACTCTGCACTCAGGGGATGTAACGACCCATTCGAACCGCTGACTGGATATTGAGAGATGGAATTGTCCAAAGATGCATCTCCAGCGCTGTGGAGAGAAGCAATACGCTGCGGGGACTATCAATCCCCGACAAGCGGCTTAGCGGGCGGGTTCTTACAGGGAAACCTGGTTATCGTGCCGAACTCGTTCGCCGACGCGTTCGAAGGCTTCTGTCGAGCAAACCCAAAGCCCTGCCCACTGCTTGCTAGGAGCTCAACCCCGGGGAACCCCAGCATGCCCTCACTTGGACTCAACATCGACATAAGAACCGATTTGCCCCGTTATCGCTGCTGGAGGAATGGAGCTCTGGAGGCGGAGACATCTTCACTAAAGGACTACTGGGAACCGGAGGATGTGGCTTTCGTTCTCGGCTGCTCATTCTCATTCGATGAAGCCCTAGTCGCGGCGGGCATTGAGCTCCGGCACCTGACGCAAAATACTAATATTCCGATGTACCGCACCTCCATCCCGTGTTTTGAGGTGGGCCCTTTCAAGGGAAACATGGTGGTCAGCATGCGTCCCATGCTGCCCGAGGACGCTGTTGTGGCCACGAGAATAAGTGGTGACTATACAGAAGCGCACGGATCCCCGGTCCATTCCGGAGACCCCCTTGCGATAGGCATAGCTGATCTGGAGCAACCAGATTTCGGGGACCCCGTTTCACTCAAGCCGAACGAGGTTCCAATCTTTTGGGCCTGCGGTGTGACACCTCAGGTGGTGTTGGAAAATGCGAAGCTACCGAGGGCATTCACCCATGCACCGGGTCATATGCTCATTACAGATATCACTCACGAGGACTTTCATGAAATCGGTAAAGCAAGTCGTCAGCCGTAGAAGCCGCAGATCAAAGGCGGTAACAAAAAAGAAGCTACTGCTTAATTGTGATCTTGGGGAGAGCTTTGGCCCCTGGCGTATGGGCCATGACGAGGAGATCATGAGCCTGATTGATTGCGCCAACGTTGCCTGTGGATTCCACGCTGGCGATCCGAGCGTCATGCGCAAAACACTGATGCTTGCCAAGCGCCATAAAGTTGAAATCGGTGCGCACGTGGGATACCCGGATCTTCAGGGCTTCGGGCGTCGTTCAATGAATCTCCGTGGTCAGGAGTTAATCGACTGTATCCATTATCAAATGGGAGCTCTCGACGGTATAGCACGATCACATGGGGTTCGCCCGACCTACCTCAAACCCCACGGCGCACTGTACAACGATATGGTCGGTGATAGAGACCTTACTGAGACGGTCATCAAAGCGGCTGCTACCTGGTTCCGCGGCGCTGATCTGGTTGTAATGGCGACTCCGACTGATAAGAAAGCGGTGCAAATGGGCATTGAGTATGGTGTCTCGCTGCGCTTCGAGGCCTTCGCCGATCGGGGATACACGTCCTCGGGAACCCTTATCCCCCGCAGCGAGGCAAAAGCCGTGCTTGGCGCTGACAAAGCCGTCGAGCAAGCCTTGGCCATATCCTCTCAACAGCTGCGCAGTCAGTCAGGAAAGCGACTGAACCTCGTCCCCGACACCATCTGTGTTCATGGCGATACCCCTGATGCCGTAGCCATTGCCAAAGCTATCCGAGAGGCCTTGGGATAGGGTCAGGCCAAATGAAGTTCTCCCAAAGTCCTGCCGGTACTAATGGCGTTAACCTCAGACTGGAAGAGAGTCCAGGGGCTGGCACTACATCCATGCTACTGGCTCTGGAAGACCACCTTCGAAGCCACCCCAATCTTTTCATTTCGGACACTGTCATCGGCTATCGCTCACTGGTCGTCTTCTTTTGCCCCGAGAGTGCCAGTCGCTCTGCCCTGCTTGATGCTGTTGAGCGCTTTGATCCAGAGTCTTGTGACAACACGCGTGAGGGCCAACTGATAAGGCTTCCGGTTTGGTACTCACCAGAATCAGGACCCGACCTCGCGGAGGTCGCTGACTTGTGCGGGATATCGATTGACGAATTGGTCAGGCTTCACACGGCACCGATATACGACGCTGCGGCCACTGGCTTTGCGCCAGGCTTCTGCTATCTCGGACAGACGCCTGCTCGCTTGACCATTCCCCGGTTGCCAACTCCTCGCCGATTGGTGGCCGCTGGCAGTGTTGCCATTGCAGACAACCAGACCGCGGTGTACCCGACCGCATCGCCGGGCGGCTGGAGACTTTTGGGTCGCTGCCCTATCCCTCTCGTTTCGTTGGATTGGCCTATTCCAGTAAAGATTCAGGTTGGCGACCGAGTCCAGTTCTACCCCATAACACGACAGGAGTTTATGGAAATGGGGGGTATTCCTTGACCCATCTCGTGGTTAAGCAAGTAAGCACCGAAGCAACCATTCAGGATGGAGGCCGGTTTGGACACCTGCGACTGGGCTTTACCGAGGGAGGTGCAGCTGATCCATTATCGATGAAGCTAGCGAACCTGCTAGTTAACAATCTGCCCGAGACTGCGGGTATAGAGATCGCTTACGGTGGGTTGGTTCTGGAGTCAGCATTGGACTGCTGGATTTCAGTGACCGGCGCCTCCTGCGATTTATTTGTGAATGATGTCCCGGTAGAAATGGCTTGTCGCCATACAATACGAACAGGTGATTTAATTCGGGTTGGCCAATGCCATCACGGTGTGTACAGCTTTCTGGCAATTTCGGGGGGAGTAGACTCACCAGCGGTTTTAGGGAGCAGAAGCACAGTAGCACGTGAGCACCTTGGGGGAATCTCAGGGCGGCCTCTCAGAAATGGCGATCGCATCCCCATCGATAAAAGCGCATTTTTTACCCCGAGGAGCTCGAATTTTCCCGAGCCAATTAGCGAAGGCTGTCTGCGCACAAACTACTCTCACTTAACCCTGCGTATTTTACCGGGGTTCGATTATGAGGATTTCGATCCAGCGGCAGTTAGTCAGCTGCTTTATTCAGACTTCAAAGTGACGGGTGCCTCAAATCGAATGGCGATCCAACTTAAAGGACCGGTGGTGAGCACAGGAATAACGCAAGTCTGGTCTGAGGGTACGTGCTATGGCTGCTTACAAATTCCTGGAAATGGTCAGCCGTTAGTGCTCTTGAACGACCGACAGACTATAGGGGGATATCCGAAGTTTGGGGCGATCACGCCGGCTGATTGCATTCGCCTCGCACAGTCGCGTCCGGGTTGCACGGTCAACTTTGAACTGGTACCCCTTGAACAGGCGGAGCGCCTCCAATGGCTTTCATGTCACTATCAAGACACCCTCCTCTCCGCCTTGGGGGCTCTATGACAAACGAGATGCAGGCGATTGGCCTAGCCATCGAAACCTTATTGGTGTCAAAAAACCATCGAGGCATGGCCACACTGCGTCAGGAACTGGAGCCCGGCTCATACGCACGGGCTGCTGATCTGCTGAATCAAGTGACGGGCAATGTATTTATCATCACCGGATTTCCAGTCTCGGGCACCTTTGAAACCGACGGCCCACCGGGTGCGCTGGTCTTGCATGACTTCCTGCGCAGCAAAGGGGCTTCCCCATGGATTCTTGCGGAAGAAAACCTGGCAAATGGATTAGGCCAGCGGGCCAACACACTCGTCCTAGACTCGACCAGCCAAGACAAAAATCTGGGCCACCTTCACACCTGTGCACCGGAGCTCATTATCAGTATTGAGCGGCCTGGTGAGGCGGCTGACGGCCATTTCTACAACATTAAAGGCCATGATATTTCAGACCAATGCCTGTCCGTCGTGCCATTCTTGGAAGCAGCCGACTGCCCTCATATTGCAATTGGCGACGGTGGGAATGAGGTGGGCATGGGTAATGTTGTCAAAGCGGCCCAACAACTCAATATCAACCCTTCAGTCGTTAAATGTGACGAGCTACTTGTTGCGGACGTCTCCAACTGGGGGGCCTACGGATTGGCCCTGCTGAGCGCACACTGCTGTGACCACAAGAATTTACCTAATATCAATCCGATCTCCCTGCTATCGTTCATCGCGGGTGTCGGCGGCGTCGACGGGGTAACAGGGCGACCAGAAGCAACCGAAGATGGACTGACAAACGATGAGACGGAACGACTTTTGCAGACTTTAATGAACTTGTTTACGAAGGACATTAGCTAATGGCGATCGCCTTTCTGAATGGAGACTATCTTCCTCTGGAGGAGGCCAGAATCTCGCCGATGGACCGTGGCTTTCTATTCGGAGACGGCATCTACGAGGTAATTCCCAGCTACGGTGGGAGGCTGGTTGGCTTTGATCGGCATACGGATCGATTGTGCGAGGGGCTTGGGGCGATTGGTTTGTCTATGCCGTTTTCACCGAGAAAACTCCATGAAATACTTACCAACCTGCTTAATCAAAATTCTGCCCTAAATAGTGACGGCAACCTTGGGCTCTACCTCCAGATCACACGCGGAGAGCAGCCACAGCGTAACCACAGGTTCCCCGATACGGTGAGACACACCAGCTTTGCATTTCCATTTAGTATCCCAGCGCCCAAAGCTGGCGACCCGGAACAGTCAGAAACCTTTCGTGTTATCACAAGACGAGACTTACGCTGGAGTCGCTGCCATATCAAATCCGTATCACTACTTGGCAACGTGTTGCACATGATGGAGGGGGTTGCACAGAGCTGCGAGGAAATCTTGCTGTTCAACGATAATGATGAGCTCACCGAGGCCTCAACGAGTAATGTCTTTATTGTGAAAGACGGGGAAATATACACGCCTCCACTTGACCATCAGAAACTGGGCGGAATAACACGAAACATGTTGATTGATATTTTGCGGGATCACGGGACTGTCCCATGCCACGAGATGGCGGTCAGCCGTGAGCAGGTCGCGACAGCAGATGAGGTTTGGTTGTCCAGCTCAACCAAGGAGCTATCGCCGGTTACTGAGATTGACGGCTGCAAGGTGGGATCTGGCGGACCGGGACCTTTTTGGTCGATGGCCCAGAGCTTACTTAATCTTCATCGCTTTGATTACTAGGGGCCCTCTTGACGAGACCCACTCACCTTAATATCGATCTCGGCGCGCTCAGGCATAACGCTGTGCTGACACGCTCGCTAGCGGGGAACCGAAAGGTGAGCGCCGCGGTTAAGGGCGACGCCTATGGTCACGGCATGACACAGTGTGCACAGGTGTTGGCGGAGTATGCCAATGGTTTAGCCGTGGCGTTCTGCGAGGAGGCATCGCAACTGCTCGAAGCGGGTTTTGACTGCCCAATTAACATCCTAGAAGGTCCCTTCGATAAAGATGACGCGACGTTCATCGCAAATAATCGGCTTGAAACCGTCATTCACAGCCCGGCCCAATTGGACTTGCTAATCTCAGCGGGATTACAGGCGGAGAGTATGGTTTGGCTAAAAATCGATACCGGGATGCATCGCCTTGGACTAGATGGAGCCGATCTCGAGATCCTGCTTCGCCAGCTAGCGCGATCGGGCCATCGTCGAACCGGGTTAATGAGTCATCTTGGAGATGCCGAATCCCCGGAATCGCCCATGACTAAAATGCAAATACAGCGTTGGCGCGCCACCGTTGAACCCCACTCTTTGCCCACAAGCCTTCTAAATTCCGCTGGAATTCTTGAGTCTTTCACGGTTTCCAGTGACTGGGTGCGCCCGGGTATTCTCCTCTACGGGGCTGGCGGCCAAACTAATAAGGCAGAAGAAAAATTCATTCCCGTTATGCAGCTAAAGTCGTCGGTCATGGCGATTCGACGAGTTCCCGCCGGAGAATTTGTTGGCTACAGCGGTCGATGGCTGGCCGAGAGGGAGAGCCGAGTGGCTACAGTCCCTGTCGGGTATGGTGATGGCTACCCCAGAACCGCCGCCAACGGCACGCCGGTCTTGATTTCGGGTCAACGCTGCCCCTTGGTCGGCCACGTTTCGATGGACATGATAACAGTCGACGTCACTGACCATCCGTCAGTAGCGGTTGGAAGTCCGGTTGAGTTGTGGGGTCAGCACTTACCCGTTAACGATGTGGCCGCGAAAGCGGATACCATTGGATACGAACTGTTAACACGCTTACCTGATCGAGCAGCCCGGCGGTGGATAACCTAATGAAATACGCAAGCTCTGCGCGCTGGAGGTTACGTGGTTGAATCAGGCCTATCTGCGGCTGAGGGCAGTCTGCTTGGCGCAATAGATTTGGGGAGCAACTCCTTTCACTTAATTATCGCTAGAGTGGAGCATGGGGAAATAAGACCTATACACACCCTCGGCGAGAGAGTGCAGCTTGGAGCTGGTTTCAAGAGAGGTCGCCTGGCAGAGGATGCCATGGCGAGAGGCCTAGATTGCTTGACACGCTTCGCCCAGCTTTTGGAGAGCGTCGAGATCACCGGCATTCGAATCGTAGGCACCCATGCTCTCCGCCAAGCTAAAAATAGGCGCGAATTTACGGATGCAGCTGAAGCAGTGCTGGGCGCACCTATCGACGTAGTGTACGGCAGAGAAGAAGCCCGCCTCATTTACTTAGGGGTTGCTCACACTCTTGCAGATGACGAATCAAGCCGGCTTGTTGTTGATATTGGCGGAGGTAGCACCGAGTTCATCGTGGGTCAGCGATTTGAGCCTCAGCGGTTGGTAAGTCTTCAGCTGGGCTGTGTCAGTTACGCCCAGCAATTTTTTCCTGAGGGGGGCATCACCGCTAAAAACTTCAGGCAAGCCTACGAACACGCCCTGCTCGAAGTTTCCCATATTCGAAAACACTATCAATCCCAATATTGGAACGAGGCGGTGGGTGCCTCTGGGACTCTTCAAGCGATCGAACTATTGATCCAACACGCGGGCTGGCTGGAGAGCGGCATTGACAGAAAGTCTTTGGAAAAACTGAAGAAACGCTTGCTGAAATTTCAGCATGCAGATGATATTGACCTCGAGGGGCTGAGCGACAAGCGAAAACACGTCATTGCTTCGGGTGTCGCCATCACCATGGCTATATTCGACGGCTTGAAAATTGAAACAATGAGGACGTCGAAAGGCGCGCTTCGTGAAGGCGTTATTTACGATTTGGTCGGGCGGTTAACCCACGAAGACGTAAGGGAGCGCTCTATCGCCGCGATGCTGTCCCGATATGGATCGGACGAGGGTGCGGCTCAGTCCGTGAGCGATAGGGTCACCTGGCTTGCATCCAGTGTCGCGCGCACATGGAACCTCAAAGACCAGCATATCGAGCTGGCTGCGTGGGCAGGCCGGTGTCATGAAATTGGTGTTGCTATTTCACAGAAACACCATCATCACCACTCCGCGTACCTCATACAGAATACCGACATGCCCGGGTTTTCTCAGGATGAACAAGAGATCATGGCCGTGATGCTGCGAGGACAGCAGGGAAAACTGCCCTTAGATTTGCTCGAAAATCTGCCAAAGAAGTTTCACGATTCTTTTACAAGACTGACGGCTTTGTTGCGACTTGCAATCCTGTTCAAGTGGAGCGAATCGATTGAGTCTGTTGACGATATTTCTGTAGCGGCGGACAAAAAACGGCTCATCATCTACGTCCCCACGGGCTGGAGAAAAACCCATCCACTTACCCTTTGGGAGATAAATAAATCCAAGACAATCATGTCGAAGCTGGGTGTCTCGGTCATCGTACGTAACCAGCAATGATTTGGTGAACGCAAAAAAAACCCTCCAGAAAGGAGGGCTTTTTTGGAGCGGGGGCAGTTCTCTCAGATCGCAGCTTCGAATTCCGGCAACGCCGTGAACAGGTCCGCAACCAAACCGTAGTCTGCGACTTGAAAAATCGGCGCATCCTCATCTTTATTGATCGCTACGATAATCTTGGAATCCTTCATACCCGCAAGATGCTGGATAGCGCCGGAAATGCCGACGGCGATGTACAGATCGGGGGCGACAATCTTTCCAGTCTGCCCTACCTGATAGTCGTTAGGAACGAATCCGGCATCTACAGCCGCACGGGAGGCACCGATAGCGGCCCCCAGTTTGTCAGCGATACCCTCAAGCAACTGGAAGTTGTCTCCATTTTGCATACCGCGACCACCGGAGATAACAACAGATGCAGCAGTGAGTTCTGGGCGGTCAGATTCAGCCACTTCTTCGCTTATAAAAGTGGATAGCCCTGCATCGTGTACTGCGCCTACCTCTTCGACAGAGGCACTCCCACCCTCGGCAGCAACGGGGTCAAAGGCTGTTGTTCTGACAGTAATTACCTTCTTGGGGTCAGTCGATTGAACCGTGGCAATAACGTTACCTGCGTAGATCGGTCGCTTGAAGGTATCAGGACTCTCCACGGAAATAATATCGGAAACTTGCGCCACGTTCATGAGCGCAGCCACTCGAGGCATCGTGTTTTTACCGTTGGTTGTTGCTGGCGCAACGATGTTGTCGTAGCTAGCCGCGACATCCGCAATCAGCAAGGAAACGTTTTCAGCCAACTGATTGGCGTAGGCAGCATTATCAGCGCAGAGAACTTTGCCTACCCCCGGCACCTGTGCTGCTGCCTGAGCGGCAGCATCGCAGCTGCTACCTGCGACCAGAATGTCCACATCCCCGCCCAATGCCTGAGCAGCAGCCACGGCATTCAAAGTTGCCACTTTAATTGTGGCATTGTCGTGTTCAGCGATAACTAATGTGCTCATGAGATCACCTTTGCTTCATTTTTCAGTTTGTCAACGAGTTGCGCTACATCTTCTACCTTGATACCCGCCGCACGCTCGGGTGGCGGCGCCACGCTAAGCTGTACGACATGAGACATGAGCTCAACGCCAAGATCAGCAGGCGTGGTGACGTCCAGCTGCTTCTTCTTGGCCTTCATGATATTGGGGAGAGAGGCATACCGAGGCTCGTTAAGGCGAAGGTCTGTGGTGACGATAGCAGGCAGATTAAGCTTTAGCGTCTGCAGCCCCCCATCAACTTCTCTGGTCACCGCGATGGTGTCACCATCGATCTTAATCTCCGACGCAAAGGTGCCCTGCCCCATATTCGCCAACGCTCCAAGCATCTGCCCGGTCTGGTTGTTATCACCATCGATAGATTGCTTACCAAGAATCACCAGGCTGGGCTGCTCCTGATCCACTACGCCCTTGAGCAACTTCGCGACCTCAAGTGGCTCTACCCTGCCATCAACCTCCACATGGATTCCGCGGTCGGCACCGAGCGCCAAGGCGGTCCTGATCTGCTCCTGACAAGACTTTTCGCCGATGGAGACCACTACTACTTCCTCAACGGTACCCGCTTCTTTTAAGCGCACGGCCTCTTCGACCGCTATCTCACAAAAAGGGTTGATTGCCATTTTGACGTTGTTCAGCTCGACATCAGAGCCATCGGCCTTTGCGCGGACCTTGACGTTGTAATCAACGACACGCTTAACTGCCACCAGTGCTTTCATATTGTCCTCGAGTAATCACAGAATTAATGCGAACTGCGGGCACATATTGTAACATACTCAAAGTTCAAAAAGCCCCACTATGCTGATGTCCTATAGGGTTATCCAATGCTTTGGCCACCCTCAGGATCAGCACAAGCTCGTGGGTTAGTTGGTAAAAAGAGCCCTATACTCACACGAGCGTATGGACCCTTCTATGGCAAAAGGAGCCACCCATGGAACGTGAATCAATGGAGTTCGATGTTGTTATTGTCGGTGCGGGGCCAGCAGGCCTGTCAGCCGCGATACGCACCATGCAGCTAGCGGAGAAAACCGGGCGAGAAACAACCGTCTGCGTGGTTGAGAAAGGGTCTGAAGTTGGAGCGCACATCCTATCGGGGGCGGTATTCGAGCCAAGAGCCCTCGACGAATTGCTACCAAATTGGCAAGAGATGGGAGCCCCTCTCAACACCCCGGTCACCGGTGATACCTTCTTCTTTTACACCAGCAGTAACTCGGCCATCAAGCTGCCCAACTTCTTGATCCCCAAGCCCACCCACAACGACGGAAACTACATTACCTCCATGGGCAACCTATGCCGTTGGCTGGCCGAGCAAGCTGAAAACATGGGGGTCGAGATTTATCCCGGCTTCACGGCAGCCGAAATCCTGACCGATGAAAATGGCAATGTCACCGGCATCGCAACAGGCGAGATGGGGGTTGGTGCAGATGGAAGTCACAAGGACAGTTACGTTCCCAGCATGGAGCTTCACGCGAAGTACACCTTATTCGCCGAGGGCTGCCGGGGCCATCTGGGCAAGCAGTTAATGCAGCAATTCGGCCTGGATCAAGGCAGGGATCCTCAGCATTATGGCATTGGAATCAAAGAGATATGGGAGATTCCGGCCGAGCAGCACGAAGAGGGGAAGGTTGTCCACGGCCTGGGATGGCCCCTCTCAGAAAGCAATTCCTCCGGTGGCGCGTTTCTTTACCACGCGGAGAACAATCAGGTTTACATCGGGCTCATTACCGATCTGAATTACAGTAACCCCCACGTGAGTCCCTTTGAGGAGTTTCAACGCTGGAAAACGCACCCCGAGACGCAGCAGGTGTTAGCGGGCGGGAGTCGGGTCGCTTATGGAGCGAGGGCCCTGGCCAAGGGAGGGTGGAATTCCCTGCCTACGATGCACTTTCCGGGCGGTTTATTAATTGGATGTGATGCAGGCACACTCAATAGCGTAAAAATCAAAGGAAATCACACGGCAATGAAGAGTGGCATGCTCGCTGCCGAAACCGTGATGGCCGCGCTGGATTCAGACAGCGAGTACCTGGCCAATCTGGTGGAATACCAGCAGCGACTCAAGCAGTCTTGGCTGGGTAAAGAACTCTACACCACTCGAAATTTTGCCGGATTCATGCACAAATTTGGCTATATGCTGGGTGCGGGCATGGTGTGGCTCGATCAAACACTGTTCGGCGGCCGGCTGCCCTTCACACTACATGACACCAAGCCAGACCACGCTTGTTTGCACACAGCAGCGGATTCCAAAGCAATCAACTATCCAAAGCCCGACAACGTCTTGACATTTGATCGACTTTCCTCGGTGTTCCTGTCCAACACGAATCATGAGGAGGATCAGCCCTGTCACTTGACGCTCGCTGACTCGGCGATACCCGTCGCGGCAAATTTACCGACCTATGATGAGCCCGCGCAGCGATACTGCCCCGCTGGTGTCTACGAAATTGTAGAAGAGGATAACGGGCCACGTTTTCAAATCAACGCTCAGAATTGCGTGCACTGCAAGACCTGCGATATCAAGGACCCCGCGCAAAACATAACCTGGGTCACGCCAGAGGGCTTCGGGGGCCCCAACTACCCGAACATGTAGAGCCCTTAGCGCTCTCCCTTGGGGTGTCGCTGGTCGTACTAGGCCAGCGAGAACCGCCGGCCATCGCTGGTGATGGTGCCGCTCTCATCGGCCAGCTCAGCGAGTCGGTACCACGCAGCGCGAGTGAAAAGCGCGGTCAACCCATTGTCCAATGTCACATAGGCAGCACTACCGGCTTTTGGCTCGGTGGACAACGAGTGCCGGCCATCCAGGGGAACCTGACCACCAGTGTTCAACGTTAAAATCAAGGTCTCTGGGATTCTGCCGACCAAGGGCTCTGCATCAATGATACGAAGAGGATGCAGGGCCACTGACACCCGAACTTTTTCGACGGGAGTCACGAGATAATACTCTCCGTCACTCTCGATCCGGAGAATACTCGCGAAGAGCGCAACCAGTTCCTGCCGGCGTATCGGGGAGCCCGCATGCCACCAGGATCCATCTCCGCGAATCTCCATGCCGATGTCACCACAATGGCTTGGGTGCCATTTGTCCAAAGGGAGCGATGGCCGAGAGGTGACCCTATCAGGGCCAGCAAACATATCGTGAGGTCCGTCGTGCACGCGAGTGGTGGAGGCGGCAGCGGCTAATTGGCCCAGTGATGAGGGAACGTTTGTCTCGCCAGACATGCCGCTTCTACCGATTAACGTACCACGACTTCAGCATTCTGCCGCAACGCCAGTCGGTATTCGACAAGAGATAGCTGCCCTTGCACTTCACCAAGCTGAGCCACCAACTGGTCGGCCTCCCCAGGATCGAGGTTATCAACTTTCCCCGGCGTCAACCGGGCCAGCTCGACGACAGCCAAATCACCCCCGGGAAGATCGACCATATCGATCGTTGGTCCGGATGATAGCTTCATCGAGAAAGCGAGTCTCGCCACCTCTGGCGGGAGCAATCCTCCCGATCGCCGAGCACCAATCTCAACGCGCCACTCGTAACTATCCTGATTTGCGATGTCTTCGATCGTTTCACCTGAGCCTATTCGCTCTTTTACGTCCATCAGGATAGCCTGTCGTTGTGCGTCTCTTGCAATGGCCGTAAGCTCTTCACGGATCTGCGCTTCCACTTCATCCAGAGCCAACTTCCTCGATGGCAACTTCTCTGAAATTCGCGTGACCAAAAATCGGTTATCGGATAATTCCAGCACTGCCGAATTATTGCCAAAGTCATACACGTCCTCTCCGAACAGCGCATCCCTTACTACGGCACTGTCGAAGGGCGCAGTACCGGTGGTGCGGCTAACCCCCGAGACGGTCTCAACGCTTAGACCCAGAACATCGGCTGGCTGGCCAAGATCTCCGGCATTGAAGACCAGATCTCGGAGGCTATCCGCCGTCGCCAAAAGACTCTGCTCGGCCTCAGAACGCTGTATCGCCTCCCTCAGCTCCTCACGCAATGCCTCATAATCTGGCTCTTCGCTGGCGGTGCGCTCATCCACCCTGATGAAGTGAGTGCCGGCCTCAGTCTCCACCGCTGAAGAAATTTCACCCACGCCGAGGCTTGCGATGGCATCCTCCATGGGCTCCGGAAAAACCGAACCGTCTGTGAAACCCAACTGCCCCCCCACTGACGCCGAGCCAATATCGTCTGACTCTTGCTCCGCCAGCAGCGCGAAATCCTCTCCAGATGCCAAGCGCGCCGCCAGATCATCGATCCTGCGAGCATACTCGGCGGGTGCTTCATCCTCTGCTTGAATCAGTAGAATATGTGACACGCTCGCCTGATCGTTGACCACATAATCGGCTTTTACGTCTTCAAACTGTGCGTCAACCAAGGCGTCGTCAACCGGTGCGAAAAAGTCTTCCACCGATAAAAGAATATAATCAGCAACTACCTGTTCCTCGGAAACGAATCGATCCAAATCGGCACCATAGAATGCAGCAATTTCCTGCTCACCCACCTCGATTGCACTCTCGATTGCTTCCTCTGGGATCAACAAATACCGCACATCACGCTCTTCCGCACCGGCAGCCGCAGCCACATCCAATTCGTAGTCGGTAGCAAAGTCGGTTGTGGATACCGCGTCCTGAAGTTGATTGAGGACAATTTGCTGAGCCTGCTCTCGCCGGAATCGTTCGGGGGTGTAGCCCGCGTTAGCCAGTGTGACCTTGTACTGGTCAGCGTCAAATTGACCATCAACGAAAAATGCATCGATACTAGCAACCAACTCGCCAATCGTTTTGCTTGACGCCGCCAGAGATTGGCCTTCAGCCTCTTGCAGCAGCAGATTGCGCTCAATAAGCCCCTCTAGGGCCCGGGGACTTATTCGATCATCATCAAGCATCGCGGGGTCAACGTCCTCGCCAAATATCTGCATGAGCTGCCGCTTTTGATTTTCAACGGCAATCTGGAGTTCCTGAGGGGTTATTTCGACACCGTTGACCTCTGCCACGGAGGTACCGCTGCCACCGAACAGGACGGACTCAAGACCAAAGCCGGCAAAAGACAGAACTATTAGCAATACCAATACGCGCGCCCCGGTACTCTGTGCACCGGATCTCAATGACTGCATCATAATTTGTGTACGTCCATTCTCGAGTCACAACGGTCCAACGTAGGTAACGTCGACCATAAAAAAGGCGCCAAAGCGCCTTGATTAGACGCTCCGGGTTCCCAGAGCGCCAAACTGTCTTTTAACTAAAACGCCCTGTTAGTTACAGGCGTCCTTCAGAGCTTTACCAGCCTTGAAGCTGGGCGCGTTAGAGGCGGCAATCTGTATCGTCTCCCCTGTGCGCGGATTCCGGCCTTCTCTCGCTGCACGATGCTTCACCTGGAAGGTGCCGAAACCCACAAGTGATACGGTTTCCTGCTTGCTAAGCGCAGAAGTAATGGCGCCCAGTGCAGCATCGAGCGCTCGACCCGCTGAGGCTTTGGACAGGTCTGCTTCAGCAGCGATAGCATCAATTAGATCATTCTTATTCACGGAGTTACCCCTCTTTGTTGTTAGTGCGTCGGACAATGATGAAACCTTTCGTACGCTTGACAAGGGTATACCGCGTTTCCGCTGGGGGTCAACGCTAAACGGCCATTTTATGAGGGTATGTCACCCTTTCCGCCCCAACTGCAGCTCTATTCACGGTGGATTAATGTGCTGGCGGACGCAACGGCTCCTCATCGGCTTCGATGCTGGTCGAGTTAACCGCTGGCTCTGCTAGGTAGGCCTCGTCGGATAAGGGGTCGGGCACCTGTTCAAGGGCAACAGCCAGCACCTCGTCAATCCACTTCACCGCCATGATGGTCAAATTTTCTGTGATGTTGGAAGGTATTTCAGCAAGATCCCGTTCGTTCTCTTTCGGAATGACGACTGTTTTGATACCCCCCCGACGCGCGGCGAGCAGCTTTTCTTTGAGTCCACCGATGGGAAGAACCTCCCCCCTCAGGGTAATCTCACCGGTCATTGCCACGTCCGCCCTTACAGGGATTTGAGTCGCGACGCTAACGAGAGCGGTGCACATCGCAATGCCCGCAGAAGGGCCGTCTTTTGGAGTCGCCCCCTCGGGGACGTGAATATGAATATCATGACGGTCGTGATAAGCAGCAGGCACGCCCAACTGCTGAGAGCGCGAGCGGACCACGGTTAGTGCCGCTTGGATGGACTCCTGCATCACGTCACCAAGGGACCCCGTTTTAACTTGTCTCCCTTTGCCAGCAACCGCCGCCGCCTCAATCGTGAGTAACTCCCCACCGACCGAGGTCCACGCCAATCCTGTGACCTGCCCAATGTGATTCTCGTCCTCGGCGATGCCAAAGTTAAACTTTCTCACACCAAGTAAGTCAGCCAGCATGTCACTGGTGACCGTTACGGAACCATCCGACTCGCCCGTCGCGAAGCGCTTCACCATCTTTCTGCATATCTTCGCGATTTCGCGCTCCAGAGACCTGACACCCGCCTCCCGCGTGTAGTACCTGATCACATCGAGCAATGCTTGCTCATCAATGCTCATCTCGCCTGCTTTGAGACCGTTCTGTCGAACCTGCTTCGGGAGTAAATAGCGTTCGCAGATATTAAGCTTCTCGTCCTCCGTATAGCCTGGAAGCCGTATAACTTCCAGTCGATCCAATAGAGGCCCCGGAATGTTCATGGTGTTTGAGGTGCACACGAACATCACGTCCGAAAGATCGTAATCGACCTCCAGATAATGGTCGTTGAACGCGTGGTTCTGCTCTGGATCGAGCACTTCGAGCATCGCCGACGCAGGATCACCCCGGTGATCCATCCCCATTTTGTCGATTTCATCCAATAGAAAGAGGGGGTTACGCACTCCTGTCTTGGCCATTTTCTGGAGCAACTTACCCGGCATTGAGCCAATGTAAGTCCTCCGATGACCGCGGATTTCTGCTTCGTCGCGGACTCCACCGAGAGCCATTCGAACAAATTTTCGGTTGGTTGCACGTGCCATAGATTCGCCGAGGGATGTCTTACCCACTCCCGGTGGCCCAACCAAACAAAGCACCGGGCCTTTAATTTTTCGTACGCGCTTTTGAACCGCCAGATACTCTAGAATTCTGTCTTTCACTTCCTCGAGTCCGTAGTGGTCCTCATTGAGTATCTTCGCTGCCCGACCAAGATCGTGCTTGATCTTGCTTCGCTTCTTCCATGGCACACTCACCATCCAGTCAATATAGCCGCGAAGCACCGAGGCTTCTGCAGACATGGGGGACATCATTTTTAACTTGTTCAGCTCGGCAATCGCTTTTGACCTTGCTTCGTCGGGCATTTGTGCTTCGTCGATACGCGTCTGGAGCTCATCAACTTCGTTAGGCGCATCATCCATCTCACCCAGTTCTTTTTGAATCGCTTTCATTTGCTCGTTCAGGTAGTACTCCCGCTGGCTTTTCTCCATTTGCTTCTTGACCCGGCCGCGAATTCGCTTCTCTACCTGAAAGAGATCAATTTCTGCGTCCATCAAACCAAGCAAATGATTCAGCCGCTCCCCAAGCGACGCTATTTCCAGAACCCGCTGCTTTTCCTCAAGATCAACGTTCATATGGGCGGCGATAGTATCGGCCAGACGGCCTGGCTCCTCGATCCCTGAAAGGGAAGTCAGCACCTCGGTGGGTACCTTTTTGCTCATGCCAACGTACTTCTCAAACTGTTCAACGACGGTGGCGACGAGCTCTTTGGCCTCGTCTTCCGGCAAGTCGTCTGTTTCAATTTGGCGGCAATGCGCCACCGTGTAGGGGCCATCGTCATTCATCAATTCAATGGCGGCACGGAATTCGCCTTCTACGAGCACCTTAATGGTGCCATCGGGAAGTTTCAGTAATTGAAGGATGTTGGAGACCGTGCCAACTTGATAGAGGTCGTCAACGCTCGGGGAGTCCTCCGAGGCGTTCCGCTGAGCGACAAGTAATACCTGCTTGTCACCCCGCATTGCTTCTTCTAGGGCCTCTATGGACTTTTCACGACCAACGAAAAGGGGCAGTACCATGTGTGGGTAAACCACGACATCTCGCAGGGGTAGTAAAGGCAGTTCGGTAGCAACGACGTCAGTCATAGGAATCTCCGGTTCACTCCCTGATATATGGGGATGATACGCGGGTTTTGCAAGCGCAGCTCACAACATTCTGGTTGCCTGAGGTAATGAACTCGGGCGCGACAGCCCGTCGCTTTTACTCTTCGGAGGCGGCGCGGGCGGATTCGGGCGTCTCGTAGACCAAGAGTGGTTCCGACTCCCCCAGAATAACGCTCTCATCAACCACTATCTTCGCCACGTTTTCCTGTGAAGGTACGTTGTACATGGACTCCAAAAGCACATTCTCAAGAATCGATCGTAGACCGCGCGCGCCGGTCTTGCGCTCCATCGCCTTCTCCGCCACGGCACGTAGCCCATCTTCTCGGAAATCGATCTCCACGCCTTCCATATCGAACATTTTCGCGTACTGCTTTGTTAAGGCATTGCGAGGCTCTGTCAGGATGCGCACTAGCGCACTAACGTCAAGCTCTTCGAGTGTTGCAATGACAGGCAGCCGTCCGACGAACTCGGGAATCAGACCGTACTGAACCAAATCTTCAGGCTCGAGATCAGTCAGGGTTTCTCCAAAGCGTCGTGTCTCGTCCTTACTCTTAACCTCAGCAGTAAAGCCAATACCACCCTTCTCAGATCTGTTTCGGATTATTTTGTCTAGCCCAGCGAAGGCGCCACCGCAGATAAACAGTATGTTGGACGTATCCACCTGCAAAAACTCCTGCTGTGGATGCTTGCGACCGCCCTGTGGAGGCACGGACGCCACTGTTCCCTCGATTAACTTGAGCAAGGCTTGCTGAACCCCCTCGCCCGACACGTCACGGGTGATCGATGGGTTGTCCGATTTGCGAGAAATTTTGTCTATCTCGTCAATATAAACGATGCCCATTTGGGCGCGCTCGACGTCGTAGTCACATTTCTGTAACAACTTCTGGATGATGTTCTCAACGTCCTCACCCACATACCCTGCCTCGGTGAGCGTGGTTGCATCTGCCACCGTGAACGGAACATCCAATAACCGAGCAAGAGTTTCAGCGAGCAAGGTCTTCCCCGAGCCCGTAGGTCCAACGAGGAGAATGTTTGATTTGCTCAGCTCGACGTCTTCAGAGTTTCTGGAGTCGGGTGCGTAGCGCAGGCGCTTGTAGTGGTTATAAACGGCAACGGCCAGGACCCGCTTTGCTCGCTGCTGCCCAATCACATACTCGTCAAGGATTGCGTTGATCTCATGGGGGATTGGAAGGCGATCAGCGCCAGCCTCAGCCGCGGCCTCCTGAACCTCCTCACGAATGATGTCATTGCAAAGATCGACGCACTCGTCACAAATGAAGACGGACGGCCCTGCAATCAGCTTTCTGACCTCGTTCTGACTCTTGCCACAAAACGAGCAGTAAAGGAGCTTATCGCCGTCTGCGCTGTCTTTCGCCATTACGTCCTTCCCGGGTGACTATGCTCAACGTTTGTACCCCAAACCTTGATTGGTTTCGGGCCGTAATGCAAGTCCTGACTAAAATTGTGTCGTATCAGGCGTCTGGTTCGGCAGTTCGGCTATTGACCACCTCATCAACCAAACCGTACTCGCGGCTCTGCTCAGCGTCCATGAAGCGATCACGCTCAGTATCACGCTCGATAACGTCCAGCGGCTGCCCCGTGTGCTCGGCCATTAACCTGTTCAGGCGTTCACGGATAATTAAGATTTCTCGCGCCTGAATATCGATATCAGTCGCTTGCCCCTGAGCACCCCCAGACGGTTGATGGATCATGGTTCGAGCGTTTGGCAGGATGAAACGCTTGCCTTTGGCTCCACCAGAGAGCAGAAAAGCCCCCATGGAGGCAGCCTGTCCGAGGCACATAGTACTTACATCAGGCTTGATAAACTGCATGGTATCGTAGATAGAAAGTCCGGCTGTTACCGATCCTCCGGGACTGTTGATATACAGGTGGATATCTTTATCGGGGTTTTCCGACTCCAGAAACAACAGCTGTGCCACGATCAGGTTTGCCATGTTGTCTTCGACTGCGCCCACCGCAAATATCACGCGCTCTTTCAAAAGCCGCGAGTAAATATCGAAAGACCGCTCTCCGCGAGATGTCTGCTCGATGACCATGGGAATCAAACCAAGATTCTTTATTGGCGGAGCCAATCTGTCGTCACTCATGCTTGTCCTCTTGTGACCATGTTACAGGCCACTCACTATATTCCTTTGTTACCCCTGGGCTGGGCGCGCCGTTGCCAGCGCATCCTGATAGGAGCTTTCCTTTTCCTCGATCGTGGCCGACTCCAGCACCTTTTCAACCAGTTGGTCTTCAAGAACCCGCGACTCTATCTGTGCTAGCTGCTCATTTTCCGAATAGTACCAATTGATGACCTCTTGCGGATCCTGGTAGGTCGAGGCGATGTCCTCGATAAACGACTTCACTTTAGATGGGTCGGCACGCAACTCCAACTTTTCGATCATCTCGCCGAGAAGTAACCCTAATCGGACGCGGCGCTCAGCCTGATCCTTGAACATATCGTCGGGTAGTATGGCTTTGAGATCCATCTCGGGTGAGGGTTGGCCTCCAAATTGCTGGAACATCTGGCCCCGCATCCCCTCAACTTCCTGAGCAATCAAGCTGCCGGGAACCTCAATATCTGCATGCGCGTCCAAAATGGCATCCATGACCTGATTCTTGGTGTGAGTCTGGACTGCATTGCGAAGCTCTCGCTCCATGTTCTTCTTCACTTCTTCCCTGAAGACAGGCTCCCCACCCTCCTCGACCCCGTAGCTACTGAACAGCTCGTCATCCAGCGGAGCCAACTCGAGCTGCTTGACCGCCTTGCAACTAATCTTGAACTTGGCGTCCGCACCCTGCAGCTCTTCAGAGCCATAGTCGTCCGGAAAGGTCACGTCGATGGTTTTTTCGTCACCAGCTTTCATGCCTACGATCCCGTCCTCGAAGCCTGGAATCATTTTCCCCTGACCGAGCTCGAGGCTCTGGTCAGTGGCACTGCCTCCCTCAAAGGCTTCGCCATCACGGGTACCCTCGAAGTCAACAACCACCGTGTCCCCAGAAGCTGCGGCCTGATCAACCTCTTTTAGCTCGCCACGCTGCTTCCGGAAAATCTCGATGATGTCGTCTACATCGGCCTCGGTGACTTCGGCAACAGGTTTTTCTACGGTAAAACCTGATACTTCCTTGACCTCGAGAGACGGCATAATTTCGAAGGTAGCCGTATACTCAACGTCTTTACCGACCTCGAAGTTCTTTGCCTCAATGCGGGGTTGCCCGGCCGGTCGCAAGTTCTCAGAGATCACTGCCTCCTGAAAAGACTGACTGATTACTTCTCCAATCACTTCCTGGCGAACACCGGCGCCAAAACGCTGGTGCATGACCTTCATGGGTACTTTGCCTGGTCGAAAACCCGGGAGCCTCACATTTTTTGCTGCATCGCGAAGCTTTTTTTCGACAGCGCCGTCCACACGGTCACAGGGAACGCCCACTGTTAGCCGGCGCTCCAAGCCTGATGTCGTCTCAATAGAAACCCGCATTAGTGTCTCCTGCTCAAGGTAACCAACCCACTTTTTACTAAGCCTGACTGTTTTATTGGCAACCAAGCGCCCCAAAGTGGTGCGGAAGGAGAGACTCGAACTCTCACGCCTTGCGGCACTGGAACCTAAATCCAGCGCGTCTACCAATTTCGCCACTTCCGCGGCGCCATAAAACAGAGAATAGTCGACGAAGAGCGTCGAATCTGAGGGCGCGGATATTCGCACAGGCGCTGTTTCCATGCAATGGTGAGGCCTATGGATTCTCACCACCCCTCAGGCTGGCTTACAGCGAGCGCTCCATTTAAATCATATAGTTCATTTAAAACAGTAGTTTATAAATTTATATTAAGATTTAATCTCATAATAATTTAAGTGGGAATAAGACCCATCGAACCCGGACAAAACAGGTCTTTGCACGTCGCCGTGGTGAATAGCGCTGGACACGAGACCCATTTCGGGCATACTAAACACGTCTGCAGGCGACTAGCGCAGCTTGCAGATACTGAACATCCCAAGTGTTCAGTGAGGGCCCTGCCTCAAGAAGCAGGCCTTCGATACATTACTCCTTCGAGTCTTTGGTTGGGCCCCTTCGGGGCCCTTTTTAATGGCCTCAATTTAATGGGGTAAAACATGCCATGAGCGCCGCCGTAGCTAACGCTAAACGGTATCAGGTGATGAAAAGGCTGGTTTATCCACGCTACTTTCCATCAGACCGCTTTAGTGGGTCTTGTAATGGTAGCGCCCGGGCAATTGGACGAAGAAGCTAAGGTGAACCCTGACTACATGGTGTGTGTTTGCCTTTCTGAGTTAAGCGCACCATTTAGATGGTTCTCTATTTTGGCGTTGGCAGAAACGTCTTGCTCTGAGAACTGAACCCCGATTCCCGCCTGGCGATTTCCTTGCGCACCAACCGGTGTTACCCAAACTACGCGCCCGGCAATTGGAATCTTCTCAGGATCATCCGAGAGGGTTAACAGCATGAAAACTTCGTCACCGATGCTGTATTTTTGATTCGTTGGCGCAAAAAGGCCCCCGTTCTCAAGAAACGGCATGTAAGCTGAATGCAGGTCTGCTGCGTCCTTAATGGTTAACGAGAGAATCCCCTCACGACCGCCTTCGCTCATCGCATCCTCTTTTTCGACTGCTCACCCGGTATAACGACTGGCCGCTCGGATTATCAGACCAGCGCTTTATGCAACATCTGACAGCATTCTCGGACCACCAAATCCCGACTTATATTAACGCCTCGTCTATGGGCTGATAGCCACTCCAAAATGGTGTCTCTTGACTCTAATGCGTGCAAAATGCCTCTGGGGTTTTCCGAAACACTGGTGCGCACTGCTTCGTCTACCGTCCTGACTACCAGAGTGAGCGCCGGATCGAGCTCCCATGCAAGCAGCGCCTCCGCCACTGAGTTGGGGGACTGACAACCAACAAGCAAGTTTGCACACTGATCTGCCAGTGCTGCCCATTCATTGAGCGCGCCGCTCTCAAGAAGCGCCAACGCTTCCTTCGGCCGACCAAGAGCGAGCTTCACCGCCCGCCTGCAATCATCATCAGCAAACTCTGAGCGTACCCTCAACCACTCAACCGACTCCTCTTCGCCGGGACAGGGCATTACGAAGATCTGGCAGCGAGACCGGACCGTGGGAGGCAGGTCATCAGGCCGATCTGATACCAACACAATGACCGAATCGCCAGGGGGCTCTTCAAGAGTCTTCAGCAGGGCGTTGGCTGCGCTAATGGTCATCGCCTCAGCGGGGGCTATGACGAGCAGTTTGCGCTCCCCGTAACCTGCTGTCTGCTGTAGAAACCGTGCAGCCTCACGAACAGGCTCAATACCGATAGCACGCTTACCCTCCTCAGGCTCCAGCCACCGTAAATCGCCGTGACTCCCTGCACCATACAGCTCACACGCGTCACAATGTCCGCACGGACCGCTCAGCTCACCCTGCATACACAGAAGTGCGGCTGCCAGCCAGCCGGCAGAATCGATTTTTCCTGTGCCCTTCGGTGCCGCTAGGAGAATCGCATGAGGGTTCTTCTTGTCGATAGCTGTGGCGAGTAACCGCAGCAGCATCTCTGCGTGCCAGGGCATCAAGTCATATCCCATCACCTCTGCACCCGTACCCTCAGGCATGATCAAACCAGTCGTTTAGAGCCTGTCCAATTACTGTGGTGACCTCATCGAGCGTTTTGGATGCATCAATAATAAGCCAGCGCGCCGGTTCCTCTTTTGCCCGCGCCAAATAACCCTCCCTGACTCGGTTAAAGAACGTCAACTCTTCTTGCTCGAATCGATCGAGTTCCGAACGCTCCTTTGCACGCGAAAGACCCAGAGACGGGTCCATGTCGAGCAAAACGGTCAAATCTGGCCGCCGCGCGCCCTGCACTAGCTGCTCGAGAGACGCTATCGCTCTCTGATCGATATTTCTCCCCCAACCCTGATAGGCATAAGTTGCATCGGTAAAACGGTCACACAGCACCCACTTGCCCGCCGCTAACGCCGGCTCAATGACCGTCGTCAGATGCTGTGCTCGGGCCGCAAATATGATTAATAATTCAGCCATCGCAACCGGCGACTCGATATCGGCGCTCAATAGAAGGGAACGTAGCGCCTCACCTAGCGCGGTTCCACCAGGTTCTCTTGTCACCACGACTTCACATCCACGTGACTCCAGAACAGACTGGATGAAGTCTGCGTTGGTGGATTTTCCAACACCCTCTCCTCCCTCGATGGTGATGAACTTGCCCAGTAGCGGCGGGGTTTTCGCTGTCATGGGGAATCCTTGTTTGAAGCCGGTGTGGATCGGTAGTCCGCCCGCCGATCAAGCTGGTAACGTCGCACGTTTTCGTTATGTTGGTCCAGCGTATCCGCAAACGCATGGTGGCCATCCCCTCTTCCTACAAAGTAAAGGCTATCACCTTGATCCGGATGGAGCGCCGCCTCGATGCTTGCCAATCCAGGCAGCGCGATTGGCGTTGGAGGCAGCCCGAAGATTTGATACGTATTCCAATCATTGCTCTCATCGCGCAGGTGTGCTCGGGTCAAGTTCCCGTCGTAGGCATTACCTAATCCGTATATCACCGTCGGGTCTGTCTGCAGGCGCATACCTCGCTGAAGCCTGCGACTGAATACTCCTGAAATCCGCTTTCGCTCTGAACCCACTGAAGTTTCTCGCTCAATGATTGAGGCCAAAATAAGGGCCTCGTAGGGCGACTTCACGGCAACGACCGGTGCCCTCTCATTCCATGCTAGTTCCAATGCCTGTCGCATTGCGTCGTGGGCTCTCTTGAGGATGTCGAGATCGCTATTGCCCGCGATGAATTGGTAGGTCTCCGGGAGAAACCAGCCTTCCGCAGAGCCAGCAATCTCCGTGATTGCAAGCAGAGAGGGATCGAGCGGACCGGAAAGCGTGCTGACCAAGTTGGGCGTGGCATTGAGGCGATTAATCGCCTCCTCAAGGGTAATACCCTCGGGTAGCGTCACCCGATAAGTAATGACTTCCCCCTCCTCTAAAAGCGCTAAAAGATCCAGTGCATTGGATCCAGCAGGCACTCTGTATTCTCCAGCCTTCATGCTACGGTCGATATTGTTGAAGCGAGCCCACAGGGAGACAAGACGAGGGTTCGGTAACCAGTTCTCTTCAGACGCCCTGATCAATACTCTCGTCAGGCTATCCCCAGCGGCTACCTGTAACAGCTTGTCCTCTGACAGCCCCTCGAGTGGCTCGGTTAACGCAGTAGCCACCCAGACAGTCGAGCAGAATATTCCAAACAGAAAACCACCCAGACACAGTTTTAGAAGTCGGTTTCTCATCAGCCCCGAGGCCCCACGTCATCCCAATCGTGAATCCCTGAGTACAGAGCTGATGCGGCTTCCGTAGATGGAAACTCTCGCTCATTTATTGTCTTAATAGAACGTATCCCCAGTACGGCATTACACAGAAAGGCTTCGTCAGCAGCCTCGGCCGTCACCTCATTACAGGAACTGATTAGAGTGCTGTAGCCACTTGCCTCAGCGAGCCGAGACAGAATCAACTGCCGACGGGTGCCAGCAATACCCCTATCAAAAATCGTTGGGGTGTACAGGGTTTTGTCGATGCGCAGAAATATATTTCCGCTACCGCTCGACACCCACTCCCCCTGATCCGACGTCATAATAATGTCATCGTATCCATGTTCCTGAGCCCACGACGTCCCTAGCACCTGTTCGACACGAGCGAGAAGCTTGGCCCCCTGAAAGTGCGGTTGGGAAGAATAGTGAATAGGCGCTATACCCACTCGAGCGGGGTCGGCAACCACTGAAGGTGTGGGACAGAACCTAGAGACGATTCGCGCAGTTGAGGTGGCGGGGATTTTATAGCCTCTTGGCCCAGACCCACGAGTCACTGTTACTCTCAGGATACCGCTTGCTGACGAATCGGCATTCCTGAGCCAGGTGATCGCCGAGCACAGTGCATCGGTTGCAAGGCTACCGGGGGAGTGAAATCCCAAACAGCCGAGCCCAGCCTCAAGGCGGGCTTGATGGAGCGAAAAGCATGCAGCCAGTCCATCGCGGACCCGAAGGGTTTCAAATGCGCCGTCAGAGAGATTTAGGCCGCGATCATCCGCTGGGACATATCCACCCTCTATCCCGTCGACCCAGCAGCGCTCGGTCATCGTCTGAATCAGCCGCTAAAGCGACTGAAAATTACCGACCCGTTGGTTCCACCAAAGCCAAAAGAATTGCTCAATGCGTGATCAATTGACCGCTCTTGCGCGGTGTGGGGTACATAGTTCAGATCACACCCTTCGCTTGGGGTATCCAAGTTAATAGTAGGAGGGGCGACCTGATCGCGCAGTGCAAGGATGCTGAATACCGCCTCAACAGCACCGGCGGCGCCCAGCAGATGACCAATCATCGACTTTGTTGAACTGACGGCGAGATCTTGCGCATGACCACCAAAGACCCTCTTGACTGCCATTGTCTCGGCGAGATCACCAGCGAGAGTGGAGGTCCCATGAGCATTGATGTAACCGATGTCGTCAGCATTCAGGCTGGCATCTCGCAAGGCATTCGCCATGGCGTCCGCCGCGCCGCGCCCATCCTCAGGAGGTGATGTCATATGGTAGGCGTCGCCACTCATACCAAAACCGGTCACTTCTGCATGAATAGCAGCGCCCCGCGCCGTGGCGCTTTCAAGAGATTCCAGCATTAAGACTGCAGCGCCATCACCCAGTACAAAACCGTCCCGATCAGCATCCCAAGGTCGCGAAGCACTCTGCGGATCGTCGTTTCGGGTAGAGAGCGCACGAGCCGCAGCAAAGCCGCCCAGACCGACTGGGGTTGTCGCCATCTCAGCCCCGCCAACCAGCATAGCGTCTGCATCGCCCGAAGCGATCAACCGGGCACCTAAACCAATATTGTGAGTGCCGGTGGTACAGGCGGTGACGACTGCCAGATTGGGGCCCTGCATGTTGTACATAACCGACAAGTTGCCGCTAATCATGTTGATAATGGCCCCGGGCACAAAGAAAGGGGACATCTTGCGAGGACCTGTCGAACTGATGATCTCATTATTGCGTTCGATCGAACCAATACCGCCGATGCCCGAGCCAATAGCACACCCAACCCGGGAGCAATTCTGATCAGTCACCTCAAAACCGCTATCCTGCAACGCCTGAATGCCGGCAACCATGCCGAATTGAATGAAGGGATCCATCCGCTTGGCATCCTTCGGATGAAGGTAGCCCTCCGCGGTAAACTCTTTGACTGAGCAGCTAAAACGGGTGGTAAACGCCTCGGCGTCAAACGAAGTGATCTGTGCCGCGCCACTGGTCCCAGCTTTGATGGCATCCCAGCTGGTAGCGACGTCCAGACCGACCGGGGTAACCGCACCCAAGCCAGTGACGACTACTCGTTTTCCAATCATGGCAAAACCTCTATGCTCACAAACTCCCCCTCAAGCATGTGCAAAGCGACCGCTATATAAAACTAGGCAACCGAGCTTCCTCGCCATTGTCACAGCAAAGCTCTTATGAATAAAAAAGCCGCCCTACTTGGTAAGACGGCTTTTCGATCTCCGCCGATGGCTTAAGCGAGGTTTTCGTTGATGTAGTTTATTGCCAACTGAACGGTCGTAATCTTTTCGGCTTCTTCATCCGGGATCTCGGTTTCAAACTCTTCCTCAAGAGCCATAACCAGTTCAACCGTATCGAGGGAGTCTGCGCCGAGGTCATCAACGAAAGACGCCTCACTGCGAACTTCTTCCTCTTTCACGCCAAGCTGCTCGGCGACGATTTTCTTGACGCGATCTTCAATGCTGCTCATGTTTCCTCACTCTCTTTCAAGTTGATTAAGGGCAATCCCCCGACCGTGGCCAATTTTACCCGTAATTACGTCCATATTGGAAAACTATTGATAGGGCCTTTTAGCCCATATACATGCCACCATTGACGTGTATGGTCTCACCAGTGATGTAACTCGCACCATCACCAGCCAGAAACCCAACGATTTCGCCTATTTCAGCGGCCTCGCCCAAGCGCCCGAGAGGAATCTGCTGCATCATCAGAGCCCGATTATCCTCGGAAAGCTCGCGGGTCATATCGGTATCGATAAACCCGGGCGCCACGGCATTTACCGTGATCGAACGAGAACCCAGCTCTTTCGCAAGTGCCCGTGTGAACCCCTCAACACCTGCCTTTGTCGCAGCATAATTGGCCTGTCCAGCATTGCCCATAGAGCCCACCACCGAAGAAATCGTAACGATTCGACCCCAGCGAGCCTTGGTCATTCCTCGAAGGCAGGCTTTACTGAGCCGGTAGACAGAATTCAGGTTCGTGTCTATTACCGAGGACCATTCCTCG